>Ga0209475_10002292_pt1 | contig 19769 bp, 16 predicted proteins | sample tdDd471_FD_187128 | JGI IMG/M metagenome (GOLD analysis project Ga0209475, IMG submission 187128) | Marine sediment microbial communities from the Atlantic coast under amendment with organic carbon and nitrate - tdDd47.1 (SPAdes)... | ecosystem: Environmental > Aquatic > Marine > Coastal >... | reverse complement strand
CGAAATCGTACTGCTCGGTATCGCGTTCTTTGGATCAATACCCTCACGGATTGTAGCCGCATAGTCTTTTGAAATAAGGCCTTTCATTGGCACTTTGACAAAATCCTCATCACCCAGATAAAAAGAACGATCGGCATAGGCCCGTTTCATCGCCTCGGCCATCAGATGAATGGTCTGGGCTGAATTATGGCCATATTCCGCAACAGGGTAGCCTTCGAGAATGTTCAGGATCTGCACCACATGCACACCCCCCGAACTCGGAGAAGACATGGAGTAAATATCATGCCCACGATAGCTGCCATGCACAGGCTCCCTCATGGTCGGAGAATAGTTCTTCATGTCCTCCATGGTGATAAGGCCGCCGTGTTTGGCCATTTCCGCCACCAACAGTTCAGCGGTTTTACCTTCATAAAATTCTTTTGCGCCCTTGTCTGAAATGCGCCTGAGCGTTGCAGCAAGATCCATCTGCACAAAGCGCTCTCCCGGCTCATAGAAACTGCCGTCGGGCTTATAAAAAATTTTGGCAGAAGATTTCCACTTTGCCAGCATCTTTTCTTTCTGCTTCAAGCCGTCACTAAACCGTGGGGTGACAACGAACCCTTCTTCGGCCAGCTTAATAGCCGGGGCCATCGCTTCCTTCAAACTGATAGTACCATATTTTTCAAGGGCCAAGGCCAGACCTGCGACAGTTCCCGGTACACCGGCTGCCAGATGCGAATACCTTGAGAGCTGACTATCCGCATTGCCCTCCTTATCGAGAAACATATCGACGGTTGCTTTGTCAGGAGCCTTCTCCCGATAATCAATAGCCACAACCTCATCTTTTTCCTCAGAGGAAATCAACATAAAACCGCCACCACCGATATTGCCTGATCGGGGCTGGGTGACAGCCAGAGAAAACGCTGCAGTCACGGCCGCATCAATAGCATTTCCTCCTTTTTCAAGCACCTCCTGAGCTGACCGGGTAGCAAGGAAATGACTGGTGACAACCATTCCCTCCCTGCCCTGCACCGGGCTCATCCGCTCACCTTCAACGATCGCTGCAGAGTGTGCCATGCTTGCAACCAGTAATATCGTTCCTGTCGCTACACCCACTAAACTTTTACGAGTCAAATGATTGAATATTTCACGCATACAACCTCCTGATTTTCAAGTTTCGCAACACGATTCGTTGCCGATAGGATTGCGTACACAAAGCAGACAAAAAAATCATATAGAAGTTTGAGATACAGCAAAACAGGGTGGTCTTAAGCCAAGCAAAGACCTGGAAAAAGGATGATGCTACTCTTTATTCAGGGAACCTGTCTCACCAGAGCACGCAGTTCATCGAGCTCTTCCAACAGATCAAGAGCCAGGGCAGCTCCCGGCAGATTAACCCGCAGATCATTTTGCAGTCTGAGAGTTACCTGAATCCTTTTGATGGCCACGGCATTGAAACGCCAGGTTTTGGGAGAGCCTCCCTCCGGGATCAGGACTCCTTCTTCGACCATCTCAAGAACCACTTCAGACTCGACCCGACAGAGGGAACAGAGCTCATTTATTCCCCATGTCTTGGTATCGTCTAAGACGGTGTAGCGATATTCGTCATTCATCGTTTAGCCTCCAAACCCTGACCTGGGATTATAGGGCATGAGTTTTGACATCGTTTCATACAATTCTCGCTGTTCTGTAGTTTTTGCCGCCGGCGTATGAATTGCAAGGGTCACGTATTGATTGCCGACCTGAGTTTTCGACGAGAGCCCCCTGGCTTTCAGACGCATTTTTCGACCACTCTGAGAATTGGCGGGAAGTTTCAAATCGACCTTACCACCAAGAGTCGGTACAGAAATTGTCGCACCCAGCGCTGCTTCCCATGGCGTCACCGGCAGAACAAGAAAAATATCGCGTTTACTGACAGTAAAGAGCGGGTGGGACTCAAAAACAATCTCAAGGAACAAATTACCTCGCGCTCCCTGACCAAACCCGACCTCTCCCTGTCCTTCCAGCCTGATCTGCTGACCCTCGATGATTCCTTTAGGAATTGAAACCTGGAGTGATTGGGGTTGCATTGTCAATCGGCCATTGCCATCATCTACCGTTCTATTCAACGTAATGGTTCTTTTAGCACCGTGATAGCTGTCTTCCAGACTTATTGAAACTTTCGCATGCAGGTCTTCTCCCCTTGCGTGGTGCTCACGTCCAAAAGGAGAAGAACTTTCTGCAGAGAACGGGTCAGGCCCTCTGCCAAAGAGCGACTCAAAGAAATCGCTATAATTGTGAGAAGATGCCTGTTGAGATCCATAGCTGGTCCTTCGAAAATCAGAATTCCACTCCGGAGGTCGGTTAGCCCCCTCTCCGGCCTGCCAGTTGTTGTCAAAGTTGTCATAGGCTTTGCGCTTTTCGACATCTTTTAATACTGCATAGGCCTCGCTTATTTCCTTAAAGTGAACCTCGGCAGCTGCTTCCTTATTAACATCGGGATGGAATTTACGAGCTAATTTTCGATAGGCTCTTTTTACTTCCTCCTGCGATGCCTCTTTGGAGATACCAAGGATCTTGTAATAATCCTTATAGTCCATAATCTATTCCCGACCGATTTTCTTCTCGCTGAGCCTCAATGACTCATCGATTTTCTTTTTATATCTCCTCCCAAATATTCTTCAATGCATTTTTTTGTCAGAGACACTATAAACATCCCTTCGGTATCGGTATAGTAATAATTTTGTTAAATGCCTGAAAAAAGATAATTTTACGAGTCGAGAATTACCCGATAATTAGTCAAGCAATGGTGCCAACATATAGATCAGATCACTCTCCCGTGAGGGATAGGGGCTCATGATGTTTGCCCTGTGTAGCTCAGTGACATTTCTGCTGTCCAGCATGGCCTGTTTGAAGGTATTGATCAGGCCGGTTGCGTTATCTGAGAGGATATGTGCACCAAGTATTTTGCTGTCATCATCCACCAGTATTTTATAGGCAGCGTGTTTCATACCAATACGCTGGTAGGTGGGCCAGCTCAGTTCCATATCAAAACTTTTCCAGTATTTAATTCCTTCTTTGATCAGTTCATCTTCTGTTTTTCCCACCATTCCAAGCATTGGATAGGTGAACAGTACTGCCGGTGCTGCATCGTAGTCAAGTAAAGGCTCTGGTCCCTGGTCGTCAAGGGCGACAATCGATGCTGCCGCCACCTGCGCCTCACGATCAGCAACACGTGCGAGTTGCAGCGTTGCAGCAGAATCCCCAACGGCAAAAACCTTTGGATTTGAGGTCATCATCCGAGAATCGACATCTATACCGCGTCGATTACGGGTAATCCCCCCGGCCTGCAGGTTGAGTGCATCAATATTTGCCACCCGGCCTGCTCCATGCACGACAAGATCCGTTTCGATACGTTCCCCCGAGCTCAGATTTACTCGAAAACCTGAGGCTTCACGAACGATGGATTGGATGGAAATACCAGTGCGCACCTGTATTCCCTCTGCGCGTGTCGCCTTCACGAGCTGCTCTACCATGTCTGTATCAAAGGGGCCGAGTGGTCTATCCATCGCTTCCAGGATAAACACCTCTTCGGGATTAGCACCAAGGCGTGCTGCAAAATGTGCAAACTCAAACGAGATGAAGCCGCCACCAATAAAGACGATCCGTTTCGGCAGCTTTTCCAGGTCAAGGAAGTCGTTACTTGTGGCCAGGAGTTCATTCCCCTCTATAGGCAATGGCATCGGGATTGCACCTGTAGCGATAATGGTAAAGCGCGGCTTATAAGAAGTCCCATTGATCATGACAGTATCTGGATCGGCAAAGACAGCTTCTCCTTCGATATAATTGATGCCATTCCCCTTTAAATTGGCAACGGTGTTTGGTGGTATTTGGGATGTGAAATTGTTTTTTGCTTCAAGCACCTGCTGCCAACTGACAGACGGAGAAGTTGTGATGCCCAGCCCATGTAAATGTCTGCTCCGGGCTACAATTTCCGTCAATTCATAGAACCATTTCTTGGCCTGACAACCATGAAGTGCACACACCCCACCTGGTTCTCCGCTCTTTTCAACCACAGCGACGCTGTAGCCTTCCGCCACCAGATCAAAGGCTGCGGTCTGACCAGCCGTTCCGGCACCTATTATCAACACATCCAGTTCACTCATACTTCGCCTCCTTGGTTTGATATGACAACTCCGAGCCAGAACGTACTCTGCTATGAGCTTATCCCTAATCAAAAATAAACAATCTCAGCAACGGCCAAACTTTCCAAGTACAGTAATCTGTTTTATTGTTTTTGCTGGCGGAAAATTTTAAAAGCATAGGGCCACCAAATAAAAGTCCAAGACATAAACTACTGAAACAAATCAAGGTATATCATGAAAGAGGTCATACAGAATGTATATCGCGGCTGGGATATAGAAATAAAAGCCGAACAGAATAAGTGTTCAAATTACAGTTTTAATATAACAGATCCATCCGGGCACACCCAGAATGTCTCCATGGGTGGCGACAATGAACAACGCGCTCTTGAAAGAGCCCGGGAAATGATTGACCTGGAAGTCGAATTTGCTACCGAAGATTAGCAAGAGATAGCACTGAGATACGCCTCTTCCAAGTCCTTCCGAGCTGTCTTGATCTTATCTATGGTACGAAAAAGAGCTGTTCTTTCCGCACTATCAGGAAGTCCCGCAATAATGCTTTTCTGATCGGGGCAGATGTACCAGGTACAGATAAATGGTCGATCGGAGCGCATCAGTCGGCACCCCGATGGAGTCAGGTTACAACAAGAATAGTCGGGCCGCTTGTAAATTTGCCCTTCTGGAAGAGTACCCGTGTTAAGATAGACTATCAACAGATCTTTTAAATCATACCAGACAGTTGCTTTGCTGCAGCAGACATCCACACAGGTGGAACAAGATGTACTGCAGATTCGATCCAAGACTGTTTCAAGTTTTGCATAATCTTCAACGACGTGCTCTGCGAGTGTCCTTATTCTTGTTATCTCCGATCCTTTTTCTGCAAGAGCAGAAATTGTCTTGCTAATCGAGAGTATGGCCTGAGACCAGGCGTCCTCACTCTCCCATGGTATCATTGTTTTATTGTTTAACATATTCGTACAAAACCATCATGTATCGTGGCGGACATAAAAAAACACAAGGAGAAGCATCTCCGTTGGCACTCATAAACACGCTATGTAGCCGATTTTATCACAGACCGGGGTAATCGTTGGATAGAACTGTATTTCATCAATACGTTTTGAAACCACAATGAAACTCTCAAAACAGAGATTACTCTTTCCTTTCTTTAGAACTCCAGCAGCGGTACCAGCCTAGGCGTCTTAGCTTTGTCGATCGGAAAAAAGCGATAGGATTTTTCATCTATTTCATCTATTTGACCTTTCTTTAAATCAGCTAAAAGTGGGCGATAATACAATGCCAGCTTCATTTTACCTCCAAGCTCATCAGTTTTTAGCTTGATGGTAACATCCTGATATTTCCATTTAGTGGTGGTCAGATGGTCTCTTGCAGAAGTTTTGGTGTCAGGAAAACCATACTTTAATTTTAAATGGAGCAGGACTCTGTCGTATGTTTCTGGTGCATCAATGCCTATATACACGGCAAAAAGACTTCCCTGGTAAAAGCCATAGACAACATTATCCACTGTTATTTCGTCTATTGTGTATGATTCTCCGGGATTACTATAATAGGTTATATCTCCTTTGGTATACAACCCTTTCAATCCTGGATACTTATACAAACCCTCGCCCCATTGGTAACCCATAAAACCTTCTTGAAGCTCAGCGGCTATAACGAGAGTTCCGGTAGTTATGATAAGAAAAACGCTTAAAAATGCTATGTGATATTTTCTCATAATTTGCTTTCCTTTTGAAATTTTCGTATGAATATCTTTCCCAGCTGTAATGTACTTTAAGAAAGCAAAATGAACGATAAATAAACTAAAATCTATAACTTTTCCCGAGCTGATAACACTCTTTATGGCAAGCTCATCCTATCCTTTTTTTAGATACCATTATTATTAGCCTGCAAACTCCTTTCTTACTGCTCGGCCAAGTTCCATAAGAGTGCAAGGTTTCTTGAGATAAGCACCAGCTCTCAGTTCCCGGGCGCGCTTCACATCCCTGCTCTCAGAAAACCCACTGGTAATCAATGCTTTTTGGTTCGGCAGAAATGCTTTTATCTTTTTATACGTTTCATAACCACTCAGACCTGGCTCCATGAGCATATCTAGCAACAGCAGATCTACTTTCTGATTTTTCAAAAAGCATAATGTAAATATACTCGAAAGGAATTTTCAGTCTTAAATAAAATTGACATAGACGCGACCACCAGAGACCGGATGGCCTTAGAGGAAAATTTATTTCAGAGCCTCTGCAATCAACTCCAGAATATGGACGGCCCGTATCTTTAACTCCGCGTGATTAATAATATCCTGCAACTGCATAATGCATCCGGGACAGGCGGTGGCTATCAGTTTGGCCTCACTTTCCTTTAGACCCAAAACTTTCCTGGCACCGATAGCCTTGCTGGCCTCATAATGATACACGGAAAAAGTACCGCCAAGCCCACAGCAGGTAGCAGCATTTTCCATTTCGACAAAGTCAACGTTGGGAAGAGATTGTAACAGTCTCCGAGGCTCTTTGGTTATCCCTTGGGTCTTCAGATGACAGGGATCATGGTAGGTGACCTTCACCCTTTCCGGCCATTTTTCCATGCCCGCCAACTCTTCAAACAATCCTGCCTTTTCTAAAAAGACACTGAAGTCTATAACTTTGTCGGTGAAGTCATCATAATCTACCTTCATGGTCTCGTAGTATTCCCCGATCCCACCATTACAGGATGCACAGGCGGTAATGATGTGCTGCACCTCTCTTTTGGCAAAGGATACCACATTCGTTCCTGCCAACTCCTCAACCAGTTTACCGTTCCCAGAACTAAGGGCCGGAATACCGCAACACTGCTGTGATCTCGGGACATAGATCGAATACCCCATCCGCTGCAAAACGGAAACCATCATTTCGCCTATTTCTGGATAGGCATAGGTGATGGAACACCCTGCAAAAAAACCGACAATCGGCTTGTCAGACTTACCCTCTATGAACTCCGGCACCCGGTCAAAGAGATTGCGAAAAGCAATCTTCGGCACGGTCCGATCCTTCATCAAGGGTGTGGGAAATCGAAGGCGCAGTCCGCTTGTCTCCGGCACCTTTTTCAACACCAGAGGAGAGAGCATCGCCCCACCCTTCGTGAGGGTTTTCATCAATGCCTTGGACCCCAGAAGGGTCGACACCCCTTTGCCGATCAGGGACAGCCCCTGGTTATCGGTAATTTCCCGGCGGATAGCCCCAACAATTTCATGGGTCGGCACCTTATTGGGACATTTACTCACGCAGGAGCCACACATCAGACACATGCTGATATCCTGCTGCAACTGCTCTTCAAGCTCTACGTCACCATCTAAAAGAGCCGCAGCAAGAGTAATTTTCCCCCTGGCAACAGCCCCTTCCCTTTTACCCACCTGATAGGTCGGGCAATGAGCCTGGCAGACACCGCACTTGACACATTCGCGGATCAGCTGTTCAAAATCTTTTAAAGTCTTATTGTTACTCATAATGTAATTCTTAATTGATGCTCGATTCTGCTGGTGGCTGGGGATAATCCTCCAGCCCCGATAAAAGAGATAATGTCTAAGGCTCTAAAAAGATCTTGCCCGGATTAAGGATATTATGAGGGTCTAATGCCTCCTTAATCCGCTGCATATATGAGATGGTGGCGATATCCAGCTCCATATTCATATATTTTGCCTTCGAGGTGCCAATACCATGCTCTCCGGAAATTGAACCTTTTAGACTAACGGCTGCACCGAAAATTTCATCCATCACCTTCTCAATTTTTTCCGACATCCCCTCTTCTTTTAAATCAACCATTACATTGACATGGATATTTCCATCCCCGGCGTGACCAAAATTAACGATAGGTACATCGTAATGCTTTGAAATTTTTTCAAGAGCGCGAATCATATCCGGTACCTTGGAGCGGGGCACAACAATATCTTCATTAAATTTGTCGGGATTAACCTTTCGCAGACTTGGACTGACAATGCGCCGCACCTGCCAAATCTCCTCAGACTCTTCTTCCGTTTCAGCAATTTTGGTATGAAGAATGCCAAAAGGTCTGATTATGGCAAGAATCTCTTCTACCTGCTGCCCCAGGACCTGAACATCCCCGTCCACTTCAATGATCAGGATCGCCTGACAATTTTCCGGCAGGGAAATGGTGCTTGCCCCGCGGATACAATTGATGGTGGCCGCATCCATGAATTCCAGGGTGGTGGGGATAATTTTTGCCCCAACAATGGCCGAAACCGACTTTGCAGCCCCATCGATGGTCTCAAACTGGACCAACATGGTCTTTTTCGCCGCCGGTTTGGGCAACAGTTTCAGAATAATCTTCGTGGCAATACCGAGTGTCCCTTCTGAACCGACAAACAATTTGGTTAAATCGTAGCCGACCACATTCTTCAGGGTCCTGCCGCCGGTCCGAATAATGTCCCCGGTGGGGGTGACCACTTCAAGCCCCAGAACATAGTCTTTAGTCACACCGTATTTCACGCACCGTGGCCCCCCTGCACATTCAGCCACATTGCCGCCCATAGTGCTAAAATCTTTTGATGCCGGATCTGGTGGATAAAAAAGGCCCAACTTCTCGACCTGCCGCTGCAGCTCGGCGGTAACTACCCCGGGCTCAACCTCAGCGATGAGGTTTTCGGTGTCTATATCAATAATTTTATCCATTTTCGTTAGCACCAGGACAATGCCGCCATGAATCGGCAAAGTTCCCCCGGTAAAACCACTGCCTGCTCCACGGGGTAATAGCGGAATTTTCCAGCGGTTGGCAAGTTTAACTACCCGGCTGACCTCTTCGGTTGTCCCGGCATAAACCACTACATCCGGCAAATGTTTTTCCTGGGTAGCGTCATAAGAATGGGTAATCTTATCGGATACTGCAGTTGATACATTCTCCTTTCCGACAATGTCTATAAGTTGGTCAACTACATGTTCATTCATAGAAGTCTTTCCTGTGATAATAATTTGGTACCTTGGCAACAGCATCGACACAATAAGGATTGTAAAAGAAATTGAAAGTCGAAATGTATTTCGCGTGCGAGAATATAAAGGAGACTGCTTACGATGTGTAAATTTTCCTCACCGTAAGACTGGCATTGGGTATAAAGGCGATGGTTGAATCCTTCTTCAGACTGCTTACATGGGTGGAAACCTGGTCATGGGACCAGCGTTCTATGCCAATCAGCCGGCAGGTTGCATCGTCTAAGCTGGTGACCATTCCTATATGTATCCGTTGCGATTTAGTCATCATGGCCAGCGCCGTCCCTCCGTTACCCTGATATTGGCTGGACAGCTCGTTAAAGGCCGCAAGGAAAGAATCCATTTTAAACCACGGCAGAAAAGTTTTTGAACCTACCCCGTCCCGGCACTCCCCATATATCAGCAGCAAGCCACCGTCCCGAACAAACATAGCCGCATTGTGCACGGCTTTATGGCTCTGGATAAAGTTTATATCTTTGGGGTAGCCACCACAGGAAGCAATAACGATGTCAAACTTCGGGGAGGTGAGCTCACAGTTTTCTCCGTGCAGTTCACAGGCATGAAGAAAGCTTTCTCGCCCCCTACCAAAATGCAGGTTACAGAGAAGACCATGGGAGTCAAGGATGCCATGAATGGACACATTGGCTGGCAATTTGTCTTCGATTTCAAACAAATCCTCAGCCAGTGGATTACCCTCAAGGATGCCAGGCTGGCAGGCCTTGGCTATACTCCCGGCAGTAGAGTCAAGATACAGGCTATGGTTTTTGTAGATTGCTTCGCGCTCTCCACAACCCGGAAAGATCAGCTTTCGGCCACCACCATATCCGGCAAAATAGTGATGAGATACAGCTCCCATAGTAATTATGGCACTGGCTTCCAGCAGATCGCGCCGAAAACGGATGGGAGTGCCCCTTGAGGTGTGACCAAGGTCTTCAAAAAGATCTTTCTCTTGGCAAGCGTGATGGATAAAAGAATAGCGATCGTACACTTCACCATAGCCCCTCCTGCACTCTTCATCACTTTGGGGGGAGTGGGTACCGTAGCCAATAATAATTTTGAGGCGGGCAGGATTCATCCCATTTTGTTCAAGGCAGCTTATAAGAAGAGGCAGATACTCTGGATAACCGCAGAGCCTGGTCTTATCGGCCAGAACGAGAACAGGATGAGAAAGATCAAGTTTTTTTTGTGCCAAAAAATCATTCAGCCTTTTTTCAAAAAGAGCTGGAGTGATAACCTTTTGCGGATCCTGCACCTGTATTTGGGGGGTACCTGCTGGAAGTTTGACAGCAAATTGCTCAGTTCCATAGGGCAGGTGACAAATATCGTTTTCAATCATGACAAGGTACTGTCTTTGCTCAAATTATTTTCAGATAACTGGGAGATATTGTTCTCTTTCCGATTCTGTTTCAAATTATAGACGAAAAGGGCTATAAAAATTACCGTTGCCACCAGGTGCACCACATTAGACCAGGGAGCAATCAGAAAGAATGCCAGTAACAGGGCAATAACACGAAAAAATGGATTGAGGTGGTTTTCAAAATGCCCCTGAAAGGCACCCGCAAAAGCATAGAGACCAAGGAGAGCGAAAAAGAAAATCGTTAAATCATCGCCCCAACTCCCACCTAACATGGGTGTATATGCAAACAACAGTGGGACTATATACAGCCCTTTGGCAAGTTTCCAGGAATAAAACCCGGTCAACATCGGAGGTGTTTTGGCAATGGCCGCCGCAGTAAAGGCCGCAAGGCAAACAGGAGGAGTAACGTTGCTGTCCTGGCTCAACCAGAAAATTATCAAATGGGCCGAGAGCAGGGCAAAGGTTGCCGCATGGGGTGAGATGGCCAGTTCTCGCAGAGTTCCGGCCAGATCCGGTGGTACTGCCTCAAGTAATAACCGTGCTGTTTCAACCGGCATCCCCTGGCCAAGCAGGGCTGCTTTTTCCGGTAGAGCCAACATAAAGATGGTCTTTGCCTCATCAGAGAGGAGTCCCTTGGAGATAATTTCAGTAACTTGAGCATCAACTATAAGATTATATAGAGCAGGGGCCGAAAGGGTACCAAGAACAATATAAGCAGCTGTTACCGGTAGTCCCATCCCAAGAACAAGAGATGCCAGAGCGATGAGGATAATGGCGATAAGGAGGCTACCACTTGCCCATTCAGTTATCATGAGGGAAAAGGTGTTGCCGATTCCGGTTGTGGCAATAACATTTACAATAAGGCCGACGGTACAAAGAAGTACGCCGGTCATCACCATATTTCTGGCCCCCAGAGCAAGGGCTTCCATTATTGCGCTAAAACCCATTTTATTTGGAGTAAACCAGGAGGCGACAATTACCGCTGTGATTGAAATCCCAGCCGCATAGGTCGGGGTAAAGCCATAGATCAACATGCCTATCAGAGAAGCAATGGGCAACAGAAACGGTAGCCCCCCTTCTTTTAAAACATCGATCAATTTGAGCTCTTCATCTTCAACGACTGCGAGATTGGACCGTTTTGCCTCAATCCGCACATAGAAGGCCACGCTTGCAAAATAGAGGATCGCGGGCAGGATAGAGACGGTGACTATAGTGGTATAGGGGATCTGGGTATAGCTGGCCATGACAAAGGCACCGGCACCCATGATAGGGGGCATCAACTGTCCACCTGTGGAGGCAGCAGATTCGACCCCTGCTGCAAACTTAGCATTAAAGCCGGCTTTTTTCATAAGCGGAATGGTAATAACTCCGGTTGACGCAGTATTTGCCACCGCCGATCCCGAAATAGTACCGGTCAGTCCCGAGGCAAAAACCGCAACAAGCCCTGGTCCGCCGACTGTTTTACCTGCAACGACTCGTGCAAGATTAATCACAAACTCCCCTGCTCCGGAACGAAGCAAAAAGGCACCAAAGAGAATAAACATAAAAACAAAGGTTGATGAGATCCTGGCGATATTACCAAACAAACCATCATCACCATAAATAGATCTAAACAGGATCGTCTCGGCTTTAAGGCCACTGAACTTAAAAACTCCCTCCAACATTCCTCCCCACCAGCCAACATAGGTAAGAGCAACGATTACCAGGATTGGAATTATCCAGCCGGTGGTTCGTCTGGTAAACTCCAGAGCAGTGACAATCAAAACAGTTCCAGCAATCCATTCTGCTTCTGTAAGCCGCACCCCTCTTACGTAGATGGCATCTTCCATGGAGATCATGTAAATGGCAGAGAAAGCTGCTGCCAGTCCAAAAAGAACGTCAACTCCAAGCAACCACTTCTTTTTTCGACGTCTTCCACCTAGAGGGTAAGTCAGGGCACACAACATTGCAAAACAGGCATAATGCAATGCATTTTGCCAAAGGCTGGGAAGGACACTGATAATGTTAAAGTAAATATGTAACAGCGAGACTGCCACAGCCAATACAAAGATAACCTTTGATAAGGTATCTGACCTGTCTGGTTGCATCATTTTAATTTTTTCCAAAATGTCTCTCCAGGAGTAGTGCGGCCCTCAAAAGGTGTCCACTCTTCCATGAACACCAGATGACCAGTACTCTGACAGTACGCGGTACAGCTCTTAAACCTGTCCCTGGCGTACGGGGAGCAAGAGACAGGTTTATTTTACTGCTGCAATGTGAGTTACTTAGCGATGAGATTATCGGGAATGGCAAGGCCTACTTCCTTGTAATATCTCATCGCGCCCGGATGAAGTGGCATGGGCAGGCCAGCGAGAGCCTTATCTGTACTCATCACACTGGTTGCCTTATGGATAGCGTTAAGGAAGGGGAGGTTTTCATAGATGGTCTTGGTGATTTGATAGACAGCATCCTCATCAACATCAGCACGTACAGCCAGGAAATTTGGCTGAGCAATAGTTATCACATCTTTTTCAAGCCCAGGATATGAACCTGCTGTAATGAGATAAGGTGTCCAGAGTCCAAGACCACCATCAGCCTTTTTAGCCTGCTCCTCAGTAAAACCCAACAGCGTAACCTTGTTGCCCATAGACGCAAGGGCCCTTGTTACAGCACTGGCTGGTACGCCGGCAGGGATGCCAAATCCGGCAATTTGACCATTCTGCAAAGCATCTGCACTCGGCCCATAACCAACGTGAATGAGCTCGAAGTCTTTGTTGGCATCCAAACCGATATTTTTAAGAAGAACAGTATTAGAGCCAATGGTGCCGGAATTCTTTTTCCCAAGAGATAACCTTTCTCCCTTTAATTCAGCCATATCATCAATAGTGCCTGTTTTGACCTTATCGGAGAGGATAGCGAAATGTTCAACATTCTGCCACAACATGGAAACTGAGCGTAATTCCTTCTGCGGACCATCTTGGGCCAGTGGACCTTTGCCGTTCCAGGCATAGTAACCATAAAGACCTTGCAAGAGGGCAAACTGAACTTCATCTTCCCGTAACAGCTTGATATTCTCCCCGGATCCTGCAGAGTTAATAGCCGACATACTTATTTTCATCTTCGGCTGGAGTTTTACCTTGGTGAGGGTGGAGATAGCAACACCAACCGGGTAGTAGGTGCCACCAGTGCTGGCTGTAGCCAGAAGATAGTTCTTCTCATCAGCTGCATTGACGTTTCCGGTACAGAAAAAGCCGACTGTCAAAGCTGCAACCGCCATATGTTTCAGATACGATGTCAGTTTCATTCAAATCTCCTCTGTTTAAAATAATGATAAAGGTTAACTGGAATAGAGAGACTGCTCGACTAAACAACAAAACAGCAAACAACAGACCATTGAGATTGGAGGTCTCTGTTTGGGCTAACGATCATAGGTAATATATCATTTTTTCTGTAAATTGAAATAAAACCACAACCTACCCCTGTGAATGTACTCAACTTGAGCTTGCAATGGAACAGTTGATTGAAAATGAATATGCTGAAGATATCTATTGTTATGTCACTCTATGTTCACCGATAAGATTTTTTTACTCTGTCCCCAAAAAGCGGTAATTTTTGTAACCTTCGTCACGACAAGAGCCGTCAGGCAAATTGACTTCCGGACAAAAACGGAGAGCTAGTTCCCGAAAACATTGAAAATAGTAATAAAATACTCCGAACAATATCTCGGTCCTCCTGTCGTTTCCATTCTTATAATTTTTGATAGGCACAAGTGCTGTATCCACTCGTTAGTTCAGTATAATTTGACAGAAGTGATTCAATTGCATACAATCAGAGTCGGAAGTACCAGAAAGCCTTGGATTCTGGCACAGCAGGGAAAGGTTCTTAGAACGTTAATACTCAAGACATTCTACAAGCGTACAGGAAAAGCTACTTAATTATCTACAATTACATATAAATTCGCGATCTCAACGTTCATAAAGTACTCATTTGAAATTAGCGAAACAACTGTGCTAAAGAAGGACTATGGTGCGCTTCTTTTTCAGATCTCACAGAATTGAGCGAAAGCTGATCATGAACGTAGGACTGCAGGATATGCATACAGGCATAGCTCTTCCGGAATTGCTACCTACCACCGTAATTAATTTCTCTCCAGAAGGAGCCTGCCTGATCCTCTCCAAATTGACCATCAACAACATGCACCTTTTCTACGAAACCCTTAATAATGACAGCCACGACCTCCTCTTATATCCCGAAGATCGAAATGATGCCGATAATCAGTCGATAATTATTGCCAGGTCGGTCTGGATGGACTCTTTTGAATACATGGACAAACCTGCCTTTAAAGTCGGCATACGTTTTTTACAAAATCAAAAAGAGCTCTATAATTTTTTCCAACAGAGCTCTTCATCTTAAATCCACACCTTTCAGACAGCAGTACATTGGAGACTACTGTATCTGATCGGTTACAACCTGCGCTCTCCCCCCCTGCTCCTCACAAAACATTGCTAATAGTTCCCCTGATGCTTAATAGATAAAGCTTAGTTAATAGCCAAATCAGTCATATTTCTTTCAGGGATACCCACTCATGAAACTCTTGCCATACACCAAAACAACATACAGTTGCCTCTTCTTTATTTTCTGTTGTCTACTCCTAGTAACACCCCTGCATGGGGGCCAATTCGAAGAAGAAGTTTCGACTCAGGAATACCTGTTCGCCAAAGGGATGGTACGCTCAGTCTCACCCGAAGATCAAACGGTAACGCTCAAGCAGAAAAAGGGTGCCACCATTTCTTTCTACATTGATAAGGATACTGTCTTCGAAGGTTTTTATAAGCTCACGGAACTTAAACTTCGCCAAAAAATCAAGGTTTGGTACCAGCCCAAACAGGAAAAAAACAGGGCCTCGAAAATCCTCAAGCCATTGGAGTTGGGATGCTAAACTCAATATCTTTTTGGACCCAACAAGGAAAAACATATGAAAAAGATACTTCTCATATTGGCATCAATCCTGTTTTTCTCCACCGTTTTGCATGCCAGCGCACCAAAAAACATTTACAATAATGACAGGGCACTATTAGGGGTAACCGAAAGCAAAGCCTATTTTGATGTAACTATCGGCGACCCAAAGCAGCTTCTTATTCGCCTGCAACTGATAGAAAAGACCTACAACCAACTTTTAGCCGCTGGAGTAACTCCCTCTTTTATAGTTGGCATTCGAGGCAAGGCCAGCAATTTTATAACCAAAGGTTCCGATTACGTTCTGGACATAGATCTCCCCGAAAAAAGACAGATCGCAGCAATAGTTAAAAAGCTTAAAACCCTGAGAATTGGTGTTGAACAATGCTACATTGCTGCAGGTTTTCAAGAGATTGATGTTGCCGACTTTCTGCCTGAGGTGGATCTTGTCGCCAACGGTTATGTCTCATTGATCGGTTACCATTCCCAGGGATATGGCCTAGTCCCCATGGACTAAGTCCTTTATTGCCAAAAAACCATCGGGGAGATTCTCTCATATCAGGGTGATCTGATAATAGGGATAGCGTTTACACACTGCTCTAGATATCTGAGAGCTTTGCCTGTCGACAACCGACTCTGTTTTACACATCGCCAACCTGCAACCTGTGAGCTATAGCCCTCAACACAGCGCACAGGTATCGACCCTTCTGCGGTCCCACTCCACCTTAACCAAAGTTATTAGACAAAAAACAACTCAAATTGGGCGACGATTTGACTTTCTGTTCTTGTTACGATTTACTTAAGTAATCAGTTGAGAGTGCTCGAATCTACAATCATTTCAAAGGAGTTAGCATATGCCTGTTATAACGGTATATTTAAAAGATCAAAAGCTTAACAGTCACTCACTAATAATTGGAGAGGGATGTAACATTGGACGAAAAAAAGGAAATGATATAGTCATTGATAGCTTAGCAGTTTCCGGGTCTCATGCCCGAATTGAATCTGTCTCTACTGCTTTTGTCTTAAGAGATTTAGAAAGCACCAATGGTACTATTGTAAATGACAAAAAAATAACGATTCAAAGCCTCCAAAACAACGATACAATCCTCATCGGTAAACACAAACTGATTTTTGATTGTTCCGATCTTCAGAACATGAAATCGAATGAACCAGAACAATCTGATGCAAAAACCAGAATTTTAAATGTAAATGATTTAAGGGAAATTGCTGGATGGACAAAAAATAATTACTCCTCTAAATGGTCTGCCCAATCAAACAACCCTGAAGCGGAAGAACAGAGAAGTACTTCATTTATCTCAAAGGTCTTTCGTAAAATTTTTGGGTGAAACGGTCAGCCCAAAAACTACTCAATAACGTCTTGTACATTTTTTTCCAGCATTTTAAAGAAAATCCCTGGGCCACTTCGTGAAAGATCTTTTTTGATACCAAGCAGTTGAATATGATCCGATTTTATCTCCAATCCTCTTTTTACATACTCACGGGCATTTGCCAATCTTAAGTTTCGATAGGCTGCGTCGGCAAGTTCAGCATATCTATCTGCTATTTTCTTTATACCACCTCGAACAATAGTACTGTTGTGATCTATTGCCTCGATATCCTTATAGTATTTGTATGCACATTGGTTTACAGGTGATGTCAGTTTATCCTTTGCTAATGAGTCCAGGGCATTCTTCTCCAATTGTTTAATCAGCCTTCTTTTTTCTTGTACAGCTCTGGTACGGAGTCCTGATAATCGACCACTCTGAGGATACACGTCCAGTCCTTTTTGGATATTTACCTGTGCTTCGTTCACCTTATTATCCGAGAGGTCCCTTTCAGCATAGTCGGCATATTTATCACTAATTCGCTTCAATCCGTCACGTGCTTCAATATTTTCCGGTGCAATTTCGAGTACTTTTTTAAAATAATTAAAAGCTGAATCACCCTCGGGGACTGTAAGACGCCTATACTTAAAGGCTGTATTGGCTTTATCTAAAAGGAGATTAATTTCACTCTGCAAGGCACTGATTTTCTTTTCCTGCTCCTTAATAATAAGAGGGACCTCTTGGTTTTCTTGCGATGAACTCAGATCAACATCTTTAACAGTTTGAAGTTGTTGCAATACGATAAATTCGCTTTTTACATCACCGTCTATATGAGGCTCAACAACCAATGGGGACAAGCCAACAAATAGATAAAAGACTGTGATGATATAAAAAAAGAAACTAGCAAGAATAATCCTGCGTGGTGGGTCCGCCAGCGGTGATAAGATTTTATGATAAAAAGGAAGGGATAGATTTCTGGTGGTATTACCATCTCGGTCTACAACCTGAGTCCCCTCATCGTGGACCATGACAACCGTACCTGTTCTCTCAATTGCGGTACTTAACTTGTTATTTTCATTTTCAAAACTCTGCTCAAACAGTTGATGAACATACTCTTTCAAGGCCTGGGTATTTGGTCTTTGTGCCATTTCAAAGAGACAATCTTCAATATCTTCAAGCATCTCTGCACAGCTTTGATATCTCTTATCTCTATCTTTTTGTAATGCTTTATTAACTATGGGGTATACTCCGGGGAAGAGACCGGGGCTGACGTTTTCCAGGTTTTCATACTCGGCCTGCATACACTTTCTTATCAACGATGCAGTATCTCCTGTAAACATACGTTGCCCACTCAGCATTTCATACAATAAAATGCCTATGGAGAAGATATCAGAGCGCTGGTCTATCTGCTTTTCACCGAGTTGTTCTGGTGACATATAGGAGATTTTACCTTTAATAACTCCCATTTTTGTTCGATTATCAAAAAGCTCTGCCCTGGCAATGCCAAAATCAATAATTTTTACCTTGCCATCGTAGGTAACAAACACATTATGGGGACTGAGGTCTCTGTGGATAAGATTAAGTGGCCGTTGCTGCAGGTCCTTCAGGCCATGGGCGTACTCCATGCCTTCACAGATTTTGGAGGTAATCAACAGGCAGTTTTCAATACCTAATGGTTTCCCGCTTTCTCTTGCCTTTTGTATGATAGAGTATAAATCTTTGCCAAAAAGATACTCCATGGCAATGAAATAACTTCCATCCAGCTCACCAAAGTCATAAATATGAACAATATTTTCGTGTTGCAACAGTGCTGCAAGGCGGGCTTCGTCTATAAAATTTTCTACCAGAACAGTGTCTTGAGCGACTTGAGGAAGCAATTTTTTAAGGACGATTATTTTTTCAAAGCCCTTTTGACCTGATAGTTTACACCTGTAAACTTCAGCCATACCACCGACCCCAATAAGATCGAGAAGGGTATACTTATTCCCTAACTGTGGTGGTTTGTTCTTACTCCTCATTACACTCCCTTTTGAACTTTCAGCACTGCAATTTATGCCAATAAACGTCAAACAGAAACCAACCCCTTATATTATCACAATTACTTTGATTTTCTAAAGCAAACTTATTAGTTGTAATGAAGCACTACCTTTCTCCCAAATACCGAGCTGTTTTATTCATCATTCTATCACATAGAAAAAAAGAAATGGATGCCATTAATCAAATTGTTGCGCATTGCCAATCCGATGTCGGTTTGCGACGGAAACGAAATGAAGACATTTGCTCGGTTTGCCCACAATTTCAATATTTTTTCGTTGCAGACGGTATTGGTGGGGCTTTAGGCGGGGATATGGCCGGTTCCATTTTTCTTGATGTAGTATCTGAAACCCTGATTAATTCCTGCGAAGTCACACCTGAAGAAAACATTGCAAGAATTGGAACCTGCTTTACAACTGCCAACAAAAGAATCCATGATTATGTCTCCAAAAACCCGGCATATCAAGGAATGGGCTGTACTGCGGAACTTCTCATTATATGCGGCGAAGAATTTATTTTAGGCCACATTGGTGACAGTCGAACATATTCGTTTCATAACAACAAGTTAAATCAACTGACAGAAGACCATACCCTTGTCCAGGAACAACTGAAGCAGGGAGCTATGACAAAACAGCAGGCGAAAACGAGTAGCTTAGGTAATGTTCTTTCGCGTGCAGTTGGAGTTGGCCCACAAGTACAGTTTGACATCCACAGGGGTAAAATTGTCCCGGGAACACTCTTTGTTCTCTGCACCGACGGTTTGCACGGCATGGTGCCCCCACAAGAGATACCGCCTGTTTTGCAATATGATGCACCACTTGCTCTTAAAACAGAAATGCTGATAAGTATGGCTAATAATGCTGGTGGAAGAGACAATATCACCGTTGCCCTGATAGAAGTTGCCGAAAAACAGTCAATCGCCTGATTGAGTACTACGTTTTCTGCATCTGCAGATATAACACCAGCCCCAAAAGGGTTAAAGCAATGCCTGCCCAACCAAGCAAACCAGGCAATGCGCCGCCAAGCAAAACAG
>Ga0209475_10002290_pt1 | contig 19782 bp, 18 predicted proteins | sample tdDd471_FD_187128 | JGI IMG/M metagenome (GOLD analysis project Ga0209475, IMG submission 187128) | Marine sediment microbial communities from the Atlantic coast under amendment with organic carbon and nitrate - tdDd47.1 (SPAdes)... | ecosystem: Environmental > Aquatic > Marine > Coastal >... | reverse complement strand
CCCATCAAAAACTGGAAAGGGAGCAGCAAGGACTGGGGCATGTTCAAGAGTCACAGCTCCAATCCGGATAATTTCACCAAGTGCGAGGAGGTGAAGTACCATTGCTACTCCTGCCCCCTGGGGTGTGGCGGTATCTGCAGCACCAGCGGCAAGTACCGTGAAACCCATAAGCCGGAGTACGAGACGGTGCTCTCTCTGGGCGGCCTCCTTCTTAATAAGGATGTCGACTCCATCTTCTACCTCAACGAACTCCTGAACCGTGCCGGTATGGACACCATCAGCGCCGGGCACGTGGTGGCCTTTGCCATCGAGTGTTACGAAGAGGGGGTCTTTACAAAAAAAGACACCGACGGCCTTGAGCTCACCTGGGGCAATACCAAGGCCATCGTGAGTCTTCTTGAGAAAATGGTGGCCCGTGATGGCATCGGGCACATTCTGGCCGATGGTGTTAAGCAGGCGGCCCATCGCATCGGCAAGGGTTCCGAGGCCTTTGCCGTGCTTGCGGGCGGTCAGGAACCGGCCATGCACGACTCCAGGAACGACCCCGGCTTTGCTCTTCACTACAGCGTGGAGCCCTCTCCGGGGAAGCACACCGTGGGGTCCGGGCTTTACTATGAGATGTTCAAGCTCTGGCAGGTGGTGGACGGCCTGCCCGGGGTGACGCCCCTTTACATGAAGGGGAGCAAATACAAGGCCGACGAGGAGAAGGCGAAGGCGGGGGCTGCCAACAGCCAGTTCATGAACGTGGTGAACGGTTCCGGGGTCTGCCTTTTTGGTGCCTTGCTGGGGGCCAAGCGAACCCGCGTGTTTGAATGGCTCAACGCCGCCACTGGCTGGACCCTTACACCAAACGAGTACATGGAGGTGGGGGCCAACGTGCAGACCCTGCGCCAGGCCTTTAACGTACGCCACGGCATTGAGCCGAAGAGCTTCAAGATTTCCGACAGGGCCCTGGGTCGACCGGTTCAGACAAAAGGGGCCAACAAAGGGCGTACCGTGGAAATTGAAGCGATGATGCAGGACTACTGGACGCAGTTCGGTTGGGATCCCGACACGGGAAAGCCTTTCGATGAGACCATCAAAGAACTCGAAGCGGGATTGTAAAGGGGGTTAATCATGGCGTACAACATCAACAATGCCTGCACGGGGTGCGGCTCCTGCAGCCGGATCTGCCCCGTGGGGGCCATTACCGGAGAGAAGAAAACCATCCATGCCATTGCACCCGACCTCTGCATCGAGTGCGGCAGTTGTGGGCGGATCTGCCCGGCCGGAGCAGTGGAGGACTCTTTCGGTATTGCTGCGGTGAGACTGAAAAAGAGCCAGTGGCTGGCCCCGGTCTTTGACCGGAAGTCCTGCATGGCCTGTGTTATCTGCCTGGATGCCTGCCCCACGGGATGCCTTGCGGTGGGAGAGCCCGAGGGCAAAGATCCCAACGGTTACCCGACCATGGCAGAGCTCTCCTCCTGCCTTGGCTGCGGCCTCTGCATGGCGGATTGCCCGGCCGATGCCATCACCTTGGAGACGCGCCAGGCATCCTGATAAATCATTGAGGAAGAGAAGCCTGCCTCCGGCGGCAAGGGTCTGAGCCCCTTGACCCTGGGTTTGCGACTGCACGTTGTCCCTCGTTCCTCGGACCACCGTGCCGTTGCATGATGGATGAAAATTGACGTTCAAAAAAAGCCCACCAGGGGATCCTCTGGTGGGCTTTCATTGTTCTTTTTGGAGGGCGCAGGTTGGGCCTCATGCATCACGTGTGCAACAGGTGGAGCAATGCAACCTCAGGTCTGAGGATTCATAAACGATCACCTGCAGATCGTTTTTTCTTGACGAAACGAATGTGCTTCATCATTTTCCTTTAGCCTTTAGCCTTTAGCCTTTAGCCTTTAGCCTTTAGCCTTTAGCCTTTAGCCTTTAGCCTTTAGCCTTTAGCCTTTAGCCTTTAGCCTTTAGCCTTTAGCCACTCTTCCCCCGTCCACACCTTGCCGTAGCGTTTCTCCATGACGTAGGCGAGCCACACCTGCTCATTGGAGGTGAACAGCTCTTTGGGGAGTTTTATTGTGCCGGAGCCATACGGGGCTTCCAGCCAGGTGTAGAAGTGGAAGGTCACGTCCCTGAAGTTCACCCCGGATTCGTCCTGGGCGGCTTCGATGAGCTGGCTGTATCGGGGGAGCCAGGTGTAGCGGGCGAGGGTGACCACTTTGTCGCTCCGAGTGACACCGAACCCTTTTTTGATTTCCGGGGCACCATATTTCCCGGGAACCCAGAATAGCACCTCGCCTGCGTCTGTGGCAAAGATGTCCCCGGTTTTGTGATTCCAGGTCTCCTGAATCTCCCTGGCCCCTTTGCACATCTCGATATATCTGCTACTCTTGTCCATTCCGGTCGGCCTTTCACTGTCGGGTCTGGGGTCGCTTTCGCCGTGGGTGGAGAGCCCGAGGTCGGCACCCTTGATCATGGCGGGTTTATGTCAGGATGCAGGGTGCATGACAGCCCAGCTCCCTTCATGGGAAACGACAGAATAGTGAAAGGAAAAACAGTAGTACTCTTTTAAGAAAAACAAAAGGCATTTTTCAGGCATTTGGGCGAGAAACGGCCTGTCTCTCGATGCCCTCGGTGGTCGACCACTTGAGGGCAGTGCGGGGTGACGGGCATTTTTTTCAGATCATCTGCAAAACAATCCAGCGTTGTTTTGCAGATCCGCAGCAAACACTGATACGCAGAGAAATATGTCCCTCATTGCACAATACAAGGGGCTGGGCAAATCCTATGGCGCCCGGACCCTCTTTACCGATATTTCCATGAACATCCACGAGGGCGATCGCATCGGCCTCATTGGCACCAACGGTGCCGGTAAATCAACCCTTCTCAAGCTCTTTGCTGAGGTCTCAACCCCGGATGCGGGTGAGGTGGTTATCAAAAAAGGGTATCGGGCAGTCTATCTTCCCCAGGAGAGCCAGTTCGAAACGGGAAAGACTGTCTCCGGGCTCATCGATGAGACCCTTGATGCTTTCTGCGCTGAGGATGCCGAGGCCTTTGGCAAGGCATGGCAGCTCATCGGGCAGGTGGAGTTTCCCGACTTGTCAGCGCAGGTGCAGACCCTCTCCGGGGGGTGGAAGAAGCGCCTTGCTGTGGTGTTGGCCCTTATTAAGAGGCCGGACCTTCTCTTTCTGGACGAACCCACCAACCATCTTGATCTTTCAGGCATTCTCTGGCTGGAATCACTCCTGAAAAGAGCTGAGTTTTCCTACGTTATGATTACCCATGACCGGGCCCTTCTCTCCAACGTCACGGACAAGACGGTGGAGCTTGGCACCCAGTACCCCGGTGGGTACCTGAGGATTGAAGGAAACTACCAAGAGTTTTTACGGCGACGTGATGAACTCCTTGAGAGCCAGCTTAAGCAGGAGAGCGCCCTGGCCACGGTGATGCGACGGGAGAAAGAGTGGCTTGCCCGCAGTCCCAAAGCTCGGACTACCAAGGCACAGTTCCGTATCGACAACGCAAAGCGTATGGAAGAGGAGCTGTCCGACGTCCGCAGCCGGAACCGGAACAACCGGGAGATGGACCTGGATTTTACCTCCACCCAGAGAAAAACCCGGAAACTTGTTACGGCCAAGCGGTTGGCCCGTCATCTTGAAGACCGGACTCTCTTTGACGAACTCTCCTTTGTTCTCTCCCCCGGGACCTGCATGGGACTGGTTGGAAACAACGGCACCGGCAAGAGTACTCTCATGCGCCTTCTCTGTGGCAAGGACAGCCCCGATGGGGGCACCGTGAGGGAGGCGGAGGGGCTCCATATCGTCCATTTTGAACAGGAGAGGGACAGCCTGGACCCGGAAATGCCCCTGAGAAAAGCCCTTTCTCCAGACAGTGATTCGGTGATCTATCGGGGGCGGCCTCTCCATGTGGTGACCTGGGCCAAAAAATTCCTGTTTACACCTGACCAGCTTGACCTGCCCCTGGGCCGGCTCTCGGGGGGGGAGAAGGCCCGTGTGCTTCTGGCACACCTGATGCGGCAGCCGGCCGATGTTCTTCTTCTGGACGAACCCACCAACGATCTGGATATCCCTTCCCTTGAGATGCTGGAAGAGAGCCTCCAGGAATTTCAGGGCGCTGTGGTTCTGGCCTCCCATGACCGGTATCTTGTGGAGAAAATCTCGACGTCCATGCTGGGGTTTCTCGATGCCGGAGGCGTCTTTCCCTGCAGCAGCATTGATCAGTGGGCACGAGAGAACAGCCCCGCCCCGGTGCAGAAGAAGGCAGCGCCGGAGAAACGGTCGAAACAGGCTGCCAAAGCGAAGAAAAAATTTACCTATAAACACAAATATGAGCTGGAGCAGATCGAGGCAAAAATTCTCGAAGCTGAGGATAAGGCAGCTCTTCATGAAGCCCGGGTGAACGATTCGTCCATTGCTTCGGACCCGGCAGCGTTGCAGGAGGCCTGTGAGGTCCTGGGGACAGTCCAGAAAGAGGTAGAGACCCTCTACAGCCGTTGGGAAGAACTTGAGGAACTCAAGGCCGCAGATGACATCGAATCTTGAGATGTAGAGATTTGAGTGTGGACACAAGGATCTGAATTATATATACTTTTGCTATGCGGTTTCCGGCTGTGGCAGGGCGGGTTGCAAGACACAATATAAGGTGCTGCGCTGCTGCCGGAACCCAAGATCGAAGAGCGGAACGCGTGTCTGTAAGGGATGTCGCATGATAACCGTTTACCACCAGAAAAAAGGGGGGATTCGATGGCAAAACAGGAACGAGATGGCACCGTCGCAAAGAGGGCTTACGAGCGAAAGCTCTGTTTTTTTACCGACGTGGACTACGCCCTCACCGAAGGGGTCTATTCAGACCCGATTCGGGATATCAGCATTGGCGGAGTGTATATAGAAACGCTCAACGGACCGTTTGCCGGTGAAAGGGTTCAGATGCTCTTTTCCGACTATTCGGGTGTGGACCTTGTCAAGCTCTCCGGGGATGTTGTAAGAAGGGGAGAGAATGGTTTTGCCGTTCGTTTTTTGTGTGAGAGCACCACAGAGTTGGGAAAATTGAAATCATACATCAACAACTTGTAATTCCTGAGCAGGCATCCTTGCCTTCCTCCGGGGGTTGCAGAGCATCCGGTGGCAGGTGAATGTGAAACAGGGCCTGAAAGAAGGCGACAGCAAAGATCGGATTATCGCATCTGCACAGCAGTGCTTCAGCGAAAAATCTGTGGATAAGACAACCTTGTCTGACGTTGCAAAAAGAGCAGGCATCAGCAAGGGAACCCTCTACTATTATTACCCCACCAAAAACGACCTCATTTTTGATATCGCCGGGATCCATATGGCGCAGATCACCGAGAAGGTATTTGCCATGATGGAGACGGGCGACGACCATCCCACCTGGAAAGAGGTTCTGGGCATTCTGTTTGAACGGCTCCTGGGGTCCAAAACCCGGAGTCGGCTCCATCTTTACCTTATCAATGAGTCCCTGGCCGGGAGTCAGGCCTTGAGAGAGCGCTTGGAATCGACCTATACACACTGGTTTCAGCTTGTGGAAGATGCGTACCTGCGTATGGCGGGGGGGCACCCTTTTCCCGATGGCCTGCCCCAGCTCCTGGTGGCACTGCTGGACGGCCTGGTGATCCAGTCGGTGGCCTGTGAGAAAGAGCTTGATTACGAAAGATTGGCAGAGGTCGCCGCCTCTCTGGTGGATGGGGTCGGAAGTGGTTTGAATAGGTAATTTTTTTTGGGGGGGGGGAGGCCCCGGGCCAGAAAGGCCCGGGGTTGGAAAGAGCTGTTACTGGTTGCAGAGCCTGTGGATGGTCTGTGCGTGCCAGTGCCCCTTGTTGGAGAAGGTCGGGATCTCTTTTTCGTTGAGGAAATGGGCGATCTCTTTATAAGTGGCCCCTTTTTTCCTCAGCTTTTTCATGATTTTGATCGCTTCCCGGCGCTCGTCGGCCGGTGAAAGAAGCTGGTCGTCCGTTAATTGGGTGAGACTCACGGGGCCCGTCTGCGGTGCGGCTTCAACCACGGGTGCTGCGGGTACGGCTCCCGTAAACTGCTCCAGAACCTTGGCGATATCAATGAACGCGGCAGCCACCTCTTCAGAAGCGATGGTTTGGCGCTCGATAAATCCTTCCTGAATTCTCTGGCCCTCTGAAATCTGTTCCAGGAGATTCCGTATGGGGGTCAGAAGATCCTCTAGGCGATTGTGTCCCCTTTCATTACCCCTGCTCCGAGGGGCTTGACCACGGCGCTCGTTACCTCCCCGGCGATCCTGGGAATAGTAACTTCCGCTGTTGTCATAATTGCCCTGTCGTTTTCCGGGATAACGTCCCTGTGAGTTCCTAACGGTTTTCAGGAATTCACTCATGTGTACCTCCATGTCGGTGTAATACCGCCTCACCCTCCAAAAAAGCCGAACAGGCGTGGTGGGTGATGAATCGATTGTAAATCGTGATGAATCGATTGAAGTTGCTTGTGCCGTTGACGCCGGAGGAGTGTCGTTGCGAAAAGCGGGAGAACCGGGCGGCTTCTGAATCGTGTCTTGGGTGTGGGGGGAACAACTTTCAATGAATCTATTATATATATCGGATCAAAGATATATACCCTTTAGATTATAATGTAAAGTGGGATATCAGCCCGGTCTCGGGAGAGGGCCCCATTGAATTGATGGGGTTGCCTCATGGATAATCGTCATCATTCGATCGTATGATCCTGAAAGTCAATCGCTGCTGCGATTTTCAGATGTTGACACACCGCTCAGGTGGGAGTCCCGGTCCTGGATTTCCGCTAGGAGATTTCACCCGAATTCTTGACTGGTTTCCTCGGATTCAGGGGGCGGTGGCGTCTGTTGGTGGCGTTGGTACCTTTTTCGGAAAGGGTCAGCTACCGAGGCCCTTATGTGGGGCCAGTTTTCTCCTATTTTTTCCAGTTCTTCGCGTTCGGGGAGCTTTATGCGATGTGTTGGTGACGTTTTCAATCAATGTCCAGTCCGGATACCGGCGTGACGGGTGCTTTGCCGATGCCCCACCGGTATGAAAGGAGCAGGCATGGCTCGATTCCTTACGGGAAAGGGGACCGGAGTCCATAACGGAACCCGCGTGTGTACCTCGTTATTGTGTCGCCTTACAGCAAAGGGGTACACCCCTGACGAGATCAATCGGATCGTGAAGGATGTGTTTGACGCAGTCCGGGGCGGTGGCAGCTTTACGGTTGCCATTGTCAATACGGAGCTGGAGAGGCTTGGGTGGCCGCCCTCTGTTTTGGATGAGGTTACCTTTGAGATGATCATTGCGCTCCTTGAAAGCGAGCTGGGTTTTTCCGTAACATCCCATACGGTCAATTAACCCCTTTTTTTATCCGGCGGATCACCTGTTAACCTTCCGGTTTGGCAGGGGTTTGCCTTTATTTCTTTCCTTCTTTTCGCAGGGCCTCTCCCCATTTATTTATTGACAGTTGGCCCCCTCATTTTTTATTACTAAACGAGTTTTTTTTAGCAGATCACCTGTTCGCGAAAGGGGCGAGCTGCCAGGTGACCCTACCTTCACTTCCCATCTTGCAGGCCCAACATGTCCGAAACGCCAGAGGAGATGCGTCCGTGAGCCAGACAAAAAATATTTTGATTATTGATGATCATCCGTTGTTCAGGGAAGGTCTGAAGACCATTGTTGAACGTGACAAGCGATTCAAAGTGGTGGGGGAGGCGGGCAATGGCCGGCAGGGTCTGAAGATGGCCCGGCAGCTGAAACCGGATCTTTCGGTGGTGGATATTTCGCTGCCGGATATCAATGGGGTTCAGGTGGCCACAGAGATGCGCTCTTATCTTCCGGATACCAAGATCATGATCGTCAGCATGCACTCAAAAATCGATTATATTGCCGAAGCGTTTCAGGCTGGGGCCACAGGGTACGTTGCCAAGGATTCGGCTTCGGATCGCTTGATTCAGGGCATTGAATCCGTGCTGAAGGGGGAATACTTCCTCGACAGCTCTGTTTCCCATCAGGTGGTGGAGAAGCTGATGAAGTTTCCGGTGAAAGATGCCAAAATCACCGATGCGGATTATGGCTCCCTGACGCCCCGTGAGCAGGAGGTGATGCGTCTGCTTGCCGAAGGGTCCACCCCCAAGGAAATTGCCGACAAGCTTTGCATCAGCCCGAAAACCGTGGAAAATCACCGGGCGAATATCATGAAGAAGCTGGGGATTCACTCCACCATGGAGCTTGTGCGCTATGCGGCCCGACTGGGGCTTATCGATGTGGAACTCTGGAAGGAGTGAGGCAGGTCCCTTGAAAAGGGAGGGGAAGGGAAAGATGGCAAAGGCGCGTTCGACAGGTTCGAACGCGCCTTTTTTTGTGGGGTTTCTCAGTCATGGGAGACGTGGATCTCGTTTCCAAGGCGTTGGTCGTACATCTTGCCGACTCCGTAATCCCGCCTGCGCATGAATTTTTCCGTTGCCGGGCCGATGATCTGCATCTCCGGGTGTCGCAGCTGGACGTCCACGGCGATTTTCATCTCTTTGGTGCAGCCAGTGCTGTAGGTGGCATCCTTCCCAACCCACTCCGGCGGCACCTTTTCGCCCATGAGCTGAAAGGCAGTCACGATATCCTGGTAGGTCTGGAAACGCCAGATGTCAATATAACCGCTTCGTTGAACGATTTCCCACATGAACATCAGGTCATCCGCGTCCATCCCCGGTTCATAGTAGAGGGAGGGGTTGATGATGTGGGTTTGTGAGAACTGCTCTTCCAGGTGGGCGATAAAGACCGTCATGATCTTTTTGGCCACGTCGATTTTTCCAGGTATGGATCCGATGACGCCGCTGTAGAAAGAGACGGCCATCCCCTTGCTCTTGGCATCACGCATATCGCCGATGATGGTCTGAGCTTTTCGCTCGAGGTCCTTGTGGGAGAACTTGATGGCCCGGGGGTGTTTGGGTTTGAAATCGATGGTCACTCCCTGCTCATCGGCGCAGAGGCTGTAGATGTCCTGGGTGAACTGGAAAGGGGTTTCAAAAAGGCGGTTTTTCTGTTCGGGGCCCCGTGCCACGACACAGTCCACCTCTTTGAACAGCCGGGCAAAGGTGGTGGAGGTGAGAAGCAGGTTGAGTTTTTCGTGGGTCCCGTCGGAGAGGATCAGGAGGTTGCTCTCCTGGCGAAGAACTTCCACTAACTGGTTTTTTGTGAGGGTATCGCTGCGGATGAAAAAGGATCCCTCCAGGGCCTCCATAAGGGCCGGGTCCTCCTGGGTGCCCATGATGTCGGCCTTGGAGAAGAGTGGTCCTGCCTTGAAAGCCACCACCACTTTGTGACCGAGGGAGACGAGGTGCCTGATGATGGCCAGGTCCACCATCACCTCTCCGGATTCATCGGCAAGCCAGAGAAGGGTGCGCTGGTGGCCTGTGCTTTCTCCAGAGGCGGGAATGCCAAGAAAGGAGAAGAACGCTTCGGCTGCGTCTCCGGTGATGGGCTTTTGAAAGAGGGCCTGAATGGCCCCTTCGTCCCGCATGGGGTGGTCGCTTTTCTCCCAGATCGACGGAGCCGTGAGCAGGGTGAGAAGGCGTTTGATGGTCATGTGGTCGAGGCGGGTCCGAACCTGTTCCATGGCCCGGGCAGGCGACAGGTCTGCATCACCGATGGATTGAAATGCCCGCTTGAAAAGGTCCGATACCAGAAAATTTGCCGCCGTTCTGTTTCGACTGGCTTTCGTCTCCTGGAAGGGGTCGGCAATATGGGTGCGGTTGAGGAAGATGCGAAGGAGGCGCTTCTCAACCCGGGACGGGATCATGATCTCATCGCGGGTTTCGTGGGCATACTTGGTTTTTACGAGGGTGGTCAGGTAGGCCTTCTCCTTCGGCTCAAAAATGGTTGCGTCGATGAGGGACAGGATGTGGTCCAGTGCGGCCTTGTAGCGGGACTGTAAGTAGCCGGAAGGGGCACGGTTCATCACCTCTCGGAAGGTTGCTTCCGAACAGGGGAAATAGCGCTCTGCTTCATCAAGGAATACCATGAACTCGACCTGCTCAGGTGTGGCAACTTCACCGGGGTAGGCGAAGTAATCGAGGTGGTTTTCAAGGACAAAGGTGGTGAACCATGCATCTGTGTCCGGGTCGATCCCCGGCGTATAGCTGCCTTCGGAAAGCGTGGGTTCAGGGTGCATTGTCTCTCTCCCGTTAATGAAAAGTGGATAGGGGTCAGTGGGTGCCGTCTTTGAGGAAATGGCGATGATATTCCGGCTCGGTAAGGTGTTTCTTGAGCAGGGAGGTCAGCAGGTTGTAGATGGCATCGCGGTCCTCCTGGTCCAGTTTTTCAAGGATCATATCGAGAAACGAGTCATCAGCAAATTTCTGCAGGTAGTATTTCAGGGTGTCGAGGTCCCCTTCAAGATCCCAGCCGTACATGGCGGCCCCGGTGTAGTCTTCAACGAAACGGTATGTGTGTTTGCTCATGGTAAGAAAATAGCTCCTGGGTGGCTCTGTCTGTTTATTGAATTAATCGAGAATGTTCCTGTGTGCAAGTCGGCTTGGCGTCATCGAGTCGGGCTCGCTAAGCCCCCTTTCCTTAGTCCTTTTCAAGTGGGCTTGCAGGCAGGGATGTGCTACACCATCTACCATAACCGGGGGGAGTGCCAAAATACCAGCTCAAAGAAGGCATGGTGGATAAAAAATATGATCCAAATGCACTGCAGTGAATGGGGCCTTCCGGGAAACCCATGGTCAGGTCAATCGGGGATTTGATGGTGAAATTTATCTCATTAAAAACAGTGATATTATTTGTTGCCGGTTTCCTCTGTCTTACTGGGGCAGGTCTGTTGCTGTTCGTTGGCAACATTGAGACCACCGATACAGGCTCTGTTCGGGGAGGTCGTTACTCTGGTGAGTTGGTGGAGCAGGTCCGGGGGATGGAAGCACGGCTGCTGACGATAGAAACTCATCTGGCTGAAGGGCACCCGGGAAATCAGGAAGAGGTCGGTGCCTTGAAGCGGCAGGTCCGTGACCTTCAATTTCGTGTAGAGGACCTTGTTAAGCGTCTGGAACGCCATGAGAAAAAAGTTGACAAGGGAATTGAAAAGACAGATAACATAGTAAAAGTAGAAAAACAGGTCCCGTCAAAGAGATCGCCTGTTTCATCCCGTTCCGCATACCACGTCGTAAGAAATGGCGAGACGCTATACAGGATCAGCAAAAGATACAATATCTCGGAGCATGAGCTGATTCGCTTGAATGGCCTGAAAGACAAAACTCGAATTTATGTTGGGCAGAAATTGCGCATCACGCCCTGAAATATATTGATTTATTACGTGCCTCAGCTTCTTTTGAGAAGCCCTTGATCATGATACGTACAAGCGGCTTCCACATAGTTAGAAATCGTCGTATTTCCGTTCCATAACCACAGCCGGTGTACCAGCGTAAAAAGGTCAAGGCCCTATGGACAAGCCACACGACAAGGATGATATTACACTTCTTTCCAGCCGGTTTCACACTCTGATCGACAAGGTCCAGGGACTTATCGATGAGTTGCATGCCAGTCCGTCCGCTGTGACTGATGGGGGGCAGGCGACTGCAAAAGCACGACCGGACGCCGGCCGGAAAGCCTACACGATACGTGCGTCCGGTACCCATGACGAGCGCCGGCAGAAGGCGTTGATCAAAGTAATTGATGACGTGTTGAAACAGATCGACAACGCCGTTTCCACCGGTGTGGAAACAGAGGCCAAGCAAGAACCGGGGCAACGCGCCCTTTTTGAATATGAAAAAAAACTTTTTACGTTAGAAGAATTGCGCTTTCTTGAAAAAACACTGCGCACCTTCCACCCTGCGACTGTCAAGGAATCTCACCCCGACAGTTAGCGGATTATCCCGTGTTCCATGTCCCTTTTTTCGGGTTTTTCCCCGGTAAATCCCAGGAGTTTATCCTGGATTATCATTTTTCTGGGGTATTTGCCTGCAATTTTGATCCATGTGTCTTATGGACAGGGCCTCCTCAGTTAGTGGTATAAACGGTGCACAGACTTCCGGGTATTTCTGCACGATCCGGCCCATTGAGACTCTCTCCTTAATTACCACCCGGTTTGAAAGCCCGCATGCACTAAGTGCATGCCAAAATCCTGTCTGCATTAACGCATGCAGGTTATCTTACGATTCGCCGTAGTATCAGTACATAGGTCATACAGTTACAGGGTCTTCCGAATGAATATAAGGAAAAGAAAAGTGACCTTTGGTCATTTTGCCTTTTCCAAGGTCGCCGGGGACCACCTCTTCACTTCAAATGACACTGTTTTTGTCTGCTTGCTCATGCCAACCTGTTGATTCAATAAGAAGGAAAAGAACATGACTCGTAAAGATCAGAAAGGAATGGATCCCACTCAGTTCATGGATGCTGTTGTCAAGAATTCGACGCGGTTTTGGGAAGGAATGGCAGGATTTTCCTGGCCAACACAGGATACCTCCGGGAGCAGCAAGGAGGCTGGTACGGAATCTGATTCATTCAATCCCTGGGAACCCTGGGAGCCTGCCATGGAGGCATGGAAGCAATTTCAAGAGTCATGTTCTCCAGAAACATTTGCCGATCCCTTTCAGATGGTTAGGGAGGAAGGGTTTAAGCAGTTTGAGAAGGTGACAAAGGACGGTTGGGATAAGCTTCTATCCATGGGGGAGGGGCTGACGCCACCATTCTCCTGGGCTCAATCTCCTTTTTCCTGGGGGCAGGCCCCTTTCGGGATGGGTGCGGCAGAACTTTTTGGCGGAAAGGACACCTTTAAAGAGATTCTTAAACTGATGTCGGGCGAAATGAATCGGTTTACCTCTATCCCACCCCTGGGGCTTTCGCGAAATTACCAGGGGAAGGTTGTGGAAGTTGTGGATAAAGGCAATCAGTTTTTGCTGACCCTTGGCGAGTATATGTTCTTGATGTTTTCTCCCCTGGAGCAGGCCATGCAGATGGTGCAGGCAACGGTAAAGGGCCTCACCGATGAGGAACGTCAAAGTTTGACCCCTGAAAGCGTTTATGAAACATGGTTGAAAGAGCTGGAGCAGGGTTATTTTACTTTGTACGGCTCAGAAGAGTACTTGGGAATTCTCAAGCGTCTCGTCTCGGCCATGGGGGAATTCAATCTTGCCCGTCAGAATTACATGAGCGATTGCCTGAAGCTCATGGGCATTCCCTCTGAGAATGATCTGGACGACCTCTACAGGGATTTGTACAGCCTTAAGAAAAAAATCTCCTCCCTTGAAAACGTCATTGAGAAGATGGCGCAGTCCGCTAAGGTCGCAAAAACGGCTGAAAAGGCCGAGGCCCCTGTGAAAGAGACCAAGGCTGCTGAAAAGGTCGATCCCTCTGTGAAAGAGGCCTCTAAGGGTGCGAAACCGGCTAAAACACCGGTAAAAGCGGCTCCCAAGGTTCAAAAGGCGGCAACACCCAAGGTGGCCGCAAAAAGTGCGGACAAGGCCGGGAAACCGCAAAAACAAACCGCTAAACCAGCAGGGAAAACCCCATAAGGAGGCTTTATGGAACGTATGACAAACCCTGTGGTGGATGCAGTTACCACGTTGATGGCGTACGGTACCGAGAGCCTGAACAGAGCCCGCCAGGGAATGGACGTTTTTGAGAACGATTTGAACACGACCATTGCCGAAACCCCTTTTGAGGTGGTCTTCGAGATTGACCGGGTCAAGCTGAAGCACTACCGGTCTGAAAAGAAACGCCAGGCGTTTCAGCGCCCGTTGCTGGTGGTTTACGCGCTGATCAACCGGGAGACCATGATGGACCTCCAGCCTGGGCGCAGTGTGCTTGAGACCTTTCTTGACAGCGGGTTGGATGTCTACATGGTGGACTGGGGCTACCCCACCCGAAAGGACCAGCACGTCACCATCGATGATCATGTGAACGGGTACCTTGACAAGATTGTCGATTTCATTTTGAAGGAGAATGAGCTGGCCACCCTGAACCTTATGGGTATTTGTATGGGTGGAACCTTCAGTACGATGTACGCCTCTTTGTATCCCGAAAAAATCAATACCCTTATAACGACTGTCACCCCCACTAACTTTGATACCTCTGAAGGTCTTCTTCACAGCTGGATGAAGGAACTGGACGTCGACAAGCTCATCGGGTCCTGGGGAAACATGCCGGCGGATGTAATGAATTTGGGGTTTCTCTTACTGAACCCTGCCCGGCTCATGCTGGATAAGTACAACAATTTTGCACGGAATATGGGGGACAAGGACTTCGTCGAGAATTTTGTGCGAATGGAGAAATGGATTTTCGACAGCCCCGATGTCCCGGGAGCAACCTTTCGGCAGTTCATTGAGGATTGTTACCAGAAGAACCTGTTGATCAAGAACAAGATGACCCTTGGTGGTCGCACCGTGGATTTGAGGAATATCACCATGCCAATTCTCAATATTTACGGCAAAAAAGATCACCTTGTCCCACCCGAGGCCTGCAATCGGTTGATCAGTGCGGTGGGGAGCCGGGATGCGCGGGACCTTTGCATCGATACCGGGCACATCGGTATCTACGTCAGCTCCAAATCACAAAACGAGTTTGCGCCGGAGATTATCAAATGGCTGGCCGATAGAGAGCCCGGAGGAGGGCTCTCGGCATGGGCTTCGGCAGCTCAGGAAGATCCGTCCGTATGATGGAACATGGGAAAAGGCATCTGTTCCCTCGGATAGTTTAACGCTGAATCTGGTTGGTACGGTACGTGAAAAGGAGCGATGGATGAACGGCAAAAGCATTGACGAAATGGCTGTGGGGGATTGGGCGGAAGTGGCCAAGACCATCTCCGAATCGGATGTTTACACTTTTGCAGGGGTGACGGGCGATTTCAACCCGGCCCATGTGAATGAACACTATGCCAGCGGTACCTTTTTTAAACGACGCATTGCCCATGGCATGTTGTCAGCCGGGCTCATTTCCAACGTGCTCGGCACGCATCTGCCGGGGCCCGGGGCTGTGTATATCAGTCAGGAGCTGACGTTTACTGCCCCTGTGTATATCGGCGATACCATCACGGCGCGGGCAGAAGTCAAGGAGCTGTTGGCGGATAAAAATCGCGTGATTTTGAAGACCATTTGCACCAATCAGGACGGGGCCGTCGTTATTGATGGTACCGCCCTGATGAGCCCCATGAAAAAGAAGGCCGCTGCTCGGGCATCCTGACAGACAGGCCAGAAAGACGATTAAGAAAAGAGCCCCCGGTACCCATGCCCTTCGGCAGGATGCCGGGGGCTTTTTTATGAGTGGACAACACGTGATGAAAGCCAGTCTTCGTGTCGCTGGGTAACGGATTACAGGAGGCAGACAAGCCTTGTTTGCTTTGTTGCGACACTCGGTCGGTGTTCCTGGCTTGAGGAACGAGGGGGGGGGGAGGTGCTTGCAACCTGGGAACCAGGCGATCATGGCTGGGTACGGTATCTCTTGCTTTTTTTACCCACTCACGGCGGAGCTCCATGCAATGGACCCGGAATTGAAGGGGGCGACGTTGACAAGGTGGCGGCCCTCCTATATAAACCGCATATTTTCTAAGGAAGATGCGTTCAGAAAAAAGTCAGCGCCCTACTTGCCTCGAGAAGGCATCGCTTTTTTACGCGATCCTTACGAATATGTGGAATCAACCGGAACGAAGGATAATCTGGGAATATCGATGGTCAGCCTCGAAAATATCGCCAAAAGCTACGGTGGACAGCATCTCTTTGATGATGTCAGCTTCAAGATCAACCCCAGGGAACGTGTGGGGTTGGTGGGCCGCAACGGCCATGGGAAAACCACTCTCTTTCGTCTGGTTACAGGAGAAGAAGAGGCCGACTCGGGTCAGGTGGTCATTCCAAAAAATTACCGCATCGGCTACGTCACCCAGCACATCCGTTTTACCGAAGAGACGGTGCTCCAGGAAGCCGCATTGGGCCTTCCTGACCATGAGTCGGACCAGCTCTGGAAGGTGGAAAAGATTCTTGCTGGTCTGGGGTTTTCCCAGGAAGCCATGGGGAAACATCCCGGGGATTTCTCCGGAGGTTTCCAGGTACGCCTGAACCTTGCCCGTGTGTTGGTGTCGGACCCGGATCTTCTGCTTCTTGACGAACCCACCAACTATCTTGACATCACGTCTATCCGTTGGATCGAGGGGTTTCTCCAGGCTTGGCCCCGGGAGTTGCTTCTCATCACCCACGATCGAGGGTTCATGGACCGCGTGGTAAGCCACACCGTGGCAATCCACAGGCGCAGGACGCGTAAAGTGCAGGGGGACACCGAAGCCTGTTATACCCAGATTGCCCAGGAAGAAGAGATCTACGAGAAGACCCGTCTCAATGACGAGAAGAAACGAAAAGAGATGGAACTCTTCATCTCCCGGTTCCGGGCCAAGGCGCGTCTTGCCAACATGGTGCAGTCCCGCGTGAAGGCCGTGAACAGGATGGATAAGAAGGATAAACTCGACGCCTTGGATACACTGGGCTTCAGCTTTCGAAGCAGCCCCATCAAAGGCCGGCAGCTCTACACGGCGGAGAACCTCTCCTTCGGCTATGAGGGCGGCCCGGAGTTGATCCGTAATTTCTCCCTCACCCTGGGGCGCAGGGATCGCGTCTGCGTGGTGGGCCAGAACGGGCGTGGTAAAACCACGCTGCTTAAGCTGTTGGCAGGGGAGTTGACCCCAAAGACCGGCACGATTGTTCACCACCCGTCGGCGGCTGCCGGGTTTTATGAGCAGACCAACGTCAGCAGCATCAATCCCATGAGCACGGTGGAGGAGGAGATTCTCTACGCCCACCCCGAGGTGGAACGCCAGCAGGCCAGGAACATCTGCGGTGCCATGATGTTTGAAGGCGATCAGGCCTTGAAAAAGTGCTCGGTGCTCTCCGGTGGAGAGAAGAGCCGGGTGATGCTCGGCAAGCTTCTGGTTACGCCATTGAACCTCCTGTTTCTTGACGAACCCACCAACCACCTGGACATGGAGTCTTGTGACTCCCTGATGGCGGCCGTTGATAACTTCGACGGGACCGTGGTGATGGTCACCCATAACGAGATGTTTCTCCATGCGGTGGCGACCCGTTTGGTGGTGTTTCGTAACGGTGGCGTGGAGCTCTTTGATGGGACCTATGCCGAGTTTCTTGAAAAAGTCGGGTGGGGGGATGAACCTGAAGGCACTGTGTCCGAGACCCTTGCCATGGATACTGAGGAGACCCTGGCTCCAAAGAAGAGTGTCGGGAAAAAGGAGAGTCGCAAACTTCGGTCCGCCATCATCTCCCGTCGCAACAAACAGACGGCCCCTCTGCGAAAGAAGATCGAGGCCGCTGAAGAGGCCATAGATGCCAGCGAGAAAGAGATCACTCGCATCAATGAGGCCCTTCTTGAAGTGACGCAATCCGGCGATGGCGCCGCGATTACGGCCTTGTCCAAGGAACTGCACCACCACAACACCGTCATTGACGAGAGCTTTGAGGTTCTTGAAACCTTGTCGGAAGAGCTCGATGGGCTTGAGGCCTCATTTAATGCGGAGCTTGAAGAACTGGGCACCTCTGTGTAAGGTGGGGCACGATATCGAAGGGTCGACGTAAGCCACGTGTGCCGAGGTTATGCCTTGCCGGTGAGTATGGTTTTCTGCTTAAGGAGAAAATCTGGAATGAAAGGAGAAGAGGGCATGAAAAAAGTTTGGGGCATCATGCTCCTTGTGATGGGGGCTGCCATGTTTTTCACGATTCCGTCAAAAGCACGGCAAATTCAAGAGATCCGGGCGTTGTCGGGGGGCACGGTCCTCCTGGTAAAGTTCTGCTTTTACACCATCAGTATTCTTTTGATGGGCGGGGGCCTTCAGAAACTCAAAGGGAACAGCAACGAAGATTCCTGATCGGGTGTCGTCTGAATAATTCCGGGGGGCTACTTTTTCTCTCCCTGGTAAAAAAAGGTTTATATCTTCTTGGGTTTGCATTAATCTTACAGGAGTTGCTTGTGCCTGGCTTGAAGACGTATTCCTGATGGCAAAAAAGCCGGCGTAGCCAATTTGGCTGACGCTTTGATTGTTGATTGAGCCGATAAACATGGGCGGGCGTGCAAGCGCATTATCCATGAAAGACCTTAGACCGGTGGCGAAGGCAGGTGCCATCTCCATTGCTTACGCGAGAGCCCCTGCCGGGTTGCCATGCGGTGATTATGCAAAGGAGTGGTGTTGTGACCGGAGCGACCAACGGGGCGAGCGAAGTTGAAAATCTCCAGCACGAAGTAACCTACCGTACCCGTCTCCAGGATATCTGCAATAAAATTTACGCAGCATTGAACCTGGACGACATCATCATCAATCTTAAAGATGAGATCAAATCCCTCTTTGAAGCCGAACGCATCACCATCTATTATGTGGACGGGGTGAAACGGGAAATCGTGTCCCGCTTCAAGACCGGAAACGAAATTGATGAAATCCGGCTTCCCATCAACAACGCCAGTATCGCAGGGTACTGCGTTCTTAAAAAGTCTCTCCTGAACATCAAGGATGTCCATGACAATCAGGAGCTGGCCGCCATTGACTCCAACATCACCTTTGACTCCAGCTGGGACAGAAAGACCGGGTTTGTGACCAACCAGATGCTGGTGGTCCCCATTCTTTACAAAACCTACCTCCTCGGAGCGGTGCAGCTCATGAACCGCAAGCAGGGTGAGCTCTTTACCACGCAGGACGAAGAGAACCTCCAGGAGATCGCCAAGATCATCGGCATCGCTCTGTACAACCAGAAGCGCATGGCCAGGAGTAAGAAAGGCAAGTTTGACTACCTTCTGGAAAACCACATCATGACCCAGAAGGAGTTGAACCAAGCCGAGCGATCAGCCCGGGAGTCCGGCGAGCGAATCGAGCAGGTTCTGTTGTCTCAGTTTAAGATCCCCAGGGGGGATATCGGGGAAGCCCTGAGCCGTTATTACAAAGCCCCCTTTGTGGAATTCAACAACAGCATGCCCATTCCCGGAGAGCTGCTGGAGGGGCTGAAAGTGCCCTTCATGCGAAACAACTACTGGGTTCCCCTGAGGTCGGATGGGGACAAGGTGGTGATCATCGTCGATGATCCCCACGATGCCCAGAAAATGGGCCAGATCCGGGTGCTTTTTCCTTCTCGAGAGCTCGTTCCTTTTGTTTCGCTTAGAGAAGATATCCTTGATTATATCGCGCTGTTTACCCAGGATGAAAAACAACAGTCTTCCATTGATGATATCCTCTCTCAGCTCTCCGATGAAGATGAGGAGATCGAGGAAGCTGAAAGCGGCCTGAGTGAAGAGAGCAGCGCCGTGGTTCAGCTGGTGAACAAGATCATCATCGATGCCTACAACCGTGGGGTCTCCGATATTCATATCGAACCCTACCCGGGCAAGGAGAACACCAAGGTGCGGTTTCGTACCGACGGTGCCTGCGGGGTCTACCAGACCATTCCCTATCAGTACAGAAATGCCATCGTCTCCCGAATCAAAATCATGTGCGACCTCGACATCGCCGAACGCCGGAAGCCCCAGGACGGCAAGATCAAGTTTAAGCGCTACGGTGGGCTTGATGTCGAACTACGTGTGGCCACCGTGCCGACGCAAGGGGGCATGGAAGACGTGGTGATGAGGATCCTGGCCGCAGGAGAGCCCATTCCACTGGAGAACATGAAGTTCTCCGAGCGGAACTTCGACAAGTTTGTCGAGATGATCAACAAACCCTACGGGATCATCTTTGTCTGCGGTCCCACAGGCTCCGGTAAAACCACCACCCTTCACTCTGCTCTGGCCAAGATCAACGACGAAGAACGCAAAATCTGGACGGCTGAGGATCCCGTAGAGATCAC
>Ga0209475_10002282_pt1 | contig 19825 bp, 16 predicted proteins | sample tdDd471_FD_187128 | JGI IMG/M metagenome (GOLD analysis project Ga0209475, IMG submission 187128) | Marine sediment microbial communities from the Atlantic coast under amendment with organic carbon and nitrate - tdDd47.1 (SPAdes)... | ecosystem: Environmental > Aquatic > Marine > Coastal >... | reverse complement strand
CAACGCCCGGGTGGTGGACGCGTCCATGGAAGTGCGGGGCATGTGCAAAGACGGCAGACAAATACCCCTGGAGCTGGCCATATCCTCGGTAAAGGTGCAAAACGACTGGCATTCCGTGGGCATTGCCCGGGATCTCAGTTTCCGCAAGCAGGAGGAACGGCATCATCGCGCCATGGTGGATTCTCTGAAGGAATCGCTGTACGGCGTGGTGGAAGCCATGAGCCTGACCGTGGAAACCCGGGATCCCTATACCGCAGGACATCAGCACCGGGTGGCCTCCATTGCCCGGAGCATCGCCCGGCACATGGGACTGCCGGATGATCAGGTGGAGGGTATCGGCATTGCCGCCACCATCCACGACATTGGCAAGCTGTCGGTGCCGGCGGAAATTTTATCCAAACCCGGCAGCCTCACCATTATGGAATTTGACATCATCAAGCAGCATGCAGTGGTGGGATACAGCATATTGAAAACCATCTCACTGCCCTGGCCCGTGGCGGAAACAATTTTGCAACACCACGAGCGTTTTGATGGCAGCGGGTATCCAAACGGTCTCAAGGGTGATGACATCAGTCTGGAGGCCAGAATTCTCATGGTGGCGGATGTTGTGGAGGCCATCAGCAGTCACCGCCCCTACCGGGCCGCCCTGGGTGAAGACGCCGCCATTGCGGAAATCACGGAGAACCGGGGCATCCTGTATGACCCCCGGGTGGTGGACAGCTGCGTTGAACTGCATGATAGCGGCACGTTGATTCCGGTGCAAAAGGAATCCGCTGCCTGAGAAACAATCGTAGCACCCCATAATTCCCGGTATCATGGAATACCGGGGGCGTTAATTGGCGTACACGGTTTTTAGAAGGGGCGAATCAAACATATCTCCCGGAGAAATGACCTGCTCTTCGGAGGGAACACGGCTGCCATAGCGTTCCTTCATCTTTTTGGCCACGGCTTTATGGGAAAGATCAAAGTCCTTCAAACGTTTAAGCGGCCCAATCTCAATGCCCAGAGCCCGGTTGTACATTTTCCACACCAGCTCCGAGCAATAAATGCGCTTGTCCGACCAGCCGAAATAGATGTCATATGGTTTGCCTTTAAAGGCCCTGCCCGCTTTTTTCAGCTTTGCCAGCGCCTTTGGGGTCAGACGGGTATCTGCATCCCGCAAGCGTTTGACAACAACGTGTTTCCCCACGCCCCGGGCAATCCACCGGTCCAGGGGCGTCAGCTGCACGGTTTTGATAGCCTCGTAGACAAAGGCGTTACCATTACGCAGATAGATGATGCCCATGTGGGTGTATTTTGAGCCGGTGGCGAGTTTGATAGCGGTACTTTGGCTGGAGGTAGACTGATGGAAAATAATGTCACCGTCCCGCAGTTTCGGTGGTGAGTTGTCTTTGCTACAGGCGGGCTGCAAAGCCATTACCATAACCATGGTCAGGACACCGCATACTACTGCAACATACTTCATGTACTACACTCCCGGCTTGTGCGCCGTGGTTATGGCGCTTTTACCATTCTGCGGAATCCTCTTCACTCAGCGTACCCTGCCGCTCCAGCTCCAGACAGGCATCAACCACCTCCGGGTCATAAAGCACACCCCGCTTGTCCTTTAGTTCATCAAGGGCCTGATCCATGCCTTTGGCCTCGCGGTACGGCCGGTGACTGCTAATGGCCTCCACCACATCCGCCACCATGAGAATACGGGCTTCAATGCTGATGTCATTGCCCTTGAGGCCCTTTGGATACCCGCTGCCGTCACAACGCTCGTGGTGCTGTAAAATGGTTTCCGCCACGGGCCAGGGCAGGGTTATGGCGTCCAGAATATTGTGCCCCACCATGGCATGCTGCTTGATAATATCGAACTCCATGTCGTTGAGGCGGCTGGGTTTGGACAGAATCTCCGCCGGCACCGACAGCTTGCCGATGTCGTGGATGGTACCTGCAATGGCAATGCCTTCGATCTGATGCTCCGACAGCCCCATGTGCCGGGCGATGTTCCGGGCAATGGAGGCCACCCGGTGCTGATGTCCTGCGGTATAGGGATCACGGCTTTCCACCGTCAGGCTCATGGCGCGTATAACGCCGTGCAGGGATTCCCGCAGGCTGTTGAGGATGGCCTGTTTTTGCTCTTCCGCCTTTTTGCGCAGGGTAATATCCCGGACAATGGCCACGGTATGCCATTCACCCCGCACCCGGATGGCGGAAATGGACAGCTCCAAAGGGAGGCTTGCTCCGCCTTTTGAAACCCCAAAGGCTTCAAAGGTTTTTCCATGGACCCGGGTGGAGCCGGTTTTTGCAAAGGCTTCAAGCTCCTTGCGAATGTTTGCATGATGGCGTTTTTCCACCACCAGTTCGTAGTACAAAACTCCGATGGCTTCCTGACTCGTATAGCCGAACAGGTCGGCGGCGGCGTCGTTCCAAAAGGTGATATGCCCCCGGCTGTCGATCATAAGAATGGCGTCATGGGCAGAGGTGGTGATGATGCGGAACAACTCTTCCCGTTCCACCAGTTCCCGGGTTTTGTCCTCCACCATCTGCTCAAGGTGAATTTGATACTTTTTGTTTTCCTCGTCCAGCCGCCGGTTTTCCTCGGTAAGTTTTTTCAGGTGATAGGCCCGGGTCACGGCGTCCCGGATACCCTCCCTGCTCACGGGTTTGGTGATGTAATCAAAGGCTCCGGCCCGCACCGCCTCGGCGGCGGTATCCACCGAAGGCCCTCCGGTGATGAGAATTACCTGGGTATCGGGAAAGGCGTCCCGTATGCTGTGCATCAGATCTATGCCATTGGTGCGGGGCATGATGATGTCCGTAAGCACCACATCATAGGATTTGTTTTGCAAATGCTCTTTGGCTTCATCGGCATCGGCGGCAGTATCAACCTCGTGTCCGGCGCCGCGCAAAAACTCGCCCAGAGTCAGCCGCATCCCGTGTTCATCATCTACCAGTAACACTACCGCCATGAAACCACCCTGCCTTTCAGGACCCGGCCCACTACCTGCGGCACAGACCCGGCGGCGCCGCCGCCAGTATATACAGCTACTACGTTGTTGTATGTTTTGGATGGCATATCACAGATGTTTGAATCCCTGTACTCAACAAATAGTATAGTCATTGCGGCGCAATATGCAATATAAAGAGGGAACGGCACGGGTAAGAACCTCACGGCAGTTCCAGAGCAGAACCACGCTCAGCGGCACAGCCAGCCGATGACATACACCAGGGCCAGGCCTGCCTCCATAAGCACCAGCGGGGCGAGGGTGTTAAGCCGTTTGTAGGTATACAGGGACCATGCGGCAAGGGCGAGGCTGAACACCAACCAGTGTATCTGCCACCCAACACTATGCATCGTAAGGTTAAAGTAAACCTGCATCATAAAGCCGGAGAACAGGAAGCTGCTAAGTACCAAACCAATCAAGGCGGTGCGCATTGAAAAGCGCGCAAACAGCCGGTACACCACACCGTATTCTATAAGGATGGTTGTTAACATATTACCAATGGTAAAGGTTAGAGCAACGAGAAGTTCCAGCAGTGAAAACTCCTGTTCTGCACGATAACCATTACCAGCGGATTTCAGGGCAAAAAAGAAAAACAGCATAATGCCGGTAATTTTAATCCCGTCGGGTATGGGCACCCATGTGTGCCCCCATACCTCGCGAATACGGGGAGCCAGTGGCCCGAAAAATACCCGGCACACCACCAGGACAATCAGCACATCCAGGACATTCCAAATCCCCTTTAAGGCATCAAGGGCATACCCGTCTGCAACCAGTTGCTCGGTCATAAGCAGGGGCAACGCACTAAACAGACTGTAAACCGCATATGCCCCCAAAAGCCGCCATACCCCGTCCTTTGGCCCCAGGGGAAATTCCGCCGCAGGCGTCGTGTTGTCCTCTGAAGGTTGCAGCTCTTCCGGGGTTTCGGCTACTGCTTCAACTACGTCGTTTTTCGGGGTGTATTCGTCGGTCATGTCAGCCAGCCAGTTTCAGTATACCCGATACCAGACCCGCCGCCGCCACCAGTATGGCCGCCGGAGTCAATGAGTTATAGCGCTTGTATATGTACAAACCCCAGCATGCCTCCACTGCACCCACAATGCCCAAAGCCACATAATACTGAGACCCTTTAAAGTCGGTGACATCAAATGCCATGGCACCGGCGACAATTATGATAATGGGAATCAACACATACAGGGAAGCCGTCAGCAGTGCCAGAGACATGCGCATGCGGGCAAACAGCCGGTACACAATACCGTATCCGAAAAACATGGCGATGGCTATGCCCAGGGGCAGCAACAGCAGGCTCATCAAAGGAGTTTGCATGGGCCAGGTGGGTTTCTGCAGGGGGAGGGCCAAATCCTGCAGTATCATGATACCAAACAACAGAACACCGACGACAATAAGAGAGACCGGGAGTTTTACCCAGGCACGCCCCCAGACTTCCCTGATGCGGGGAACAAGAGGCCCAAAAAACAGCCGGTAAATCCCCACCAGGCAGGGCAGCATAATGGCCTGCTTCCACTGAACCACAGCGTCATGCATTTCCGGGGTGATGAAACCCAGTCTCATCTTTAGAACCACATAGCACAGCATATACATAATATAGGCTGCAATCAGTCGCCATACCCGATCGTATCTGGGGTTAAACACAATGGCGTCATTTTGTTTTGTCTGGTTCATGGCATTCCCTTTACCCAATTGTTACTACTGCGGATACCTCTGTTGCGGCACTGATTTTGTCAATGATACTACCAACACACCGTCCCTGTCAATTATATGTAAAACAGCCACGGCTCCGTTCGGCGTTACAGGGATCAGAGGGATTCCCACCATGTCCGAGACCGGCGGATCTGCGCAGGTTCCTCAATATACTGCGGTTCTTCATTACCGGACAGACTGCCCTGCAACATGGGACAGCGGGAGATGAGCCCCTCAAAGGCCGCAGCATAGTCGTTGTCCAAAAACTCCCTAAGAATCTCCGGCCCTGGCAGGGCTTCCCATGGACGCCCCGGTTTCAGAGCCCGCCGCAGCGCCGTGGCAGCGGATGCCATGGCGGGAATGGCAGTGGGGTCGGTGGCAGCGGCAATGGTATTGTCCAGCAGGGTTAGCAGCACTGTTGCCGCCGGGATCACCACGTCCCGCTGCAACACATGCCAGCCAAGGCTGAATATGTTCTCCAAGGAACTTACTGCGATATAATGGCGGACACGCTCCGGGGTCAACTGCCCTGCGGACAGGGGCTGTTTTGCATCATCAATATAATGCAGCCCAAGGTGTGTCACCGCCATGGCGGCCCGCACCGCTTCAACCGGGCGAAGGCCGGCTCCCGCCACCAGCACATTGGCGCAAAAACCCAGCCGCATCATGGCGCGGCCAAAGGCTTCGGAGTCTGCCCTGTTCAACTCCATAAGAGCGGCGGCAAGGGGGCTCGGCCGGGGTACTTCCCCGGTCGCCGGACCTGCCAGCAATCCTGCGATGCCCCCGCTATCATCAACGATATCAGCCGCTTGCAAAGCCTCCAGCAAGCCTGCGCTTCCGCCGCTGGTGGCCTCTGGCACGGGTTGCGATACGGGCCGGGGCTCCGGGGCCATATCCTTAAAATATCCTCTGGCAACGGGGTTGGGCTTTGAGCTGTTGATAATCGTTTCCCGCGGCGTGGTCCGGGCCAGCTCCAAAAAGGCAGCTGCTGCCGTGGGGCTCACATGACCGGCGGCGCTGCGGCGGGTCTCCCGGGCGGCGGCGACATCCTCTTCCAGACTGTCCCGCCCGCCCAGCACATCGTATAAGCTGTCGATATCATTCAGCTCTTTATCGGTAATGGCGCAGCAACGCTCAAGGATGGTCACAAAGCGCCCATGCACGTGACGATCCAGAGCCACCAGCAGGGCCAGTATGGCGTCCCAGTGTTCATCCCGCCGGGCAATAACCTGATAGCCGAAAAACTCCTCGTAGAGGCTTCCCTCCAGAGCCTTTTCCAGTCCGCTGATATCACTGTTATTTTGGGCCAGCTCCATGAGCAGCTCTTCGGGATTGATCACCAGAATATGCTCATGTAACCCCAGCACCAGCAGGTCTTCGTCTATTTGGGACACCCGTCGCACCAGCGCCTCTTCCCCCATGTCTCCCATGATCTCCAGCCACAGGCCAAAGCGCCCGGCGTCAAATCGCTCCTGTGCCCCCGGTGCTTCACTGTGCCATAAATCCTCGTCAAACACCGCCTCAAGCTGGGCAGTGGTGGCGCAGGCCACCAGCTCACCGGCGGATTCCAGACCTACCCGGTTGATGATGCGGCCAAGCTGCTGCGGCCCCAGGCTGCGGATGGCGGGCAGCAGATCCGGTTGCTCCAGCAGGCGGTTGAGCAGGTGGGATGGGGACGGACGATACGAGGTGATGCGGCGCTGCTTCATGGGCGTTCTCCCGGCGGGTGGTTCTAAATAATGAATATCATATTCACTATTACCTGTCAAGAACCCGGGGCGGTTGACATTCCCGCCGATCCATCGTAGGTATGTGACTTCAATCACGGCCTTGCAACAGGATATACCGACCATGCTCATCGCCTGCAAAAACATTAGTATTTCATTGGGATTGCGCAGCCTCTTCGATGACCTCAGCCTTACGGTGAACGCCGGTGAGCGGGTGGGCATTATCGGGGGCAATGGCGCGGGCAAGTCAACCCTGCTAAAAATCCTCAAAGGCGATCTGGAACCTGACAACGGCGAAGTGCTGCGCTCCTCATCGTTGCGCATGGCTTCCGTGGATCAGGAGCCGGTGTTTGACTCCTCCCATACCGCCCGGCAGGTGGTGTGGGATGCGGTGCAGGCCCATGTAAAAACCGCGCTGGAGGACGAGGCCAGCCTCAAGGTGCGCTGTGAATCCGCTCTGGACCGCATGGGGTTTGTGAATCCCGAGGCAACCGTGGGCACCATGAGCGGTGGCTGGCACAAACGCCTGGCCATTGCCGCGGCCCTGGCCACGGACCCGGAGTTGCTGCTGTTGGACGAACCCACCAACCATCTGGATCTTGAGGGCATTCTTCTTCTGGAAGGGCTGCTTTCCAGTTCCCGCTTTACGGTGTTGATGATTACCCACGACAGGAGTTTTCTTGAAACTGTGGCCACCCGGGTCATGGAAATCGACCGCCGTTTTGAGGGCGGCTACTTTAGCGCCCAGGGAGGCTACAGCTCATTTCTTGAAAAGAAACAAGAGCTTATGGCGGCTCTGGAAAAGCGGCAGCTGAGTCTGGACAACAAGGTCAAAGAGGAAATCGCCTGGCTGAAACGGGGCCCCAAGGCCCGGACAGGGAAATCCCAAAGCCGCATCAAGGCGGCCCATCAGCTTATCGAGGAATTATCCGGCATGAAGTCTGCCTCTGCCATGGCGGGCCGCAGCCAAAGCATTGCCTTTAGCAGCACCGACCGCCAGACAAAGCGGCTTATGGTAATAAAAGAACTGGCGAAATCCATGGGCGGCAAGCGGCTGTTCGGGGGTGTGGACCTGCTGCTGCGTCCTGGCATGAAGCTGGGTCTGGTGGGGGGCAACGGCACGGGAAAAACCACATTGCTGCGGCTGTTGGCCGGTGATCTGGAACCCGACGAAGGGGATATCCGCCGGGCACAGCATTTAAAGGTGGTGTATTTCGATCAGCGGCGGCAGCAGATTGATCCCGACCTTACGGTGCGCCAGACCTTAACGGATCGCGGGGATCAGGTGATGTATCAGGGCAAACCGCTGCACATCGTGAGCTATGCCAAACGCTTTTTGCTCACCCCGGCGCAGCTGGATGTGAAGGTGGAAAAGCTCTCCGGCGGCGAGCAGGCCAAGCTGCAAATCGCCCGTCTGATGCTGCAACCCGCCGACGTGCTGCTTTTGGACGAGCCCACCAATGATCTGGATATTCCCACCCTTGAGGTGCTGGAACGCAGCCTGGAGGATTTCCCCGGCGCTCTGGTGATGGTTACCCATGACCGGTATCTTATGGACCGGGTGTCCGATGTGCTGCTGGGTCTGGACGGCAAAGGCGGCGCAGTAGTGTATGCGGATTACGCCCAGTGGGATCAGGAGCGCAAAGACAAACAGGTGGCCCGAAAAAAAGCGGCCCCGGCCCCAAAAGCCCGTAAGCGTCCCAAAAGCCTCAGCTATAAAGACAAACGCGACCTGGAAAACATGGAAGACATGATTTTTGCCGCAGAAAGCGCCGTGGAGGAAGCCCAGGAAGCCCTGGCCGACCCCGGGGTCCAAAGCGACGTGGACGAAGTGCAGCGGCGCTATGAAACCCTGGAAAAAGCCCAGGCCGAAGTGGATCGACTCTATGCCCGCTGGGAAGAGCTGGAAGCCAAACAAAAGGAAATCAACGAAGATTCCTGAGTTCTCCCCTACTTGTTGTGTCCGCCATTATATAGCATTGCGGGAATTGCGCTACGTCCCTCCATCCCTGACACACCGGACCAATAAGCTCCAGGTGGTATATTCCGCGACTACCTCGGCGAAGTTAAAGCGCACATACCAGGCCTTGTTATTATTATCTGCGACGAGCGATGAGGACCAGTACCAGTTACAGACTTCTTCGTTGAATACTTCCGACCAGTAACACCCGGTGGGACCGCCGCTGTCGTTACAGGAAGCCGGATTGCAATTGACTGCTTCCCCGCATGCAGTTTCCAGACAAGCTTCACCTGCACTCACCTCACAGACAGAACATTCATCCTGCACGCCACAGGCGCCACCGCCTTCTATAGGAGCACAGTTACGGATAAGTGAGCGCAACTCGCTGATGTTGGGCAGACGCCAGCCCCCGCCGTCAAGGTCGAGGTTCTCGCAATGGGTTTGGGCGACATCCCATTTAAACCCGTCCTCCGGGGACACCTGCTGCCACTCAAGGCCGGTCACCGCATCGGTGCAGACACCGCCGTCGCAGGCCTGGCAAATACTGCCGGCGCAGGCATTTACCCCGCAATCTTCCTTCATTGCCGCCCTGTTCCCACGGCAGTCATACCAATACACATTGTTATCATCGCACCGGAAGGAATACTCGTTGTCAACCACGCAGGCATCGCCCAGACAGCCGCAATTGTCGCATTCTTCCTTTTTTTCTTCCCGCTGATTACAGGAGTCATACCAGTAGATATCGCCACCGTAGCAGGCAAAGTATTCATGAGAGGTGCAGATCACTTCGGGGTCGGGCTCCGGTTCGATGTCCTCATCGACATCAGGATCGGTGTCGGGATCGGTGTCGGTTGTAATGTCCTCATCGGCTTCGGGATCGGCTTCGGCTACACTGTCTTCATCAGCATCAGGCTCAAGGTCATCGTCACCGTCGGGGATACTGTCATCGTCAGCATCGCCGTCGGGTATCAGGTCCTGATCGGTATCCGTGTCCGGGTCCGGCTCCACATCCTTCAGGTCTTCGTCGCCATCCGGGGTATAATTGCTCACGCACATACCCTGCGGCGTACAGGTCAGTCCATCCAGGCATAAGCCGCCATCGGTGCAGGGTTGCCCTTCGGCCCCTTGCTGGGGCAAAAACACGCTACAGGCGGCAAACATAAGCATACAGGCAAAAACACTGGTTTTGTGTAGCAGATGCATGTCACCACCTCCCGCCAATGGAAAGCACGCCGTTTTCACCATCGTGAGACACCCCGGCGCTTAGCTGGTGCTTTTTCCACCATGTTTCATCCCCCGGCGAAAGGGCCCACAATATCACCCCGGTGACCATCAGGGCTCCACCCAGGGCCACACCGGCATAGCCAAGGCCGGTCATGGTCTTGGATTTATCCTGCAGATCGTTGATGGAGCCGGAGCTCTGGTTCTGGTAGTCATCCGCGTATTTGGCCCCCAGGCCAAAGCCAACGCCGCCTGCGATGGCGGTAATCCCCAGGCCGGTCCAGAAACAGCCGTGGCCCCATGTTTTGTAGGGATTCATGGGATAGTCCTGCACAACAGCTTCGGCATCAGTCGACAGCTGCGGCTCAGGGGTTTGAAGACCTTCTTTAGCGGCAAGATCCTGTTTGGAGCTCACCCCAAAGAGCTCTTCAACCGCCCCGGAAAGAGTCTCGATAAGGGCATTGATATCGCCCCGCACCTTTCGGCTGCTTCGACTAATGACCGTGGCGCGGCGTACGTTGAGGCGCCGGAGATTTAAGAACCAAAAATCTCCCACTCTGCCTACATCACCGCTTATGGCTTCCGGCACCCCAAGGGCGTTGCCTATTTCGGCGATGCATGCGGAATCTTCGCCGCCGCATTGCTGCCGTGCTTCTTCGCCCTTCAGGATGGTGGAAATATCGGCTTCGGAAATAACCTGCTGACCGGAACAACGCTCTACCTCCGCGGTAATGTAGCCGGAAAGAGAGTCCACATCCGTCACCTCCACGCCGCTTTTGGCTTCCAGTCGCCACACCATGATGCGCTTCTGCGCTGTATCTTCAGCCACAGCCGGTGAAGCGAATACAGAAGCAAAAAGGGTTACTGCCACCAGGAAAATACTCAACCGCCACATATGTCACTCCTCGCCTGCGCCGTACCTGTCATATCATATACCTTTGAATACACGTTCATGTGCTTCCCGTCAATATTATGTGCCTTCGCCCAAGTCCCCGATTTCTCATGGGTTGTTCAGTTTTCAGCGAGGTGATTTTACCATCCCGGGCAAGGCTGATTGACGGGGAACACAGCGGCTGCGCTGCACACCGGCACGCGTATCATGCCCCATCTTCGGACAGAGCGATCATAAGGATCGCCCCTGTAGTGTCACGTATATGGTACATGGCCGCAGGGGCTAATATTGTATTCGCCCTTACGGGGTATTCACCTACGGTGAAAGACCGCAAACCCTTCGTTTTATTCACCCCTGTCCAGCATTATTATCGTATCAGGAAATTTCCGGGGGATCGCCAAACAAACGCCCAACCTTTTTGGACCAGCAACGCAGGGCGTCCATGTCCGGCTGTTGGGGATAGCGTTTATACAGGGCCGTCACCAGAGGCATGGGCAACAGTTTGGGCACCACCTTGGCCGCCAGCAGCGGCGCTTTTGCCACAGACCTCAGGGTGCCCAGCATTTGCAGCGGCGTGGCCCTGGGCATCTGCTCCTGCATGCCCCACCACATGCTCCAGTCCGACATCAAACCGCTGTGCAGCAGGGTGTCGATCTCAGTGCTTGCCAAAGGCTGGGTCATGCGGGAGACCACATCATAACTTGCCAGAATATATCCGTATTTTCGCATGTACTGCGACTGGTAGGACCACAGGGCGGTTTCGTCGCCGGGGTCGTCGGAACCTGCCACGGCCTCTGCAAGAACAGCACCCGCCACAAAACCCATACCAATGCCGGAACCATGGGCAGGCATCACCTGACAGGCGGCGTCACCCACCAGAGCAAGACCCGGAGCGCTGAGGCGGTCGTAGGGTCGCCGCACCGGAATAGGCGCTCCGCCGCCGGAGATTTTTTCGCCGATCCATGGTTCATCCGCCACCAGCCGGTCCATCATGGCGGCTCCCCGGGCAAAGGGTTCCATGCTGCCCACCAGAATATCCACCTCGTTTTCCTCAGTGTTTATCTGCACATTGATGGTGGAGAATCCGCCCTCCATGCCAAAAAAGCTCACCACTTCCTTGTCCCGGGCGGCATATCGCTCAAGATATGTTTGGGCTCCCGCCGGGTCTGCAATGCGGCGAACCTGCTGTATGGCGTGGCAGATACGGCCGGGGTCCGGGCGTTTACACTGGGTCGAAAGCTCGGGGTGGCGGCTGCGCAATTGCGCCGAAAGCCCGGTTGCGTCCACAAAGAGCCGGGCGGATATATTTAGTAATAACGATGCCTTGTCTTTGGTTGCACCCTTGAGGCAGAGCATGGCGGGACGGTCGTTTTCAAACAAAAGATCCGTGATCTCCATGGTGTCGAAGCCCGCCACCCCGGCGTCAAAGGCCAAAAGATGCAGCCGGTGCATCATCAGCCGCATGTCCGTGGCCATAAAGGGGGTGCTTTCCAGCCGGAAACAGGGGCGGTCATCGTTGGTGACAAAGAGAGAACCCGAGTGTTTACACCGTAGTTCCGGCGGCACCGGCAGAGGAATGTCAGCTTCTTCAAAAAGCCAGGCCTGCACGTTGTTGGCCCAGCCGGGACCGGCGGCGGAAAATGGGCGTTGATCCACCAGGGCCACGGAAAATCCTTTTTTTGCCAGATGCAGGGCTGCTGCGGTTCCCGAAGGCCCGGCCCCTGCCACCACCACGTCATATGTCATGGTCTGTGTTGTCACAATCGCTCCCTTGCCGTAAAACAGGCGCCAGTGGCGCCGTATAATGTCCGCTCTGATACGAAACCAGCCTAGCATATAGGGGGGTCCGAAGCAAGGAACAGGACCAAACTGCCCCGGGCACATATGTTTCAATGTTGTTACATTTTTTCTGGCGGCTTGACTATTGACCCCCATTTTCGGACACTATGCATGACTGGCACGGTGTAACCCCGAATGCATGGAGACATTGCTATGGCCAAAAACAAACCGGACGTATGCCCCGTTGAACATGCGGGAAGTCTTGACAACCGTTTTCGCCGCCTGTTTCAAAGTCCCAAAAAGATCCTAAAGCCCTATATCAACCCCGGCATGACGGTGATGGATATGGGCTGCGGCCCCGGTTACTTTACCCTTGACATGGCGCAGCTGGCGGGGCCTGAAGGTCTTGTTATTGCTGCGGATTTGCAGCAGGGCATGCTGGATAAAGTCAAAGCCAAAATCGCGGGCACGGATCTGGAACAGCGCATTGAGCTGAAGCTCTGCGCACAGGATAGCCTTGCCCAACCCGATAGCGTGGATTTTGTGCTGGCCTTTTATATGGTGCATGAAGTGCCGGAAGTCCTGCCCTTTTTTAAGGAAATCGCCGAAACCCTCAAACCCGGGGGCAAGCTGCTCATTGTGGAGCCTCCTTTCCATGTCAGCAAAAAAAAGTATCGGGAAAATCTTAATGCCGCCCGCAACGCCGGGCTGGTTTTGCTGAAAGAGCCCCGATGCTGGCCCGACAAAGCCGCCCTGTTTCAAAAGGCATAAAAAAACGGGACGCGCAAGGCGTCCCGTGTGGTATCTCTGCGTATGTGCGTATTATTTTGCGCCCTTGGAGGCCCAGAACTCGTTCAGTTTGCCCTGGAACATCAGCAGCCAGATAATGCCGCCAATAAAGGGGATTAAAATCCAGAAGCCCGCCAGACCGGTGATGGGTTTTTCCTGTCCCTCGGCCTCGTACATGTTGCCAACATAGGAAGGCAGCAGCCAGGGCAGGGCGATCAGGGGGAAGGGGAACAGGAAGGTGAATACCAGATACAGTACACCGCTCCAACCGGTTCCGCGCCAGTTACGCATGTCTTCCAAAGTGGAATACATGTAAATGATGCCGTAAATGCCAAGAGTAACGATGGACAGAATCAGCACCATCCAGGGATTGCGGATTTTGCCAACGGGTTTTGTGGCCACTGCGGCGGCGGCGGGAGCTTGTGCTTCCATGATTTCCTCCTTTTGATATTTTTAATCGTAAACCAACTGTGCTCATGCTAACAACATCGCCACGGAAATCAAGAAAATAATTATATCTTTTGCACATGCCGACAATTTGTTATGGCAATAGCAAGTTACCTTTACCCGCCAGCATTATGTAATTATATGGAATATAATACCCAACCCGGACAAGCCTTCAGGCTCGGTAACGGCTTAAAAACGTTGCGATAATTTCGTCTTTTAAAGCCGTGGCCGCCTGGGGCTCCATGGTTTCTCCAAAGGCGGTGGGCCAGAAAAACGCACCACTTACCATGGCCCAAAACACCTGGGCGGCTATGTCCGGATTCGGACAGTTGATAACGCCGTGGGCATGGGCGGCCCGCAGCCACAACACCAGGGTGTCCTCGCCGCACATGGCTTTTTCCATGGTCTGCTTCGCCAGTTCCGGCTCCCGCATGAACACGCCCATGGTTACCTTTAAAAGACCCATCCAGTCGGGGTTGTCCGCAAAGGACATCTTTGCCTTTGCAAAGTCCGTAAGCTGATCCTCAAGGCTGCGGCCCGGGTCGTAGGGAATATTTTTCAGGGCCAGCGCCGCTTCCATAAAGCGCTGCACCACCGCCTGAAAAAGGGCCTCTTTGCTGTCAAAATGATTGTACACCGTGCGCTTGGACGCCCCGGCGATGTCCGCAATGTGATCCATGCTGGTGTTTTCGTATCCCTGATCCCGAAAGGCCTGAATCGCCCCGTCGATAATGGATTCCCGCTTTTTGCTGGTGTCGCGTTTTACAGCGCTCATGCTACTGCTCCAAAATAAACTGCACGGTGTAGTGCAATTATCCTTGACAAGTCAAAAATCAATACTACACTGTGTAGTGTAATCATAAGGAGCAGAAAATGCAAGACCACAGCACAACTTTTTCAACACTGATTCGCCAGTCCTGGCTTCTGGCACCGCCGATCATCCTTATATTAATGGCAGGAGGTTTTCTCATGGCCAACTCATGCACCACCATCGGGGCCGCAGTGCAGGGCGACCGCCTTGCCCGCATGCAGGCTTCGCCTCAATACCATGATGGTACTTTTAAAAACAGCCTTGAGGCCAATGAGCCGCCCCTGTTAAAAACCCTGGGGGAATGGGCAAAGGGCGGCAACCACGAAACCCCGGAGCAATCCCTGCCGGTTATCACACGCCATCGCGGCGATTTTGAAGCACCGCCAAAAAGCGGCCTGCGCATCACCTGGCTGGGGCATTCCACGGCGTTAATCGAAATCGACGGCCTGCGGGTTTTGACTGACCCCATCTGGTCGGATCGCAGCAGCCCGGTGTCCTTTGTGGGGCCCAAGCGCTTTTTTGCTCCTCCCCTGGCCCTGGCGGACCTGCCTCCCATAGATGTGGTGCTTATCAGCCACGATCATTACGATCATCTGGACAAGTCCACGGTGCAACAGCTTGACGCCCGGGGCACCCGTTTTGTCATGCCCCTGGGGGTCGGAGCGCATCTGGAAGCCTGGGGTATCAGCCCCAAACGCATCACCGAGCTTGACTGGTGGGACGCCGCCCGCCTTGGGGAGCTGCGGATTGTAGCCACCCCGGCCCGGCATTTTTCCGGCCGTTCCCCGGTGATGACTGACCGCAATAAAACCCTGTGGTCCGGCTTTGCCCTGCAAGGTAAAAAACACCGGGTGTACTATACCGGCGACACCGCTATGTTCCCGGGTTTTGGGGAAATCGGCGAAAAGCTGGGGCCCTTTGATGCGGTGCTGGTGGAAGTTGGGGCCTACAACCGGCAGTGGGCGGATCTTCACCTTGGGCCGGAGCAGGCCATGGAAGCGGTGCGTATGGCCAAGGGATCATTGATGATTCCCCTGCACTGGGGTACCTTTAATCTGGCCATGCACAGCTGGACCGAGCCCGCAGAACGGCTTATGGTGGCCACCGAATCCATGGGCGTGCCTTTGGCGATTCCCCGACCGGGCCAAAGCATAGAACCTCACAATCCCCCGGCTGTGGTGCGCTGGTGGCCGGATATCCCCTGGCAAAGCGCAGAAGAACATCCGGTGCTGTCTTCGGGTTTGAGCCCGGAAGAAACGCCAAAATCCGTTGCAGACGCCGGGGAAACATCCCAATCATCCCTGACTTCAACGCAGTAAAAACCATATCCCACAAGGAGCCAAAATATGACCGAACAACCTAAAACCGCATTGATTACCGGTGCTTCCACCGGCATTGGAAAAGAGTTCGCCCGGATTCACGCCTCAGAAGGCGGCAATCTTATTATCACCGCCCGCAGCGGCGACAAGCTGGCGGGGCTTAAAAAAGAGCTGGAAACAGAGCATGGCGTCACCGTTACCGTTATTGCCAAAGACCTGACCCGCCCTGAGGCCCCAGCGGAAATATATAATGAAATCAAAGCCTTGGGCATAGAGGTGGACTACCTCGTCAACAACGCGGGCTTTGGCGGACTGGGCAAATTCCATGAGCGGAAATGGGAAGAGGATCTTGCCATGATACAGCTCAACGTTGTGGCGTTGACGGATCTGACCCGGCGTCTTCTGCCGGATTTTGTTGCCCGCAACAGCGGTAAAATCATGAATGTTTCCTCAACGGCAAGCCTGATGCCCGGACCATTGCAGGCGGTGTATTACGCCACCAAAGCCTATGTCACATCCTTTGGAAACGCCCTGGCTGAAGAGCTGCATGATACTAATATCACTGTGACAAATCTGATGCCCGGAGCCACGGAAACCGAGTTTGGCCGGGTGTCCGGCATGGATAAAACTGAGCTGTTTGCCAAAACCGCCAGCGCCGCCAGCGTTGCACAGGCGGGTTACGACGCCATGATGGCAGGCAAACTCGATGTCATCGCCGGGGTGACCTTTGGCCAGAAATTTATGTTCTCCATGCTGCCTCTGATGCCCAAAAAGAAGCTCCTGAAAATGGTCCGCCAATTACAGGAAGTGTAACACAATATAAGCAACGCCATCCGTGGCCGGGTGTTTTCCCCAAAGCATCCGGCGGCGGACGCTCATTATATTGCTTGTTATTGCAGCAATAATATAAAATGCGCTTAGGAATCTCTCGGGAAAAGACACCCGTTTTCTCCTGCCGCGATTTCGATTTCACGGGGCACTAATGCCGATTTTTTGCTATATATCGTTTTTATATAGATAATAGGCCATTTTTAGGTGCGTCATTTCCCGAGGCGGGCCCGTGAAACCGTCAAAATCGACCCTTCGCGGCCCGTGTTTTAAAAAGTGCGTCCCGAGGAATTTGGGGCAAATGCGATGTTCTGGTGATTATTTCGCCTTTTAAAAACGGCGTTAACGCAGTGCGTTATGCCGCCGCTGCCGATGGTTTTTCGGGCCACATGAGTGGGTTCAAAACGGCATTTTTGCCATTGCGATATAATGGCGGCAAATCCAAATCCGCCTCAAAGAAGAAAACCCGGCAAAAATCATAATGCTATATAAGGAAAGACACGGAGGATGAGGCGTGCTACTGCACCAGGGTTATTTCCACCAGAGCCACCGGTGGGTTCATGGTAGGGAGTGGTTTTTGTTGTTTCTCAAAAATGTTTTTCTGCACGGAAATAAAGCGGCTCCACAAATCCTTTGCATCACGATACCCGCAGGCTCGGGCCTGGACATTGCCAACTCTCCCAAGCCGTAACAGAATGATGCGTGTTACCCCGCATGTTCCCTGGCTGGGTTGGCCTGGTGAGCTTTTCAATTCATAGCATTCGTGCTTCTCCACCTGCAACCGCTCATCGGCATCAAATACCCTAAGCACCTCGTACTTTTCCCATGGTTTTTTACTGGCCTGGGGCACAAATGCGTCAACCATGACTCTTTTGAAGTGGCCATACTGTTGATGTCGCTGGTTTGCCTGTTCAATATCGGCGGTACCATCCACATCTACCGGCAGCAGGAACTCCCGTGCTTCCCCGGAAAGAATACGGTCTATCAACGTTTGAGGCAAAATCATCCCTGTCCCTCACACAGTATTAGATTGTCCCTACTCCTCCACCGGCGGGGTAAAGCCTTTCGCCTCCGGGGGGCGCATACCGGCTTCTTCCAGAATCTTTGCAAGGGCCCGTATCCCGGACCATCTTTTTGTGCGGAAAATGAGGTAGCGTTTGCCCTCCAGCTTTACATAGAGCCGGTACAGGTACAGCGGCCCTTTGTAATCCTTGTCCCGCCCGGTATATTCCACTCTTAGAGCGGAAATAAAAATCACCTGCTGGTGTCCCGGTTCCGGCAGCTTTTTCCGCTCTATTTCCAGATTGCTTCTCCCACTGCTGGCCAGGGGATGATTTGGATCTTCATACCACCAGCCACGATTGGGATCATAGGTAAGCTGGTCCTGACTGTTGTGGCCCTCCCGTACCGCCAATCCCCGGCGGTAAAACAGCAGGCTCAGACCAAGCAGCACCGGCGCGGCAGCCAAAAACACCCAAATCACGGTCATGGGAAAGTTTTCCATCATCTCGCTCATTACATAGAGAATGCCCGCCATAATAAGTGAGGTAAACCCCATGTCCCGCAGATTCAAGCCTTTTTCCATAAGGGGGTTGGGCCCTTCGTTTACAAAGTGCAGACGACCGTCCGCCAGCTTGTACACCGGGCACAGGCCGGAATCGTCTATTACCGTGGCGTCTGCCGGAGGTATGTATTTTGCCATAGGTCTTTCCTTGTTATTTCTACGTTTCTATTGCCCTTGTGGGGCCGTATCCGGCGCATGGGGGAATGAGGTTTACAAAGGTTCCGTCTTTGCCCGGTTTGGTATTAAAAGCTGCTTTAATAGTAGGTCGGAACGATCTCGCCACCCGGATGCCTCGCATACCCTCCCGGCCCGTACCGGGAGGGTATGACATCATAACATCGCCGCATGTATTTCCGTTAATATTTACTCTGGCAGGTAATATACAAGAGAATGACTCTCCGATCCTTCTACTCGACTTCATCCCAAGTAAGTTCCCAATTCATGTGAACTGTTCTATCTGTCATTGTATCTGAGTTAGGAAAACGAATTCTACGTAAAACACGGTCTACGCAACTACTTGACTTGGAAAGATCCATCTCAAAGGAAGCGTCTTTAGTTAAAGACATTGTTACAACTGTATTGTTTATATCGCCAACGGTTCCATCAGGCTTAATAAAAATCGTAGATTTAATCGGAAAGACAGTGCCTAGCGGTATCCTCCGGGAATTATCTTTGCGCCAGTTTGTGTGAAATCTATGAACACAATGGGCAATTTGGTTGAAGTGTCTATTTATAATTCGTTGGAGAACATCACAATCTGACGCCGGTTCGCAAGTCATTTGATCATGATAATACTTGTGTGAAAACCTGCGAGGTTTTCTGACGCTAATTTTGAAATGAAATGAATCGCGAACTGAACTAACGGTCACAGCGGAGGAACAAGCATCTTCTAAGCACTGCAAAAAACGATCATTTAATCGTGATCGACTCCGAACTTTACAGCTTGTATTGGAAACTTGAAATGAAAGGTCAATCTTCGTTTTGGATGGATTGGGATACATTGCCGAAAAGCAGCAAGCGATATTGTTTCGTTGCTCTACGAAATAGTCATTTAACCATTGGGGCGCTTCTTCGCTGCTTGAAACGATGTCTTTCAGCTCAAGTTGAGGAGGAAGGTATGCCTTTGAAATTCCGAAAGCACCAAATCTGTCTATGCAGAGGTTGTATCTTTCCTCAAATTCATCGGGTACCATATCCTGTTCAGTTGTATATTTCCAGTTCGCATTGTCTATTTCCACAGGGTCTGTAACCTGCCCGATAAAAAGGATCACGCCTGTGGGAATATGTCGTAAAAGAAAAATGAAGGGCTGGTTAACATTGACGATTTCTGCTTGAAACTCATCGCCTCCTCTAATCTCTCCATAAGATCGCGTGACGGCGATAGCTTCAACACCCTCTTCATCCTGCTTGAACTTGCTGTCCTGATAAGCCTTTGCAAGGTAGCATTGGTCACCTCGCACCATATATGGAAATCTTGCCAAATCTTCGGAAAAAGCGCTCCGAATTCCCATTTTTCTGAGCGGCTTCACAAGGTCAAGATTAGTATTCATTTTCAGTTTGGGAAGAGAAAGAAAAACATGATTTTGTTGCAATTTTCCATCGAGATTATCAAGCCAGTCTGCTGTAATTTGACTTCTCAGGTCTTTGAGTTTTGTATCGCCAACGGGCATGATTAACAAGTACTCGACCTGATCACTTTCCATCGGCAGTGTCAGGGATATATATTCATTCGTTTTGTAGAAAGGAACATATTTTGAACTCGATGAGAACATAAATGGTTTTTTTGCCAAAACCCCA
>Ga0209475_10002281_pt1 | contig 19833 bp, 14 predicted proteins | sample tdDd471_FD_187128 | JGI IMG/M metagenome (GOLD analysis project Ga0209475, IMG submission 187128) | Marine sediment microbial communities from the Atlantic coast under amendment with organic carbon and nitrate - tdDd47.1 (SPAdes)... | ecosystem: Environmental > Aquatic > Marine > Coastal >... | reverse complement strand
CATGATCTCTTCAGAAAGGAGCTGAGAATTTGCATAGTACATGCTATGAGTAAATCGGTAGATGATCAGCCCTGGCTGGGCCTGAGACTTAGTGGCCACCGGTTTGGTCTCCCAGACACCCGATTTAGCAGGAACAACCACGACATTCTTCGGTCGATAGCCCCGTCGTGTGTGATCGATAAGAGATAAAAGGACAGCAACTATAATGCCCTGTTCAACACCAACAAAGACAACAAGCAGCGCGGTAAACAAGGCCACCCAGAACTCAGATTTTCTTTGGAGAAAGATTTTATGCATACCCTCAAAATCGATCAAATCGATTCCGATCAGGAAGACAACTGCTGACAATACAGCTTCAGGCATATATGCCAATGGCGCTGTAAGAAACAAAAGCACAAGCAAAACGATAACAGAGGTAACCAGTAGCGACAGCTGGGTACGTCCGCCGGCGCTGTCAATCATCTGTGTCTTAGTAGGACTGCCGTTGACAACAAAAGTGCCGGACAGACCTGCACCAATATTTGCCAGTCCTAAACCGACAAGATCGGTGTTTTCACTAAAGCTCTCATTGTAGCGTGCGGCATAGGCACGGGAGGTTGCGGCACTCTGGGCCAGGATAACCACGAACATGGCAAATGCAGTGGGTAAGAGTTTCTGGATGAGATCCCAACTCCACTTAACCTCAGGTAAGCCGATGTGTGGCAGACCACTTGGCACAGAGCCGAGTACATGAACATGTGTTTTGAGGTCCAACGCCCAGCTGGCGACAATTGCTCCAACCACAGCTATAAGCGCTCCCGGTATTTTCTTTGATATCAATTTCGAGCCAGCCATGATCACAAGAACGGAAACGGCAATGACCAGTGCATACAAATTGACCTGTTCAAGCTGCAAAATATCATTCCAGATCTTCTCCAGAGTTCCGTGCCCACCACCCTTGAGACCCAGCATACCTGATATTTGGCCCAGTGCGACCTGTATGCCAACCCCGGTTAAAAAGCCGACCAAAACCGTGCGCGAAAGAAAATCCGCCATAAACCCCAGACCAACAATTCGGGCAAGAAAGAGAAACCCTGCTGCCATAAAAGCAAGAACCGCTGCAAGAGCCACATATTCATCTGAGCCAGTTGCTGCGAGGCCCACCAGACCGGCTGCAAGAATGGCTGCTGTTGCCGAATCTGCACCAACCACAAGGTGCCGTGAAGACCCGAACAGAGCAAACAGTGCCATTGGAATCAGAATCGTATAAAGCCCTGTGATTACAGGTGTACCGGAAATCTTGGTATAACCCATTACTTCAGGAATGGCGATAGCAGCCAGGGTCAGCCCGGCTATGATCTCAGCCGATATCTGGTTACTTTTTATAGGCAGCACACCCTGCAATATCGGCAATCTGAAAGATTTTGATTTTTCCATCTCATGTCTCTATCTAAACAGCAAAGATTAGGGTTTCTGGCTTGAAGTTCCTGGTAACTTTTTCTCGACACCTTGTGCAATTGGCCCTATTGATTGAAAAACAAGATTTGAAATTATGTGATGGGTTAAAACATTACCTGACCACCTCCGTTAAAGATGGTCAGGTATATGGTAAAAGAGTCTACTTTTCTGATATTGAATTAAACTCAACCATTGTATCAAATGCAGGTGGCCTATTTGGGGAAAATTCACTCAACCATTTATCATAAATAGTTAATATCTTTTTTGATCGAGCAAGACCCGAGAGTACACGGTCTGCAACAAGACGAAAGTCTGCATCGTTTCTCCTTACTGCCAAGGAAAAAGGCTCGTATGAAAACAAATCAGGAAGCAGCGAAAACTTGCTTTTGTCGGCAGATGAAAGGACCAAACCAATAAGAACAACCTGGTCAGCCGAAAAGGCATCAATTGTTCCATTTTTCAGCGCATTAAATCCTTCATCCGTATCAGTAAAGAGAACTATTTCTGCAGTTACTTCAGCTTCCTTAAAAAGAGTTTGCAATTCATTAACTGTGGTTGTTCCTTTTACAACTCCAATCTTTTTACCATCAAAATTATTTCTAATTTTTTTCCCTTTCAAGGTAAGGTAGGCACCACCGGTAATAAAGGTAATTTGTGTAAAATCTACGACTTCTCTACGGGAAAGTGTGTTAGTGGTGGCACCACACAAAATATCAATCTTATTTTCGGACAATGCTTCAAAACGATTATCAGCTGTCACAGGAACAAATTCTACTTTTACCTCACTGCCGATTTTCTTTTCTACGCCTTCAACAATATGTGTGCAGAGGTCAATAGAATAACCCTCAGGTGTATTATTTTTACCGATAAAGGACATTGGGGGTGAAGAGGTACGATAACCAATTTTAATTTTTCCTGACTTTTGTATTTGTTGAAGGGTTCCTGCCAACTCTTCAGCCGATGCCGGACTAATAAATAATGTGACCATTAAAATAGCCAACAGAACATTTCGCATGGTTACTTTTCTCCTTTTTAGAATTTAGTGTATACCTCTATAAAATTTAAAACAAAACCATACCGTAGCTATTTTGTAGTGGACCTGTCCCAAATTATCCTCAATCTCTTTTTTCTCTTAAATACCGCTTCACATCACAAAAAAAGAAAAATACTGTGACTGTGAAGCTCAATCAATATTCCCTTTTTTATACTGATCATCAAGATAGCCACCAACAACACCAACACCTGCACCAATGGCCGCGCCAGCTCCAAAGTTACCTGTCAGTGCCCCAATTGCTCCTCCAGCAGCAGCCCCTATTGCTCCACCGCTAAGGGACCTGGATGTGGTTGTATCCCCACAACCGGTTATAAGAAAAAGGGCCAGAATCATTGAAATGGTAAATACTCTCATTTTATGCTCCCCAAAGACATTAATCTGAATGGTATCAGGTGATTTTCTTACCACAGATTATTTTTCACAAGGATATGCATCAGATAAAGCACTGACCAAACCTTTCACGGGAAGTTCATTCATCAAAACCTCATTACCCATGTTAGAGTCAGCCCAGGCAATAAACGCAATTCTACCCTCTTCTAGAGTTGTACCACCTGGGTAGCAGATCAACCTTTTGAGATGCTTGGCGCTACTGATTCCGTCATGGTACTGAACTGCTCCCTCAATAAAACCTCTGCACGCATAGGCTGCAGCGGCATAATCGCCATGATCCGGTGCTACCGAACAGACATTATAGAGATGCTTAGTTGTGAGGAAATCAAAATCTTCTTTCTCCAGTGCAGCTGCCGGCAAAACAAACAATACCAAAACACAGGCTGACATGGCCAAATTCTGCAAAATATTTATTGTTTTCATAATAACGAGCTCCTTTTTGAAATTGAGAGGTACGCCATCTAACACAGCAAGGCTCATTTAAACTTTTACTCTAGGCTAGAACGAGACAAAGGAAATCCCCACAAAGGAGTGAAATATATCCCCCTTATTGGGGGTAAGAAAGGACCTACATATTTGCCATATGTATCAACATATCCTAACGAAGAAACATTTTCATACAATTTTTACTGCTGATATGAAGTGAACAGACAAAAGCTCAGAATCACTATAAATACTAGATTAAACACAGATAGGTTTTTGGTCAACCATTCCTAATAAAGCGCCATGTCTTCCAAGGAACATCTTCTCGGAAAGATTGATTATATCAATCTTTGATATAATGTATTCTTAAAGAATGGTAAATCCCCCCAATTTCTCGATATATAATCATCAGACCTATTATTTGATTGAACAGCTACAATTCTCTCTCTAACCTATAAGGAGCAAGACAATGGCAGACATAGAAAGAAATTTTGAAGCTCTGAAAGCATCTATTGAACAAATGCGCGATGAAATCAATGTCAAGGCTCATCTCGGCAAGGCAGAGGCAAAAGAGGCGTTAGAAAAACTCGACAAGAAATGGGACGCTTTGCAGGCACAATATAAACCAGTTGCCGACGAAGCGGGCAAAACGGCTCAAAATGCGAAAGCAGCTCTTGATCTTGCCGCCGATGAGATCAAGGACGGATACAAGCGCATCCGTAAACTTTTTTAAATTTTTTCCACTTTATGATTTCTGACGATACCGGCCCTCCTCACCTCAGTCGGTGTTGTCATAAATAATCAGGTTGTTAGCATATAAGTAGAAAATCTAAATAGAAAAGAAAATAAAATGAATAATGGTTGATAAGTCGATAAACTCCGGGGGTGCTAAACCAAGAATTCCGATTATATTCCCCTTTAGCGGAGCTACACTGTTAGTACGATGATCGGCCCAAGAAGTGTCAACAATACGTTGGCAATGGCGTAGGGAACAGTGTAACCGAGAACAGGTGTCTCACTGCCTGCCTCGGAAACAGCCGCATTCAGTCCAGCTGTGCAGGTTAAAATTCCCGCCAGTGCACCACAAATCACAACTGGCTCCATTTTAAGCACAAACTTGGCGTAGTACATCGAACTGATCAGAGGCACCAGCACCACCGTTACTGCCAGAGCCGGTAGCATAAGGCCCTGAGCTTTCAGCAGAGTCAAAGCCTGTGGCCCAACTGCAAGACCTACACTTGCAACAAAGATGGACAAACCAAAATCTTTAAGGTGAAGGGCGGTTGCTGCTGGTAAACGGCCAAAAGTTGGGTGCTTAGACCTTAGCCAGCCAAAGATGAGACCTGAAATAAGACAGCCTCCACCAGTGTGTAGCGCAACAGGTGAGCCGGCAATAGATACGGAGATCATGCCGATCAAAACGCCTGTAATAATTCCTAGCGCCAGATAGACATAGTCAACGGCAAGACCGCGGTCCATGGAATAACCTACCGCCTTAGCCGAGGTCGTAACCGAATCGGTTGGCCCATAAATTGTCAACACATCACCGGCTTGAAGCCGAGTACGAGGTCTTAGCTCGATTGTGTGTTCAGCACGAACCAACTTGGTAACAAAAACCCCGCGTCGCAGCTCTGGGGCAATACGTTCCTTAAGCTCTGAAAATTCCGCCCCCACAAACTCCTTATTGCTAAGTACCACCTCGAGCGTCTGACCAACAAAGCCCATGCCCCTGACGTCTGCAGTTTCCTCGCCAAGATAACTGCCAGCCTTCATGATTGGGTCTCGTTTGCCAATCAGCTCTACCCTGTCTCCTTCCGCCAGAACCAATTCCTGAGTAACCTCCCGATGTCGCCCTTTGCGTGCAAGAGCCTGAATGATGACGCCATCTTGCTGTTTCTCAAATTCAGCGATGGTCATCCCAATACCTGCCGGATTTGTCACCCTATGCAGCCTAACAAGCACATCGCGCAGAGCTTCTTCCTGACCAACATCAAGATCCTCATTCACATCTCCTAACTCACTTTCATAAGACTTGGCAGCATCCTTTAAATTGACACCCATCATCCGTGGCGCAACCACACTCACGAAAAAAACCACAAGTGTGAACCCGAAGAGATAGGTTATAGCGTACGTCACGCCGATGTTCGCTTGCAGCGTTTTAACCTTTCCACTATCAAGGCCCAGATGTGCAAGTGCTTCGCCGGCTGTTCCGACCGAAGCGGATTCCGTAGTGGCTCCTGCCAGTAAGCCTGCCGCCGTGCCCTTATCGAGACCAAAAAAATGAGCTAGCCCCCAGACGGTGGCAAAAATGACGATGCAACTAAAAATGGCAAGGTGAACCTGACTAAGCGTATTTCGTCCAAGGCTGCTAAAAAACTGGGGTCCGCTAACATAGCCAAGTGAATAAATGAACAGGGCAAAAGCGATACTTTTGACACTCTGGTCTACTTCGACACCAACTTGCCCAACGATGATGGCAGCAAACAGCGTCCCCACAATACCGCCAAGCTGAAACTTTCCAACCCTCACCTTTCCTATTGCGTAACCAATTGCGATACACATAAACAGGGCTACAAAAGGAGAGGATGTGAAAAGTGATTTAATTAAATCCATGAATTCATCCTCCTTAATTAGTCAGAATCAAACAACTGTTTTGAAACACTCTCTGAAAAACCTTGCTACAACACCGGCCCGAACATCGCCACAGCATTATTCCAGAGTCGATGATACCACTTCCAAGCCTTTACCATTTCCATCGTGACGGGCCTGGAATTTGAAATGTACTCTTTCTGTCGCTGGAGTATCTCTTCAGTGAACAACCTGTCGTATAATAAAATATTGTTTTCATAGTTGAGTTCAAAGCTTCTTCGATCCATATTTGCAGAACCGATCAGGCTGATCTCTCCATCAAGGGTCAGTGACTTGGTATGCAACAAACCACCTTTAAACTCGAAGATACGCACTCCGGCAGAAAGGAGATTATCATAATAACTGCGGCTGGCAGCACCTACGACCCAGGAATCGTTACGCATGGGAAAGATAATGGTCGTCTCAACTCCACGCCGGGCACAGGCACAAAGAGCGGCCTGCAGTGGCTCGTCAGGCACATAGTAAGGGGTCGAGATTACCAATTCACGACGCGCGGTATAGATCAGTGACTCGAAAACCTCTGGCATGGCAGAATAGCGGACTGTAGGACCGGTACCAATTACCTGGGCTACTAAACCTGGTTCTGTAGGCCCAAGAGGTTGCCTGAGTAGATCGTTGATATCCTCCCCTGTTTCTGCCATCCAGTCACTGCTAAACAGATATTGATTCTGTCGAGCAACTGGACCCTCAAAACGTGTCATGGCATCAACCCAAGGGGCATATTTCTTCTTAATACGGAACTCCGGATCTGCACAATTCTGGCTTCCACAATAAGTGATGAGATTGTCTATTACGATAATTTTTCGGTGATTGCGCAGGTCGATACGGCCATGTAGCGGGCGTAATAATGGATTACCAACAGGCAGTGCACGGGCTAGCTGAATACCAGCTTGCCCCATTGCCTGCCAATGTTCCGAGGCAACCATAATACGAGAGCCCAGACCATCCACCATGGCACGACACGTCACCCCACGAAGAGCCGCTCGCTTTAAAGCCTCGACAACCTTGCAACCGTTGTTGTCAGGGAGCCAGATATAGAAAAGGAGATGAACATGATCTCTGGCTGCATCAATGTCAGCCACAATTTCGGCAATGGCCGCGTTGGAATCCAGCATCAACTGCGCCCCATTCCCCCCTACAGAATCAAAGCCGTTAATCGAGTTACCTACCTGAAACAAATGACTATATTGAGAAGGAACATTGGTTTGAAGATTAGCTTCATTCCATCCTGATACAGCAGCCACATCAGGCAACTGTTCCAGGACTTTAGCCATCCGAGCCACGCGGCGCCGGCCAATAGTTGTTTCACCCAAAAGGATGTAGGCGATAATTCCCAGTGCAGGAACAACTGCTATGACGACAATCCAGGCAATCCTTGATGCCGGTTCCCGGTGAGGCCGCAACAAGACCCTTATTACCAGTGCAATTTGAATGAGAACATGCAGGACCAATAACATCATTCCAATCAATGGCCCTGGATCCATAAATAGTACCTCGGTATAAGCGGTTTTGGTAAATTTTTAGAATATTTTTCCGTTTAAATGCAACTCGACTCAGCTACCTCTAACTTCAAAATTTTTCTTCACGCAATTGCACCCAATCAATATCAGCTGCTTTTTCAGCATAGGCAATGGCTGCTTGCGACATGCCTCGAAAGCTGCCCAGTAACTGGTAGAAATTTTTACCCTCTTCTTTGCTTATTTTCTCCTCACTTATATCATTTAGTATTTCTTCGAACCGTGCATTGAGCTTGCCTAACCTTGCTGATAGCAGCGCGGCCAGGTCGCTGACTGATTTAGCCTCCGGATGAACGGACCATTGTCTGAATTTCCTCTCAAAGACGACTAGCCATTCATGCCTGGCATCGCGCAAAGCCTCGACTAAAATGGTTGCCTGTGGAGCAATGCGTGCCTTCTCCAACTCCTCAATGCGATAGCTGAGTATTTGCAGAGCGGCGACCATATCGCCTATCTGCTCGGCCGATGTGTTCGGAAATTTAGTTTTGTCAATCTGCCCCCCCCAGGCAGCCAGTTTAGCAGGCAATGATTGCAATTCCTGGCGATAATAGGCCCGCTTAAACCTATTTAATAGAGACTCTGACTTTGCTGTATCGGCACCATGAGAGACCAAAAACTCGCAACTACGGAAATATCGATTCATCAAACTCAGGAAAGCTTTCTCCTGTCGGGGTGTTCTCGTGATATATGACAGTGCGAAAACTACTAAAAGGGCAAGAATGGTGAACAGAAGAGTATTGGCGTGAGCTGCAAAGTCATAGGTTTGCTGGTTCTGGATCCCGAACATATTGAACATCCCCAGGTACAGGGCAGTTCTGGCGACACCGGAGAAAAAATAGGCAGCCACGAAGGTGAACAAAAAGATGACCAGCCCAAGCTCCAGAAACATTGATAACTCCGGCATGATAAAGACAAACACGCCAAGTGCGACCAAGTACGCGGAACCAAATGGTTTCACAAAATTGATCTTGAAATGCGGTGTCTGGGCAATGATGAGCACTATATTAGGCACAAATTGATACCAGGAGACATGTCCCGGTGGATCAAAATAAATCCAGATAAGCGCCCCGACCCACATGGACACGACGACCATGATGCTTGCCCTGACCCTGTCGGGATCCAGAATCGGCAGCCACATTGAGCCCCCTATCGGCCTGCCCGGCCTGCTGGTTACAAACGTCGAATTATCAGCTTCTAACTTTTCGTATCCCTTTATGTCCCTTATACACGCGACCATTGAACGGGTCTGTGCATCAAGTTTATCCAACTCATTTATCGTCACCTGGACAGCCGCCCGCTGGAAATGGTCCAATGCTAGAAAATCCTTAGCACTGGAAACAAGTGAGAGCGCACTGCAGGAATCAGGAGACGAGTTCCCCGCCAACATACTCCGACCATTTTCGAAACGTGACTCTAGCTCAGAGAAGACTATATCTATCTCTGGTAACACTCTATGAACGTTAATCCCCTGTAAATCTGTATAGCTCGACTCTAAACGATTCATACCTCGCATCATGGATAAAGCCAGTCGATGTAGACGCTCCCAAAGGTAGCGGACCTCACGTACTTCATAACTTTCTGAGGCCGCTGCACCGATGGTCTCATCAAACTGACTGAGCAACTTGCTATGCTTTCTCCGGTCCATGGTCAACTTCTCACCACTGCCGGAGCCCATTATACAAGCTTGGTATTCATGCAGAAAAGATTGGTGGTTTTCCAGCAGCGATTGACCGATTTCCTCAAGAGCACCCCGATTAGAGCGAGGCCAGATAAACACTGAGACCAGGGTCCAGATCACTATGCCGACCAGGGTTTCAAGGGTACGGTACATACCAAATTCAAAGATATGCTCCGTTGACCCACCAGTACCAGCCGTAATAATCATCATGCTGACAAAGGCTGCGACAAACCAGAAATATTGGCCGTTCTTCCCTGTCATCTTATAGCTCACAAAAGCCAGATAGGGGGTAAACGAGATAAAGAAAAGCCAGCGATCCTGTGGAAACAGCCCAAGAAAGAAGAAACCCGCAACCAATGCAAGCAAGGTTCCCTCCATACGCAGAATCCCTTTTTGCAGGGACTGCCCCGCTGTTGGCAGGCTGATCATCGCTACCGCTATGGCGGACCAGGTTGGACTCATCCACGAAAAGCGCAGTGCTAAATAGTACGCGATTGTTATCGCCAGGGCGATTTTTATAGCTTCTTTTGCGTTTGTGGACAGTGTCAGCATTTAGTGCCTTACCCCTCAAGGGGGCATTCTTTTCAATGCCGCTTGACGGCATTATATTGAATACTCCTAGGAACCTGCAAATCTATACAACTGGTATTTCTTCATCTTTACGTCCCAATGACAAAGGTTCCAATGGCAATTGTATAGATAACAAAACAAGAAAGCAGAACCAGCGGTGGATAAAAGAAATATCGGGACAGACAAAAACGATTGAGCACAAAAGCTGTCACAGCAGCCGCCAGAATTCCTAAAAAGGAGGCGATCAATAACGGTGGCATATATATCCCACCAATTGCGAATTCATGAGGAATTGGAGACATAAACTTTCCTTTATTTCATGGCCAAAATTTCATAATTAATGGACGGGATAATTGCCTTTAAGGTATCTTTAAGTTGATAATTACAATGCATTCTTCAGATTTCTTGTTTTTTATATCCCTCAGGTAAGCAATAGACTCCGAGGGGGGACTGAAAAGAGTACCCGTCAAACAGGCTCTACAAAGGTTTATTGAGCACCCCCTCCCAAGCCTTGGTTCTTTCAAGCATTTCATCCTTCATGCTCGAAGGCAGTAAATCGACAGGGTCCTTGCCTTCGCGGATCTCCCAACCACCTCCAAGAGCCTTATAGACCTCAACAAGATTGTTGGCAACATTTCCAAGATTTGAAGAAAGCAAATCCTGTTGCTGCACATCTGCGCTCAAGGTGTTGATAACTGTGTTAAACCCCACTGCACCCTCCTGATATTGGATTGTGGCAATGTTGACTGCTCGTCTTGATGCATCAGCCGCTGATTTGTAAGCCAAGAGCTGTTCATGGCCTTTTAGATAAGCAACTATCGCATTTTCTACATCACCCTGGGCCTGCAAAACAGTGTTCTGGTAATCGACCAGTAATTGCTGGAAGAGTGCATCCTGCAGCCTGACGTTGCTTTGCAGGCGGCCATAGTTGAAAATGTTCCACTCAAACATGCCGAATAAGTCCCAGGTTTCACTTGCATTCTTAAAAAGATCGTTGGATTCCTGACTACTCGTGCCAATTGAGCCGCCTATTGAAAATTGCGGATATAACTCAGTCTCTGCAAAACCGATCTGAGCACTCTGTGCCGCCAATTGTCGTTCAGCAGTACGAACATCGGGGCGTCGCCGAATAAGATCTTGAGGCATACCCAGGGCGATATCTGCAGGCACAGAAGGGATGCCAAGATTCGTATCAAAAAGGTAATTGAAATTTTGAGGAGGCAAGCCCAGCAAGATCGCCAGTGAATTTTTAAACTGCTGCAGGGAGGTTTCCAATGCAGGAACAGTCGCCCTGGTATTATATAACAAACTCTCGGCCTGGTCTTTATCAAGTTCACTCACTTCACCGGCATCAAATTTGGCCTGGGTAATTCTTACACTCTCTTCCTGATTTTTTATGCTGTTCCTGGCAACTCTGATCCTGTCCTGAAAGGTCCTTATCAAAATATAATTCTGAGCCACCTGAGAAACCATTGACAACACAGCACCATCAAAATTGGCAACACTTACATCAAGCTCGGCTGAAGCCGACTCCACCTGCCGCCTGAAACGTCCCCAGAAATCTGCCTCCCAGCTAAGATTAAAGCCAAGATTATAATTATCGAAGGTAACCCCGGTTGACTTCTCCCTTGAGAGACCGCCGTTTAGCTGCTGTACCTGCGGGAATTGATTTCCAATGGCAATTGCAAGTTGCTGTTGTGATTGTAATACCCGAAGCCCGGCCGACCGCAGGGTCAGATTCTGTTTAAGGGCAATCTCGACCAACCTGTTCAGATCATCATCTTTAAAAGCGGTTTGCCACCATCTCGGGTCACCAAGAGGCTCAGTTGTTAGAGGGGGATCCTGGCTCAAAAGCCAGTCGGCTTCCACAGTAACCTCAGGTTTTTGGTAATCAGGCCCAAGGTTTACACAACCACTGATAAGAAACACCTGAGTGGCCAGCACCAAGCAAACACCCAGTGTGGAAAAACGCATGGTCTTTGGCAACAGATCCCTTGCTCGCTCCCAAAAAGTCTGTCTTCCTGGCACTGTTTGGCGATCTGATGATAGTTGGCAAGACATGTTCATCCACCTCATTGCGATGCACTCGAAACCGATGATCCGGTTTTAACCAGGACAGAAGCGGTCGTACCTACTCGAAGCTTAACGCCTTCCGGTATTTCTTTTAGATAAATACGGACCGGTACTCGCTGGGCAAGCCTGATCCACTCGAAGGTGGGGCTGATGGTGGGAAGCAGTTCAAACCCGGTACTGCCGTCACTTTGGGCAATACCCCAGCCTAAGCTGTCGACATAGCCTTCAATTGGTTTATCCGGATAGGACATCAGGGTGACAATTGCCTGGTCACCTTCATTAATATCCTCGATATAATTTTCCCGAAGGTAGGCGTCTACCCAATAACTGCTGATATCAACCAGGGCAAGCAGCGGTTGGTTAGCAGCAGCATTGCTTCCTACCCTCAGGTTGAGGTTGGTTACGTGCCCGTCAACCGGTGCCCTGACCTGAGTAAATTCCAGATCTAACTCAGCCTGTTCAACGGCGGCCAAAGCCTCACGAATTGAGGCATTATCATCCCCCGGGGCTCCAAGGTTAGCTTTTGCTTCCGCCAGGGATGCTTCAGACTGCAGCAATGTAGCTCGAGTTTGGGCAAGACTGGCCACAGCACCTTTTCGCTGCTCCACCGAGACTTCGTAATTAGCCTTGGACCTCTCCACAGACTTTTTCGAGGTTGCCTTTTTGGGCAACATATCCTTCTGGCGTTCATACTCCGCCTTGTTTTTTTCAATCTGAGAATCGAGCTCTTTGATAGCACTTTTTGCCTGCAGAATGGAGGCCTGGGAAACCTCAATCAGAGCCTCTTCTGCCTCAACCTGTTTTTGCAGTGCCAGGTTGTTGTCTTTTGACTTATCATACTGTGCACGCGCTTGATCGAGGCTTACCTTGAAAGTGCGTGGATCAATCTCAAAGAGCAAATCACCAGTCTTCACAAATTGGTTATCTTTCACTGCAAGTTTAACAATCGGACCCGTTACACGGGACGCAATCTGAACGACCTCTGCTCGCACCTGGCCGTCACGCGTCCAGGGATTCGTCACATAATCCCAATATTTATAGGCTACCGCTGCTATCGCGATAAACAAAATAGTTCCAGTTAGAAGGTATTTTAAAATGTTTTTCACGCCAACCCCTTGTAATTAATTCCCAAATCAGGACAGTTAAATATATGCAGCATATCAATCAGAAGGTTTTTTTCTTTTAGACGAAGAACTATACATGCCAACGAGGTAAGCCACCAGAACAGCGGTATAAAACTGCCCCATGATGGCTTCAGCCTGGCAGAGTGCACCAGCCCCCATGGTCTGTGGAGTAATATCCCCATATCCTAGTGTTGTCAGGGTAATAAAGCTAAAATAAGTGAAACTCTCTAACACCTGGTCTGATGCATGGGCCTGTGCCAGTGTGCCACCGCTGAAAGAGCCTGGTACAAGAGATTCCAGAAAGGCATAAATTACCCCCCACAACAGACCGATGAAAAGATACAGACACATGGTTGCAGAAAGCAGGCGCAGTGTTACCAATTTTGCAGTTACGATAACAGCACCAAAGGAATAGACCAGAGAAAACAGATATATAATCATGATCCCATGACTGACAGGCTGACTGAACTGGACTATTTCTAAAACCTCTAACCAATGAGAAACCAGTGTTAAAACTAAAAGAACAACTATAACAGGGAAGGACTTTTTCTCTTTGTGTATTGCAAAAAGAGCAAAGAAAAAAACTAAGGACAAGAGTAATTGAACAGCATATTGGTAGTAGGGTAAAGGTGCAAGAAAGGGGTTCACAACAAGGTAAGCAAAAAGCCAGAAGAGCAAATTGTGAAAGCCTAGACGATTCCAAATAACATGTTGCATCAGTACTCACCTCTTTTCCGACTCACAAACTCTCTCACACTTTAGTGCCCTACAGATTAAACGGCGTCAGTCAATCTGCGAACAATCTTGTTTAATATTTGTGAGTTTAATGCAAAACTGCACCAAATTGCTTCTGTTTTTTGATTTTTCTTTTATAGCTGGGGGAACCATAAGACTGCTAGAGACCTCATCTGTAAGGGTGATGTACTTACGTTACAATGAAGGGCAACAGATTGTGATAATTGATGACAATCCGATTCAGTGTGACTGGACGAGCGTAACAGAGATCAGAGGCAGGTGCATCTGATACAGGCTGTTGACAATCCCAATCAACTCTGCCTGATCAGATACCGGCCCTTCAAGGAAGGTTATAGGTTTTTTATCAGCACTAAATGCCAATTCAATAGCCATTCCGCCAAGCCGATCAGACCAGCTATCATCTATGTACCCAAGAACACAAAGTTTGTAATAGGCACCCGACGAAAAAGACATATCGTTGGATTCTTGAGAAAGTGAGCTCATAATAGAACCTTCCTACAAGGGGACACGTTTACCACCGAACAATGAAATGGATGGCGGTTAATTTCAATCTTATTTTTGTGACTTTGAAATGATGATCTTATTTTTTTGCAAGAAAATCATTGTAGCAAAAAACTTATCCCGTTTATCAGGGGTAGGTTATAAAATAAAATAGAGAGCCCAAAAGACAATGCCCCAAATAGGGTGAATTAACTCACTCTATTTGGGGGGGACAAATAAACTACTACGTATCACTACGATCATTGACATTAAAGGGAGCGGACAGGGTGGCTGTGCAACCTTTGCCCGGCTCGGATACGATTTTTAAGTTACCGCCCAGATCATTCATAAGTTCTTGGACACTGAACAGGCCGAAACCGCTAATTGTATTTCCGTCCGTAATCATAGCGCCCGGTTCGAAACCAATACCGTCATCTTCAACAATAATCTTAAAGCTTGAGTTCTTCTCTTCCATACAAACGCTTATCTTTTTCGCCTGAGCATGTTTAATCGCATTAACAAGTAATTCTCTCACATTGCGGAACAATATGGCACGCACATCAAATTCCAGCACTTCACTATGGAAATCACTGATATTATTTATGAATTTTGTTTTCAAATTGTACCTGTTTCCAACCTGAGTCTTAAGCCACTCGGATATGGCAGCGGCAAGACCGATTTCATTCATTAGAGGAGAACTCAGTTCAAGCATGAGCTGTCTTGTATCGTTAAGGCTCTCTTGCAAGGTATCCGATATGTCGTCAAGCATGTCTGCAATCTCGGACTCAGCGGAAGACTTTCGCTTTATTAATTCAAGTTGTATATTTGCCAGGGCCAGCGACTGACAGACATGATCGTGAAGGCCGACTGCAATGCGGCGCCTTTCATTTTCCTCCGCTATAGTTAACTGAGATGCCAGAGCCTTGAGTCTCTGCTGGTATTGCTTCAGATCCCGTTCCGACTGCTTCCGGCTGGTGATGTCGCGTCCGAAAGCATACACGCGTTCTTCATTTGGGAGAGGCGTTGCCATCCAGGACAGGTGGCGGATGCTCCCGTTCTTGTGAAGGTAACGGTTCTCGAAATCGACGGTCTGACCGCCGGTAACTAATGATTCAAACTCATGGATGGATTTGGATCGATCATCCTGGTGCACAAAGTCCAGAAACTTTCTGCCTAGAAGGTCCTCTTTAGTATAGCCGATGATCTTCTCCCAGGCGGGGTTGATATATTTGAAATAGCCATCCATCCCGACAATACAGACCAGGTCTTGCGACACCTCCAGGAGGCGATCCCGTTCTGCCTGCATCTGCCTTGCCAGAGTCATTGTCTCCACTTGACTCTCAAGCTCGCGCCGTCTGGCTTCACCCGTACTCACGCGCCAGCGAAACCCTCCGATCACCAAGGCTACGACTGACGTTACCATAATGATCCTGAACCACATTTTTTCCCACCACGGCGGGGTCACAGTGATGTGGACTGCGTCACCCTCCTCGTTCCAGATCCCATCATTGTTGGCACCGATCACCTTAAAGATATAGTCCCCCGGATCCAAATTGGTATAAGTGGCAAAACGCCGCGTACTATCTACCTCATTCCATGCCGACTCAAAACCCTCCATACGGTACTTGAAGCGGTTCTTCTCCGGAACACGATAGTTCAACACGGCTAATTCAAAAGAGAACACCAGGTCCCGGTAGGAGAGCACCAGTGTATCTGTTTCGAGGATCGATTTTTGCAAAACCGAATCGTCGCCGATAGGCACTGGCTTGTTTACCAGCTGGAAATCAGAAATGAGAACCGATGGGGGCGTTATATCATCCTCAATCTGGTCAGGATAGAAGGCGTTGAACCCATTGGGGCCTCCAAAAAACATTTCACCGCTGAGGCTCTTGGAATAGGCTGACCAACGATAAAACGTGTTACTTTGCAGACCATCACTCACGTCAAAATTTCTGAAAGTTTCCGTCCGTGGATCAAATCTTGACATCTTGCTTGAGGTGCTGATCCAGAGTCGCCCCTGTTCGTCTTCAAGGATTGCCCAAATAGTGTTGCTTGACAGTCCATGGGCAGTTGTGTAATGGGTAAACTGACCGCTGATTCGGTCAAACTTATCAAGTCCTGCGGCCGTGCCAACCCAGAGGTTACCTGCCCGGTCTTCACATATTGACGAAACCCCATCCTGGGCCAGGCTCTGTGGATCGCTGGACAGGTGTTTGTAACGCGTGAACGTTTGGGTCTCAAAATCAAATTTGTTGAGTCCTCCGAAAGTGCTGATCCAGAGTATACCGTTCTGGTCCTCATTTATGGCAGTCACATAATCATTACTCAGCGTCTGCGAATCTTCCGGGTCATGCTGGTAACGGGTAAATTGCCCTGTTTCACGATCGAAACTATTTAAGCCTCCCGACGTGCCAACCCATAGTGTTCCTGCTCGATCTTCATAAATAAAATTAATGATATCAGAGCTCAGGCTGCGGGGATCGGAAGGATCATAGCGGAAGTGCGTATAGCGCTTGGCGTCCGGATCAAATCGGTTCAACCCGGATCCGGAGGTGCCGACCCAGATCAGCCCAATCCGGTCTTCATAGACAGCCGCGACTGCATCATCGCTTAGACTGTTCGGATCGGCGGGATCGTTCTGATAACCGGTAAATTGTTCTGTCTGACGATCAAATCGGAAGAATCCCCCGCCATTCGTGCCGATCCAGATGTTCCCCGAGCGACCTGCATGGATGGATCGCACAGCGTTATGTCCTAAACCGTTCCGGTTGTCAGCTATAATCCGATAATGGTAAAAGGGTTTGGCCTTTGTATCAATAGTGTTGACTCCGCCATCGGTAGCTATCCAGATCATCCCATGCCGGTCCTCAAAAATCGAGTCCACATTATTGTTGCTCAGGCTATATGGGTCGGAAGAGTGCTGGCGATATTGAGAGAAGGTCCCTGTTTCCCGATCTAATAGATTAAGCCCGCCCCCCCAGGTACCCACCCAGAATCGGCCAGCCCGGTCCTCAAACAGCCCCGTGACATAATCATTACTTAGCGACAGGGGATTGTCCGGATCATGATGATAATGGGCAAACTCGTCTGTTTCAGGAATGAATTTACAAAGCCCCTTGTTCGTGGCCAGCCAAATGGTGCTGGTATGATCCTCGTAGATGACTCTCACCACATTGTGACTGAGGCTGGCCGGATCATCGGGGTCATTCCGGTAGTGAGTAAATTGTTCTGTTGCCGGATCAAAGCGATCGAGGCCTCCCTCCGTTCCGATCCAGAACATCCCTGTACTGTCCTCAATAACAGAGAGAACGATATTGTTGCTGAGACTATTGGTATTTTCCGGGTCATGCAGGTATCTGGTGAATGTTCCGTTTTCACGATCGAGTCTGTTGAGCCCCCCCATGGTTCCCACCCAGATCGCCCCGGCACGGTCTTCGAAAATAGTCCGGGTAATGTTATTGCTCAGGCTAAGGGGATCATCGGGGTCGTGCTGATAGTGGATGAAAGCGTCTTTCTCCCCATCATACTGGTTGAGTCCACCTCCCCAAGTGCCAATCCAGGGTGTGCCGCTTCGGTCGATGAACAGATCTCGAGCCAGATTGTTACTCAAACTGTGGGGATTGTTCGGGTCATGGCGGTACACCTTGAAGCCGGCGCCATCATAGCGATTCAACCCATTCAATGTACCAATCCATATAAAGCCGTACTTATCCTGGGCAACACCCCTGACCTGATCATTTGAGAGACCATCGTCGGAAGTGAGACGGCCGAATCTGAGATACCTACTCTGGAGAAGATTCGTAGGATGCAGGGCAGCGACTTCACCCTCAGCACTATTTTGTGCGCTCACAAGATCAACGGTTAATCCTGAAATAAAGATAGAGATTGCCAGGAAAGCAATGGTCAGGAAATTATACGGTATGTTCATCATACACAGCACCTTCGAACGGTAGCGAAGAACTTAATCTTCAAGATTGCAGCAGACCTCTGTGTTTTTCTCTGACAATAATCTGGTAAAAGATGGTAAAAAAACGTCGGTCAATGTTAAGCGTAGAACTTGATAGGACCGCAGTTTACCATGCACATGCTACCGCTGAAATAGCCGATACACTAAAAGTATAAAAAAAGAGTTAACAGGGTAAACTTAATCTTCTTCCTGATCAGTTTATAAGTGAGCAAGCCTAAAACACTTGCCCCCAAAAGAGCATTCTGGGACGTTTAAAAATCCATAATTATTCCCAGATAACCAGCAGCAAATGGAGCACTCTGATTTATTCAGGAGTGATCGTGGTTGTGCTGTCTGCATGTACTACCGGGATTGGAAGCGAGAAATGGTGCACATTTATGAAAGAAAAGCCAAAAGCAGATTGGTCGGCAAACGAAGCTACCGATTTTGCCAAGCACTGCATTTTGAAATAAGAAGAAATTCATTAGAATCCTATTCCTGCTGATCCCAAAAATAATATTGCATTAGCTACTTGGAAGTAGGGACTCTGATGAAAGGCAGTGCCTTTCATCATTATGTAGCACTCTTAGTATCCTATAGCCAGCATTTCATCAAACCAGACCGTAGAGTATCACCCACCGCCGTCGTTTGACTTTAGCCCGAGTCCTGTATTACAATAAAGTAGAATCTGAAAGCTTGGCGTGACACGTTTCACCCTATATTACTCAGCATATTTGCAGGAGACAGACAACAACTTCCCCTGCTACATGGAAGGGCACTGAAATGTAGTAATAGTCTTTTCCTTATCAGTTGTTCAGTTACAAGCGAGTAATCCTTCGGTGTCTTCCTTTTTAAGTAAATTGCAGGGGCAATTATACAGGGAGGGTATGTTATGGCCACATTCAAAAAAATATTGCTGCCGGTGGACGGTTCCGAGAGTTCCAAGCTCGCAATGCAAAAAGCCATCGGGATTGTTGAGGAGATGAAATCGGAGCTAGTACTCCTCTATGTAACTGGTGTTATTCCTGGATTTATTACCGGCCAACCCAAAGATGAAGCCTTAAAATCCCAGCTGGAGGAAGCCGACCAGATTCTTGCTCCGTACCGTGAATTTCTCACTGAGCACAGGGTTAATTTCAACGAAGTAATCATGCCCGGTTTCAATGCCGGAGAAAAGATCTGTGTGGTCGCCGGGGAACAAAAGTGTGACCTGATCGTCATGGGTTCACGTGGGTTAGGAGACTGGGCGGGAATGATGCTGGGGAGCGTCACTCATAGAGTCCTTTCACATTGTGAAATTCCTGTACTGGTTACGCGTTGATGCGACTGCTAGTCTGAGACCAATCGGCTAGAGTATGCCCGCTTAGCGGTTACTTGCTATATGTTGCAATATGTCTTCGACATTAAATTTTTTTGTCGATTTCAAGGGGAGCTTGGCTCATCTGCTAAGAGTAGTTAGGGTCTATGCATAGCTCTGGAATTATACAGATCTGTATAAACACTTGTTAGGTTAGATAAAAATAGTAACGAGGGATATCTATGAGTATTTAACAACCATCCCTAAATTGTAGCACACCACACTCAACCTGACGTATTCCACTTCTAAATCTCGATCCCATCTGACACCAACAACGTGTACCTGCCTCCAAAATTATTTGGAATTATCAATAATTCAAAGTGCTGCATTTTGGGTGAGTTTACAGGCCTTGGTCACGCATTATAGATACAGGAACAGT
>Ga0209475_10002280_pt1 | contig 19837 bp, 18 predicted proteins | sample tdDd471_FD_187128 | JGI IMG/M metagenome (GOLD analysis project Ga0209475, IMG submission 187128) | Marine sediment microbial communities from the Atlantic coast under amendment with organic carbon and nitrate - tdDd47.1 (SPAdes)... | ecosystem: Environmental > Aquatic > Marine > Coastal >... | reverse complement strand
AGCATCAACACTTTCTCTGTGCTCTAATAATTCTTCTTCCCATTGTGCTTTTGCACCATCTAACTCTTCAAGAAGTCCTTTTTCTTTATCTCTAAAGCTGGCTGCCAATTCAAAATTCTGAGCTTTAACTGCTTTTATTTTGTTTTCTTTAATATCATCAATTTCATTCTCTATTTTAAGAATTGTTTCGGGAACAACAATATTAGAGATGTGAACACGAGATCCTGCTTCATCTAAAGCATCAATGGCTTTATCTGGTAAATGACGATCTGAAATGTATCGTTCGGTTAATTTTACACAAGCCTCTACGGCCTCAGGAGTGTAATTAACATTGTGGTGATCTTCATATTTTTCACGGATATTATTTAGTATTTCCACAGTTTCATCAATAGTAGTAGGCTCAACCATTACTTTTTGGAAACGTCGTTCTAATGCTCCATCCTTTTCTATATGTTGACGGTATTCATCAAGCGTAGTGGCTCCAATACATTGAATTTCACCTCTTGCCAATGCAGGTTTTAGCATATTAGCTGCATCTAAAGATCCTGTAGCTCCACCAGCTCCAACAATAGTATGAATCTCATCAATAAACAAAATAATGTTTGGATTGCGTCCTAACTCGTTTAGAATAGCTTTCATGCGCTCTTCAAACTGTCCACGATATTTTGTGCCAGCAACAATTGATGCTAGGTCTAAAGTTACAACCCGCTTATCGAATAATACACGAGATACCTTCTTTTCTATGATACGAAGAGCTAATCCTTCGGCAATTGCAGATTTACCAACTCCTGGCTCACCAATTAATATTGGATTATTTTTTTTACGGCGACTTAAAATTTGAGCTAAACGCTCAATCTCCTTTTCACGCCCAACAATAGGATCAAGGCGATTTTCTTCAGCCGCTTTGGTTATATCAATCCCAAAATTGTCAAGTACGGGTGTATCCGAGCCGCTTTTTGAACTACTCTTGCTGCTTTCGCTACCTGATCCTGATCCAGAACTTGAAAATGGGCTATCCTGGTCGTCATCTTCAGGATAATCAGCTTTCGCCAAAGGGGCTTCTTTATCAAGTAAGTCCTTTACTTTTTGGTAGTTAATATTTTCTTTTGCCATAATTTCCCAAATTATACTACTCTTTTCTTTTAAGAGAGCGATTAGTAAATGGCCTGTATTAATACGATCACTTTTTAAGGCTTTAGCTTCGAGATGAACCAGCTTTAATACTCGCTCAGCCGACTTAAGAAGAGGGATGTTGTCGCTTTGTATAGTTTCTTCATCTTTGAGATGATTCTCAATTTCAGACTTGATTAACTGCATATCAGTATCTAGTCTTTGAAGAATTTCTATCGCTACACCTTCACCTTCACGTAATATGCCAAGCATTAAGTGCTCTGGTGAAATAAAACGATTTCCTAATCTTTCAGCTTCTTCCTTACTATATGATATCACGTCTTTAATACGTGGCGAAAAGTTTAAATCCATATATTGATTAAAATTCTTTATTACACAACAACTATAGGCTGGTCTTGTTTATATTCGGAATAGAAAATATAAACAAGAACCGTGCAAAAAACTATATTTTAGTAATAGGAAATCATATTACTGCCATTTCTTCATGTTTTTTTACAATTGCCTGAAATTAATTATTCTATTTACAATAATCAAAAAATGTTGAAAACATTCTCGATTAGCTGATGCCTAATACCTGTTAATAAAATGTATTAATAATCGTTTTTTCATCTAAGCTAAAATACCTAAATTAGGGCGTTGAAAAAATGGCCCTTAAAAGCCATTTTTTATTGTAATGGAATATATAAAACAAACTCATAAATGACTGAAGGAGAAAAAATAATAAAAATCAACATTGAGGAAGAGATGAAGTCAGCCTACATCGATTATTCGATGTCGGTGATTGTTTCGCGCGCTTTACCTGATGTAAGAGATGGAATGAAACCAGTTCATCGCCGTGTTTTGTATGGAATGAGTGAGCTCGGAATAGCAGCTAACAAGCCATATAAAAAGTCTGCAAGAATTGTAGGAGAGGTGTTGGGTAAGTTTCACCCTCATGGCGATTCATCGGTATATTTTGCGATGGTACGTATGGCTCAAGAATGGTCATTGCGTTATCCTTTAGTTGATGGACAAGGTAACTTTGGATCTGTTGATGGCGATAGCCCTGCAGCCATGCGTTACACCGAGGCACGTTTAAATAAACTTGCTGAGGAAATGTTGATTGACATTGATAAAAATACGGTTGATTTTCAACTTAACTTTGATGATTCGCTTAAAGAACCTACCGTTCTACCAACGCGGGTGCCTAATCTATTAATTAATGGTGCTTCTGGTATTGCTGTTGGTATGGCAACCAATATGCCTCCACATAACTTAAAAGATACCATTGATGCAACAATTTCATATATTGATAATAACGAAATTGAGATTGATGAGTTAATAGACATTGTAAAAGCACCTGATTTTCCAACAGGTGGTACTATATATGGATATCAGGGTGTAAGAGATGCATTTAATACCGGTAAAGGGCGAATCATAACCAGAGCTAAATCGGATATTGAGACCGAAGCAAATGGTCGCGAAAAGATCATTATTACCGAAATTCCATATATGGTTAATAAGGCAGAGCTAATTATCAAAATTGCCGACCTTGTTAACGATAAAAAAATTGACGGAATCTCAAATATTAATGATGAATCTGACCGTCAGGGGATGCGCATTGTTATCGATCTTAAAAAGGATACGATAGCAAATGTTGTATTAAACCATTTATATAAGTATACAGCACTTCAAACTTCATTTGGGGTTAATAATATTGCCTTGGTAAAAGGACGACCACAATTATTAAACCTGAAACAAATGATTGAATGCTTCGTTGAACATCGTCATGATGTTGTAACACGACGTACTCAATATGAACTTGAGCAAGCAGAAAAACGTGCACACATTCTTGAAGGACTTATTATTGCAAGTGATAATATTGATGAAGTCATTAAAATTATCCGTGCTGCTCAAACACCTGATGAAGCTCGTGAGAATTTAATTAAACGCTTCGAATTGACTGAAATTCAAGCCCGTGCTATTGTTGAAATGCGTTTGCGTTCATTAACAGGACTGGAGCAAAATAAGTTACGTGCTGAGTATGATGAGTTAATGAAAGAAATTGCTCATTTAAAAGATATCTTGGCAAATGTAGAGCTTCGAATGGACATTATCAAAGAGGAGCTAGTTGAGATTCAGAACAAGTACGGGGATGAACGACGCACTGAAATTGTATATAGCTCTGAAGAATTTAATCCAGAAGATTTCTATGCAGATGAAGAAATGATTATTACCATTTCTCATTTAGGCTATGTGAAACGTACGCCACTTACTGAATTTAAAACACAGAATAGAGGAGGAGTCGGTTCAAAAGGATCAACAACTCGTGATGAGGACTTTATAGAGCATATCTATCCGGCATCAATGCATAATACCATGTTGTTCTTCACTAAAAAAGGACGTTGTTTTTGGTTAAAAGTGTATGAAATCCCTGAAGGAACAAAAATTTCGAAAGGTCGAGCTATTCAGAATCTTTTAAATATAGATCCTGATGACACCGTAAAAGCATTTATTAAAGTTAAGAAGCTTAACGACGAAGATTACGTTAACTCACATTATATTGTAATGGGAACAAAGCGTGGTATTATTAAAAAATCTTTGTTGAAAGATTATTCTCGTCCTCGTGTGAATGGAGTTAACGCAATAACCATTAAAGAAAATGATGAGTTATTACAAGCTCGCTTGACTACTGGAAGTACTGAAATATTAATGGCGACACGATCAGGTAGAGCTATCCGTTTTAACGAAACTCAGGCCAGATGTATTGGACGTACAGGAGCTGGAGTACGAGGTATAACACTAGCTTCAGAAGCTGACGAAGTGGTTGGCATGATTTGTGTTAAAAATACAGAAGAGGAAGATATCCTAGTTGTATCGCAAAAAGGTTATGGTAAACGCTCCAAAACAGAAGACTATCGGGTAACAAACCGTGGCGGTAAAGGTGTAAAAACCATGAATATTAGTGATAAAACAGGTAAGTTAATCACGATAAAGAATGTTACAGATGATAATGACTTAATGATCATAAATCGTTCAGGTATTGCTATTCGTTTATCCGTTAGTGAAATGCGAGTAATGGGTCGCGCAACTCAGGGCGTTCGACTTATTAATCTGTTGAAAAAACAGGATGAAATCGCATCTGTTGCTAAGGTTGCATCTGAAGCTGCTCTTGAAAATGTAGAGTTTGAGAAGGATGATAATGATGATGTGGTAGCTGAAAATACATCGGAACAAACTAATGATTGAGGATAAATACTATATTTGCCTCTCAAAATCAATCTAAAACTTTTTTGAAATGAAAAGATTAGCGCTATTAGCAATTTTAACTATTAGTATTTCAGTTGTTTACGCCCAAAAAGGAAAGGTATCAGCGGCTAGTGGTTATTTAGAAACAAATGACTTGGAAGCAGCCAAGAAATCAATTGATTTAGCTCTTGAGCATGAAAAATCAATTGGTTGGCCAAAAACGTATATCGTAGCTGCTAAAGTTTATACTGAATTATCTAAAGGTGGTCAGGATGCAGAAGGCATTAAAAAAGCTGTAGATTTCTATAAGAAAGCTATTGAACTTGACCAAAAAGGTGATGCAAAAGGAAAAGGTATTGGCAAATATGCCAAAGAAATCAAACTTCAGTTGACCTTCTTTAAACCTGACCTTACAAACTCAGGTATAGAGGGTTTTACAAATGAGGACTTTAATCAAGCCTTATACGCTTTTGAGAATGTATTGTATATTAACGATCTTGAGATGTTTCAGGAAGAAGCACCTGGTATTGATACTACAATTGTTTATAACTGCGCATTAGCAGCTTATAATGCGAAAAACTGGGAAAAAGCTGAAAAGTATTTCATGCAGTCGATTGACTTAAACTATGGCGGAGGAGATGCTGTTCTACTATTAGATCAAGTATATGAGACAAATAGTGATTCATTGAAGATTGCGGATAACTTAAAGGCTGGATTTACAAAATTTCCTGATGATGAACGTATTCTAACTAAACTAATTCAGTATTATCTTGATGCACAGCAAAATGATGCAGCTTTAGAATATTTAAATACTGCTATTGAGAAGGATCCAGAGAATCCATCTTTCTATTATGCTCGTGGCGTATTATATGAAAATGTTGATAAAGATAAAGCAATTGAAAACTACGAAAAGTGTTTGGAAATTGATGATGCTTTCTTTAATGCTTTGTATAATATAGGTGTGATTTATTATAACAAGGGTGTTGAACAGCAAAATATTGCAAACGATAAGACTACAACAAAAGAGTTTAATGCTGCAATGGAAGTTGCGAATGGTTTTTGGGAAAAGTCACTTCCATATATGGAGAAGGCTCATGAAGTACAACCAGAAGAAGCCGCAGTTTTGGAAACGCTTAAAGGTTTATATTATCGTTTTGAAAGAATGGACAAGTATAATGAGGTGAAAGCTAAATTAGAAGCTTTAAACTAATCATTCAATTATAAAAAAATATAGCCGTTTCGCGGCTATATTTTTTGCATATAAAAATAACATAATATCAAATATAAGACAAGGTGTGTTAAGTTTTTCGGCAATAATATTTCTCCAATCTCAGAATTCTATTTTAATAATTTTTCAAGTAATATTATCAGAAGCATTCCATTGATCAATATAACACACATTAGAATGCATTTAAAATACAATCGTCATCTACTGGTGTTAATTATTGGCTATAGGACTAATGAATAAATTTTAATGATATTTGATAACCTTATTCAGCGAATAAAATTAGTCCAGTTTTTTTGTTCCATTAGTGGTAATTCTTCTTCTTGCTGATAGGTATTTACAGCCTTTAAGAGCCAAGCCATATTTTTACCAAGGATACGCGCGATTTGAACACCTTCTTCATCTAAAAGCATGTCTCCAGGTTTAGTTCCATGTACTACATTCCAGTAATTCGCTGTCGGTAAAAACATTTCGCTGTATTGTAGATAATTATATAAGGTATTAATCGCGGGCATTCCACCTGTTCGTCTAACTGCAACAATGGCGGCACCAACTTTATGTCGGAACAGGTTTTTATTAGCTCCAGAAACATAAAAAACACGGTCAACAAATGCTTTCATTGTAGCACTTATATCTGCATAATGAACAGGAGATCCTAGCAATATTCCGTCAGCTTTTTTCATTTGCTGTATAATCGTATTCACATCATCATCAATAATGCATTTTTCATCTTTGTTTTTTATACATGCATTACAAGCAGTACAGCCTTGAAGTCTTTTTTGCCCTATGGTAATTATCTCTGATTGAACACCTTCAATGTCTAGTTGCTCACATATCAAGCTCAATGCATGATAAGTATTTCCTTTTTTGTTAGGGCTTCCATTAATTGCAATTACTTTCATGTTGAACTTGAATTTATGAGTTAATCATGCATTATGTTTTATAGATAAAAATCACCTACTATTTTCTGCATTACTTTATTCGTTCTTATTGCACTTTCACCACTACTAATACATTCACCTATACCTTGAAGAGTTTCAACAACTTGTTTGATAAGATTATATTGGATATTTTCTGGATTTAGGTATGGATATTCGGTTATATCACCATCACGATACAGTATAATTGGAGTATGTTTAAAGCCTGAAAATAAAATTTTTCCTTTGGTTCCAACTATTTCAATAGTATCCTCTTCAGCTAAATCATGACTAACAAAAGACCAAATTCCATTGCCAACAACACCATTGGTAAATTGCATAGAAGCGCTAACAGTATCCTCTACTTCATAATAACCACCTCTGTTAGCAGCCACTCCAAATACCGTTTTAATTGGACCGAATAAATAATCTAAAAAATCCAATTGATGAGAGGCTAAATCATAAAAAAGACCACCTCCTGCTTGATTGGCTTGTAAACGCCATATTTTTTCTGGAGTTTCTTTTTCTATTTGATGGGCGGGTCTTATCAGCCGTAAATTGACATATAAGGTTTGTCCAATACTTCCATCATCAAGAAGTTCTTTGACTTTTAGAAAACCAGGTAATGTACGACGATAATATGCTACAAACAATGGTGATTTGCTAGCCTTACTTACTTCCATCATCTCTATACATTGTTGGTAGCTTGCTGCCATCGGTTTCTCAACGTAAACTGCTTTTCCTGCCTTCATAGCTTTAATAGCATATTCGGCATGTGTACTTGGAGGCGTAGCAATATAAATAGCATTAATGTCACTGTCATGTATGATGTCATCTGCATTATTGCTCCACTTCGATACATTATGTCGTTTGGCATAAGCCTCAGCTTTTGAGGCATTACGTCGCATTACAGCTTTTAAAGTACTACCTGACACCTTATTAAATGCAGGTCCACTCTTAACTTCAGTAACATTACCGCAACCAATTATCCCCCACTTAATTCTCTTAAGCATAGTTCATTATTAATAATTAAAGTAATTATTAATTTAGGCATTTATTTTTTAAGATAGTAATCAGAATCAATCAATTTATTTGCATTATCGACAAATAAAGCATAGTTAAAACCCTTGTGTAAACTATAGGCACCTACCTCGCCTGCTTTGTTAATTGCTAAATAACCAATCTGAAAATCTTGATATCCTGGTATTTTTTTTACGATACGATGAATGGCTTCTTCTACAGCTTTTTGAGGACTAAAACCTTGATTCATCAATTCAACCACAAGAAAAGAACCTAATGTTTTCATAACCAACTCTCCCATTCCTGTTGCCACTGCACCACCTACTTCATTATCACAATACATACCGGCTCCTATTATTGGGCTATCTCCTACTCTACCATGCATTTTGTAAGCCAATCCGCTCGTGGTACATGCTCCAGAAATATTCCCTGCTGTATCGAGTGCAAGCATCCCGATGGTGTCATGATTTTCTATGTTAATAACGGGTTTATAATCCGATGTCTTTCGCCATTCTTTCCATTGATTTTTTGCTTTTTCTGTTAAGATGTTTTCTTCAATAAAGCCTTCTTCTTTTGCAAACTGAAGCGCACCATTTCCTGCTAGCATCACATGAGGTGTTTTTTCCATAACACGACGTGCCACAGATATAGGGTGTTTAATATTTTCCAACGCACAAACAGCTCCTGCATTCCCTGTTTCATCCATAATGCAAGCATCTAGGGTAACAATGCCATCTCTATCTGGTCGTCCTCCATAGCCAACGCTCATATCGTTCGGGTCAGCTTCAACAACTTTAACACCTTCCTCGACTGCATCAATCGCTCTGCCTCCTTCATTTAATACTTTCCAGCCAGCTTCATTGGCTTGCATACCATTTTTCCATGTAGATATAGCTAAGGGCTTAATTGTTGATTTTGATGCTGTTTTTTTAATTTCGTTCTGACACGATTGATTAGCTGCAGCTAATAATCCAATAGATGCAAGACCTGTTCTTTTTATAAATTTTCGTCGTGAATTCATTTCAGAAATATTTGATTAAATAAATTTTTTAACAAAATAGAAGAAGTTATATAAGCTTCACATGAGAATTTCTATTTTTAACTCATCAAACCAAATGTAACGAAAAATACATACAGAATGAGCCACCCAAGCAAACGGCAACACCAAGATGAACATTTCTACGACATAATTGGCGATGTTCATGGGCACCATATTGAAATGCAAAAGTTGCTAATTAAGCTTGAGTATACACTTGTTAATGGCGTGTGGACTCATGTTTATCGAAAAGCAGTTTTTGTAGGTGATTTTATTAATCGTGGATCAAATAGTAAAGGTGTAATCCAAACTATTAAAGATATGGTAAGTGCTGGCACAGCCTATGCAATTTTAGGTAATCATGAGCTTAATGCTATTATGTATTTCACTTTGGATGAGAATGGTTTACCGATTCGTACTCCAGGTAATAATAACAAGCGCTTATTAGATCGATTTGCAGCTGAATATAGTGGAAATCATCTGGCTTTGCAGAAGGATATTAAGTGGATGCGAACTTTACCTTTAATTCTGGAGCTAGATGGAATACGTGTAGTGCATGCTTATTGGAATGATGAGCATATTAATAAACTGACTGTTTTATATAAAAATGGAAAGCTCCGAAAACGGAGCCTTAAAGAAGTAACAAAAGCTGGATCGCCATTAAATATTCCATTTATACAAACCATTAAAGGTATCGAACTGTCAATGCCAGAAGATTTGGTGATAAAAGATTCACAGAATATTAAACGCACCAATTTTAGAGTTAAATGGTGGAAAAAACCTCAAGGTAAAACCTTTAAGAATTTAAGTTTCGGCAACAAGTTTTCACTACCGGATTATACGATTCCTGCAGAGATAATTACAGCATATACAATTTACCCCAAAGAAGCCCCAATCGTATTTATTGGTCATTATTGCATTGGAAATGGTAGGCTTATACCAGCAAAAAATGTGTGCTGTGTAGACGCTTGCCTAGTTAATGGAGGTCGATTAGCAGCTTACCGATACAGTGGAGAACAAGAGCTTATTGAAAATAACTTTGTGTTTGTGCGAAAACAAAAATAAAAAGCCTCTTGCGAAGCTTTTCTTTTTATTTTCTCTTGATAAAGATGGCCACAATTGCCGAAGTGGCAGCTCCCATCATTACGGCTCCCATCATACTTTGTTTGATATAATTACCCAGATTAAACCATGCCTCAGCCTCTTCTTGGGTTGATTGTCCTTGCTCAACAGTAAATGCAATTATACTTGAAAAATACTCTGGTGATAAGAATTCATGAGTTAGGTATTGACCTAAAGGACTAAGAATTGCAACAATAACGCCTATGACTAAACCACTAACAAAGCCTTGACCCCAAGTGATAGCTCCACCTAGCCACTTACGCTTATCGATTAAAGCCATAACATAAATTAATATGGCCGGTAATGCAAAGAAGGTAGATAAGGTTTGGTGCTTATCAATTTTTTCGTCGTGCAATCCAATCGATTTTTCAAAGACAGTCCATAATATCATAGTTGCAAAAAAGATAATGGCCCATTTAATTTCAATTGCATATTTTTTCATGAGATCAGATTTTATTTCATTCAACACAAAAGAATGTTAATTAATTACTTCCAAGTCCTTTAATATTGCCTTGGTTTGCTCAATTCGCCTGTTATTGCTAAAAGCTGAAAAATCATCAGCTATCATGTTCATCGCAAAGATGTAGACTTTATCAGGAGTTTCTACAAATCCAACGTACCAACCAATAACTTTGTTTTCAAAACAATCACCTCCGCCTGTTTTACCATAGAGAGTATAACCATCTGTACATTCAAACCTTATGATTTCTTTTACCTGTTGGATATTTTCAGCTTTAAACCCAATCAGATTTTCCAAATAAAATCGCGTTAGAAACTCCACTTGTTCATTGGCTGATATCTGTAATGAAGCGCAAAGCCAAAAATTATCTATGCCACTGCTGATATCTCGATTCCCATATTGTAATTGATTTAGCTTAATTTGCATACGTTCTTTTCCAATTCTTCTTGCAATTTCCTGGTAATACCATACAACAGAATTCTTTATGGCTGTTCGCATCGTATGATCTTGGCTCCAGTATTTAAATGGCGACTGTTTATTCATCCATGGTTCCCTAGGGTTTTGTATGCTATCCCATTTAAGATAGTATTCATTATTATCAGCCACTCCTGACTCCAAGGCAATTAATGAATTAGGGATTTTAAAAGTAGAACATGGTGAATAGGCTTTTTCACACTGTTCCTCGTTAAACCTTGTATAAGTATTGTCCTTGATATCATATAATACAAAACAACATTTTGTTCCTTGAAAATGATGAGAAAAGTCAAGTTCATTGTTTTGGGCACTTGTAACATGTATTAAGCATGAGTATAAAAGAATATTGAGTAGTGTTTTCATTGTAAGAAGTTTGACTAAAATTACAAAAAAAGAGCTAACCCAAATGGATTAGCTCTTTCAATTATTGAATGATAAGTTTATAACTTATCTATAATAGCATTAAATGTTGCGCTTGGACGCATTGCTTTTGATGCTAATTTAAACTGTGGCTGGAAATAACCACCAACATCCACCGCCTTACCTTGTGCGGCATTAAGCTCATCAATAATAGTTGATTCGTTAGCACTTAATTCTTTAGCGATACCGTCGAATTTAGCTTTTAATTCCGTGTCTTTATTTTGATTAACTAATGCATTTGCCCAATACATAGCCAAATAAAAATGACTTCCTCTGTTATCCAATTCATTCACCTTACGTGAAGGTGACTTGCGGTTTTCTAACAATAGACCAGTTGCTTCATCAAGCGTCTCTCCTAAAATCTGAGCCGTAGTATTATTGGTTGTAGTACTAAGGTGTTCTAATGAAACTGCCAAAGCAAGAAATTCACCTAACGAATCCCAACGTAAATGACCTTCTTGTTCGAATTGTTGAACGTGCTTAGGGGCAGAACCTCCTGCACCTGTTTCAAACAATCCTCCACCATTCATTAATGGTACTATTGAAAGCATTTTAGCACTTGTTCCAACTTCGAGTATTGGGAATAAGTCTGTTAAGTAATCTCTTAATACATTACCAGTTACAGAAATAGTATCTTTACCTTCAATTATTCTTTCAAGAGAAAAACGAGTAGCATTTACAGGCGAAAGAATGTGAATTTCTAATCCGGTAGTATCATGATTAGGCAAATACTGATTAACTTTCTTAATCAACTCAGCATCATGAGCACGTTCGCTATTTAGCCAAAATACAGCTGGTACACCAGTTGCTTTGGCACGATTAACAGCTAGTTTAACCCAATCCTGAATTGGTGCATCTTTCACCTGACACATTCTCCAGATATCTCCTTCTGCAACCTGATGCTCTAATAAGGTATTATTGTCTTGATTAATAACTCGTACAACACCATTAGCTGGAATTTGGAATGTTTTATCATGTGATCCATATTCTTCAGCTTTTTGAGCCATAAGACCAACGTTAGAAACACTTCCCATTGTTGTGGGATCGAAAGCTCCATTTTTCTTACAGAAATCAATTGTTTCTTGATAAATGCCAGCATATGAACGATCTGGGATAACGGCTAAAGTGTCTTTTAACTCTCCATCGGGCCCCCACATTTGTCCTGATGTACGAATGGCGGCTGGCATTGAAGCATCAATAATCACATCACTCGGAACATGAAGATTAGTGATCCCTTTATCTGAATTAACCATTGCTAATGCCGGACGCTTATCGTAACAAGCATTAATGGCTGCTTCAATTTCTTCTTTTCGAGTTAATGGTAATTTCTCAATTTTAGCATAAACATCACCTAAACCGTTATTTGCCGAAATTCCCAACTCCTGAAATACTGATCCATATTTTTCAAATACTTCTTTGAAATATACTTCAACAACCTGACCAAAAATAATTGGATCAGAAACCTTCATCATAGTTGCCTTAAGGTGTACCGAAAGTAATACATCCTCTTCTTTTGCCTTATTTATAGCCTCTTCAAGAAAACTTCTAAGTGCTTCTTTACGCATTACTGAAGCATCAATTATTTCACCCTCTAATAAAGCAACTTTCTCTTTTAATACTGATACATCGCCATTGTCAGCGGTGAACTCAATCTTAACACCACCAGTTTTGGTAATTGTTGTTGATTGTTCATTTCCAAAGAAATCACCGTCTTTCATGCTGACAATATTCGATTTTGAATCTGCCGACCAAGCACCCATTGAATGAGGATTCTTCTTTGCATAATTCTTAACCGCTTTCGGTGCTCTTCTGTCTGAGTTACCTTCACGTAACACAGGATTTACAGCACTACCTTTAATCTTATCATATCTACCTTTAACTTCCTCTTCTTTTTCATTCTGAGGCTCTTCTGGATAATCCGGAAGTTGGTATCCTTTTTCCTGTAGTTCTTTAATAACTGCTTGTAGTTGTGGTATTGACGCACTAATATTTGGTAGTTTAATAATATTAGCGTCAGGTGTTTTAGCTAATTCTCCAAGTTCGGCTAAGGCATCTGAAATTTTCTGATCTTCAGTTAAATAATCAGGGAAATTAGCGATAATTCGACCTGAAAGCGAAATATCTCTTGTTTCAACGGAGATACCAGCTGATTTAGTGAAAGCTTCAACTATGGGTAATAAGGAATACGTAGCCAGTGCCGGTGCTTCGTCCGTTTTGGTGTAAATGATTTTAGGAGTTTGTGTTCTCATTTCAAATGTTTCTTATATGGATTCATGATTATACTAACATTTCTTACCAATTTGTGTTTACTAACCTATCAAATAAAAAATAGTTAATAGTGTTTTTTAGAATTGGCTCTACAAATCTACAGGATCTGCTAAACTACAAGCTGATTAATCTCATGAATTAGATAAATTTTTCCTTAATGCAATAACCATCAGACTAACAACATCTTGCAAGTAGCGCTTGGCAAAAATCTGCTTAATAACAGTTTTTGTTAAACTTTCTAAGTTTATTCTAAATCAAGATTAAACTCTTTCTTAAATAAAGCTAATACAGGATTCTTTTCACTCATTGCTTTATATTTATCAGCAACTGTAAAGGCTTTTTTGGGGCCACTATCTTCGCCAACAGCCACTTCAAAATTAAGTTGAATATTGGCATTCTTTAAATTTCGCCTTAGGTGCGATATAATATTTGATCGCTCCCTAACCAATTCATGTTCTTGAGTTTTATTTCTCAGCTTTATTAACAAAGTTGTACCTTCAAGTATATTTGGCTGGTGATTCTTGTATATGGTATGAATCCGAGGAAAAGCTTCATAACTACGCGTGAATTTACGCCATACTTCATCGAGTTTTTCCTGATTAAAACTTTCATTCCACGATAAATCAATTGGTTCTTCAACTACTTGCTTTACTTCTTTCTTTTGGGATGGAGCAGTTGGTTGCTGTACCTTTTGAGCTAAATTTTTAAGCGAAAATGACTTTAAACTACTATTAATACTTCCTTTTCCATTGCTTGTAACTGGAGGAATATTCGTAGTTGTCTTCTTTATTTGTCCTGTATTTTGTTGGGGAGATTTTGTTGATTTTGGCTTCGCTTGCACCTTACCAACCGTCATTATTGGGATTTCGTCAGACGGCTCTACTTTTTTTTTTGTGTAACAATACGAGCTAAACGTATCAATGCAAATTCAATATGCAATCGCTTATTTTTAGCTGCTCGATACTGTTGTTCGCTATCATTAATAATTTTTAGCGCTTCATACAGAAAATCAACAGAGCATTTACTTGCTTGTTCTGTGTATTTTTCTTTTGTGCTTTGTCCTACTTCCAGCAAACTAGCTGTTGCAGTATCACGACACATCAACAAATCACGCATATGACTATTTAAGCCAGCCATAAAATGCTGAGCATCGAATCCTTTCAAAAGAATTTCATTGAAGATGAGTAAGCTTTGCTTATAATCTTCTACTAAGAAAGCATCCGTTAGTTTAAAATAGTAATCGTAATCAAGAACATTTAAATTCTCAATTACTTGTTGATAGCTAATTTCTTTACCAGAAAAAGCTACGATCTGATCAAAGATCGATAAGGCATCACGCATAGCTCCGTCTGCCTTTTGGGCTACCACAGCTAATCCTTCCTCATCCACGTTAACTTGTTCGCTCTCTGCTACATATTTTAAATGGCCAACAGCATCACTAATGGTAATGCGGTTAAAATCAAAAATTTGACAGCGCGAAAGAATAGTAGGGAGAATCTTATGCTTCTCAGTTGTTGCCAAGATGAAAATGGCATGGCGCGGTGGCTCTTCTAAAGTTTTAAGAAAGGCATTAAAAGCCGCTTGGGATAACATGTGAACCTCGTCGATGATATACACCGAATATGAACCTAGTTGAGGCGGAACACGCACCTTATCAATCAAGCTACGAATATCATCTACCGAGTTGTTACTGGCAGCATCTAGTTCATGGATATTATATGAACGATTATCGTTGAATGATAAACAAGACTCACACTCATTACATGCTTCAAAGTCATCAGAAATATTAGAGCAGTTGATAGTTTTAGCAAAAATACGCGCGCAGGTAGTTTTGCCCACACCACGTGAGCCACAGAACAAATACGCATGTGCTAAATGGTTGCTTTTAATAGCGTTCTTTAGCGTTGTGGTAATGTTGCCCTGTCCTACTACCGATCTAAATGTCGCCGGTCTGTATTTTCTAGCTGAAACAATATATTCCATGTTGCTCTAAATATGCGATGACAAATATATAATTTCTGCCTGCCTTGAGCAATGGAGCAGCACAGAAGTTATTAACAACGGTATAAAAAAAATGGATACAATCTTTATTGCAGCTTGCTTATAAAGTTTGCATCTGTATAGAATACCATTTATTTGATGAGATGAGTGCACTTAATACCCCATGCTTTTTTAAATCTGTTTATGATTTATTATTTCTTACCGCTTCCTCTAAAATAATCTTCTTTTTCAGCAAAGAGTACATTAAAGGTTGTTAAGCTACCATATGCCCTGGTTATATATTGCTGAATATGGATTTTTTCTTCATCATTTAAAGAGGTAGATGAATTAATGTTTTGTTCTAATACACGCAGTCGATCACGTACCATTGTTATCTTTTTAAAGAACACATCCATCGGTATTTCTTTGGGTTGAAGAGAGTCGCCTCCTGGATGTAACACCACTTTACCTCCTAACCATTTATTGCCCAGTTCAACTTCTGCGGGTAATGATCCATATTCATCCAGTACAGAGGCCACAGCTTGCCTTAAATCGCGTGCCGTAACGGCTTCAATTCTTCCTTCATCGGGACTTTCAAGGATTGCAAGATTAGTACTCGTTTTAGGAATTTCCATTTTCCCACCATCTTCAAAGAAAACGGTATAAACTCCTAAATTAATTTTAGCAATGATTCCTTCACCATAACGTGGGTGTTCAACCCGGGTTCCTACTTTTATATCTATTGTATCCATTATAATGATTGTTTAACTTGCCAAAGTTGGCATGGTTTTTATTGACTAATTTAGCTAAACAATCTAAAAAGATAACAGGATGAAGAAAATTTTTATTGTAACCATAGCAATATTTGCTTTGGTGAGTTGTAAATCGACCCAAAGCGTTGGAAAAGGTGAGCAGTCATCACAAGAAAAAGTTTCGATAAAAGAGCAATTTATTGAAGATAATAAGTGGGAATTAATAAGTTTTAAGGGGCAATCACCCAAAGATGTTGGTTTTGTACGCACAATACCTGCACTTATTATAAATATGGCTGAAAACAAAATTGGTGGAAATGCAGGCTGTAACTCTTTTGGTGGTGCGGTAATGGTTGAAGGTAATACCATTAGCTTCGATAAGATATTTTCAACAAAAATGTACTGTGAAGGAGTGCCTGAGCATGAATTTTTCCAGATGCTTGAACAGCCATTGCAGTTTGAAATAGATAATAATGTTCTAAAACTTGAGCAAGAAGGAAAGATACTTTTAGAGTTTAAGAAAACCGCTAATGTAAAGTAGGAATGCATTTGGTGAAAAAATAAAGATCCGATCTTTAACTATGTTATACATACTAAAGGTCGGATCTTTTCTTTTTCTTATTTCAAAATTTATTTTGCTATTCCAAATAAGTCATAATCCTCAGAATCTGTTATTTCTACCTGATAAAATTCTCCTGGTATTAAAATTTTATTGTCTTCTTTATGAAGAAGAACTTCTTGATCAACTTCAGGTGAATCAAATTCTGTACGCCCAATAAAGTAGTCTCCCTCTTCCCTATCAATGATTACTTTGAATGTTTGGCCAACTTTCTCTGCATTTTGCTCTTTGGCAATACCATTTTGAATTTCCATAATGCGATCGGCACGCTCTTGCTTCACTTCATCTGGCACATCATCTTTGTATTTCTTAAAAGCATAAGTGTCATCCTCATGAGAATAAGGGAATACACCTAAACGCTCAAATCTAGCATCTTTTACGAATTGTTCCATCTCAGCAAAGTCTTGTTCTGTTTCGCCAGGATGGCCAGTAATAAATGTAGTACGAAGGTGAATACCAGGCACCTGCTTGCGCATTTCTTCAATTAAGCGGTAAGTCTGACTCTTACGAACATTACGTCGCATAAGCTCCAGCATATTATCACTAATGTGTTGCAAGGCAATATCAAGGTAATTACAAACCTTAGGATTATCGTTCATAACCTTTAATACATCTGTTGGAAAACCAGCTGGATAAGCATAGTGTAATCGAATCCATTCAATGCCATTAATTTTGGCTAATTCGTCTATCAGATGTGGTAATTTGTAATCTTTGTAAAGATCGTATCCATAGAAAGATAAATCCTGTGCAATTACCTGAAGTTCTTTTACTCCGGAATCACTTAAGCGTTTGGCTTCATCGATTAAATCCTCAATTTTTCGACTTTGATGTTTGCCTGTAATTAAAGGTATTGCGCAGTAGCTACAAGTACGGTTACAACCTTCAGATACCTTTAGGTACGCATAATGATTTGGCGTAGTTAATGAGCGCTCATTCATTAAATCACGACGGTAGGTAGCACCAACTTCTGATATTATTTCTTTCCAATTAAATTTTCCAAAGAACTTATCAACTTCCGGTAATTCCTTTTTTAATTGTCCCGGATAGCGCTCCGACAAACAGCCCATTACATAAAGCTGTTTGATATCTCCACGTTTTTTTGCTTCAACAAATTCTAAAATAGTATCAATGGACTCTTCCTTGGCATCACCAATAAAGCCACATGTATTAACGATTGCTACTTCACTATCTGGTACCTCAGGATCATGGGCTACTTTTATGCCATTGGCCTTAAACTGACGAATTAAAAACTCACTATCAACTAAGTTTTTTGAACACCCCATTGTCACAACATCCACTTTCTTTCCTTTAGCCCCTGCCATACTTTTAATTTAAGTACTGAAATATTTAAATTATTATCAAAAAAAGCTGTTCCAGATAAACAGCTCTAGTAATTCCTCTATTTGAATAGAGAATCAACAAATTCATTCCGGTTAAACACCTGTAAATCATCAACACCTTCACCTATACCAATGTATTTCACTGGAATACTAAACTGATCTGATACACCAATAACTACACCACCTTTAGCTGTTCCATCAAGTTTAGTAATGGCCAATGCTGAAACCTCTGTAGCTAAGGTAAACTGCTTAGCTTGTTCAAATGCATTCTGCCCAGTTGATCCGTCCAAAACTAAAAGTACCTCATTTGGAGAATTTGGTACAATTTTTTGCATCACGCGCTTTACCTTGGTTAACTCATTCATGAGATTAACCTTGTTGTGAAGACGACCGGCTGTATCAATTATTACAACATCAGCACCTTGGTTTTTAGCAGACTCTAATGTATCAAAAGCAACTGATGCCGGATCGGATCCCATTTTTTGCTTTATTATTGGCACATCAACTCTTTCGGCCCAAACAACCAACTGATCGATTGCTGCAGCACGGAAAGTATCAGCTGCTCCAAGAACTACTTTTTTACCAGCTTGTTTAAATTTGTTTGCCAATTTACCAATGGTAGTGGTCTTGCCCACGCCATTAACTCCAACAACCATAATAACATATGGGTAATCACTTTTTGGCAATTCAAACTGATTAACATCTTCCCTTTCATTTTCAGAAAGTAAGTCAGCTATTTCTTCACGTAATATATCATTTAGCTCTGATGTACTCAGGAATTTATCCTTCGAAACACGAGCTTCAATGCGTTCAATAATTTTTAGTGTGGTATCCACACCAACATCAGAAGTAATTAAAATCTCTTCCAAATCATCAAGAACAGAGTCGTCAACCTTTGTTTTTCCAACAACAGCACGCGTTAACTTCTTAAGTACACTTTCCTTTGTTTTGGCCAGTCCCTTATCAAGACTTTCTTTCTTAGCTTTAGTAAAGCTCCCGAATAACCCCATGAATAATAAATTTTGAGCGCTAAAGATATAAAATTGTTGCTTAGTAATTAGTCAGTAAGTCGTAGATTTTATATACATGTGTTAACAATCACTTCCTATGACTTATTATACACAAAAAGCTTCCACATTAATGTGGAAGCTTTCGTGATATAAGGTATATTCAAAAATTACTTTTTGAAATATTCTTTTGTCATTTCGTTAGGCACAATCTCTTCACGGAACGTATAAGCCCCTGTTTTAGGAGATTTCACCATTTTAATCACTTTAGTGTGACCTTTACCTTCACCTTTTTGCAACGATGCTACTGCTTTCTTCGCCATGGTTAATCAGTTTTATTTGATTTCGCGGTGTAAAGTAACACGCTTCAAAATCGGATTATACTTCTTTAACTCCATGCGATCAGGAGTATTTTTTCTGTTCTTAACGGTAATATATCGGCTAGTTCCTGGCTGTCCGCTTTCTTTGTGCTCTGTGCACTCCAAAATAACCTGAACGCGATTACCTTTACTTTTTTTAGCCATTTCTTACTCCCTTATTAATAGTTAGCAATAAAACCTTTTTCCTTTGCTGCTTTCAAAGCTGCTAAAAGACCAACTTTGTTGATCATACGCAAACCAGCTGCAGATACTCTTATACTTACCCAACGGTCTTCTTCAGGTAAGAAAAATTTCTTTTTGAAAAGATTGATATCGAATCTTCTCTTGGTTCTTCTCTTAGAGTGAGAAACATTATTTCCCACCATGAATGATTTACCAGTTATTTGACATACTCTTGACATCGCTCAACAGTTTTTTTTCGGATACATTTTTCAAACAGAGCGCAAAATACGGCATTT
>Ga0209475_10002276_pt1 | contig 19905 bp, 18 predicted proteins | sample tdDd471_FD_187128 | JGI IMG/M metagenome (GOLD analysis project Ga0209475, IMG submission 187128) | Marine sediment microbial communities from the Atlantic coast under amendment with organic carbon and nitrate - tdDd47.1 (SPAdes)... | ecosystem: Environmental > Aquatic > Marine > Coastal >... | reverse complement strand
CGGTGCCATTATTCTGATTCTGTTGCCGGAGTATCTCCGTGACTTCGCCGAATTCAGGATGCTCCTGTTTGGTGCCATCATGGTTCTGGTCATGGTGTTCAGACCGCAGGGACTGATCAGCGCAAAGCGTAAGATCTATCATTACACAGTTTCAAAAACTGCGAGTGCAGGCAATGAATAATTCAGTCTTGAACGTCAAAACGGTGAGTAAGGATTTCGGGGGCATTCGTGCCCTGGACGAAGTCGATCTCGTCGTGAACGACAAGGAAATCGTGGCCCTGATCGGCCCTAACGGAGCAGGGAAGACGACGTTCTTCAACTGCATTACCGGCATCTATACCCCCACTTCCGGTGATGTGATCATTGACCCGGATGTTTCGGGCAAGCCGGTGCGGATCAACGGCAAGAAACCGAACATTGTCACCGAATACGGCATGGCACGTACATTCCAGAATATCCGGCTGTTTAAGTCCATGACTGCTTTGGAAAACGTCATGATCGGTACACATTGCCGCACTAAAACATCGATCTGGGGTGCTGTGTCCCGTAACAAGGCCGCCCGAGAAGAAGAACAGGCCGTTATCGAAAAGGCCTACCACCTGTTGGAATTGGTCGGTCTGAGCGAGTTTGCTGACGAACTGTCATCCAATATGCCGTACGGCAAACAGCGCAGGCTGGAAATCGCTCGCGCGTTGGCCACGGACCCATTTCTGCTGTTGCTGGATGAGCCTGCCGCAGGTATGAACCCGCAAGAGACGTTGGATCTGGAACAGCTCATTATGGATATTCGGGAGCAGTTCAATATCTCCATCATGCTCATTGAGCACGATATGAAGATGGTCATGTCCATGTCAGATCGCATTTACGTTCTTGATTATGGACGTATGATTGCAACAGGGACGCCGCAGGAAATTGCCGAGAATCCGACGGTCATCAAGGCTTACCTCGGGGAGGATCACGATGACTAAAATGCTCGAACTGAAAAACGTTAATAGTTTTTATGGAAATATTCAGGCCCTGTATGATGTGAATTTGCATATTGATCAAGGGGAGATCATTACCCTGATCGGGGCCAATGGTGCAGGCAAGTCCACCACGCTCATGACTGTGTGCGGTGTGGTTCAAGCCCGTGAAGGCAAGGTGTTGTACGAAGGTGACGATATCTCCCGCGAAGCACCGAACAAGATCGTGGCGCAGGGGATTTGTCAGGTGCCGGAAGGGCGTCTTATCTTCCCGGAACTCACGGTTCAGGAAAATCTCGACATGGGTGCGTTTATGCGTAACGACAAGAACGCGATCAAGCGGGACATGGATTATTGTTACGATTTGTTCCCCATTTTGGCGGAACGACGAAGGCAGCAGGGCGGCACCCTGTCAGGTGGGGAGCAACAGATGCTTGCCATCGGGCGTGCTCTTATGGCAAAGCCTCGTCTCCTGCTTCTGGATGAACCATCAATGGGGCTAGCGCCCTTGGTCGTCCGGCAGATCTTCGAGATTATCAAGAAGGTCAATGCGGAAAACAATACCACCATCTTTTTGGTGGAGCAGAACGCCAACCTCGCGCTCAAAATAGGGCATCGAGGGTACGTCATGGAAAACGGGCGAGTCGTTCTCACAGACACCTGCGACAAGCTCCTTGAGGATGAGCAGGTGAAAAAGGCCTACCTGGGCTTATAATTAAAATGACAAGGCCGGACGGGAACGTCCGGCCTTAAATTTAGATACATCCAACCATCGCTCTGGAGGTACATATATGAGCAAGATTCTCGAAAAGGCACTGACCTTTGACGACGTTATGTTGATACCGGGCTATTCCAACATCCTGCCCGACGCTGTCGACGTGTCAACCTACCTTACTCCCGAGATCAAACTGAACATCCCGCTTATTTCAGCTGCTATGGACACGGTCACCGAGTCCCGCATGGCCATTTCCATGGCCCGGCACGGCGGTGCGGGTGTTATTCACAAGAACATGTCCGTCCGTGAGCAGGCCCGTGAAATTGATCGGGTCAAGAAGTCCGAGTCCGGCATGATCTCCGACCCTATTACCGTTCATCCTGATGACGATCTGGGCAAGGTCAAGGCCATTATGGCCGAATACCGTATTTCCGGTCTGCCTGTCGTCAAGGGCGATCACCTTGTGGGCATCATCACCAACCGTGACATCCGGTTTGTCAAAGACGACAACCCGCTGGTGTCTGAACTGATGACTTCCCGCGACCTCGTTACTGTGCCTGAAGGCATCGACAACGAAGAAGCCAAGCGCAAGCTGCATCAGCATCGTATCGAGAAACTGTTGGTGGTGGACGAAGAGAATCGTCTTAAGGGCCTCATCACCATCAAGGACATCAACAAGCACAAGAAGTACCCGGATGCAGTCAAAGACTCCAAGGGACGCTTGCTCGTTGGTGCGGCTATCGGTGTTGGTAATGACTGCCTGAGTCGTTCCGAGGCCCTTCTCCACGCTGGAGCCGACTTCCTGGTGCTCGATTCCGCACACGGTCATTCTGAAAATATCTTGAAGTCTACACGGGAACTCCGTGCAGCCTATCCTCAGGTGCAACTCATTGGTGGCAACATTGCCACCTACGAAGGAGCCAAGGCTCTCATCGAGGCTGGTGTGGACACCGTCAAGGTCGGTATTGGCCCTGGTTCCATCTGCACAACCCGTGTTGTAGCTGGTGTAGGCGTACCGCAGATTACAGCTGTTATGGAGGCCAATCGTGCCGCTCGTGAAGCAGGCAAGTGCATCATTGCGGACGGTGGCATCAAATATTCCGGCGATGTGGTCAAGGCTTTGGCCTGCGGCGCTAACGCGTGCATGATGGGTTCAGTACTTGCCGGTACCGATGAGTCACCGGGTGAAACCATTCTGTACCAAGGTCGTACCTACAAGCAGTATCGTGGCATGGGTTCCATTGACGCCATGAAGAAGGGCAGCTCTGATCGTTACTTCCAGGAGAAATCTAAGAAGCTCGTGCCTGAAGGCATTGTTGGGCGTGTGGCTTTTCGTGGTAAAGTGGGCGAATCTCTGTATCAGTTCATCGGCGGCCTGCGTTCCGGCATGGGCTACACAGGTTCTGCCACTCTCGACGATCTGTACGAAAAATCACAGATGGTCCAGATTTCTCCGGCAGGTCTCAGGGAATCTCATGTCCATGATGTGACTATTACCAAGGAATCCCCGAATTACAGGGGTGACGGCTAAACTGTTTTTGTGGCAGGATTGAATCCATCCTGCCACTTTAAACTTTTTGGGGCGTGTTCGCGCAAGTGGTGCGCACGGGAGAATACGCCTTGTGAAGTCCGGGAGAAATCATAGGGATGGAAGGGCGAATCCATCCGATCCGTTCCGCCGGTTTCTCCCGGACAGTCGCAATTCGGCCCTACAGGGCGTGATCCTCGATATTTTGTTCCGCTTATCCTGCCCTGCCATGTCGGGATAAAGCGGCAGAGTCTCCCTTCCATTGTCGTTTTTTTTCAAAGCGTACAGCCGCGTTGTTGAAAATAAGGGCAGAATCGGAGGGAAGGCATCTTCTACTTTTCATTTTTGGCATAGTGAATTAGAGAGACATACATGCACGAAAACAGAGTACTCATCCTTGATTTTGGCAGCCAGTTCACCCAGCTCATTGCGCGGCGCGTCCGCGAGGCCGGGGTGTACTCCGAGATTCATCCCTGTAATGTTGACCCCGAACGGGTCAAGGCATTCAAACCGTCCGCGCTTATCTTGTCGGGCGGCCCGTCCAGTGTTCTGGAAGGTGGATGTCCTGATCTGAACATGGAATACATGGAGATGGGCATCCCGGTGCTTGGCATTTGCTACGGCATGCAGCTTTTGTCCCACAACCTGGGCGGCAAGGTCGTTGCTTCCACGGACCGCGAATATGGTCGGGCACAGTTCACCGCATTGAATGACTGCGTTCTTTTCGACGGTGTCGAAGAGAAGGAAGACCTGACGGTCTGGATGTCTCACGGTGACCGCGTTGAAGCCATCCCCGAGGGTTTTGTGCCCATGGGCAAGACAGATTCCATCGAGTTTGCCGCAATGGGCAACGTGGAAAAGAAAATTTACGCTTTGCAGTTCCACCCGGAAGTGGCTCATACCACTGACGGCGGAACCATTATCCAGAACTTCCTGTTCAAGGTCGCTAATCTGGAAGCATCCTGGTCCATGGCCGGTTTTGTTGAGACCGCCATCGAAGATCTGAAAAAGCAGGTCGGCGATGACAAGGTCGTACTCGGCCTGTCCGGTGGTATCGATTCCACCGTGGCCGCAGTCATGCTGCACAGGGCCATCGGCAAGAATCTGCACTGCATCTTTGTGGACAACGGTTTGCTTCGCATGGGCGAGAAGGAAGAAGTCATCGGTTTCCTGGCCGAACATTTCGACCTGAACGTCAAGCTGGTGGACGCGGCCGACGAGTTTCTGTCCGACCTGAAGGGTGTGGAAGATCCTGAGAAGAAGCGCAAGCTCATCGGCTACAAGTTCATTGAAGTCTTTGATCGTGAGGCCAAAGCCATCAAGGGCGTGAAGTTCTTGGGACAGGGTACTCTGTACCCGGATGTCATCGAATCCGAATCCTTCAAAGGCCCCTCGGCTGTCATCAAGTCCCATCACAACGTGGGCGGCTTGCCGGAAAAGATGAATCTGAAGCTGGTAGAACCACTTCGTGAGTTGTTCAAGGACGAAGTCCGTCGCGCTGCGTACGAACTCGGACTGCCTGAACACATCATCTGGCGCCAGCCTTTCCCCGGTCCGGGCCTGTCCATTCGTATCATCGGCGAAGTGACCGAAGAGCGTCTGGAAATCCTGCGTCTGGCCGATCGGATCGTGCAGAATGAAATGGTCGCGTCCGATTGGTACCGTAAGGTCTGGCAAGGATTTGCCGTGCTGCTGCCTCTCAAAACCGTTGGTGTCATGGGCGATGATCGTACTTATGAGAACGTTATTGCCTTGCGTATTGTGGATTCTCTGGATGCCATGACCGCTGATTGGTCCAGACTTCCATCCGACGTCCTGGCGCGTATGTCCAACCGGATTATCAACGAAGTCAAAGGTGTGAATCGTGTGGTTCTGGATATTTCGTCCAAGCCGCCGTCCACCATTGAGTGGGAATAATTTGATTGATTCATGAAATAGCCACAGTCTTGTGGCTATTTCATGTTGACAATATTTGAAGAAATGATGTTGATTCCATAAGTTCGAGGACGGCAGCCTGTGTCTGCCGGGACAATCCACGGCCGAATCTGTCATGTCGGCCATGTTATGTCCGGGATGCTCCGTTTCGCGTAAGAGTTCAGAATCAAGGAAAGATACATGTTTGGAATTGGTGGACCTGAATTACTGATTATCTGCCTGGTGGCACTTGTTGTCATCGGCCCCAAGAAACTGCCCGAAATGCTCCGTTCTCTGGGTAAGGGCGTGGCCGAATTCAAACGCGTCGGCAATGACGTCAAGTCCACATTGGATGACGAGGTCAACAAAGCTGAAGCTGAATCGCGCAAGCGTGAAGTGGACGAGGAGTTGGTTCGCCGCAAGGCCGAGAAGGCCAAGCTGGAAGCGGAAACTGCCAAGGCTGAAGCCGAGACCGCCAAGGCCGAGCTGGAAAAGGCTCAGGTTGAAGCCGCTGCTCCCGAAGCCTCAGACGAAACAAAGGCTTAGATTCACATGAGCTCCGAGAAAGACGATGTGAAAGCCCCTGTTAATGGGGAGTCTGAGGCCGAGTCTCTGACTGATTCCAACGAAGATCCTTCTCTTGAAGAGGATGACGCTGCTGTTGTTACCGATGAAGAATTGGAACAGGCAGAGGAAAAGTTGAGCGAAGCAGAGAGTGATAGCGGAGATGCTGAAACATCCTCGGATGAGGATGGGGCAGAATCCGACGAATCAGATGCCGCCGAAGACGAATCCGACGATGAAGGTGAAGCGGAAGAACCCGGACAGATGTCTTTGCTGGATCATCTGGGTGAATTGCGTATTCGTCTGACTCGCGCCTTTATTGCCATCGCCATTGGTATGCTGGCCTGTTACAGCTTTGCTGAGCAGATGTTCGACATCCTCATGAAGCCGATGATCAAGGTCTTTCAGGATCAAGCGGCCGCCAACCCCGTTCTGACGCCCGAATTTTATCAGGATTTCGGCCGTGCATTGACCCAGTTACTTGCTGACAAGGGATTTGCTCACTCTGAGCAGATGCAGCTTTTTACGGATTCCTTGCAACAAGCATTGATGCAGGTGACTCAGCAAGGACATTTTCAGTACACCTATCCTGCTGAAGCATTTTTCTCACATATCAAGATTTCCATCGTGGCCGGTTTGTTTCTGGTCAGCCCGTATGTCTTTGCACAGATATGGGGATTCATCGCACCGGGTTTGTACTCTCATGAACGCAAGTGGATGATTCCCATGGCCGTTATTTCGGCTCTTTTCTTCACTGCGGGCGGATTGTTCGGCTACTTTGTGGTCTTCCCATTCGGCTTTGAGTTTTTTGCCGGTTTTTCCACAGAAGGTATTCAGTTTACACCTAAACTGAACGAATATTTGAGCTTTTGCTTGAAACTTCTATTCGCCTTCGGTTTTGTTTTTGAATTGCCACTCTTTATTTTCTTCCTTGCCCGCATGGGCATGGTCTCTTCGGCAGGACTGCGCAAAAAGCGCAAGTATGCCATTCTGATCGGGTTTGTTTTGGCTGCGGTCCTTACGCCGCCTGATCCTTTCACCCAGTGCCTCATGGCTGGGCCGTTGATCATCCTGTATGAAGTCGGCATCTGGGTGGCGTACTTCTTCGGCAAGAAGGAAAAACGACACCTTAAGAAGCAGGCCGAGGAAGAGGCTGCTGCTCAGGCTGAGTTGGACGAGGTTGCCGCCGAAGCCGAAGAGGAAGCCGAAAAAGCATAGCGAAACATGATCGGGCAGGGGTGACCCTGCCCGGTTTATTTTTCTAGAGTTTTCCTATACAGTCCGGTCTGACGCTGATTTATTCATTGCACAAGGAGTAATGGTCATGGGCAAACGCCAGGCCACGGTGGTTCGCACCACTAAGGAAACGGACATCAAGCTGACATTGACCCTGGACGGCGAGGGCAAGGTGAATGTGGACACCGGCATTGGTTTTGCCGATCACATGCTCACTTTGTGTGCGTTCTGGGCCAGGTTCGATCTGGACCTGACATGCAAAGGCGATTTGGAGATTGACAGCCATCACAGTCTTGAAGACATCGGGCTGTGTTTGGGACAGGCTTTTTCCGAAGCTTTGGGCGACAAAAAAGGCATCAATCGGGTAGCCTCGGCTAAAGTTCCTATGGATGAAGCCTTGGCCGAAGTGGTTCTTGATTTGTCTGGCCGTCCGTACATCGTGTATGACGATGCACTTTTGCCTGACATCATCGCCGGAGATGAGAAAGACGTCTGGCGTGAATTTCTTAAGTCCTTTGCATTCAAGGCAGGCATGAACCTGCACGTAAAATACGAATACGGCCAAAACGGCCACCATCTTCTGGAAGCTGCTTTCAAGGCCATGGGACTTGCCCTGGCTCAAGGCGTGGCGGTCGGTCGTACCGGCGTTTCCAGCACTAAAGGGAGTCTCGACTGATGAAACGCATCGCATTGTCTTTCGGATTGCTCGTTTTATGTCTGAGCCTGTTGGTTCTGACCGGTTGCGGCACTTCTAAGAGAACGGCCGCAGTGCCCCGTCCTGAAGGGAAGCTCGCAGTGGCTGGATTTACCAATCCTGTCTACAACTGGGAACTTCTGGCTGGATATCTTGATGAAGAGGGCCATCCCGCGCCGGATGGTACCATGGAAACTCTGAATATGGTTCTGGCTGATACCTTGAACAAGCATCAGGTTTTTGACTACATCACTCCCGCCGCTGTGAAGCAGTGCGAGGACGTGGTTGTTTTTGAAGATTCCGGTTTGCCCAAGTTGTCGGCGTGGAAATACTGGCTTGGCGTTGGCAAGTGCATTCAGGCGGATTTCCTGCTTGTGCCTCAACTGACAACGTGGGTTGAACGTGACGGCAGTTCTGCCGGTGTGAAGCGTCCAGCCTCCGTGGCTATTGATTTTTACCTGATTGACGTGAATCAGGAACGGATGATTCGTTCCCGGTACGAAGAAACTCAGGAAGCGCTTTTGGATAACCTGTTCTCAGCAGGAAAATTCGCTGATCGTGGCGGCAAGTGGGTGACCGCAACTCGCCTCGCTTCGGATGGTATTGAAGAAAAACTCATGGAACTCGGATTATGATTCTTTTTCCCGCAGTAGATATAAAAAATGGTGAATGCGTTCGTCTTGCACAGGGCAAGGAGGATCAAGTCACCGTATTCGGGACTGATCCCGTGGCTCAAGCCCGATACTGGGCCGATCTCGGTGCCCGGTATCTGCATGTTGTTGATTTGGACGGTGCGTTTTCCGGTATTCCCAAGAATTTTGAGCTGATCAAATCCATTTGTTCGGCCGTCGATATTCCCGTGCAGCTTGGCGGCGGTATTCGTGATATCGCTACTGCCAAAAAGTATATTGAGGCCGGTGTGCATCGGCTGATTATCGGCACCATGGCCTTGGAGGACCCTGATCTTTTTTCTGATCTGTGCAAGGCTTTGCCCAGGCGCATCGGCGTGTCCCTAGACGCGGTGGGCGGCGAACTCAAGACCAAGGGCTGGGTTGAGGATGCAGGGCTGACTATTGATGACGTTTTGCCCCGACTGGAAGCCGACGGTATTCGCTTCATCGTCTACACGGATATTTCCCGCGATGGCATGCAGACCGGTGTCAACCTTGAAGGATTGACTTCCCTGTGTTCCAAGACGTCTATACCTGTCATAGCGGCAGGCGGTGTTCATACGCTGGACGACATCAAGAATCTTTATCCCCTGTGCAAGAAAGGACTTGAGGGTGCCATTTCCGGTCGAGCCATCTATGTTGGCACGCTGGATGTCAAAGAAGCCCACGCTTGGATTGATGAGCAGTAGGAGAGTATGGATGCCGCTACGCGGCGATGTCGGGTGATTTTGTCTCCGACGGCTCAAGGCCGATGGCCTTGAGAATCCCATGTCGCCTTTGGCGAGGTTTTAGTAAGTTTTATTTGATAATAAAAATCCCCGGAAACAGTCGTTTCCGGGGATTTTTTAATTTCGATTTTTGCCGAAGGCGACAGAGGGATTCCAAAGGGGGCTCGCCCCTTTGGCCGCCGGAGGCGAAATCACCTGTCCAATCCGCCGAAGGCGGTGCCTTTTCCCTTCCTAGTCCTTGTCCACAGTATACATATGAACATCCTGCTGCGGGTACGGGATGGAGATGCCTTCCTGATCGAAAACGATCTTCACTTTTTCGGTGATGGCGAAGTAGACAGCCCAGTAATCTTCAGTTTTGCACCAGGGGCGTACAATGAAGTTGACCGAGGAGTCTGCCAGCTCGGAAACTTCCACCTGCGGGGCAGGTTCGGCGAGAATACGCGGTTCGTCTGCGAGAATTTTCTCCAGAGTTGCCTTGGCCTTGAGAACGTCGTCATCGTAGCCGATACCCATAACCAGATCGACACGGCGTGTGGGATTGGCTGTCACGTTGGTGATGGTGCCGCCGAGAACGGCAGAGTTGGGCACGGTGATGACCTTGTTGTCAGGGGTGGTTAAAACCGTGTTGAAGATATTGACTGCCGTGACAGTACCGGACTCGCCGCCTGCAGTAATGTAATCGCCTTTTTTAAAGAAATTCATCATGATGAGCATGACACCAGCCGCGAAGTTGGACAGGGAATCCTTGAGAGCGAGGCCAACGGCCAAACCTGCGGCACCGAGAACAGCCAGAAAAGATGTTACGTTGATTCCGGCCTGTCCGAGAGCTGCGATAACCACGGCAGCGAGCAGAGCATAATAGATGATGTTGCGCAGAAATGTTCCCAGCGTCTCATCCACTTTTGCCTTGAGCATGATTTTACGGGTCAGGTCGGCCAGATAGCGGGCGAGCATCCTTCCTACAATAAAGAGTATCAGGGCAACGATGAGTTTCACACCATACGTGGTGACATAGTACATTGCAGTATCAAAAAGAACTTGGGGGTTGAATCCTTCCATGTTTTCCTCCAAAGAAAAAAGTCAATATGATTTGGTAGGCATTATCACAAAGGTAAGCAGTTAGGAACTCCCTGCTTTGCAAATAGGGAAACTTGTTACTCTCCCCATTTCCCCTTTTCATCCACCCGAATGTACTTCTGAAATGTGTAGTAGTACCCGGCGAGCGCATTGCAGAATCCGGCCTTGCCATCCAGAAATCCGAGTTTGAGAAAATATATTTTGATGAACCGAATCTTGGCATGGAGCAGGGCGTTGAGCATTCCGCCGCTTTTGCCTTTTTCGCGGAGGGCCGCTGCGCCTTCTTCTGCGTAGTAGTTGATCTTTTCCATGTGCTGTTGGAAGGAGTCATATGGGTGATGCAGGATGTCGCCGGACAGCTTTGCGGTCTCTCCACGCGGCTTGAAGTGATAGTGCGCGCCTGAAGCCGTGACTTCCATCTGTCCTGAACGGAAAACACGGAAAAGATAGTCGGGGTACCACCCGGAATGTTTCATGAATCTATTGAAATAGAAGGAGCTACGTGGAGTGTAGTATCCGGCAACATGTTCTTTTTTGGAAAGTTTTGTGATGATATTGTCGCGCAGTTCGTCGGTCAGATACTCGTCCTGATCCAAAGAGACGACCCAGGTGGTGGTGATTTCCGAGAGTGCCAGTTTGAACTGGGCCACCGGCCCGGGCCATGGATTGACGATAATCCGAGCGCCGCATGCTTCCGCTATTTCACGGGTCCGGTCCGAAGAATCGGAATCCACGACGAGGATCTCGTCGCAAAAATCAAGCGACTTGAGGCATTTCTCAAGTAGTCGTTCACCATTATATGTCAGGACCAATCCGGTCACAGTTTCACGCATTGTATCTCCCTTGATTGCTCGCGAATCTTACTCATTTATCCCGAATGGGTCCAATGAAACATAACTCATACTGTATACCCTTCGTCGAAGGCCCTAAAAAAGTTTTGGAAAGGAGCGGTGATGGAGGAAGATGAATCAAAAAAAAGGCCCCTCTTCATTGAAGAGGGGCCTTTTTTACACTTGAGTATTAGAGATCAGTACGATGATCCGGTGCTGCGGGATCAATTTCATCAGGCAGCGGTGCATCGCAGTCCTTGCAGGGCAGGACGAGGTTCAGCACAACACCGACGATACCGGCGAGGCCAATGCCGCCGAGTTTGACGATGACGAGGTCGAAGCTCATGCCGCCGATGCCGAATACGAGAATCATGGCTACGATGGCGAGATTGCGCGGGAGCATCAGATCAGTTCCGGCGCGAACCAGAGTGTTGATGCCGATAACGGTGATGGCACCGAAGAGCAGGATCATGATGCCGCCCATGACAGGGACGGGGATGGTGCCAAGGAACGCACCGAGCTTGCCGACAAAAGCCAGCAGGATAGCGGTGATGGCAGCCCATGTCATGATCGCGGGGTTGAAGGAGTGAGTCAGTGCGACTGCGCCGGAAACTTCGGAATAGGTGGTGTTCGGGGGACCGCCCAGGCAGGCAGCCAGGGAAGTGGCAACACCGTCGCCGAGCAGGGTGTTTTGTATGCCGGGATCCTTGACGTAGTCTTTGCCGGAGATGCCGCCGATAGCGAGGACATCGCCGAAGTGTTCGATGGCCGGTGCGATGGCGACCGGGACGATGAACAGAATGGCTTCAAGATTCCAAGTGGGGAATGTGAAGTTCGGAATTGCCAGAACCGGGGCGTCGGCTATCTTGGAGAAGCTGACCAGTGCGGGAGCAGTCCAGTTCTGGAGAGTGCCCGGATCAAATGCAGCCTGTTGGGCTGCGGTGAAACCGGTGGCGTCCAGAATCAGGGATGTGACATAGCCGACGGTGATGCCGAGCAGGATCGGGATGAGCTTGATCCAGCCTTTACCGAGCAGAGATGCGAAGATTGTGGTCAGAAGAGCTGCACCCGCAATGATCATGGCGGTGAGGTTGGGCACAAGCCAGGCTCCACCGTCGCCAGTGCGGCCCATGGCCATGTGCACGGCAACCGGGGCCAGGATCAGGCCGATGACCATGATGACCGGGCCGGTGACGATCGGGGGCAGTACGCGGCGCAGCATTTCGGAACCGTAAATGCGGATCAGGAAGCTGAGTATCACGTAGAGCAGACCGGCACCGATCAGGCCACACATGGTGGCGGGGATGCCCCAAGTCTGCACGCCGTAGATGATGGGGGCGATGAAAGCAAAGGATGATGCCAGAAAGACAGGCACCTTGCCTTTGGTGATGACCTGGAAAACCAGGGTGCCTGCGCCAGCGGTAAACAAGGCCACGTTGGCGTCAAGGCCGGTCAACAGTGGTACCAGTACCAGTGCGCCGAACGCGACAAAAAGCATTTGCGCGCCGAGCAACGCGTCTTTGGGTCTGAAATTGTACTCGGTGGAATGAATGTTACTCATAATGTGCCAACTCCTCCTCTCGGGCGTTGCCGTGAGAACTCTTTATGCCGTTCAGGCATCACGGAACGCCATTAATGGTTGCCCCCCGAAAAACACCAAAAAAAGACACGCTGTGAAGCGTGTCTTCATACCTACTTGGTACCAAATATCTTATCTCCCGCGTCTCCAAGACCGGGGATGATGTATCCGATGTCATTGAGCCGTTCATCGACTGCTGCCGTATAAATATCCACCTCGGGATGATCCTTGAGGATGCGATCAACGCCCTCGGGCGCGGCACACAGGAACAGACCGCGGATGGATTTGCAGCCAGCGTCCTTGAGCAGGCGGATGGTTGCGTCCAGAGTTCCGCCGGTTGCCAGCATGGGATCGAGGATGAGCGCCGTGCGTTCTTTGATCTTGGTGGCGAGTTTGACATAGTACTGAACGGGCTCAAGGGTTTCCTCGTCGCGGTAGAAACCGACAACGGATGCCTTGGCACCGGGAATCATGTCGAATACGCCGTCCATCATGCCCAGACCTGCGCGCAGGATAGGCACTACTGTGACCATTTTGCCCTTGATGCAGTCGACTTCGACGTCACCGGCCCAACCCTTGATGATCTTCTTTTCGGTTGCGAAGTCTTTTGTGGCTTCGTAGGTCAGAAGACGGGTGATCTCATTTGACAGGGTGCGAAAATGGCTGGTGGAAACGTCGTAAGCTCGAAGCAGACCGACTTTGTGTCGGATAAGCGGGTGATCTACCAGATGTAAGGCCACAGGCCCTCCTTGTGTGCTGGTGTTTTATAAAATATAGTAATGAAAGTTGCGATTGCGCAAAATTTCCCCTTTCTAAGCTGATGGACGGCGTGGGTCAAGACCCAATTTCGGCTTCGGATAATGCATAAAATCAATTTGAATTTTACTTTCCAATGATTCCCGGTATATCGTCTATTTCATGGTTGAAGAGAAAAAAATGAACATATGGAAGAGGAATGTGGACTTCTCGGATCGGGGAGTGCGTCTGGATAAATTCTGGGGGCGCGAACTGGTTGACGAAGGAGTCTCACGCGGACGGGTCAAATCCTGGATTGAATCCGGCATGGCCGTAGTCGATGGACAGACTGTGACCAAAGGGAAACACAAGCTTTTGGGCGGCGAACACGTGTCCATCGGCGCAGAAGATGTGTCGCTGGGCGATCAGGCCCCTGAACCGGTCTTTGGCGATGTGCCCGTGTTGTTTGAGGACGAGCATATGCTCGTGGTGGAAAAGCGCGCCGGAGTGACGACGCATCCTGCACCAGCGGAGCAGGGGCCGACTCTGGTCAACTACTTGCTGCATCAATGGCCGGATATTGCGGCTGATGTGTCAGGTATGGACGAGCAGCGTCCCGGTATCGTGCATCGACTGGATAAGGATACGTCCGGCATCATGGCCGTCGCTCGCACCGAAGCAGCCCGGTTGAAACTGGCGTCCGATTTTGCCGAACGCAAGGTGCATAAGGTGTATCTCGCTATCGTGCATGGTTGTCCATCTCAGCCTTACGGCACTATTGAAGCGCCCATGGGACGTCATCCCAATCAGAAAACCCGTATGGCGGTTGTCGAGAAAGGTGGGCGTGAAGCCCGAAGCGAGTACCGTGTCCTCTGGACCGGCCCACGTGGGTTGGCTTCACTCGTGGCCGTGCGTATTCACACCGGACGCACTCATCAGATTCGCGTGCATATGGCACATATTGGGCATCCGCTTCTGGGTGATGGGGTCTATGGCTCACGGGAAAATGTCGACTGGTCACGACGGCCAGATACATTGGCCGCATTGGCTTCGCGGCAAATGCTCCATGCTTTTTATCTTTCAGTCACGCATCCTGTGACTGGCGAGAAGATCACCCGGTGGCAGGCTCCGCCCGAAGATTTTCAGACCTTGTTGTCCGGCCTGACTCGAGAGTGTCTGCGTGTGGGGATTGTCGGTATGCCCGGATGCGGCAAATCCACAGTGCTTCAATCTCTGCGCAGTTTGGGCTTGCCCTGTTTCAGTGCTGATGATTGTGTGGCCGCGCTTTACGGCCCGGATGGTGATGGCGCGTCCATGATTCGGCAACGGTTTGGCGGCCAATATTCGCTTGAAGACGGGAGCGTGGATAAACCGGAATTGTTTCGGGCCATGCAAACGTCCGAAACTATGCGTCGAGAGGTCATGGACCTGGTTCATCCCATGGTGCGACATGCGTGTGAGGAGTTTTTCAAGGAGTACCGTGATGAGGCGGCTGCCTATGCCGAAATCCCACTTTTGCTGGAGTCGGGATGGCACAAAGGTGGCCGCGTGGATATGGTGGCCGGAGTGTCGTGCCCGGAAGAGAAGCGGACTGGCGAGTTGCGTGAAAAACGAGGACTTGCTGCCGAAACCCTGGCCGTGTTTGATTCGTGGCAATGGCCGGAGAAAGACAAGCTCGCGGCGTGCGAATTGGTGCTGAACAATGTGGGCGGCGTGGAAGAATTACAGGGCGAGGCTGTCAAACTGCGGGACTTTGCCCGAGACAGGGCTGATCGCCGCAATCGGGAGTTCGAGGATTGGATGGAAGGGTTGTGGCCCGGTCTGGCTGACGAATTCTCGACAGAGGGAGCGGATGCATGATCCCCATTCGTGACAATGTACCGAGGCTGACCTCCCCTTATGGGGTGAGCCTCATTATTGTCATCAATGTGTTGGTTTTCTTGTATGTTCTGACTTTGGGATCACGCGACCTCGCTTATCTGTATCACTTGTTCGGAGTTGTGCCCGCTCGTTTTTTTTCTCCTGATTGGGCTGCATGGGCCGGGTATCCTGATACTTTGGGGTGGCCGCTTTTTTCCTATATGTTCCTGCATGGTGGCTGGCTGCATGTTGTCTTGAATATGTGGATGCTCTGGTTGTTTGGGGACAATATCGAGGACGTGACAGGCCATGGGCGTTTCGTGCTTTTCTATTTATTATGCGGGTTGGCGGCGGTGAGTCTGCATATGGTGTTTGAGTCTGATTCAACTATCCCGATTGTGGGTGCGTCCGGGGCAGTTGCCGGGGTCATGGGGGCTTACGTTTTTTTGTATCCACATGGCCGAGTGACTGTTCTGGTGCCAATTATCATTATCCCTCTTTTTTTTCAGGTGCCGTCATTCCTTTTTCTCGGCATCTGGTTCCTTTCGCAGGTGGCGTCGGGCATTACTTCATCAGCACAGCAGGCAGCGCATGGTGTGGCCTGGTGGGCTCATGTCGGCGGGTTTGTCGCCGGGGTCATTCTCATTCGATGGTTCAAGCGTCCGGGAAGTTGTAAATATTGCTATAACCCGGACACCAAAGATTACGATCCAGAATCCTCGAATCGTAATCTCTGAGTATCGTTTTGTCTTTGAGTTTCCAGATTATTTGCTCGGGATCATGAATGACGTCACTTTGCGGACACCCTCAACACCCTTGGCTACTTTGATGGCTAGTTGCACATCCTTTTGGCTACGAACCATGCCGAGCAAGACAACTTCCCCATTCATGGTTTCCTGCTCAATCTGCGTAGCCGAGAGATCTCCTTCGGCGATGAGTGCCGCACGTACACTGGCGGTGATTTCCAGATCGTCCGCTGTCGTGTCGGATTCCTTTACAAAATACTTGGTGACTTTTTTTACGCCTTCCGTGCCCTTGGCGGTCTTGATGGCGAAGGACTGGAATGCAGTATCATTGATGGCACCTACGAGATAGACGTGTTTCAAAAAACAGTAGACATGAATTTGGAGAGCCTTTTCGCCGTCCTTGTCAGCCATGATTTTTTTGATGGAGAGAGAAATTTCCTTGTCGGCAGCCTGATCTCCGACGCTACGTTCGTCGCGTGCGCTTCCATATATGGCACCCCATGGTGTCCAGGCTATGCTGGACATGGTAAGACAGAAAATGAGCAGGGCGGAGAGTATGCTTCGCGAGTCTTTCATGTTTCCTCCAAGCGTTTTTGTGGAAAACTCTGTGGAAACCTTAAGAGAAGTTTCCTGTTATACTCTTGACACAGAGTGTGAGCATATTAAATTAGAAAGGCACTTACGATACTTTTTTTGACTTTACGTTAAGGAATACGACTCGAATGGAATATAGAGATTATTACAAACTCCTCGGGGTTTCCCGCTCCGCATCCAAGGATGAGATCAGCAAGGCCTTCAAAAAGTTGGCCCGTAAGTATCATCCTGACCTCAATCCGAACAACGCGGACGCCGAAGCCAAGTTCAAGGAGATCAACGAAGCCTACGAAGTCCTCAAGGACGAGAAGAAGCGTAAACTCTATGATCAGTTCGGCTCCAATTGGGAGCATGGGCAGAATTTTCAGCCGCCGCCAGGGTACGAGAACATGCAGTACGGTGGTGGCGGTGGTTTTGGCGGCGGTGCTGGATTTTCGGACTTTTTCGAAACCATTTTTGGTGGCGCTGGTGGCCCCGGTGGTGCAAGCTTTCGCGGTGGTTTTCAGCAGGGCGGCTTCGGTGGCGGTGGTTATCAGCAACGTCCCCGGCGCGGCTCTGATTCTGAAGCATCCTATGAGATGACTTTGGAAGAGGCGTTTCGCGGAGGCAAGAAGTCCATCACCGTGCAGGAGCAGGTTACTGGCCCGGATGGCTTCCCGCACATGAACACCAAGACTCTGGAGATCAACGTTCCGCCGGGTATCAAGGACGGTCAGAAGGTTCGTCTGGCCGGACAGGGTAACCCCGGTATGAGCGGTGGCCCCAAGGGGGACTTGTATCTCAAGATCAGGCTCATGCCTCATCATATGTTCAAGGTGTCTGATGCCGATGTTGTTCTCGATCTGCCTTTGTCTCCGTGGGAGGCTGCACTGGGCGCGAGCTTGCGTATCCCTACTTTGGACGGTGCGGTTGAGATGAAGATCCCGCCGGGCATAGGCTCCGGCAAGAAGTTGCGTATTAAAGGCAAGGGACTGGGAGCTGGCGCAAAGAAAGGTGATCAGTTCGTGCGTATCATGATTCAGGTGCCTGAGCGGCTCTCGAACGAAGAACGTGAGTTGTTGGAAAAGTTGCAGGAAGTATCCGATTTCACACCGAGAAATTTCTAAGGGGCTGAACGATGACAACACGAAAGCTTCAGGAAATGTTGTTGCAACTGCCCGGCCTTCATCTGCCGGAGCGGAGTGAGTATGTGGCTTGGGCCGAGTTGGTGCAGTTGACCAGCATTGAGCCTGCCGCGGTGGCCGAATTGGTCGATCTCGGTTGGATCAGCCCCAAGAAGACGAACGCAGAGGAATATTTGTTCCGGCTGCACGACGTCTATCGCATTCACAAACTCATGCGTCTGGTCAATGACCTAGACGTTTCCTTTAACTCCGGCTCCATCATCGTGGATTTGCTGGAGCGAGTGGAAGAATTGGAAAAAGAAGTCGTAGAGTTGAAGAGGCTTGTATAACGGAGCCTTTTCACCTCTAAGGAGGTAAATAAATGGATCCGAATACTTTTACGAAAAAAACACAGGACGCTGTTTCCGAGGCCCAGAACCTGGCCATTCGAAGCGGACATCAGCAAATTGACTGCGAGCATCTCATGCACGCTCTGGTTACGCAGGAACAAGGCTTGGTTCCACAAATCCTGCGTAAACTCGGAGTGGCCCCCGATGCCTACCTTGGCGCCATTGACGCCGAAATTGCCAAAATGCCCCGCGTGACCGGCTCCGGTGCACGCCCCGATCAGATCGTTGTCACCCCACGTATGCAGAAAGCATTGGTGGCGGCTGACGATATGCGCAAGCGCATGAAGGACGAATTTGTGTCAGTGGAGCACGTATTCGTTGCCCTTGTGGACGAACCTGCATCTTCAGGTGTGGGGCGGGTTAACAAGCAGTTCGCTTTGGACAAGAATAAGGTCCTCGGCGCGCTTGAGGAAGTGCGTGGCAAGCAGCGCGTAACGTCAGATAATCCCGAAGCCACGTATGATTCGCTTAAAAAGTACGGCCGCGACCTCGTGGAGGAGGCTCGTTCCGGCAAGCTTGATCCGGTCATTGGCCGGGACAGCGAAATTCGTCGTGTTATACGCATTCTTTCTCGTCGTACCAAGAATAACCCGGTGCTTATCGGTGAGGCCGGTGTCGGAAAGACGGCCATTGCCGAGGGGCTGGCGCAGCGTATCGTCAAAGGTGACGTGCCCGAAGGCCTCAAGGACAAGACTGTTTTTTCTCTCGATATGAGTGCGCTCATTGCTGGTGCAAAGTATCGTGGCGAGTTTGAAGAGCGGCTCAAGGCCGTGCTCAAGGAAGTGCAGGAATCCGCTGGACAGATTCTCATGTTCATTGATGAACTGCATACCATCGTAGGTGCTGGTAAGACCGACGGAGCCATGGATGCGGGTAACATCCTGAAACCCATGTTGGCGCGCGGCGAACTGCATTGCATTGGTGCGACGACCATTGACGAGTACCGCAAGTACATCGAAAAGGACCCGGCGCTGGAACGCCGTTTCCAGACCGTGCTTGTGGAAGAACCCAATGTGGAAGACACCATTTCCATTCTGCGCGGACTGCGTGAACGGTTCGAGGTGCATCATGGTGTGCGCATCGCAGATGGTGCAATCGTGGAAGCCGCTGTGCTGTCCAATCGTTATATTACAGATCGCCAGTTGCCGGATAAGGCCATTGACCTCATTGATGAGGCTGCGGCACTGATCCGTACCGAGATTGACTCTCAGCCCTATGAGCTGGACAAGGCCAATCGTCAGATCATGCAACTCGAAATCGAGCGCGAAGCATTGAAACGAGAGTCGGACAAGGCGTCTCGTGAACGATTGGTGGAGCTGGAAAAGAAGTTGGCCGAACTCAAGGAGCATCAGGCCGCGTTGCTTACCCAGTGGGAGAATGAAAAGGGCGGCATCGAACGCCTGCGTTCCCTGAAGGAAGAAATCGAGACCACTCGTCGTGATATTGATGAGGCCAAACGTGTGCACGACTACAACCGCGCTGCCGAGTTGGAATACGGTCGTCTTGCGACTCTTGAAAAAGATCTTAATGATCGCAATGAGGCCCTGGAGTCCGGGGACACGCCGCGCATGGTCAGGGAAGAAGTCGGTCCGGATGATGTGGCTCAGGTCATTGCCCGGTGGACTGGCATCCCGGTGTCCCGGCTTATGGAAGGGGAGCGCGAGAAGCTGCTCAAACTCGGCGATATGCTGCATGAGCGGGTCATCGGTCAGGACGACGCTGTTCAGGCCGTGGCTGACGCGGTCCTGCGTGCGCGTGCCGGTCTCAAGGACCCGACCAAACCCATTGGCTCGTTTATTTTCCTCGGTCCCACAGGTGTGGGCAAGACCGAGCTGTGCAAGACACTTGCGTCTGCCCTGTTCGATTCTGAGGACAACATGGTGCGTATCGACATGTCCGAGTACATGGAAAAGCACACCGTGGCCCGACTCATCGGTGCGCCTCCGGGCTACATCG
>Ga0209475_10002273_pt1 | contig 19946 bp, 14 predicted proteins | sample tdDd471_FD_187128 | JGI IMG/M metagenome (GOLD analysis project Ga0209475, IMG submission 187128) | Marine sediment microbial communities from the Atlantic coast under amendment with organic carbon and nitrate - tdDd47.1 (SPAdes)... | ecosystem: Environmental > Aquatic > Marine > Coastal >... | reverse complement strand
ACGACGCCCATGGTTTCGGCGTTCTGGGAGAGGGGCGTGGATCGACCGCCCATTGGCGAAGTCTGGGAAATGATGTGGAGGTCCCTTTGCAAATGGGGACGCTTTCGAAAGCTGTTGGAGCCTACGGCGGCTATATCTGCGCTTCCAAAAGCGTCATAGACTTTTTGCTCAACCGAGCGCGCAGTGTCATCTATACCACCGGGCTCCCGCCTTCCCTGTTGGCTGGGGTCTTGGCGTCGTTGGAAATCATTGAGGCGGATCGGGGGCGTTGTGCCGCACCGCTGGAGAAAGCCAGGCTGTTTACCCGCGCATTGGGATTGCCGGAAGCGGAAAGCTCCATCGTGCCGGTGGTTGTGGGTGAAGCTGCGGAGGCCTTGGCGGCTTCGGCGCAATTGGAAAATCAAGGCTTTCTGGTTACGGCCATTCGACCGCCCACCGTACCTGAAGGGACGGCGCGGCTGCGCCTGACCTTCTCGGCCGAACACCGCGATGAGGATGTGTTGCGGCTGGCCGAGCTGATTGACGGTATGAAGTTTCAGCCCTTGTTCCACAATGGAGCGGTCGTGTGAGCGCGTTTTTTATCACCTCCTGCGGCACTGAAATCGGCAAGACCTTGGTAACTTCAGCTCTGTGCCGTCAGTTGCGAAAAAAAGGGCGGGCCGTCAAAGCGCTCAAGCCGGTGATCAGCGGTTACGATGCTGAAACCGCCAGTGAGAGCGATACCTACCTTCTGCTTGATGCGCTCGGATCGCCAATCGATGAGGAAACCATTGCGGGGATATCTCCCTGGCGGTTTAAACAAGCCTTGTCGCCGGATATGGCGGCTGAACGGGACGGTCGATCCATCCCTTACGATGAACTGATATCCTTTTGTCGCAAGGCGATTGTTCAAAATACGGGAACGCTGCTTATCGAGGGGGTCGGCGGGGTTATGGTGCCGTTGGGTGGGCCCAGGACGGTTCTAGACTGGGCGTCGGATCTTAAAATTCCGGCGCTTCTGGTGACGGGAAGCTATCTGGGCAGTTTGTCCCATGCTCTGACGGCGGTGAAGGCGCTTGAGAGCGGCGGCGTTCCCCTTGCAGGTGTTGTGGTTTCGGAAAGTGAAGAATGCCCCGTACCGGTCGAAGAAACTGTAGCGACTTTGGTGCGATTGCTTCCTGGTATATCCATTGTCTCCGTTCCCCGTCAGCAGGGTGAAATAGATTGGTCTGCGGTTCCCGATTTGACTGAGCTTGTCAATGGGATACATAAGGCGTCCTGATCCTCGTCAATAGTCACCGGAAAGCGGCGTGGCCTTCTTAAAGAACAAAAAACTTTTGGGTGGGATTGCCGTGACGGTTTCTCTTGTCGCGGGGGTCTCGGTCAAGACGGTGCTTTTTCCCTCCGATGAGTTTTCTTTCGCCAATGGCGTCGAACTGACGGCTTATTACGATTCGCGGGGCTATACCCTTACTGGGGTGGCTGCGGAGGGAGCGGTCGTGCCGCGCTTGTTGCTTGAGAAAGTTCCCTCCAAATGGCGAGGCGTTCATGGGGCGGATGCGCGGAAAGATATTTTTTTTCGCACTATGTTGCCTTTAGTGCTGGAGGCCAATGGCAAGGTAACCCATGACAGAACGCGCCTTCTGAAACTGCGGGAGCGTGTCAAAGAAGACCTGTCCCTTAAAGGGGATGATCTGGAATGGCTGCGCCAATTGGCTGAAAAATACGAACTTGAAGATTGGCAAGGCATCGATGAGCCCAGTGAGTTTGACCGGTTGGTCAGGCGCGTCGATGCGGTCCCCGTTTCCTTAGCTCTGGTTCAGGCCGCGGTTGAGAGCGCCTACGGGCGGTCGCGTTTTGCCCGTGAGGGTAATGCGCTCTTTGGTCAGTGGACCTGGGGGAAGGGGATGGAACCTGCCGACCAGCGGAGCGGCAAAGGCGATTACCGGGTGGCCGCCTTCAAAAGCCCTCTGGCGTCGGTGGAGGCTTACCTTCTCAATCTGAATACCCATCCAGCCTATCAAGATTTCCGGATGCGCCGCGCCACCCTCAGGGCTCAAGGGGAAGAAGTTTTGAAAGGCCTCGATCTGGTTGGTGGCTTAAGCGCATATTCGGAGAAAGGCGAGGCCTATTTGAATGTTCTTTCCGAAGCCATCCGAGTCAATGGGCTTGGTCGCTTTAATGGCGCCCGCATGGCTGTTGAGGAGCCGGTAATGCTGGTCCCCGATCCTTGGTGACGAAAGCTGTAATCCCAATATGCGCCTTAGCGAATCTTGATGAAATTCGATGGCCCAACACCGCTTCGGTTTGGTTTTTTTCAGCAAGGGGTGCGAATGGCTGGGTTTGGTCGAGCTGATATGGCTCTAGCGCATTGATAATAAAGGGTGAAATTGGGGTGTTTTTTGGTGTGGATAAGTGCCTCTAGAGGTTTGGTGGAATGGGGGCGATCTGCTATAAACAAGGCAATGGATTCGGAGGGGCTAAAGGCCCCTTCAAACGTATCTAACAGGGACCTGAACCGGGACTGTTCTCTCGTCCCCTTAAAGAGTTGGGAAACGACATTTGACCACCCCCGAAACGCCCCAGGATCATGATATCTCCCCTGTCGCCATCGAAGGGGAGATGAAGCGTTCTTACCTCGATTACGCCATGAGCGTGATCGTCAGTCGCGCCCTTCCGGATGTGCGAGACGGCCTCAAGCCCGTTCACCGGCGCATCCTCTTTGCTATGAAGGAAGGCGGCTACGAGGCAGGTAAGCCATTCCGTAAGTCGGCCCGCATCGTCGGTGACGTCATGGGTAAATATCACCCCCATGGCGATAGCGCCATTTACGACGCCATGGTTCGCATGGCTCAGGAATTTTCCATGCGTCTGACGCTGGTCGACGGGCAGGGGAACTTCGGCTCCATGGACGGCGATAAGGCGGCCGCCATGCGTTATACCGAGGCTCGTTTGGCCCGCTCGGCCCATGCCCTGATCGAAGACATCGAAAAAGAAACGGTCGATTTTCAGCCCAACTACGACGAGTCCGTTTCCGAGCCTGTAGTTCTCCCCGCGCGCTACCCCAACCTGCTGGTCAACGGCGCGGGTGGTATTGCCGTGGGTATGGCGACCAATATTCCGCCGCACAATCTGGGCGAAGTCGTCGATGCCTGCCTGGCCTATGTGGACAATCCCGGCATCACCATTGAGGAATTGATCGAGAATTACGTGCCGGGCCCGGATTTTCCCACCGGCGGGATCATCCTGGGTAAAAGCGGGATTGTCTCAGCCTACAATACCGGTCGTGGGTCCATCATGATGCGTGGCCGCACCTCTATCGAGGAAATCCGTAAGGACCGGATGGCGATCATCATTACCGAAGTCCCTTATCAGGTGAACAAGGCGCGGATGGTCGAATCCATCGCCGACTGCGTTCGCGATAAGCGCATCGAAGGCATTGGCGACCTGCGCGACGAATCGGACCGGGATGGCGTCCGGGTCGTCGTCGAAATCAAGCGCGATCATCAGCCGGAAGTGGTCCTTAATCAGCTTTTCCGTTTCACCCCGCTGCAAACCAGCTTCGGCATCAATATGCTGGCGCTGAACCGGGGCAAGCCGGAGCAGTTGAACCTCAAGCAGATGATCGAGGCTTTCGTTCAGTTCCGTGAAGAGGTGATTACCCGACGGACGGTATATGAACTGGGCAAAGCGCGTGAACGGGCTCATGTATTGGCTGGTCTTGCCGTTGCCGTGGCTAACGTCGATGAGGTGATTGCTTTGATTCGCAAAGCGCCTAATCCGCAGGAAGCCAAAGAGCAATTGATGGCGAAAGCTTGGCCGGTCCACGATGTGGCGCCGTTGATCGAGTTGATCGATGAGCCGGGACGCGGCGTCGTAGACGGGACCTATCAGCTCTCCGAAATTCAGGCTAAAGCCATTCTCGATTTGCGTCTGCACCGCCTGACCGGGCTGGAGCGCGAGAAGATCGGTAACGATCTGCGCGAGGTTGGGGCGCAGATTGAGGAATTTCTCAAAATTCTCGGATCTCGGGAGCGATTGCTGGAAGTTTTGACCGGTGAGTTGCGTGAGGTTCGCGACCAGTTCGCCACCGACCGCCGCACGACGCTCGAAGAAGGCGAGTTCTCGCACGATATCGAGAGCCTGATCCAGAAAGAGGATATGGTGGTGACGGTGACCAGCACCGGCTACATCAAGCGCGTTCCGCTGGCAACCTATCGGGCCCAGAAGCGCGGCGGAAAAGGCCGCACGGGCATGAACACCAAGGATGAGGATGTCGTCGATCAGGTCTTCGTCGCCAATACTCATACGCCGGTTTTGTTCTTCTCTTCGACCGGCATCGCTTACAAACTCAAGGTCTACAAGCTGCCCTTGGGCAATCCTCAGTCCAAAGGCAAGGCCATGGTCAATTTGCTGCCTTTGGATGACAGCGAAACCATTTCCACGGTCATGCCGCTGCCTGAGGATGAAGAGGCCTGGGGCGACCTGTTCGCCGTGTTCGCCACGCGCGGCGGCAACGTGCGCCGTAACCGTCTCTCCGATTTCACCAACGTCATGGCTAACGGCAAGATCGCCATGAAGTTCGACAATGCCGAGGATTGGGATGGCTTGGTCCGTGTCCGCGTTTTCGAAGAAGACGATGACGTGATGCTGACCGCCAAGAGCGGCAAGTGCATTCGCTTCCCGGTGGCCGATCTCAGGGTATTCAATTCCCGCTTCCTCCGGGGCGTACGCGGCATCAAATTGGCCGATGGCGACCATGTGATCAATATGTCCGGCCTCAAACACCGTGAGGACAGTGTTGAAGAGCGGGATGGTTATTTGAGGGCCAAGGCGGCGCAACGGCGGCTTGGGTCTGTCGATTATACTGGCAAGGCCGAAGATAAAGCGCGGGACGAAGAGCTTGCCGCCCAGCTTCAGGAAATGCCGTTTGCCGATATGCAGGAGAATGAAGAGTTTATCCTTACTGTGACTGAGAACGGTTTCGGCAAGCGCACATCGGCCTACGAATATCGTGTTTCGGGCCGCGGCGGTCAGGGGATCACCACCATCGACACTTCCGAGCGTAACGGCCTCGTCGTTGCCTCGTTCCCGGTTCAAGAGGGCGATCAGACGGTGATGGTGACAAAGGGCGGCCAGTTGATCCGCACTTCCGTTGATGACGTTCGTATCGCCGGGCGTTCGACACAGGGCGTCACGCTGTTCAAGGTGGCTGAAGACGAACAACTCGTTTCCGTCACCCGGGTCCGTGATATGGGCGGCGATGAGATGGATGAAGAGGATGCGGAAGATGGCGAGGCCGAAGGCGTTCCCGTTTCCGATAGCGATGCATCCTCGGAAGCGCCCGTAGACACGGACAATGGAAACGAATAGCCTACTGGCCTATCGGCCGAATTTGAGGAATTGACTATGACTGAACGGATTGGCGTTTATCCGGGCACCTTTGATCCTGCGACCAATGGGCACCTGGATGTGATCACGCGAGCCACTCATGTGGTGGATAAGCTGATCGTCGCCGTCGCGACAAACCCCGGTAAAGGGCCGTTGTTTTCCGTCGAGGAGCGGGTTTCCATCGTTGAGCAGGAGGCCGCCGAATTGAATGGCCGAATCGGTGGCCGAATTACGGTTAAGCCTTTTAATAACCTGCTGATGGACTTCGTCGCAAAAGAGGGGGCCTCGCTGATTATTCGGGGGTTACGCGCCGTTTCCGATTTTGAATACGAATTTCAGATGGCGGGAATGAACGCAAAGCTCAACAAAGAGATCGAGACGGTCTTTTTGATGGCTTCCGACAAGCACCAATTGATTGCCTCACGCTTCGTAAAAGAAATCGGCTGGTTGGGCGGCGACGTGTCTCATTTCGTTTCGCCATTCGTCCAACGGAAGATGGAAGAAAAGTTCGCCGAAAAGCGGGCGGCAGGGGAATAGTAAAAAAACTGAAAAAAAGGCGTTTTTCCCTGTTGACCAGTGGAGGCGCTGTCCCTATGTTTCGCCTCGCCCGGCGTTGCCGGGAAAATTTGTTTAAGGGCACTTAGCTCAGTTGGTAGAGCATTCGACTTTTAATCGAACGGTCATAGGTTCGAATCCTATAGTGCCCACCAATCAAATCAACGCCTTGGCCTCATCCGGCCAGGGCGTTTTTTTGTTTTTTTTCGGTTTCTTGTGTGACGGACATCACTTCGTGCCGTCGGGTAAGTGGATAGCTTTAAACGCATGGACAAGGCGGGTTTCCCATCCGTTCCCATCCCATCGTCCCTTGGGCCGCTTTGTTCAGAACTCTGTTTGCAACTCACCGCTCCCTTTTTTGGGGGCGGTTTTTTTTGATCTTATAACTTTTTGTTTTCGATCCACTTGAGACAATGATGGGCGACCTCTTCCCAACCGGGTTCGCCGAGAACCCAATGGGCATGATTGGGAAATTCGTAAAAGTCGCCGTTATTGGCATACTTCCGGGCGACTTTACGGACCACCGAAGCTGGGGTGATGTTGTCCTGGGTTCCCGCGATAGTCAGCGTGGGGCAGGTAATCATATTTTCATCTACCGTCGCTGCATTGGAGCTGTCGAAAAGCCAGAAAGCGATCTCTGCGGCGGCCCGCCCGGACTCATGAACCAAACGACCGTATTCGGCGTCGTGTTCGTCCTTGGGAAGTAGATTGTAAACTGCGTAGGCCGCCTCTTTAATGGTGGGGAAGGTTGGGCGACGCCAAAATGCCCAGGTGGTTAGCACACGGCGGAAGGTTTTCACCACCGATGGCGTTAGCGCAATAACTCCGGCTGGCGCCGCGGGGGTCAGGAAGATAGCGGCTCGACCGAGGCCGCGAGCGGCCAGAATCTGAGTCAGCAAGCCGCCCATGGAATGTCCGATAATGATGGGTGGCGTTTCATGACTGCGGATATCCTCTTCCAAATCGGCGGCGTAGTCGAGAAGGCTGGTGGTTCCGAGCGCTGGAATGGGATGTTCGTCTTTGCCGTAGCTGTGATGGCGCAGGGTTGGCGTATGGACGACGTAGCCCCGTTGGACAAAGAATTCGCGGTATTTGCTCCAGGATTCGCCCGTACACCACATGCCATGAATCATATAAAGCGGCGGTTTGGGCATGGTGGAAATCCTATTTCAAAGGGGGAGGCCGTTTTAAGGTGACACCTCGGCCTGAATGCCTCTTTGCTCAAAGTAGATGCGGTAGGCCATGTCGGTTTCCAAAATGTGGAATGTCAGCCAGTTGTTGAGAAAGCCCAGGAGGTCGAGGCAAATCTGACCTTGGTCGCCATTGATAAAGCGTTGGTGCATTCCCTCAACTTCGTTACGCAGATCTTGGTGGGACTTAATATGGCCCTCCAGACCCGGATAGCCGTTATCCCGCATCAGGGTTTCTTCGCGCCGAAAATGATTGTCCGTATAATCGAGTAAAATTTCAAAAAGGCTCTCCAGCGCGTCACTGCCTTTTCCCATAGCGTAGGCATCATGAAATTGGCCGACCAGATCGAAGAGGATTTTGTGGTCGCGATCTATGCCTTTGATTCCGACGCTAAATTTATTTTGCCAAGTCAGGTAGCTCATTCACGCTCCCGGTTCCGACGTTGTCGGGGGGAATGCCCGGTTACAGGAAAATACGTTGCCGTATTGAACCCGGTTTCATGGCTTCTGACAAGGGAACTGTTTGAAAAAGAACGGATAAAAAAAGACCCTTATCGCCTCAGAAGAGATGAGGCGATAGGAGAGTGTGTTTTAGGCGGGGGGAAGCCCCTTAAGGTTTTTTGCTGCGGCGGACGGTGATCCGCACGGCAGGCTAATCGATCACTCTATAACGGCGAGGTCTTCCGCCGCCATCCGGCCGTTACGGCCTTCGGCAAGCTCAAAAGAGACTTTTTGTCCGTCCTTCAGTGTTTCGAGACCCGCTCGTTGAACGGCGGTAATATGGACAAAAGCGTCTTTCCCGCCCTCGTCGGGTTCGATAAAACCATACCCCTTGGTGTTGTTGAACCACTTCACGGTTCCGGTCGCCATTTTGCCACCTCAATTTGGTATTCGAGTTCCGCCGGGCCCTATGCGCCGACGGCTATCCTGCCCAAATCGGCAAGATTAAAGCACGAATCCACTATCAGAGAATTGCATTGAATGGAATAGTTTTGTCGATAAACCCGTTATGCGGGCGAAAATCGCCGGTTACGTTTTTCCGGCAAGTCCTGTGGTCGCCATGGTTGTGTACTGTTGGATGATTTCGGGAATTGAAACATCGCCTTGTGGGTCGTACCAGCGGCAGATCCAGTTCATCATGCCGAGTAAACCGTAGGCGGCCATTTTAGGATTGAGGCTGGTATCGAATTCTCCATCCTGCTGGCCCATGGCGATCAGTTCCACCCAGCAGTGGCTATAGTCGTCCCAGGATTTCTTCAATTCCTGAAGCTTGGCGTCGTCACGAACGAAGTGATCCTCACGTAACGCCACACTCATTTCCAGATAGGCGGGATTAAACGAGTCTAAGTGGCTCCGCACAGCTTCGTGAAGTTTGTCTTTGGCGGAAATATTAGACCGCAGGATAGATTGAAGATTGAGCAGCAATGAATTGGATTGAGGAAGAATGACTTCAAGCAGGATGTCGCCACGGCTCTTGAAGTAGTAGTAAACGCCTTCACGCTTAATACCGACGGCGTTGGCGATGTCTTCCATGGAGGTGCGGGCCACGCCTTTGCGTTCAAAAACTTCGGCAGCGCGGCGTAAAATCTCCAAACGACGGCTCATGGTTCACCCTTCCTGTATTCGTCCATTGGCTGGCCGAAAAATGGCCTGTCCTGCTTTGTTCGGGGGGCAAACTATTTGATGCCGCGTAAAATTTCAACCGGTTTTACGTCTCCGTAAAACCGTTTATCCCGAATTAAGCACGGAGTAACAACTAGGGTCAGGACCCTACCTAAGGGAAATGAAGTCAAGTGGAGAGATGCGCTTGAAGAGTGGTAGAGTTTGGTCGAAAAAGATACGGACCACGCCGTTTTTTGTGTCGGGGAACGTTTGGCGAATGTCGTCGTAACGGCGAATTTCAACCGTTACCGGGCCGTCACCGCTGGTGCTTTTGCCCATGTGCCAAAGGACGAAGTCGTTCTCCAAGTGGGGGCCTTTAAGGGTGTGGAGTTTACGCTGCGCTCTATGGTGCGGTGTTCCCATCATTTTCTGGAAATGGGCGACGACGATTTCGAAGTCCTGTTCTGCGAATAAAGCGTAGAGACGAGTGGCCCGGCCTTGATCGTACCCGATGATTGCCTTGGTCCCGTTGTAAAGGACCGTTCCGCTATTAAAGGAGGTTCTAAGATTTTTCGGCCAGTCGACTTTACGGATGCAATGTGTCCGGTTGATGAAGGTCTTATGGAAACAAGGAAGATCCTGGCGCTCCATAGGGGTAAGGGCAGCGCCCAATTTGAGGTTGCTCCCCATTCCCCAAGCCTGACTGTCGAAAACCATATCCCGGAGGGGGGCGACTTCCGAGGCGGGGGGGAGAGTGGCGATTTGATCGTTGTGCTGGTTGCTTTCAGCCTCTTCGCCCCGCTCTTCCTCTGCCGTCTGCATGGGAGCGATGGTTTCATCTTTGGTGAATAGGCGTTTTAGCCGGTCAAACAGCCCTGGCTCTTCCTCTTTGGCGAGCTTAACCTGGTTTGTCGCAATGATATCGGCTTTCGGTGCTTCGTCGTTGGCGGTTGCAACTGCTGCCGGTGGTTCTTTCAGTTGTGATGGCGTGGCGGTCAAGGCTTCCATTGCTTCTTCAGCCTGTGGACTGACTGGGGTGATGCCTTCCGGAACCGGCGCTGTTGGCTGTCGTGCGTTTTGAGGAGATTTCGCCGAAACGGTTGCCGATTCTGGGGCTGGTTCACGCAAAGGCTCAATTGTCGCCGTTTGTGGAATATCCGGTGCGATTTCCGGTATATTCACTTTCAAGAGGTTCGGTGCTTGCGCCGCGGACGTAGGCCGCATTGCATGTTCCGGCTCAAACGAAAGCATTTCGTTAGCCGGGTCGAGCGGTCCCGGCTTGATCGGCGCCTCTTCTTTTTCAACAAAAGTGATGGGTGCGGATTTCTGCACTGGTGCGTTAGGGGGGATGACTTCGGTATTTGTTGGCGGAGAAGATTCCGCTACTGCTTCTTCATCCTTAAGGGGAGCCGGTTCTAAAGTGTTTTGGGCTATAGATTTTTGCCGATCAGCTGTAATGCTCTGCGCCTTTTCCTGTGTAGGGGGTGAGCTTGTTGCGGTGTGATCGGTTTTCTTGGTTTCTAGAGTCGCCACGGCTTCCTGAGCTTTGGTTGAACGCATGTTGTCGAGCTGGAGATAGCTCGGACGATTTGCCGATACGGGCTGATGTTTTTCGGACTCCTCCGCCTCAACCGCTGCCTTTGTCTCTGCAGCTTTAGTGGGAGAGGGGGGGGGCTTTGCAGAAAGTTCCTGTGTAGCGATGGGCTTTTCGGGCGACGCTTCGTCGGTCGAAAGCATTTCTTTCAGCCGGTCCAGCCAACCAGGCTCTTCCGTTTGTTTTGCTTCAGGCGGTTCTATTCTTTGTGTTGGTTGTGGTGGAGGGGGCTCAATCACCGTGGTTTCGAACTCCGGCGCTTCTACGGGAATTTCGATGTTCTCGACAATTGGAGCGCTTTCGGTTTGTTCCGTTGTCGGTGGGGAAGGAGGTTTTTCCTTCAATGGTGATTTAGGTGTTTCCGCCTTTTTAGGCTCCGGTTCGGCCTTCTGCTCATCCGGCATGACGAGATTCTTTAGCGAATCGAAAAAGCTGGGTGAGTCGGATTTGGGTATTTCCGGCGTTGGCGGTGACTGTGACGGCGTCACAGTTTTAATCGTCCCGGCGGCCGGACTAGGGGCAGGCTCGACAATAGATGGAGCAGGCATCTCCGCTGGTGGCAGGGGCTCCGCCAAAGGGGGGGACGGTAGGGTCGGTGTGCTGACAGTGGCCTTTAGCGCCTTGAGTTCATTGGGACTTATCGTCTCGGGAGCTATTGGCGACGGGGCGTTGGGGGCAAACGGGTCCGGTTCGGCTGCCTGGGCTGCCAGGCCTCCGGCGGTCAGTGTTACGGCGAGGCAACCAAAGAAAGTTCCCCGTATATTCAAAAGCCGCCGTTTCACGCCTTTTTCCGTTCCATCCGGTGCCAAAATTTCATGGTGTTCATTTTATCAAACCCACCATGCCTCCACATAGCAGAAAGGGTAAGGCAAGGAAAAGCATAAAGACCGCCCGGTAAGTTGCTGAAAAAATAGGGAAGACCAATGGAGTTCGGCTGTTTTTGGCGACAATTGGTGCTATAGTGGCGGCTTTCCAAAACCAGAAGGGTTTTCGAGGGTATGGCGAAGGGTGAAAGTTCGCAGGGGAGCGACCGCGATCTGAAAATGGTGAAACCGGGCGAGTCTGGGGCCGATAAGGCTGTCGGCGCATCGGTGAGTGAGATGCCCAAACGCGGAGGAGGGCAGGCCGCGCCGCACGATTTTCAAGCCAATGAATTGCCTCCTATAAGGCCTGAAGACCTGCTCATCGCGCCCGAACGCTGGAAGATGCCCTTTTGGGCTCGGTACCGCTTGCTTTCGGTCGCCGCATTGATCTTGAGCGCCATCTGGTTGGTCGCGTCTTATACCTACATCGAGCAGAATTTCGGTTGGGAGACCTTCAGTCAGGTCTTCCCCCATGAAATCGGCGGCTTGGCGGCCGGTATTGTGACGCCCCTGGCTTTGTTGTGGCTTGTCGTTTCTTATCTTGAGCGTGGCAGGCAAATGCAGCAGGAAGCTGCGGCGCTCAAATGGTATTTGGAAAAGCTGGTTTATCCGTCCTCCGGCGCAGTGGAGCGTGTCAACGAGATGACCGAGGCTCTGCGCCAGCAAGCGCGCGACCTGACCCATGCTTCCGAGGACGCCGCCCGGCGAGCGGTCAGTATCGATGCGATGATCCGTCAGCGTTCCGATGAGCTGACCCGCATTACCGAAGAAGCGAACATTAAAAGCCGTGAGGCTAGTGAGGTCTTGAAGCGCCAAGCGGAAGACTTGGTTCAGGTTTCCGACCGGGCCATCGCCCGGGCGCGGGAGGCGGGGAATGTCCTGCACCACCAGTCTCACGATCTGATTACCGTTTCCGAACAGGCATCCTCACGCACCGAAAGCATTGCCGAGTTGCTAAAAGTTCGGGGCGAGGAATTGATGGCGGCAGCCGATGAGGCGGCTACTCGAGCCCGCGATACGGCGGACAATCTGCGTAATCGCACCGAGGCTCTCGATGGTGTTTCAAGCGAAGTGGCGCTGAAAGCTGAGAAAGTGGATGCCCTGCTCGCTGAGCGCTCCTCTAATATGCTGAAAACCTCGGAAACCGCTGTGGCGAATGTGAAATCCGGGGCGGAAATGATGCGCAGCCATGGTGAGGAATTGAGCCAGCGCACTGACCGGGCCGCCATGCAGGCGGAGTTGATGGGCGAAACCCTCAAGCGCCAAGCCGAAGACCTGACCAAGATCGCTAAACTGGTTGCCGCCCAGACCTCACAGATCGAGGTCGACCTGGGACAGCAGAGCCGCCATCTGACGACCACGTCGGACACGGTCTCCGAGCGGGTCAAGACGATCAACGAAAGCCTTCGAGCCGAAGCCCAGAGCCTAATCGCCGCCTCTCAGGAAGCCGTCCAGCATCTTCAAAACGTCAACGATATATTCATCAAGCAGCGTGATGACGTTTATGCCGCCTCAGACAAGACCTCCGACAAAACGGCGGAAGTCAATAAGGCCCTGGCGGCAAGTTCGGCTGTTCTTGAGCGGATTGCCAAAGCGACCTTGGAGCGGGTGGCTCTGGTCGATGAAGCCTTGCTTGACAGTTCCTCGTCGCTTGAACAGGTCGCGGAAAAATCGAGCGGTCTGATTGATACGGCGGCGGAGGATTTGCAGCGTCGTTCTGATGACCTAAGCCGTCTGACCGATCTTTCGACGATGCACCTTGAAGATGCGACGACGGCCCTGAAGGGCAGCGCCGATATGGTGAGCGAAACCTCTACTCAGGCCCAAGGCGATCTTAAGACGACGACTGAAACCCTTGATAAGAGCGCCCTGGCAGTCACTGTGGCCGCTGAGACCGGGGTTGCCAAGATTGATAGCGCCACCGAGGCGCTGGACCGTGAATTGGCGGTTCTGAACCGAATCACCGACGATGTACAGGCCAAGAGCGATCTGCTGCGTGGCGAACTTTGGCGGATGAACGATGCCTCTGATACGGCTGTCGGCCGACTGGAAGAGCTTGGGGAGGTGGTTTCGGCTCGGGTCGTGAATATGGAAGATGCCGGGAAAGGGGCCGCCGCCGAACTTTCCGAGATGGGTATCAGGCTCCAGGAAGAGACATCCCGTATGATACGCAGTGGCGATCAGGCACTGGCTAAGATTGATGACGTAAGCAAGGGGATGCAAGGGCAAAGCGCCTATCTGGGCGATGTGGCCGAGAAATCTGCGGGCCGCCTGGAAGGAATCAGCACATTGCTGCGAGAACGTTCCGAGCAGCTTTCCAATATTTCGGAAGACGCCGTCATTCGTCTTGATGGCATCGTTCGCCGTTTGAGCGAAGAAGCCGGTACGGTGACCGGCGCCAGCGAAGAAGCTGTCGCCCATGTGGAGCAAGCATCTGACGTTCTGCACCGCAATGCAGCCGATATGAAAGTGACGGCCGAGCGGGCGGCGACCTTGATCGGTCTGGTCGGTGACGCCATGCGTCGCCAGTCCCAGGAAATTGATACGGCGTCCGGTGTTGCGAGTGAAAAAGTCGAGGCGGTGGGTGAGCAACTGGCGGCCCGTTCGGAGGCTCTGCTGGAAGTCGCCGAAAGTGCGATTAAGAGCCTCTCTGAAACCTCTCTGGCGCTTGAGCAACGCGGTTTGGAACTGGGGCACACCTCCGATCAGGCCGTCGGTGATATTGGGCGGGTCCAGCAGGAGTTGGGTGAGCGGTCGCGCGAACTGGCGGCCGTTGCCCATGACGCTCAGGGCAACCTTTCCGACATGAGCGACCGTATCCTGCGCCACTCCCAAGAGGCGGCGGTGGCGTCCGGCCATGCGGCGGCGCGCTTAAGCGATGTGGGGGACGCCATCGGCGAAAGGGTCTCAGAGATGCAGGGAGCGGCCGACCGGACCGAAGAGCGGTTGCGCAATATTGGCGGCATGCTGAGCGAGCGGGCGGCGGAAATCACCATGGCGGCTCAGGATGCCCGGGCGCATGTGCGCTCCTTCGGCGACGTTCTGCGTGAGGAAACCGGAGCCATGGCCGCAGCGGGCGATACGGCGACCGAGGAACTTGCCAAGGCCAGCGATGTGTTGAACAAGCGGTCGCGGGAAATGTCCATGGCGGTTGATCGGGCGGCCAAGCTGATTTCACTGACCACTGATGGCTTGCAGCGCCAGACCCAGGATATGTCGACTGCCGCCGAATATGCTTCGGCTAAGGCGGAAGCGGTTTCAGTTGCGCTTAATGCTAATCTGGCCGAACTCAAGGTCGCTTCGCAGCGGACCATCGGTCATTTGAACGATGCCGGGACGGTGCTGCGTGAGCGGATGGACGAATTTGCCGAAGGCACCGACCATACGGCGGCCAGAGTGGCCGAGGTGGCAAGCCGTCTTTCGGGCAAGTCCGAAGAGCTCTCGACGCTCTCCAATCATGCGGTGGCCCGTCTTGAAGAAGTCGGCGATGCGCTGGGTGAACGGGCCCAGGAAGCGATGGCCATTTCCGAACGCACGGCGGCTCGGTTCAAGCAAACCGGCGAGATTATGGATGCCAAGGCCGAAGAGGCCAGTGAGAAGAGCGAAAAAATTGCCTCGCGCCTCGATACGGCGGGCGATTCGCTTAAGCAACACATGGAGCATCTGTCGAGCACCTTTGAAGCGGCGATCAATCGGGTCAATGCTTTGAGCGATCTTCTGGCGCTGCGTAGCAGTGAAGTGGACGGTATTTCCGACAGGGCGATTGGCAAGGTCCAGGCTTGGGATCGCTCGGTCCGTCATACCACTGACGAATTGTCCCGTGCGGCCAATACGGTTTCTGTTCAGGGCAACGAGTTGACCAAGACCCTTGGGCGTCAAAACCTAGAGCTGGCCTCGGCCTCGCGCGATGCCGCACGGCTTACCGAAGCGCTTAAAGAGCACCATGACCGGATCGCAGGAGAAGATTTTCTGCGGACCGCAACGCTTATTCAGGAAAGCCTCCAGTCCATTGCCGTGGATATCACCCGGATCATGGAAATCGCCATTACCGAGGACGACTGGAAGCGCTATACCAAAGGCGATAAAGGTGTCTTCGTCCGCAAGATCGTCGGCTACCGCGACCGCAGTAAGCTGCCCAACATTAAGCATAAATACGAGCAGGACAGCGACTTCCGGGATTATACCAACCGGTTTATCGCCCAGTTCGACGATCTCTTGCGCCGTGCCGCGGAAAGCGACCACGGAGGCACGCTCGGCGGAACCTTCCTTACCGCCGACGTGGGCAAGCTCTATATGCTGCTGTGCAGAGCGTTGGAGCGCGATCTACCGGGCGAGGGCGTTTAGCGTTTAGGTATTAAATGCCTCAATGACCTGATCAATGATCAAATCGACCATAAAGGGTTCGGAACCGACGGGGCGGGTGAGCCAGAGTGTGCGGCCCTCGGCCTTGAGTGGTCCAGCCGTTTCGGCATCTTGAGAAAGCGCCTCAATGTCAGGGGAATTGGGGTCGAAGCCGAGAATTTCAGGGATATCCTGGGCGGCATGAAGGCCGCCGGAGATCATGAATGGAATGACAATGACGTTCCGGCCGGAGGTTTCCGTCGCCCAGTCTTCAATCCTCGGTGCTTGTTCAAGGTAGGCGGTTTTGACTTCTTTGAACGCGCCGTGCTTGAGGGCGTGCTTTGCCACTGCTTCGGTTTGCAGCGCCGATCCGGGATGACCGCTGCCGCTCCCATGGCCAACCAGAATAAGCGAGGTTTCAGAGGGCTTGATCTCAAGTGCTTCGGCTAATGCCAGGGCGCGCTCGGCAACCGATTGGGAAATCTTCGGATGAATTCCCACAGGGGCGCAGAGGACAAAGTTATCCGTCTTGCTGTCCGTCAGGCCTAACTCGCGGGGAAAGACCGTTTCGGTGATTTGTCCTTGGCTTGCCAGGACGGGAACGATATAGACCTTTTCTTCTCCAATCCGATCACGCAGATCTTTTAAAAAAGGTGGCTCTTTCCAAAAAGCGCACAAGACTTTCTTGAAAAGCCCTGTTTTCTCTAAGGCTTCGGTGTGGGACAGGACTGCTTTGGCTCCCCCTGGGTGTCGGCTCGACCCATGCCCCGCCAGAACAAGCGTGGTTTGGGCGAAAGCTTCCTTTAGCGTTTTGGGGAGAGAGGAGGCCATGGATCAGCCGTCTTTCAGCGGAATGCAGCTTTCCAGAATTTCCGCCACGTTGGCGACCTTGCCAATGACGGCAAGCCGGGTTTGTTTGCCCGCACCGCGTTGGGCGAGCATCCAGAGAGTTGTCCGGCGCGAGCGGGGGGCGTCCTCAAACAAAGCGGTTGGCATGTTCTTCGATAGGCCCGCGTTAAGGAGGTTTTGGGCGAAGTCGTCAAGTCGATTCAATTCGCCGTAAACGGCCAGGGAGCATTCCGGATCGGCCATGCCTTCCCAGTCGAGATTGCCAAACTCTTTTTCCAGACGGAGGAAACGGACTCCCCGCGCGTCACCCCGGTGGGTTAGCGGCAGTCCGGCCGCTGCGCCAAGTCCGGCGGGAATGCTGATGCCTGGGATGATATCGAACGTCAGGCCCCGTTCGCTCAGCGCCAGAGCCTCGGCGCTCAAGTCACCAAAGGAAAAGGCGTCTCCCGCCTTTAGAATGGCGATGGTTTGAGTATTTTCAGCCATTTCGGCGATGGAGTCGGCGGCATCAGGTCGGTTGAGACCTTCAAGCGAAATACGTTTGGCCGCCTTGGGAGCGAGCTTGAGAATAGGGGCGGAAACGCTCTTGTCGTAATAAACCGCATCGCAGGAGGTAAGGATGCGATGGCCTTTGGCGGTCAGCAGTTCCGGGTCGCCCGGTCCTGCTCCAATGAGATAAATACGTCCGGCCATGGCCTCTTTCACGCGGTTTTCTTTAGGTTGGTCGTTTTTTGTGGGAGCGGACGAGCGTCATAAACCTGTCGGCCCAATGATGACTTTCCGCATCCCGGAGATGGGAATAGCTTGCCAGCATGTTCTTGTAAACAATGCCGTCATGCTTTCCGTCGATTCCTGTGCCGCGTGTGACTTCGTAGGCAAAGACCGTGTCGCTCGGAAGGTTCTCCAAACGCGAGTAATGGAACTCGTGGGCTGGAAACTCAAATCCTTTTCCCCCTTTGCCGTCGAGTTTAGGCCAGGGAGCTTCTCCGGTTTCCTTAAGGCGAACGTATCCGCGCCCCTGAGGACTCTCGTGCAGGGTGACGTCAGCCGGGATCACGCCGGTCATCTCGCAGGCGACGCCGTCCCAGGTGAGGGTGCGGCAGAGATACATGAGGCCACCGCATTCTGCATAGGTTGGCAAACCACCCTCAACGGCTTCACGAATCGCGTAGCGTAGGGCGGCATTGCCTTCGAGCGCGATGGCATGGGTTTCGGGGAACCCACCGCCAATGAACAGGCCATCGAGCTCCGGTAAGGTTCTGTCATGCATCGTGTCGATGGGCACCAATTCCGCTCCGGCGGCGCTCAAGGCTTCCAGATCGCTGGCATAATAAAATCCGAAGGCCGAATCTCTGGCGATTCCCACTTTGAGCGGCGTTTCAGGTTTGATGGAAAGTGCGAGTCTGGACGGAGCAAAATCAAACCGGCCTTTTTGGCCGATGGCGATCAAGGCGTCCAAGTCTACTTGGTTTTGCAGTCCGTCGGCGATGCTGTCGATCAGGGTGTCCGACTGGCCTTCTTCGTTGCTTGGCACCAAGCCCAGGTGACGCTCGAGAATTTCCATATTTGGCGAACGCTGCACCGCGCCGATTAAGGGGACGTCGGTATAGTGTTCTATGATCGAGCGCAGCTTGGCTTCATGCCGCCGTCCACCGATTTTATTGAGGATTACGCCGGCGATATTGATGTCCGGCTCAAAAGCTTGATAGCCGAGAATCAAGGGTGCGATACCTCGGGTCATGCCGCGGGCGTCGATCACGAGCACCACCGGCGCGCCGAGCATCTTGGCCAAAGCGGCGTTGGAGTTGGAGCCGTCCAGGTGTAAGCCGTCGTAGAGCCCTTTGTTTCCTTCGATAATCGAAATATCGGCGTCTTTTCGGTGAACGGCGAAGCAGGTGGCGATCTCTTCCTCGGTCATAGTGTAGTAGTCGAGGTTGCGGCAGGCCCGCCCGGAGGCGGCCTCAAGCCACATAGGATCAATATAGTCCGGCCCTTTTTTGAAGGGTTGAACCGCCAGTCCTTTACGCTTCAACGCCCGGCAGAGACCGAGGGAAACCGTGGTTTTGCCCGACGATTTATGGGCGGCGGAAATCAGCAGGTGGGCCATTAGGCGAGAAGGCCTTTGTCCCGCTCGGCCCACATGGTCGCCGCCAGGGCTTGGGCGACGTCGATGGTTTCGACCTTACCCAATAGTTTCAGCGCCACGGCTGCTGTGCCGACCACAGCGGCTTCACCATAGATGCTGTCCATCGTGCCGGTCCAGAGGGCGGCCAGATGGTCGGGGTTCATTTCCTGGTCGTGTGCGGCGTCGGCCTCATCAATCATCGGGGGCCATTCTTCTTCGCTGATTTTGCCCTCGTTGAGCCATTGGACCTGAGCGGGTTTGGCGGGCCGTCGTTCAGCCTCGCCGCCTTCGCCTTTGAGCACGGCGATATGGGGTTGGCCGAGAAGTTTTCCGCCGCCCCGGTGGACGTCTTTGTAGTTGGGATGGAAAATTCCCTGAATTTCACAAGGCGCTTTAAACGGGTTGAGCATTCGGGCGAAGGTGTTAACCGGCGATCGCAGACCGAGCACCGATTTCAGGGCCATGATTTCGTTGAGGCGTGGGGAGAGATATTCAAGCGGCATAAAGGCGAAGTTGCGGGCTTCCATCTGCTCGGCGGCTTCAGAAAAGGTTTTCGCCTCTTCGATATTGAACAGCTTCATCACGTCGCGGGCGTATATCCGACCCGGTGTATGGCCTTCCGCCCCATGCATGAAAACCTTGATGCCGTTGCTTGCCAACAGAAGGGCAGAGAGAATAAACCAGGGAAGCTGGCGTTTTTTTCCGGCATAGCTCGGCCAGTCCAGATCAACCTTGACCCCTTCGGGCGCCTCAAGGGTCTCGCGAACAGCATCGATAAAACCGGCGGCCTCTTCAGGCACTTCGGTGCGGACCCGCAGAAGGCAGAGAAAAGCTCCTAGTTGGATGGGCTCGACTTCGCCCTGCATGATCATGCGGACCGCGTCTTGAGTTTCTTCGCGGGTTAAAGGGCGCGATAAATGCGGGCCCTTGCCGATGATGCGGACATATTGGGCGAAAGGGTGTTCTTCGGTCATCTTGTCTTCTGTCCTCAAAATGAAAATGCGGCCGGAGGGGATTTTAACCCTCCCTGGCCGCATTTCCAGCATGATTCTAAACTGTTTTGCTATTCCGCTTTATAATGCGGGTCCATGGCCTCGTCGCCCAGGGTTTCCGGGGTAAATTTGAGGAACTTCACACCGACCGTCACCAGCAACAGGGTAATGGCGATGCCGCCAATTCCCAGGCCCACTTCGGGGGCGCTTGGGGCGTAAGAAGCCACCTGACCGTCGAAGAAGCTGGAGCTCACCTCCATGCCGGGGAACAGCACCAAGGGGAAGGCCTGTCCACCGATAATGGTGACGTACATCTGAGCCAATCCACCTAGAATAACCAACAGGCAAGCCAAGCCAAGAGCTTGACGGGAATTTCGGGTGCCCGGATAGAGCAACAGAAAGATCGGGAAAAGTGCACCGATCAGAACCTGGCCGACCCAGAATGCCGTGGTGTAGATGCCGCCT
>Ga0209475_10002272_pt1 | contig 19956 bp, 19 predicted proteins | sample tdDd471_FD_187128 | JGI IMG/M metagenome (GOLD analysis project Ga0209475, IMG submission 187128) | Marine sediment microbial communities from the Atlantic coast under amendment with organic carbon and nitrate - tdDd47.1 (SPAdes)... | ecosystem: Environmental > Aquatic > Marine > Coastal >... | reverse complement strand
AACTCTCTGCATGAAATGGTAAGACGCAATTTTGCAGGTTCTGCAACGGAACTTGGTACTATAGCTGTAATACCTTTCTCGATGGCTCTCTACATTTACAATCTCGTTGTAAAAGGTGAGTATCCACGAAACATCTATCTTACAGTGGTGGATAAAGACGGCAAAAGCCAGAATGTCAAAGTTTTAGCGGGAACACCTGTCTCGCTGATCGTCAAGCAGTTGGCACTGGACATTGAAAGTGGCGACAGAGTTATCATGGGCGGTTCGATGAATGGCACCACTTTGTTTAATCTCAACGTGCCGATACTTCCAGGTGTTAACGGCCTTACAATTATCGCCGGACAAAATGCCGATGAATATAAGCATCGTCCATGCGTAAATTGCGGAGCCTGTATTGATGTCTGCCCCGCAAAGCTGCAACCGCAAAGCATGGGACGCTATTGCGAGTATGAGAGATACGCAGAAGCAGATGGCTTGCACTATTGTATTGAATGTGGCTTGTGTTCATATGTCTGCCCAAGTTTCAGACCATTAAAACAATGGTTTCATCTTGCAAAAGAAGAACTTGTAAAAGTCGGATAAACAGACAAGTCAAGCAACATAGACGATAAACATGAAGGATCTACTCTTTAACCAAGGAGAAGCAAACGATGGCTGAACCTATTTTCACCGTCGGCCCTGCCCCACATATCAGAGTCGGGACGAGCACTGTCAAAAATCATTATTATTCTGCCATCGCTTTGATACCGATAGTGGTAGCAGCAATCATCGGTCATGGCTTCAACGCTTTTGGCATTTTATTTCTGTCCGTTACCACCGCAGTGGTAACAGAGGGCATAAGCCAGAAAGTCATGAAGCAGCCGATGTACGCCCTTGATGGACATTCAATCCTGATGGGACTTATCTTCGGTCTTTTAATGCCGGCTGCCGTTCCATGGTGGGTGGTAATTATTGGCGTATCAATGGGAACCTTCGTCGCCAAGCAGGTTTTCGGTGGTTTGGGATGCTATCCCTTCAATCCGGCCCTGATAGGCTATCTGATGGTGCTGGTTTCGTGGCCACTTAAAGTTGCCCCTATTGCCAATGATTCACTGGCACAAACCTGCCCCTACGCTATTGCACTTGGCGGTCTGATCATTTTCGCAATCGGCTCTGTAAACAGAACCCTGCCGATCTCATTTATTGTGGGTCTTTTGGTCAGCGCAGGAATCTTCAACTACGTCTACCCCGAAACGGTTCCCGGCGCAATTGATCAACTGATGACAGGTACCACCATTCTGGCAGCCTTTTTCATCGTAACCGATCCGACTTCCTCACCAGCCAATAAACTCCCTAAAATCCTCTTCGGTTTAACAGCAGGTGTAATGCTAGTAGTAATCAGGGTTTACGGTTCATGGATGGAAGCGGTACCCTTTGCAATCCTACTGGCCAACATGATAAGCCCACTGCTTGACAGAATTCATTCGAAGCCCACAGCAATGGAGAATACTAATGCCTAAATCCATTCAGATACTTTTGTCATTATCCATCATCTGCCTTTTAAGCGGTCTTTCGCTGGCAGGCTTGAATGATATGACCAAAGAAGCCATTGAAAATCAGATCCTTAAAAACAAACAGCTTCCAGCTCTTCAGCAAGTCCTGAAAACTATCGGTGGTGCTGAAAACGACCTTTTGCAAGACAAAAAGAAGCTGGATCTTGGCCCCAAAAACAAACTGATGCTCTTTCCCGGTAAAAAAGCTGGAAAAACCTTTGCATTTGGAATGGAAAACAAGGGTAAAGGTTTTGCCGGTGATGTCGGTGTAATGCTCGGCATTGAAGTTGACACCGGAAAACTGCTCGGTATTGCCGTTACCACCATGAGTGAAACACCCGGTGTCGGCACCAGAACCAAGGATGAAAGTTTTACCAATCAGTTCAAGGGCTTAGGCGAGAATACAAAATTCATGGTCAAAGCCGATGGCGGTGATATTGATGCAGTAAGTGGTGCCACCTACTCATCCAGAGCAGTCTGCGAAGCCGTCGACAAAGCCTTTAAAGAATTTAAAACAAATAAAGACAAAATACTGCAAACCATCAAATAAATAAGCAGAAAGCGGGAGGAAAACCGTGAGTCTTACATCTGAATTTACAAAGGGATTATGGAAGGAAATACCGCCATTCAGGCTGGTACTTGGCCTTTGTCCCACTCTGGCTGTTACTACAACCGTAGAAAATGGTTTGGGCATGGGTGCAGCGGTCATCTTTGTGCTGACCTGCTCCAATGCGCTGATTTCACTGGTCAGAAAACTGATTCCAAAAGAAGTCAGAATCGCAGCTTACATCGTCATTATTGCAACATTTGTTGTGGCGGTTGAGCTTCTGATGAAGGCTTATGCCTTTGCCCTGTCGGAAAGTCTGGGAATCTTTATCCCGCTTATTGTTGTTAACTGCATTGTTTTAGGACGTGCAGAGGCATTTGCGGGTAAAAACGGGGTTCTGCTTTCTGCCGCAGACGGTCTTGGCATGGGCATCGGTTTTACCATGTCACTAGTTGCCATCGCATCCATCAGAGAGATTCTAGGTGCAGGACAATTCTTCGGAATTTCCCTGTTCGGCCCGGATTTTCAGCCATTTACCTTAATGGCACAGGCACCAGGTGCATTTATTGTACTGGGACTTATTCTGGCCCTGATGAATATCATGGGTCGCCCTAAAATTGCAAACGGCTAACAACTCTAACCCTTAGAGAAGAAGAGGAAGACTATGGAATACTTCCTGATGATAATCAGCGCAATATTCGTCAACAACATCCTGTTGGCTCAGTTCCTTGGTAACTGCCCATTTATGGGTGTCTCCAAAAAAATGGACACCGCCATTGGTATGGCACTTGCGGTTCAGTTTATTCTGGTTTTGGCAGCTTTGATCGCCTGGACAGTGGAACATTATCTACTGGTACCGCTGGATCTGCAATATTTAAGAACCCTGGCCTTCATTCTGGTCATTGCTGCTCTGGTGCAACTTGTTGAAATGTTTCTTAAAAAGAGCGTTCCAACCCTCTATCAGTCACTTGGTATCTTTTTGCCACTAATTACTACCAACTGCGCTGTGATGGGTGTTGCCCTGCTTAACATTAAAAAAGAACACGGCTTTTTCGATGCCCTGATCTACTCGACAGCAGCAGCAGCCGGTTTTGGTCTGGCTTTGGTAATGTTTGCCGGCATCCGTGAGAAGTTCGAGTTTTCGCCTGTTCCAAGACCTTTGCAGGGAACTGCAACAGCCTTGGTAACAGCAGGCTTGATGTCTCTGGTGTTTTTTGCCTTCAAGGGCATGATTTAAGCTGTCTAAAATCATTGTTCTTTGGTGAAATTATTGTAATTATTGCGATTTGAAAGATAAAGGTTTCAAACTTTGTCTTTAAAGTTTTTGTGTGCAAAAGCGGAAATGAGAGGAAATCATGATAAGTGCTTCCCTGCTTATGCTTGGTTTAGGGTTTGTAGCAGCAGCTGGTCTGGCTCTGGCTTCTAAAGTCTTCTATGTGGAACAAGATCCACGTATCGACGAAGTCGGTGACGCTTTACCCGGTGCAAACTGTGGTGGTTGCGGATATCCGGGCTGTGGTGCCATGGCAGAAGCCATTGTCAAAGGCGAGGCTCCTGTTGACGGTTGTGTGGCCGGCAATATAGAAACATATACCGCCATTGGTGCAATCATGGGCGTTAAGATTGAAGCCAAAGAACCCACCTATGCCGAGAGATATTGCCGAAGCAATTACAGAGCGGATCATATCTTCAACTATAACGGTGCACTCTCCTGTAAAGCAGCAGCCGAATTTTACAACGGTGATTCTGCCTGCACAATCGGTTGTCTTGGATATGGTTCCTGCGAAGCTGTCTGTCAGTTTGATGCCATTCGCATGGGTGAAGATGGTTATCCGCGCTTCAATGCAGAGGCCTGCAGAAGTTGTGGTGCATGTGTAGAAGCCTGCCCTCATGACGTTATCCAGCTTAGAAGCATGTCCACCAATCTGATACACCTTAATACTGTAGACGAATGTCTGGCCCCCTGTCGCCAGTCCTGCCCTGCTGAAATCGACATTCCAAAATATATCGGCGCAGCCGCAGATGGAGATTACGACAAGGCATTGTCAATCATTAAATCAAGAAACCCGCTGCCATCGGTTTGTGGTCGCGTCTGTCCCGCACCGTGTGAAGACACCTGTCGTCGTACAGACATCGAAGACGACGCCGTTTTCCATAACACCATTAAAAGATACATTGCCGATCAGGAACGTCTCGATGGTAAGCGAATAGACATTCCTACTCTTCCGGATACTGGCAAAACAGTTGCCGTTATCGGTGGTGGCCCGGCAGGTCTTACAGCAGCCTACTTCCTTCGCCGTTTGGGACACTCCCCGACCATCTATGAAAATGAAGAACATTTGGGTGGAATGCTGCGCTATGGTATCCCCGAATACCGTCTGCCCAAAAAGATTCTGGACTGGGATATTGATGGCATTTTAGAGCTTGGTGTATCTGCTCAAACAGGGATTAACCTTGGTAAAGATGTCACCCTGGCAGAACTCGAAAAAGATTATGATGCCGTAGTGGTTGCAGTCGGTGCCTGGATCAACTCTACCATGCGTACCGAAGGCGAAGATATGGAAGGTGTCTGGGGCGGAATCAACTTCCTCGCCAAACGCGAACAAGGTGAATCAGTTAACCTTGGCAAACGTGTAGCAATCATTGGTGGTGGTAACACCGCAATTGATGCCTCGCGTTCAGCTCTTCGTGAAGGTGCCGAAGAAGTCTACCTTATTTATCGTCGTACCATGAAAGAAATGCCTGCCAACCCGGTAGAGGTTCATGCCGCACAGGAAGAAGGCGTTAAGTTCATGTTCCTGACTGCTCCGACAAAAGTGGTCGGCGAAAACAACAAAATGACCGGACTTGAAGTAATCGAAATGGAACTTGGTGAACCGGATGCCAGTGGTCGCCGTCGCCCTGTTCCAAAAGAAGGTTCTGAAAAAGTTCTGGAACTGGATACAGTCATTGCAGCCATCGGCCAGAAAGTCAGTGCCGACTTTGTTACCGAAGAATTAAAAAACAGAGGCTTGGTAGTTACCCGCTGGGGCACTCTTGATGGTAACCCCGACACACTGCAAACTGGCATCCCGAAAATCTTTGCAGCAGGCGATGGCTTTACTGGCCCCGGTCTGGCAGTAGCAGCAATCGGCAGCGGTCGCAGAGCAGCCAGAGCAGTCCATCAATTCCTGAACGGAGAAGAAATCTCGGTTCCGAGAAATGTACAGCGCAAAAGAATCAAGGATTCAATTATCGGTGCAGTAAATGATGTTGCACCTAAAAAACGCGTAAAATTCCCCGAACTCGATCCTAAAACAAGAATCCACAATTACGAGGAAGTGGATCAAACCATCACCGAAGAGGACCTCAAACGAGAGGCTTTCCGTTGCCTGCGCTGCGGAACTATCTGCTATTCAACCGATGATGAGAGATCCGGCAAAGAACAGACCGTTTTTAACTTCTTAAGTCGACAATAATCCCATCTGGCATTCAAGATCAAAGCCCTGCAAAATATTTTGCAGGGCTTTTTCTTGCTATACAATGCTGCAACAATTATATCTGCTCAATATTACCAATTGGTAAGCGTTTGTTTTCAGATAATATTGACAAAACTCTACTGATAACGGCATAATCAGTGGCGTATGTGTAATCATCATTGCTATAAAGCTTCATTGTATATTTTAGATCGAAAACCATCTTTTCAGGAGTCTATCGTGTCCAGATTCAATCTATTAATTCCTTTGTTACTCGTTTGTTTTTCAATGGCCATCTATTCCTGTGACTCAGAAAACTTTCTTTCAAACACAGAATGTCGCCTTGACTCGGATTGCGCCTCAAACCAGACTTGCAACGACAAAGGCGAATGCATAACCATTGCCTACGATGGCGATCAAAGTGATTGTGAAAGCCCATGTGAATCAGATGAGCAATGTGTAAGCGGTACAAGCTGCATTAATGACTGCTGTCAATCGGAATGTGAACTTGATGAAGAATGCGAGAAAAGTCATTTCTGCTACAATGGCAAGTGTATTAATGAAGGTGCCATAGATGGCGATAAAGATGATCCCCTGCCCTGCTCTGGCTCTGATGCCGAATGCATGCTGGATGAACAGTGCCCCGGCACTAAAAAATGTAACGACAACTGCAAATGCGAACCACTTCCCGTAGACGGCGACAACAATCCGCTGCCCGATGGCGATTTGATAGACGGTGACACCAGTGACGGCGATTTACCCGACGGCGATTTGCCCGACGGCGACACAAGTGATGGTGATATTGTTGATGTAGACCAAACAGATGTTGACAGCACAGACATTGACAATACTGACGGCGACACTGATTTCGATGACACCCCGAGCGACGACTGGGACGATGATGGCAAAACCAACGATGAAGACAACTGCCCCAATGTTCCAAACTTTGGACAGGAAGATTCAGACGATGATGGCGTGGGCAATGTCTGTGACAATTGCCCAAACTATGCCAACTATTCCCAGGCTAACACCGACAACGACAAATTTGGCGATGCCTGTGACAACTGTCCAAATACCGACAATAATGAACAGACAGACACCGATAACGACACCATAGGCGATGCTTGCGACAACTGTGTCTATGAAGAAAACACCGAACAAACAGATAACGACGATGACGGCATTGGCAACATCTGCGACCCGACACCAAACGGAAACGTGGAATGTGAAATGACAGAGTGTACGCCGTACATTAATGACAGACACTGTAGAGATGCTGGTCTTGAATGCATATCCGGTGGTTTCATGCAACAGGCATACTGCACCATCGAATGCGATAACGACGATGCCTGCACCTATCCCCAATTTTGCACCAACACCGGCATGTGTGGTTGTAAAAACGAAGACGTTGTCGAAGAATGCGAAAGCTCTTCATGCAACAGCACCACAGAATGCTATGATCAGGGCTGGCCACAGTCGGCAATGTGCCTTTCATATGGTGGTGAAGGATTCTGCACCGTCCCCTGTCGCAATACTGATGACTGCCTAAGAGACGACCTATCTGGTGACTGGACCTGCAACAATGTGCCGGACATCGGACAGGTCTGCACCTGCCATTAGGAGATTTTGTCAAAATGATAAAACCAGTAAAAGGAATCTGCACTCCTCCATATTGTCTGACCATTGCAGGACTTGATCCTTGTGGTGGAGCCGGTGCCACTGCCGACTTGCGCGTTTTCAGGCGTTTGAAGACTCATGGTCTTTCAGCCTTTACCGCTCTTACTCCACAAAACACGCGTGGCGTAAAAGGCATTCACCCTGTTCCAGCGAAGGCACTCAAGCAGGAACTGCAAGCCGTCTTCGAAGATTTCACCATTGCTGCTGCCAAAACGGGACAGATCCCCAATAAAGAGCTGGCCAAAATTATTGTTGCAGAAATCAAAAAGAACCCAGTCAAACTGGTAATCGATCCTGTAATGCTGCCCACCCGTGGACGCTGGCTGGTGGAAAAAGACGCCGTTAAATACATCAAACGCTACTTGCTACCTTTAGCAACGGTTATTACCCCAAACACCGACGAAGCCGGTTTTCTGGCTGAAATGGAAATCGCAACCAAAGCCGATATGCAAAAAGCAGCAGAGATACTGGTTCCCCAAACGACCGGAGCAGTAATCATCACAGGTGGTGATAAAATAAAGGAAGGCGCCATCGACCTCTTCTTCGACGGCGAGAAGATGCGCTGGCTAAATGCCAAACGCCGAGCGGTAGGGGACATCCACGGCTCCGGCTGTCATTTCTCGGCAGCCATTGCAGCCTATCTGGCACAGGGAAGCACTCTCGAACAATCAGTGGTCAAGTCAAAGAAATTCATGACAAATCTTATCGACCATAAGCTGCTCGACCCCACCGGACAAATGAAACTTCTCTTTTCCTGAAGCTGTCAGCTTCTACAGAGCCAGTTTGTAGATTGCCTCGACATCCTCTTTTTTAAGTGGGTTAAGCTGTCCCAAAGGTCTGCCGGCCAGCAAGACATTTTCAACCAGGGCAGGAATGTCTGTGGCAGTCAAGCCAAGATCGCCAAGGCTTACGGGAGAGCCCCATTTTTTATACTGCGCCTTCATCTTTATAACGCCACTATCAAAGTTGTCTGCTTTCCAGACTTCACTGGCCCAACGCTTAAACAACTGCGGATTATGCTTTTGCTGATAGCTGATCCAGGCCGGGAACATCACCGCCAAACCTTCACCGTGGGCAACTTTGGGATGCAGCGCACTGATGGAATGTTCCAGTGCATGAGTAGACCAATCGCCACCTTTCAGCGAAATACCTGCCACACCATTTAAAGCCAGAGTGGCACTAAGGGCCAGATTGGCTCTGGCAGCATAGTCCTGATCGTTTTTTTGCAAGCTGTTTGCAACCTTGATAACAGTGCGCATCAGGCTTTCGTTCAGTGCCAGATTGGCCTCTTCGTCGGTACCTAAAAAGTAAAATTCCATAATATGTGAAAGCGCATCTACTGCGCCATTGGCCGTCTGTCGCCAGGGTAAGCTCATCTGTACACTTGGGTCAACAAAAGAGGCTTTGGGATAAAGAGCAGGCCCGCCAATGGCCCATTTTTTACTCTCGCTATCATTGGTAATGACAGCAAAACCATTCATCTCGGAACCGGTAGCAGAAAGGGTCAAAACCGTATAAAGCGGTAGAGCTTTTTTAATATAAGCTCCTTCCTCAAATGCCTGCCAAACATTATCTATGTAAAAACCTGCTGCAACGGCCTTGGTAGTGTCTATCACACTTCCACCGCCAACAGACAGCAAGGCATCCACGCCGTTATTTTTGGCCTCGGTAATGGCATCATTTACAGAGCTTAAAACAGGATTCGGCTGCACGCCCCAGTATTCGAAAAATTCTAGATTGGCTTCTTTCAGGGATGCCACAACAGAGTCGTAAACACCGTTTTTCCGGATTGATCCGCCACCAGCCAGAAGCAACACTTTTTTAGCTCCGGATGTGGCAAGCTCTTTGCCGACGTTTTTTAGAATATCTTTCCCGAACACCAGTTTGGTCGGATTCTGAAAAGTAAAATTATCCATTAGCCAACTCCTTTTTGTCAGATTTTCAGTTGCAAACATTTTGGAACAACTTCAAACACACAAGGCAGTTTACCGGGTTGCTCTCCGTCCATATCGAGCAAGACTTCCTCAGAACTCTCGGCAATGATTTTTTTACCTTTAAACTTTAGAACTTTGGGATGCTCCACATGAGTTCCTTTATAAATACTGCTGCTAAGCATCACCACTTCGGCTTTGCTTAAATCTCCCATCACAACAACTTCGAACTGGCCATCATCAATTTCGGCAGTGGGACCCATCTTCATACCACCACCAAAAAACTTGCCGTTGGCTATGGCGACACTGTTGATAAGAATATCATCATCAAAAACGTCATCAATTTTCAGATGAATTTTTTTGTTTTTAAAGGCCAGCATTGCTCTGGCGCTGCCTAAAAAGAAACTCATCTTACCGCCGAGCATCTTGGTCGTATTGTTTACATAATGATCCACCAAGCCACCAATACCAAAACTGGTTATATTGATAAAGTGTTTCATCTGCTCTTGGTCATTGTGATCCAGATATGTAAAACGTCCGAGATCTATTGGCATAAACTCATCAGTGGTAAGCCTCTGAATAGCCTCGTCCATATCGGTTGTCCAGCCAAAGGTCTTGCGAAAATCTCCGCCCGTGCCACGGCAGATAAAACCAAAACCACATTCGGGGTTAAGCTGTTTGGTACCATCGAAAAATCCGTTAACAACTTCATTATTGGTGCCATCACCGCCCACGGCCACCACCAGATCATATCCGTTATTGATGGCTTCTCTGGTCAAGGTGGTTGCCTCGCCCATTTCGCCGGTAAATTTCCAGTCGAAGGGGCCAATTGCACTTTTTATTTTTTCTTCCAGCTCGGGCCAGATTCGTCTGGTTGAAGCATTTGCAGAGTTCGGATTCACCACTAAGAAGGCTTTTCTGTCTATCGTCATTTTTTTTCCATTTGCTACATATTGAACTAATACACAATTCCAATATATTCGTCGATAATTTGACTCAGCACCAACTATGCGTCATTTTTTACAAACAGGAGTCGATATCTTCAGTCAATGTTCTGACTTCACAATCACCATCTGCTCTGGCTGCATCCAGAAATGCGGCAGTGGCAGAAGAGGAGGTCACCAAAACATCTGCTCGCACTTCTCTGGCCTGTCGCAATCTTTCTTTGGCAATGGTCAAGGCATATTCGGGATAGATATAGTTATAAACCCCGGTCTGGCCTGCGGGATAAGCAGCTTTTTTATTCCAGACCATTTCGATACACTTATCGCGATATATCTTTTTGAAAATCTCCCGCGGTAATTTTTCCACAGAAAGAAAACGGGAGAAATATCCGGGATCGTGATAAACCGCAGCATCGTTTAGCTGTCTGTTGAAACCTGCACCTTTAGTATAAGGCTCAATAAACTCAAGCATATGCTTGACTCTGCCGGAGAGGTTGATCCCCAATTCCAGATAAAGAGCCTTAAGTGTATATGCCGTCTCAGCACAGGGCGTAACAATCAGTTTGTATTGTATCAGCCTGCTGGCAACCTTCAACATATGAGCCTCAAACTCGGCCATAAAACCGGCACGATACAAAGGCAGCCCGGCTGAAGTCTGAATCCCGGGGTCACAGGCAATAAAATCAATATCCAGTTTATCGAAAATGGAAAAAGCAGCCGTAATTTCCTGGGGGCGTTTAAAAACTGCTGCCGAACCTGGAAAGAAAACTGCCTGTGCATCCTCGTTAAATTTATCTGGTGACAACAAAGCTTTTAAAGTCTCTTCACCGTTTTTGCCATAAGGGTTTCCATGGCGCGACATGGTTTCACGCAGTTCAGCAAGTTTCGGATGGACAATGCCCTTCTCTGCCAGCATAGCGCGCGCATCAGACAAGACCTCGGCAACATCGTTTTCATGCTTACAGTAAGTGGTACACAAACGACAGGCCAAACAATGATACAGGGGTTCTGCATTTTCCGCAGTCAATTCCAGATGTCCCTTGCGAATCAGGTTGGCCAGTGTCATCTTGGCCCAGGGTGTCACGGTTTCTTTATTTTCGGCATTCGACACCGGACAGGCGAAAGTGCAAAGTTTGGGGCAATAGGTACAATAATCAAGTGGCTGAATATGTCTGTTTAAACGACTCATCGCTAATAGAGCCTTTCAGTTAAAGGATCTTTGAAAATGCTGTCCCATTTTTTGTCAATTCTTCCACGGGTGGGAGTTATCTCCAGAATTCCCGCTTTGAACTTGGTAAACAGAGAAAGCAAATCGTTTACTTCGTTGGCAATCAGACTTCTGTCCCGCTCTCCCTCAAAAGAAAGCAGACGAACCGAAAGCAGCGCAGCCTCATGCCAGGCACCGCTGACCGTGGTACGAACAGGATAAATACCACCAGTAATTCTTTCAAGCTCCAGCAGCATGGGAATCAGTTTGGACCAGACAACCGAAATATGAATAATGACTTCCGGGTGCTGTTCCTTTACAAGCTCGCCAAAGATCGGCAGAGTTTTATTGCTGTCGCGGAATCTGGCCAACTCCTCATGCTCGCCCAAATCTTCATAGCTGTAGGCCTCAAGAGCTTTTAGAGTTCTGTTGAAACGAAATTCGGTATCAAAGGTTTCCCCGGAATATTCAAACACCACCAGTTGTCTGGTGTTGCGATCACCCAGATCAGCGGTCAATATTTCCGGCGAATAAATCCTCATCATCTGCGGACGATTCTTGTTCTGAATCTGCTCGCGGAAAAGCGAAACCGCCTCATCACGAAATTCCATAAAGACGGCTTTCCTTAAACTTACCTCGGGAAGATCACGCACCCTTAAAGTAGCCCTCAGCGGTGTCGGCCCGTGGTTGTGATGCCCCGTTAAAAGATAGCGCAGATTAGGCCCGGCAGCAGATCGAGGTGTTAAAAAGGTACTTGCTTTTCTACCATCGGCCAGTTTGGCCTCTATTGCTGCAACCATCTCGTGGATATCACCAAATTTCAAATATGGTTCCAGAGCCCTCTCACCTGTCAGATAATCTCTGAGTGGGAGCTGGTCATCAAAATCTATTATGCCCGCACTTACACCGGCTCCTTTTAAAGAAGCTTCGATTTCGGCAGGTGTAAATTCAACCGGCACTTCTGCCAGATAGGAATATTTATTTAGCTTGAAAGGTACATGTTCCATCATACACCCTCCCCAAGTTTTCCGGGGTTCATCAGAAGTTCCGGGTCAATCATCTTTTTAACCTTGCGCCACAGGGGCCACAGCTCTCCGTATTCCACAGGCAACATGGCACCCTTGCTTAAACCCACGCCATGATGATGAGTAATGGTTCCGTGGTTCTCGTGAACCGCCTTCAAGGCATCGCGCCAGACCTTCTGATAGGTATCTTCCATGGCTTCCGATGTATCAGAAGCAGATGCAAAGGAGAAGTAGATGCAGCAGCCATCTCGATAGGCGTGAGAAAAATGAGCCATAATAAAGACATTGCTTGAGACAGCTTTTTTAACAGCAAGATACAAATCACCAACTTCGTCCCAGGTGGTGGCAACTTCCATGGTATCGACCCAGCTTCCGGAATCGAATATCTTAGACTGCTTATAGGAAACATCGTGACGATGTTCCAGCCAGTAGCGGGCCGGAGCCTCTCCGGCATTTTTACCTTTGGCCTTTAAACAAACAGATCTGACGCGCCAGAAGTCATGCTCGGCCAGATCCTTTTCACCTTCAGTCACTACAATCAGCAAACACTGACCCGGCATTTTATCTATCGCCAGATTAATAAAGCCGGGACGTTTCAGCACTTTTGACAATGAATGCTTTTTAAGCTGCGAAACAGTTTCACTCATGGCACGTTTAAAGAGGCTGTCTTTCTCCTCCTCAACTTCATCAGTATTGTCACCATGCGTTTTAAAAACCAGCGAATCGAATTCATCGTAAAGGCGCAAAGCTGCTGGTTCAATGCCGGCCTGCATAATCTGGCGCATGGCATCAAGTCCTTCGCGGACATTGGCAAAATGATACGACTGGAAAGTTCGATGCTTGAAAAGCGGATGAATCTTCATCCAGGCTCTGGTAATAATACCCAAAGTTCCCTCGGAACCTATCAGAATCTGGTTCCAGTCAATACGCGAGGAACCTGTTGGCGTTGGCAAGGTGCGATGGATAGTTCCGTCAGGCAATAAAAATTCGATGCCTACCACCATATCTTCTATCTTGCCGTACCTGCTGGAAACCTGCCCGGCAGAGCGTGCCGCAAGATATCCGCCAAGTGTGGAGCAATAAATCGAGGAAGGATAATGTCCCATGGTGTAACCAAGTGGCTCCAGTCTGCGCTCGATGATCTCGCCATAAATCCCCGGGCCCATCTCGCAGATCAGCGATTCGGCATCAATATCGTAAATTTCGGCCATGCGCTTCATGCTGATAATTATGCCACCCTTAATCGGCAACGTCCCGGCACAAACACCGGAACCAGCACCATAGGCGATGATCGGCACTTTCTCACCAGAGGCCCACTTCATAATTTCTGAAACTTCCTCTGCGTTTTGTGGCGAAACAATCGCATCTGGTGGATGTGGAAAATATCCTCGCTTGGTCCACATAACGGTTCTGGGCCACATATCGCGGGAATGAACGACACGATCGCATTCGGCTACGCTAACGTTTTCCGCGCCAACAATGCCCCCCAGTGCCGCAATTTGCTCTTCTTTAAGATTGGTAGGTTTTAACAATTGCACCACGCTTTACCTGTTGAAGGTTGTAAAGAAGTTGTTATTTTCCGACCAGCTTATCAGCGGCCAGCTTAATTCCTTCTATCAATTTGGATTCGTTGCCAGTAACTTCATGGCTGACTCTGTTTTTGGCGGTTTTGGTTTCGGTGGAAATCAGGCTTAAACTTATTGTGTAAACTTTACCGACTTTTCCAACTGTGCCAACAATCAAATATGGAGTATTCAGAGCCTTGCCCAGAGCCTCATAGCATGCGTTGTCATCGCAATTGCCAATCAAAGCAGTCTGCTGGGTAGCAACCAGAATCGCTTTAACGTCAGAGGCACAGAGAACCTGATATTTTTGATGTGTCATTATCTGGGTACATAAGATCTCGGTAAGTGAAGCAGCGGTATCATCCGAAACACCTTTGCCCACCAATAATTTAACAGCCACTTTAGGCAACACTTTTGCTTTCTCAGCTTTATCAGTTTTCTCCTCTGCCATCAGCATGGAAGAAAAAGCCATAATGCCTAAACAAATCATAACTACCAATGATGAATTTAAAAATCTTTTCATGGTACCGATCTCCTTCAATCTTTTTGCTGTCACAACTTCAGCAACAATCAAATATACTTCACCAATGAGGTTTAATACAACAAAGAAAGCATTTTCTTTATATTAACACCAAACATCTGAAACAGACCCGACCATTGCACTTCTACTACCTGTTATGACAGCACAAACCAGACGTTTATTCACAAAGCTTACAACAAAGAATCTTTTTGCAATGTGCAGCCAAACTGCAATTCATCGCCACAATTTATAACAATTTAACTTTAAAATCACCTGCAACAAGATTGCAAAAAGAAAACTATTTTGCTGTTAAAATCCCGGAAACAATCTGATAAATCTCGTCAGCCAGATCATTCAGCGGTCTGGTTGCATCCATGGTTACCACAATATCATCATCATGAAAGATTTCATCGTAATTGCTGCTGACCTTCTCAAGGAAATCAACCTTTTCGTATATCTCGCTCTCGCCGCGATTGCCAATTCGAGTCAAGGAAATCTCCGGGGAGATTCTCAGATAAAAAACAATATCCGGTCTGCGGGCTTTTTCATTGGCCTTTTTGACCCACTCAATATCACCATCCACCCCCTGATAGGCAACAGTGCTGTAATAATATCTGTCGCAAACCACAACTTGACCATCTTCAAGTGCCGGGTCAATCTGGCTGCATAAATGATCCAGTCTGTCTGCCGAAAAGAGTAAAGTCATGGTGTTGGCGTTTATCGGTTCCACGCTGCCATCTTGTTTGGGAGTCACCAGCCTGCGCCTTAAAACCTGGCGTATCATACTGCCTATCGGGCCATCGGTAGGCTCGAAGGTAAAGATTGCTTTTTTATTTTGCCGTTGCAGTCTTGTGGTAAGTTTTCGGGCTTGCGTGGTTGTGCCGGCCCCGTCAATACCTTCAATTACCACAAATAAACCACTATTATTTCCAGTCATTCAGATAACTCCAAATTTATTATTTTGCGCGAGATTTCGTACGTTTCTTTCTTTTTGGTAACAGCATTCCCATGTTCTGCTTGATCCACTCATCAGCTTTTTCATGGTCTTTATAGCGAGCAAGTTCTTCATAAAAAGATTTGCCATGTACAACTCTGCGACCCTTAATAACTGTAGATTTCACCTTGGCATGGGTCATTTCATGATGCAGAATCGATTCTATCACGTATTGAGGCACTTTTTTGTTGTCAAGTGCCGGATGGATGCGAATCACATCGGTTTCTTCACTGTAGCTGCCAAGCTTGATCGAAACCCTGCGCTGCACCCGAACATTCATCCAGCCTAAACGGGATTTAATTTCACCATCGAAATATTTTTTATTGAGTTTTTGAAACAGCGGAAGCAAATTAAAAATTTCACCTTTGGGTTCAAGCTCGGTGCGATTTCTTTTCTTGCCATCTCCCTCTTTGACTTCCTGCTGGGTCTTGCTGACAAAAAGATTCACCACCCTCGACCATTTGCGTCGCCTTTTGGATTCAACCATTTTGGCAATTTCGATAATTACCTCATCGGGCGCCTTGGTAAAGACCTGCTGAATCCTCAGCACCGGGGGTTCTCTGTTGGCGCTGTAGGAAACCATAACCGAACGGTTATTGTTCCAGATTATTGTCCATTCCCTTGTTGTATGCTCGTTAAAAATTTTTGTGAAATGTTCAGCATTTCCATTACCAGCTGAATTCACTATGGAATTTGTTTTTTCAATCTCGGTTTTGCGTGCGGATGGTTCAGGGCAACTTTCGGTTTTAAAAAGCTCTAGCTGACTGCTTGTTGTTGTTTTTTTGCTTTTTTTCATTGCTTACTCTATCAAATGTCCAATACGTCCAAGTCGCATTCCATCGTGACTGGCACTGGACCACCAGACAAGAATGGCACGACCTTTGATGTTATCAAAAGGCACCTGACCCCAGGAGCGCGAATCGGCAGAGTTGTCACGGTTGTCACCCATTACAAAAAGATGGTCTTCCTGAACTACATATTCGACCTCCGGATGGTGTCTTCCAGGCTCGTAGATTGTATCGAATAATGAATCGCCAAGATTTGTTTTATAGAGCAAACTGGCCCTTTTCTGGCCGGTTGTTTCATCTGTATAATAGAATTTCTCACTCTTGCCCTGCTTAATTTCCTCGCCGTTAACAAAGAATTTCTGACCCGAAACCTTGACCGTATCACCCGGTAAGCCGATAACTCTTTTGATATAATCCTTGGTTTGATCATGCGGGTAGGCAAAAACTATGACTTCGCCACGTTTAGGCTCGTTCCATTTCATAATTCGCTTGCCCACAAACGGCAGGCGCACCCCGTAAATGAATTTGTTAACGAAAATATGATCACCGACCAAAAGAGTGGGAATCATTGAACCGGAAGGGATTTTAAAGGCTTCCAGCACAAAGGTTCTGAGAAACAATGCAATAACAAGAGCAAAAATCAGCGACTCTGCCCACTCGCGCATCACACTTTTGCGGGCAAAACGATAATCGTTATCCAGCATATATTCCAGTGCTTTCAAAGCCTGTCTGGAACCTTCCACCTTTTGGTTTTCAATTGACTCCTGCAAATCATTGAGGGCATTCTGAAGGGGTTCCAATTGGTCAGCACTGAGTTTCGCGTTGTATTTCTGCAAAATTCGCTTTGATTCTTTGACCAGATAGCGACTTTCTTTTTCCACTTTTTTAAGATCTTTGTTCAAACTACTCTCCGGCCAACGATGAAAGGCAAACGTTTAAAAAAACAGCACCGCCCAGTAGATACAATATTGTCCACTTTGTTGCAGGTCAAGTCGAAATATTACGGCAAGCAAGCAATTTAATAGAACGTGGCTTTTGCCAGAAATATTCCCTTACAAAATTTAAGTATCATTTTAGCCTGCAATAAGTCAATTTATTCGTCCACTAAATGTAATGAAAACAAAATTTTAAGTGGTTGCAATTCCACAAAATCAATCACTTAAAACAATTTATTTACCTAAAAGATATATCATCATACTCGGCTTACAAAACCATTGAAACCACTTTATAAACTAAATATATCTTTTTTTATTACATTTCCATCATTTCTGTGTTGACAAGCGGTTAAAATTGCGCTAATAACGCCCGCGTAACTTTTCATAAATAGCTTTAGTTAGCTGTTTAAACTAAGTTATTGCAGCTTTTTTGCCTGACTTTGACTTGATGAAATACTGGCTAATATTTTATCTTGACATGATGCGTCATTGTGCTATAATTTGCAAGATGTGGAAATTAGCTAAAATTTAAAAAAGATGTAGTAAAAGGTATTTCTGTATTTTTTTAACGGAGGTTATAGAGATGGTTCGTGCATATTTATTGATGGAAGTGAAACAGTCAAAAGTTCGTAAAGTACTGAATGCTTTGACAAAATTAGCCAATGTAAAAGAGTTTGATGCTATTACAGGTAACTTCGATGTAATCGCACTTATTGAGGGAGTTGACCAGAACGATATTGGAAAGATTGCCACCCAGGAAATTACCACCTTAGACGGCGTTCGCAGAACCGTTACCTACAACGTGGTGGAATTTTAATCAGCAAGCAAAGTACCAACTATCTTTTCCCAATATATTAAAGTGTCACCGGCGAATTTTCCATGCTATCGCCGGTGACGCTTTTTTTTGTATGCCTAATCAATCTCTGTATTGAATGTCGTCTTTGTTAAGTATTTCAAAACTTCCATCAGCCGGATTCATTTGTACCATATGGTAAATTGGTTCGTCCTTGCCGGAGCAGGCCCCAGTTTCCATAAATGGCACACCTTCCCAGACCACTTTTTTAAATATGTGACCGTGACCCATGAAAACGCCTTTGATAACGTCTTTATATTGCTGGACAATCGGGAAAATGGGGTTATTTATATCGCTCTCTTTGTTCGGGAATAAATGCTGATGCCAGAATAATACTGCGGGCTTGCCAGTCTGAAGCAAGCCTTTAAGCCAGTCCAATTGCTCCTCGCCAAAATTGCATTTATCGTTTGAGTCATGATCATAGGCCATATCCGAGCAAAACATCATGACAAAATTCATACCCTTATGTTCCACCACATAATATGGCGCAGGGAAACTGTCGCTGCCTTCAAATGCATCCAGCCATAATTGCAAAGGTAAATCATTGCTGCCAAAAGTGTCGAAAAATCGGTTATCATGATTGCCCAGCACAGAGTATACTGGCATATCAAAATGCTCTTCGATAATACTGCGATACACCTTTATAATCGTCATTTCCTGGCAGTTAACGCCTTCTACGCAAAAGAGATCATGAATGATATCACCAGTTAGTACCACAAACTCTACAGGTGGATCGGAAGCATTGAAGATTGCCCCGGCCTCTTTTAATATCAGGTTATTCGGCTCGTCTGTCATATAGATGTGAGTATCTGAAAGCACAGCAAAAACCGCCGGGCCGGCTGCAATATCTTCCTCAGCGTCCAAATCGCCGTCCGCGATTCCCTGATCAACATCATCATCACCGTCGAGGGCAGATTCTTCATCACCATCAACTACAGAGTCGGTGTCACCATCCAGAGTTGAGTCGCCTTCCGAGCAATTCCAGACCAGTAAAATCATCAAAAAAGGCAGAATAATCATTATGATAGAAGAAAGAGATAAACGTTTCATATTTTTTTACCTTTTATTTAGTCTGAAATTTGTACAAAATTTATAGCACCACCAGAGTTATATAATAGTAGAACAATGGCGCACCAAATATCAGCGCGTCCACGCGATCCAGAATACCGCCATGACCGGGGATAATACTGCCGGAATCTTTTGTATCTGTGCTGCGTTTAATCAGCGACTCACATAAATCACCAACCTGACCCAGATAACCCGTTAGAATTGATAGTAAAATTACATGGCCAAAGGGAACGCCCACCGAGAAGATCCAGTTGATCAGCAGTGCTGCAAGAATTCCGGCAAGGGCTCCACCGATGGAACCTTCCCAGGTTTTCTTGGGAGAAACTTTTGCATAAAACTTCCGTTTTCCAAGCGATTTTCCGGCAAAATAGGCCCCCGTATCGTTCATCCAGATTATTGCCAGAAGCAGCAGAATATATTTCCAGCCGTCTGCCAGATTATGGATAGCAACGAGGTAAATAACCAGAAGATCTACATAAAACACGCCGAACATCGCCAATGAAACTCTGGTGGCCACAGTTTGCATGTCGCCTGTTCGGAACAAAAAGAAGAGAAACATCGCCAGAAATGCAGCAACTGCCGGCAAATGGAAAAACAGTGCATTTCCTTCATAAACGATTGCCAAACCCCAGGCAGAAAAGAGCATTGCACCGAGCCAGATTCCGAAGCGTCTGGTAGTGGGATCTTCCTTGAAAGTCATTCCAAAATATTCGGAAAGCGCAATGGTTGCGGCAACGGTGAAAAAGATCATGTTGACCAGGGAACCACCCCATATCAGCATCGGAATAATGATCGGCACTGCAACCAGGGCTGCCAGAAATCTATGTAATAACATCGGTTTTCCTTATCTACTACTTTGTTAGCTGTTCGGAGGTGTGGCCAAAACGTCTTTCACGATTTTGATAGTCCGCAATT
>Ga0209475_10002271_pt1 | contig 19961 bp, 12 predicted proteins | sample tdDd471_FD_187128 | JGI IMG/M metagenome (GOLD analysis project Ga0209475, IMG submission 187128) | Marine sediment microbial communities from the Atlantic coast under amendment with organic carbon and nitrate - tdDd47.1 (SPAdes)... | ecosystem: Environmental > Aquatic > Marine > Coastal >... | reverse complement strand
ACGGTTTTGTGTGCACAGGGTAATAAAATACCCGCCCGGCTTTGCGTAATCGTAATCTTTCAGACGGATCGACCGCCGATGATGTTTTGTTGGGTTGTATCTCAAAATTTTGTCATTTGATAACGCCTGACAAAGGCGGTGAATCTTGGGCCATGGAGGTTTTATTGTAATCTTTGCTTCTCGTACCACACAATTTTTTATACAACACACTGGCCAGGACACCTGGCGTACTCATAACGTACATTGTTGCAAAGCTAGAAGAGAAATTACAGAAAGCCTTCCCGGCCTTCATGCGGGTTGCCAGTAAACACAGTCATTCTTAGCGCGTCCAATACCGAATCGGGTGGATGCTGGTTTTCAACTATGACTATCTGACTATCGGTGCTATGGTGATCGACAAGATAAGAATAGAAACGCTGTTTCAAATTTGTACCTTGTAGCTGCCGATCTTCGTCGCCCTCAGGCTTGAAATAGGCCAGGAGCGGTGAATCGAGCACGACAAAACCCGGATGAGGCAGATCGTTTTCCTGACAATACTCCAACAATGCGATCGTTACTGCTGCGTGTGTAATAGCACGTAACCCCTTACCCCGGCTCCCCCGTGGTTTTCCATCGATAACAAAGTCGGTACTTTCCTTATCGAAATGAACAAGGCAGTCACCGGGAAAATCCCACGCCTTCAGCAATTTGGTAACTCTAAGTGAAAAATCATGTGCAACGGAGTCAGGTAGTCCAGAGGAAACAGAACCAGACGCCTCTTCTTCTCCATCATCCTGCTCTAAAAATGTCCTGCGCTCTTCCAGCTTTGCAACCCTTGCATAAAGGTCGAGGCCTTTCTTTCTCTCGGCCCGCTTTTCAATAAGCTCCGCGAATGAGGCCCTTTCTTCACTCAACGTAGGCGCAACGGTTTTTTGAATCCGGCTATTAATATTCTCATACTCTTCATATTTATTTAATAACTCTTGTTCTTGCGAAGCGGCTTCAGACTCTAAATCAGAAACAGTCCCATGGAGTTCACCTCTAAGCCGCGTTATCTTTTCAATTTCCGCAGAAGCCGCCTGAACGATTTCCTCAACGTTACCATCGCAAGCCGCACCATGTTGTTGCGCTTCTGGTGATGCTCCACAGAGGGGGCAAAGTACTGATTCAACATGGGCAAACATCGCCCCGCTTTCCTGGATTGCTGTTAGACGTTCAATATCTATGGCATAGTGTTCAAGCAATAGATCAAATCTCGTCAATAGGTCCCCAATCTCATCCAGCCGGCCCTGAATAGCCGTTCGGATATCCACCAATTCCCGGCGTTGTACCAAAAGGGAATCAAGCTGTGTTTGAACGCTACTCAAAGCTTCCCTGCGCTTCTCGATCGTCTCATCCAACCGAGCAATTTGATCTTTGAGGCCCGTCTCTTCTTCACCAACATCGGCAATTTCTTGTCTGATATCAGCAAGCAGTTCATCGATCAGCTCAATCTTTTTCATTCCATCTGCTTCAAGTCGCGTTGTCTCAACAACACTAGAGTCATCAATGCCAGTTAGAAGAAGTTTGATTGTTGCCAACTCGGCAGTTTTCAAGTTGTATTGACCACCCCAGAAGGGCGAGCCGGTTCGCTGAATCTCAACCTCCTGGACAATGGCAAGTCTCGCTAAATTCCTAAAACTAAGGCTCTGTGTCGTACCCGTCTTTTTGCTTCGCAATATGCGTTTTCCAAGAAGCCCGATTTTACCGAGAAGGAATCCCGACATATTGTCGTTTTTGCCGTGAGCATGCTTTTGTTTGAGAACCTCATCTTCTGCAGCATCATCAAGAAGGTTCTTCACCTTGAAGTTTCCGCCAGAAGTCGCACGAAAAAATCTCCATTTCTCCTCAGGTGTCACATAAAGGTCACATTGGATTTCACCATAAGGAGCGCGTTCAGGAATATCCTTAAGTTTGGACCCTCCAAGAATAAAGTCAATCGATTCAGATAGAAACGATTTCCCGGACTCAGACGCACCGCAAATCACATTTACGCCATCGGAGAATGTCATCTCAGCCAATTTTTGGGGACCGGAAAAGGCGATCCGTCGCAGTTGAAGGTAACCGTTGCTCATAGCCTACCTCCTGGTCCATCAATAATCGCAAACTGGCTTGACCAGCTCTCAAACAGGCGATGTGTAATTTGTCGAATCTCCGATGTTGACATACCCGTAAACCGCTCGACCACCCATTGCGCCCGTTCTTTTAGCCTTTGGGAATAAACAGATGTAAGCGCGGCAAGAAATGGTGCTGCCGGGTCTCCAGCGATGTAGTTGAAACCGTCTTCTGCCGGTATCTGTTGAATGAGGTCTCGACTAGCCATCAATAGAAGACCTTTCTCAATTAGCCCGCGCCGAACCAGCAATTCTCCTGCCCTCATAGGGAGGGCGGCATGAAGGCTTTCAGGACCATTGGCATCACCGGAATGCACGACGAGATAATCCATTTCGACCAACCTTTCTAGGTCGAAAGCCGTCGGATATGCAGCGACCAAAATTACTAAGGAGCGAATGCCGGTCTCTAAAGGGCTGTTAAAGGGTGCTGGGTGCGCGCGGCTATTCATCATCCACCACCCATTTCAGACGATCTTCATTTGCTAACTGGTGACAGATACCCTGCCTGTCCTGAGACTTCGTAACTGAAGATAACGGATTCGCTGACAATGCAACAGTTGACGCCTGAGACACTGTCGCTTTCATCCTTTCGTATCCATTGGGATGGGCCGCGTCTGTAACATCAACCACGCCATGATAAACCTCATCCTGCAGGTCATCGAATGTTCCGGGCGGTACTGTGTCTCTGGCAAAGTTCCGTAATGCTTCTGCATGATAGAAACGCTCACGTTGCCTTTTAAAATCCTTTTCCAACTTGCCGTGTCCGACTAGGGCACTCATATCGTGGAGCTGACTCCCTAAATAATCTTCATAGGCATCAAGAATCTGCCGTATATACCGGCTCTCGGCTGATGCTGGTACGCCAGGAGGTGATTCAGGATCAGGTCGTGCGGGCAGACCTCCCCCAAACCGGACCACATGAAAGCCGGTATCGCTATGTGCTTTTATCAGCTCAACGTGTGACTTCGATGAAAAGATCGTAAAATCAAAGGCATCTACATACAACAACAGCTTTCCGCTGAGCTCAATCTCCTTGGTTGTTGTTATTCCGTTCTTACAGTGTCCGCTCCAATTATCTTTAAATTTTTCACAAAGCAGGCTCGGCTTATTTAAAAGTCTTTCTAATTTTGTACCAATACCAAGGGATGCCACAAAATAATGCTTTCGGGGTGGCGTATATTCTCCCATGTGGGAGTAATAAATGATCTTACCCAGTTCGATCCAAATATCGCTTGGTCTCAACGGATGCGCATAGCGCTTGCACTGGTAGTTGTCCCACGTATCTTCAAAGCCCTTGTTAGTGCAAAATCCAGCGACATCTACACCGTAATCTCCCGACCCGCCAAAACGGCGTACTTTGACATACGCGCTCTCAAGGCTGGTCGCCCATTCCTCGGTAAAGTCTTCCCATTCATCAGGACTAAAATTTTTAACGCGGATCGGTTTAGGAATGGGTATACCTGAATGCACATGTGCAGACGAAAGAGTAGCTGTCGGTATGTTAGGTTTTATCTCCTTTAAATCGGTTTCAGTAATCATCCAACAGGTCCTATTGCTTTTTCAAAGAGAAACACACTACCAAACAAACCACAGAAAACTTACCCATATATTAATTTTTTTTGGGGGAATAACGGTATAATGCCGACTTTCTTTATTTTTTTCACTTTTCACCATTTACCCGTGCCTATTATTGACCTAAAACCATGCAACAAAATTTCACTTATACCACAATCTATCATTTTTTCTTATGGCATGTAGCAATGGCAACCCCGTACTCCGGCTGTTATCAGGAAAAATATATTAAAGCACTTTAATAAGATAATGAAACATAAACTATATTAGCAGGAATGTCAAGAGGCAGGGCGGCTTTTTCAGTTTTTTCCACTCAATTCATATATCAGGGGCAAGCAAAACATTACCACGAAAAAAACCATACATCATATTCAATTCAAAAAAACCCTTATGCCCAATGATCTGGATGTAACATTAAAAATGTCGTTTTCATGTCTCTCATATCTAAAAAACAATGGTACTAATCCAAACCTAAACCTACAATCAAACCAAGGAATATGAAAAAAAACACCCAATTCTTCCGGCAATGACAGTAACGCCTCCAAGCAATAACCTGTGGATGGGAAATTTGAACTTTCATTCCATCCCACATACAATTTATTGCTAATATTTTTACATACATCAAAAGTGATGTACATTTGCCCAGTCCCCCAATAGTTCAACCCCACCCCTCCCCCAAAAAATATTTTTAGTTTTTGATTATTGACACCCCACCGGCTAAAATCACTCCCTGCATGCAAATGCAGGCTTCCATATTTTGTACTTGACAAAACCCTTATAAATTTACCACCAAATGAAAAACCATAATTATGTCCCTTTACCCCCAAACAACCTTGCCAATTTTCAGAAAATAAATATTTGATATTTGCTACCAAACACAAACCAGCTTGAAAATTCTTTCCAATATCATAATCCAGCAAATCCGTTTTATATGAAAGACCCTCATCCAAAAAAATAGCACCAATGTCTGCGACCCATGGTTTCTGCACTGTTACAGGTATAATGTCTGGTCTAAATCCTACGATTTCAATTTCCCATAAATCCGTTGACTCTGTCATCTGGCCGTATCTGTCCATAGCCACAATCTTTACTTTATACTTACCTACTTTTGGAAACACATCCCTATTTACGTTGATGCTTCCATTGCCATGTTTGACCTGATAAGTTATCCGCTGCGCTCCTAAAACATACGCGATGTCCACCTTATAGCTAACAGCATCCTCTTTATCTGAATCCCCAGTATTCGACCAATTTAAAACAATACGATCGCCATAATAATAATGTGTTTTTTCTTTCCTGCCCATATCAAACGGATTTGGCGCGTGATTAATAAAAAACAAATCATCTTCTGCACTAAACAAAACTGAATCGCTTTGAGTACTAACATAAGAGAATTTAATATCATAGCTTACATCTCTTGCGATAGTATCAAATGGGGCTTTTACACGTAAATTAGCTGAATTCAAATTTGTATGAGTGACCCTACGGCTCCATGAGGCCCCTAAAATCTCCACCATCAAATAACCCATTTTCGGATTAAACGAAAATTGATCGATATTATAATCAATCCAATCCGCATTTTCTTTATCACCCTTAATCTTACTGACTTTAAAAAAATAAGGATGAAATTCTACAGGTTCATCAACAATATAATTTTTCTCTAGCTCATGGGTATCAAACCCAACTTCCCTAGCCTTTACTACAACAGGAAGAAGAGCAGAGGGCTTCTCAAGTAGAACCAATAAAGGGGTATCTATCCAATCTAATAAATAACGTGTTTTCACTAAAATTGTTAATACAATTTTATTTTCAATTACTGGAATATTTTTATAATATGATAAATTACTATTCACTGAAGACAGCCATATATCCAATTGCCCTTGATCTGTAACTACTGGTACTGTTATTGTTAGCAAACACTTTTCAATAAAAGACAAAGGCAGGCCAGCAATAGAAATATCTTTTTCGAGCCCAGTAATAATACACGTCCCCCCACCGTTCCTAATTCTATGCCTATCATTAAAGGGAATAATATCTGTCTTATATCCATCAGCTCTAAAACAAAGCCACTTTACGTCAATTAACTTAGCCCTAGAAATAAAATTATTTTTCAACAAAATCCGTACGGGTTCGCATCTTTCATACACCAACAACACTTCACCATTAACTACCTCCGTATCCCCAGATAAACACAGGATCTCTACATCTTGGCCAAACACAATCAAGCGCCCCAAGAATAAAAACAAAAACACAATGTATTTTATATACATCTTCACACCCCTAATGCGTACTAAATTCCTCATGGTATTTTTCAGCATTTCTCAATTTTTGAGATACCTCAGGCTTAAAACACTCACTCCATTTTAAAGAAGTCCTATATTTCTGTATTGCCTGCCTCATTAACTTAGGAGACTTAATTTTGAATGCTTGCCCATGATAACAGTCACCTAACCCTTTAAAAGCTGTCGCCAACAAATAATTACTAAGCGGCTCTGTTTCCTGGTGCATTTTGACGGCCTGTATCATACCATTATAACAATTAATGGCAGATTGATAAGAATCAGAACTCTCCATGTACCCAAGCATTAAATACAGTTCAGCCAAATAATACTTTATCAAGAAATTGTCCCCATCATATCCCGCAGCAACATTCAATCTTTCACAGATTTCATTTACAATATCTATATGTAATGACTTGTCCTTTGTTTCTATCTGCCGTATCCCATCACAAATAATCCATGCACAAAGTATATTGGCTATATCTTGTGGTTCAAAATCAACAGCACTAAACCCACTCGTATCGGGCGGTAAATATAACCTAAATGTTCCACTATTTTCCAGCCCCTCTACCTTTATCGCTGATGGAATTATTCTAGTGTTTAATGCAGATATTCTAAAAAGAAACCGCAATGCCTGCGCACAATATAATTGGGCTGTATCATTGTCATTAATTTTTATTTTAGTACTTAAATCCTCATCATACCTCTCATAGAGTGTATCCTGTTCATTTTTGTTTGCCAAATAATAATACACAAAAAAGTCATTATATGTATTCATAAGCAATGTCTTGTTTTTCTTTAGTTCCTCGTTCGTATTGTCAGCCACTAACCTACAATTAATTTCTATGAATATGTCTCTCAAGGCACCAATACACCTATGAAGCCCCTGTATTTTTTCATTACTTCCATCCAAACTATCAAATTTTAAATCATCCATACTTTTTAAACATTGATACCACCAAAAATACATTGCAAAATCATTAATTTCCTCACTTGAACACTTAACACTAAAATCAAATGAACCTACATTCTGTTCTTCATGCATCTCTCTCATTGTATTTTTAATTACATTATAAAATTTTTCTTTAAAAAACCATGAATAATTATCAAACATTAATTTTACCATGTGCGCCTGAGAATCACCAGAATCACCCATAGATTGTATCTGAGTAAAATCAACATTTTCACTTTGATCCCGGACAAAAAGACTTTTCCTAATTGGCTCATACAGAGATTTAAATCTAAAATAAGCCATTAGTTCATCATCAGTTTCACCAGAACTCCCCGTGCAATAAATTACAATCGGAATTTTCTCGACATTCAATGAAGAGCATTCTCTGGAGCCTATCTCTTCAATGTATAAATCCGTTAGGGGCTTCCTTATTAGATTAATCTTCTCTTTTATTTTTTGTACTCTAGAATCCTCCCTCTTTTCAAAATAATTTAATAACATTATGCGGTGGGGGTCACTTCGGACCAACAAAATATCAATATCATTTAACTTTGCATTTACCGTTGAGTATATTGTATCATAATTCGACCTAAGTGATATAATTTTAATTATCATCACTGCTGATGCCAAACAAATTATCAGTAAAATACAAAATAATTTAAATTTATTTTTATTTAGCAGTAAAATGACAACAATTAAAAGAAAAGAAGGGATGAGAACAGAAAGAAAATATTGCACTCCTGGCGGTAAATTTTCATAAGCAAACTCAAATACACCAAAACATAACTGTAAGAGAGTAACTATTAACGTAACGCCACTCGATACTATCCGCATTTTCATCCATCCCCCCATTATATAGCTATATTTTATGCAGTCATGTCAATAATTAAAACATGCCTACTACATGCGGCATAGAATACAAAAATAATATTTTTTAAGCTCACAAGAATCATGCTTTACCCTTAGTTAGAGCACATGCTATATCCAATACAATCGATACCTTTAAGAAATGCCAAGTTAAGCATAAAAAACTCTTCCGTTCCACCGCCTCCCACCTGTGCCTGCGCATGCAGCGCTTTACGGTTCAACCTGAAGCAAACGACAGTTCAACCTGGGGCAGACATTGGTTTAACACGATGCAAACATCACTTTAGCATGGAGCAGACATCGGTTTAACATGGCGCAGACATCGCTTTAACATGCGGCAAACTTCCGGGAAAGAGGCGCGCAAAGTCAGGCGGTGTTTGACGTCAACTTCCAGCGTTTTTCATCAAAAACATCGCCTGACCGGCAGCGCCATTAAAACAGCCCTGCCCCCCCCGCTTGGGGAGGACAGGGCCATATAAGAAACGATTATGACACAGTGAGCACGCCGGGGAGCAGCCCGGTGCGCAGCGTATCGGCATTGAACACCGCACGCACGGCCAGTGTATACTCGCCGGCGGTCAGCGTGGGGGTGGAGAAAATCAGCTGACCGGGCTTGTTCATGGCCATCACGGCCACGCGAGACTCTGTACCGTCAGCCGCAATGAAGAACACGCCCTGGGCGGCATCGGCCATCTCAAACTTGAGCCGATGCCCGCTGATATGCCCCAGTCCGCCAGAGGTGAGCACGCCGTTCTTCTCCCCGGTATTCAGGTCGATGAACTCCAGCAGCATGGGCGAGGGGCGGCCGGCCTCGGTTTTCTCCACGCGGGCCTTGTCACGCACCGCAGCGCGGAAACGTTTGCCGGGACTGACAATGCCCTCAATCTGATGACGCTGCGGGTCAAAGGCATCGGTGGGGCCGTCAAAGACGCCCTTGACAGTGGTTTTAAAGTGGGCGAGTGGTGTGTTCACCGCCTGGCCCTCCAGCACCATTATCTCAATGGCGGAGTAGTAGTCCTCCAGCACACTGAGAATATCGGCCTTGACCACGGTGGAGCCGCGGTCAACCATACGCTGCGTCACATCACCAATCTCGGCAGTTGCCGTGGTGGAGACGCGGGCCATATAGTCCCGTGGATCCGTGGTTAAGTTATTCTCGTAAAGCGCATAGTTAATGGGCATAACTGATCCTTTCATTTAGAATGATTTGGGGAAGAGAACATCGTGGCCACGATGCAAATCAATTCTAAACACGCAAAGCAGGTCGCAGCAGTATAAGCGGCTTAGCAAAGAACCTAAACGAGAAAACAGTTACAATATGAATGATATTACGTGTTGAATAATTAGTATAAGAATTGCACTGAGGGATGTCAAGGTCTATTTGGAAAAAATTATTGTCAAAAAAATGATACACCCTGTACGAAGTATTAACCAGTATCGCGTCTGAAATGATCATTGCATGTATTGAAACGGGATAGATAAAAGAACACGGCCACCCCCTCTCTCAAAAACATCCTCCCAATCAAGCCTGCCCCCTTGCATTTCTTAGCCATAATCCATATTTTACAAAATCCCATACCGACAGATTGGAGCTTCCCATGAGCACATATCAACTCGGCAGCATCTTCAACCCCCGTCGTATTGCCCTTATCGGCGTCACAGCCAACCCCAGAAGTGTGGGAGGTAAAATCATCAGCAACCTGGTGGGCAACGGCTTTCAGGGCGTGATCTATCCGGTCAGTGCCACGCTTGAAGCCGTGCAGGGCATGGCCTGCTACGCCCATCTCAGCATGCTGCCCCACACGCCAGACCTGGCCATGATCTGCACAGCCGCCGAGCAAGTGCCCGAGGCCGTACGCGCCTGCGGGGAGGCCGGCATCAAAGGCGTCATCATTGTATCCGCCGGATTCAAAGAGACAGGAGCAGCGGGACAGGCGCTGGAACAGGCCGTGCGCGAGGCACAGCAGCAGTTCAAGGGCATGCGCATTCTGGGCCCCAACTGTCTGGGCATCATTGCGCCGGGCCAGCACCTCAACGCCAGCTTTGGGCCGGGCATGCCCCGCAAGGGCCATGTGGCCTTTATTTCACAGTCCGGGGCGCTCTGCACCTCGGTGCTGGACTGGGCCATTCAGGAGAAAATTGGCTTCTCCTACTTTGTCTCCGTGGGCAATGCCCTGGATGTGGATTTTGGGGATTTGATCGACTATTTCGGTGAAGACGAGGAGACCGAGGCCATCATTCTCTATGTGGAATCCATCTCCCGCGCCCGCGCTTTTCTCTCAGCGTCACGGGCCTTTGCCCGCAGCAAACCCATCATCGTCTACAAGGCGGGACGCTTCCCCCAGTCGGCGGCCGTGGCGGCCTCGCATACCGGGGCCATGGCCGCAGAAGACGCCGTGTACGAAGCCGCCTTTCAACGCGCCGGTCTGGTGCGTATCTATAATATTGATGATGTCTTTCACTCTGCCGAGCTTATTGGCAGGCAAAAACCGGCCCACGGCCCGCGTCTGGGCATTGTCACCAATGCAGGCGGTCCCGGTGTGATGGCCGTGGATGCGCTGATCGATGCAGACGGCACACTGGCAGAACTGACAGATGAGACACTGGCAAAACTGGACGAGAGCCTGCCGCCCATGTGGTCACACGGCAATCCCGTGGATGTGCTGGGCGACGCCCCGGGCAAGCGCCTGGCCAAGGCCGTACGCCATGTGGTGGACGACAGCGGCGTGGATGCCGTTCTGGTCATTCTCACACCCCAGGCCATGACCCATGCCACGGCCGCGGCCAAAGCGCTGATCAAGATTGCGGCAGAAACACGCAAGCCCATATTGGCGGCATGGATGGGTGGACAGAGCATGAGCGAAGGCATCCGCCTGCTCACAGAGGCCAATATTCCCACATACATGACCCCGGAACAGGGGGTCAGAGCCTTCATGGTACTCGTCGCATATGCCCGCAATCTCGAGAGTCTCTACCAGACCCCCAAAGACATTCCCGTGGAATTCACGCTGGACAGGAAGACGCTGCGGGATGAATTTGAAACCCTCATCCCGGCCTCAGGCGATCTGCTGGATGAGGCGCACTCCAAAATCATGCTCGAGGCCTACGGCATTCCCACGGCGCGCCCCCGTGCTGCGGCCTCTGCGGAGGACGCGATTCAACAGGCAGAGGCCATAGGCTATCCTGTGGTGCTGAAAATCCTCTCCCCAGAGATCACGCATAAAACCGATGTGGGCGGCGTGTTGCTGAATCTGGGCGATGCGGCGGCCGTGAGAGAGGCCTTTGTCACCATTACAGAAAGCGCCCGGCGCCACTGCCCCAACGCCCGCATTAATGGGGTGACGGTGCAGCCGTTTATCGAAACGCAGCACGGCGTGGAGCTCATACTCGGCACCAAGAAAGACCCTGTTTTTGGCACCGTCATCATGGCCGGCGCGGGCGGCGTGACCGCGGAACTCTACAACGACAGTGTGATCGGCCTGCCGCCGTTGACAGAGAAACTGGCCCGGCGCATGCTCCAGTCGCTGAAGATCTGGCCGCTGCTCGAGGGCTACAGAGGCAGCCCCGCGCTGCATATCGACAGATTAATCGAGATTCTCATCCGCCTCTCCTATCTGGCCGCCGACTATCCGGAGATTGGGGAGCTGGACATCAACCCCCTGCTGGTCACCGCAGACGATGTCATCGCCCTGGACGCCCGCGTGGTGCTGGACCGAGCGGCCATGGGTCAGGCGGCCAAACCCTACGACCATCTGGCGATGCGCCCCTATCCAGAGGAGTATGTCCGGCCCGCCACGCTGCATGACGGCACGCCCATTCTGCTGCGGCCAATCAAACCCGAGGATGAGCCCCTCTGGTTCGATCTCCTGGGCCACTGTTCGAAGGAATCACTCTACATGCGCTTCCGTTACGCCTTTCACTGGCACACGCATGAGGTGGCTTCGCGCTACTGTTTCAACGACTACGACAGGGAGATTGCCATGGTAGCGGAGCTGGGCGAAGGAGAGAGACGACAGCTGTTGGGTGTGGGCCGGTTGATTTCTGATCCCGATGGGGAGATCGCCGAGTTCGCCGTATTAATTGCTGATGCATGGCAGAACCATGGTCTGGGCGGCATTCTCACAGATACCTGCATGCAGATTGCCAGAGAATGGGGCCTGAAAAAAATATTTGCCCAGACCACTACAGACAACCCCCGCATGATTGCCGTCTTTCGCAAGCGCGGCTTTGAGGTGCAGACCGACCTGGCCTCATCCATGGTAGAGGTTTCCTGTCCATTATAGCCCATGCGTAATAAATCAGCTGGAACGAAACGCTAGGTGGATCAAAGAGAACTATTGATCTTTCGGCAGAGAGCTCCACTTATTTTTCGGAGGTGAAACTGAATGAAAAAGCTGCTCCCCCTGCTCACTTTACTGCTTCTCCTGTTTATGCAATGCTCAAGTTTTCTCTTTGACTGGGAAGAGGACAAGCCCTCGCACAGCCTGGCACAGATCACAATGCCTTTCTACGACAGTAAAATCACACTTTACGTGGCTATCCCGCAAAGCTATGCCAATGATCCCAGTCAGGCACCACTTGTACTCGGTCTCCACTGGGGGGGCCAGACCGGCTATACAGCGGCCATCGACTATCTGGAATCCTTCATGATCCCCGCATTTAAGGAATCCAACGCCATTCTTATATGCCCTGTCTGCCCGGTATACAGCACCCTGGAGAGCGGATGGTTGACCCCCATTGCCCGCTACGGTGTTGAAGCCATTGTTGACTCTGCTCAGCACTGGTACAAAATAAACCCTGAACAGATAGCCATCACCGGTTTCAGCATGGGTGGAACAGGAGGCTGGTACCATGCAACAAAGAACGACTCTCCTTTTGATGCCGCCGTGTTATTGGCCTGCGCCCCACCTGCTACTGTAGAAAACCCATCGCATTGCTGCCCCATATATGCAGTGCACGGCACTTTGGATGAAGAATTTCCTATTGAAGAGATACGGTCTACAGTCTCAGCGCTTCAAAAACAAGGACTGGCAGTAACATTACAAGAAGTACCCAAAGCAACTCACTATAACATTGAGCTCTATGAACCCGCCCTGGCTGATGCTGTAGAGTGGCTTGAACAGCTTTGGGCGCCCGCGCAATAATCAATTCCTACCGCCCCTCAACTGGTGGGGCGGTCTTCAATGCCATGAGACACAGTGACAACAATCATGGCCCCAGACTTCAAACATATTCTTATTCCCCCCGTTATTGAGACGACTTCATTGTCAATTCTCTACAACCAACGAGGCCCCAATGAAACATCTCATCCCCCTGCTTCTATTGACACTTTCACACTTCGATCCCATTCAAGCACAGCACAGCCCTGTCTCATGGCCCGATGCAACCTGGCCGATCTCCTCACCGGCAGCCGAGGGCATGAATGCTGATACCCTGGCCGCCATTCACGCCGACATTCAGGCCGGCCACTATGGATTGATGGACCACTTTCTCCTGATCCGTCACGGCCGCGTGGTGGCCGACCATCACTATGCCCATCATTATCCTGCGGCGGCCTTGAAAGACACCACCTGCCACGCCTACAACTACGACCATCCCCAATGGCACCCCTTTTACAACGGGACGGCGCTTCACAGCCTGCAGTCCGTCACCAAAAGCGTCACCTCAGCGGCCCTGGGTCTCGCCGTACACCGGGGACTGATTGGGGACATGGACGCACCGGTGATGCACCAATTCTCCGGAATCCCGCAGGACTGGAGCGACAGCCGCCGCGGCGCGGTCACCCTGAAAGACCTGCTCACCATGCGCAGCGGCATCGCCTGGGACGAGGGCCACTACGACAACGCCAAGAACAGCTGCGTGCTCATGGAGACCTCAGAGGCATGGCTGCCCTTTGTGCTGCGCCAATCCATGTCACACACGCCGGGTACACACTTCAACTACAACAGCGGCGTCAGCGTGCTGCTGGGCAAACGGCTGCGCCTGGCCACGGGCCAACGCATTGACAGCTGGGCGGACAAACACCTCTTCAAGCCCCTGGGCATCCGTCACTATTACTGGAAGATCACCCCAGACGGCGAGGCCGACACCGAAGGCGGTCTCTACCTGGCCCCCCACGATCTGGCGCGCATCGGCTATCTCTTTCTCCGCAGAGGCCTGTGGCAGGGAGAACGCATCCTCTCTGAGGCGTGGATTGAGGCCTCAACCACGCCCTGGGTCAAAGACACCTCGCCCGATGATGCAAGAAGCCAAACGGGCTACGGCTATCAATGGTGGATGCCCTTTCCCCATGCACAGGATATCTACGCCGCCATGGGCTACGGCGGCCAGTATCTCGTGGCGTCACCAAGGCATGACCTGGTCCTCGTGATCAATGCCTGGAACATCCACGGTGAGTCAAAACGAGACGCCCTGCAAATACTCACCCAACGCATTCTGCCGGCCCTCCATGATTGAGCCCCCTATTCCATACCGGAGGAGTCGGAATGCATTCAACATAACTATTGCATTCGACAAAAATATTATCTATTTTTCAATAAACAACTTGCCCAGATGATATTTTCATAAAGGGTCCTGCAATGTTGCTCAAACGCATCTCACTCTGTCTGCTTCTTGTTCTTCTCTCTGGAATGGCCCGTGCGGGCATTCAGGACGGTCTCATTGCCCACTACCCATTCAACGGCAATGCCAACGACATCAGCGGCAACACCTTTCACGCCACCGTCAACAGCGGCGGCGTACAGCTGACCGCAGACCGTTTTGGTCACGCCAGCAGCGCCTATCACTTTGCCGGCGGTGCTTCGGACTATATCTCAGCCTCTATTCCGGCGCTGCCGCAGGGCACGGCGCCGCGCAGCCTCTGCCTTTGGGTCAAATCCGATGACGGCGCGGTCAACGGCAACGCCGACCATACGGCCAACTGGGGCACGTATAACAACGGCCAGGGTTTTGGCGCCATGATGTTTACCGGCAATACCTGGTATGGCTATGGGCACGGCCTGGGATACGACTTGAACTCAGGCGCCACCGCCACCACAGGCTGGCAGTTTCTGGTCTGCACCTACGATGGCGGCACCCTGAAAATCTATGTGGACGGCACACTGCGCAACCAGGCGGGTACCGCGTTGAATACGATTGGTTTTGACTTGATCTTCGGCACGAACCCGCCGCCGCTTCAGGCCTGGAACAGCTTTGACGGCTGCCTGGACGACATCCGGGTCTACAACCGCGCCCTCAGCACCGCCGAGGTGCTGGAGCTCTACGCCGAGACCTCTCTGCCTGTATCGCTTTTACAATTCGATGCAACACGCACCCCAAACACCGTCACACTCCTTTGGGAGACGGCCAGTGAAACCGATATACTGGGCTTCATCCTCAAGCGCCGGGCGCTGCCCCAGGGCGCCTGGACCTCCGTGGCCGACTACCAGAGCCACGCGGCGCTGCATGCGGCAGGCAACAGCAGCGAGGCGCGTCACTATGAATATATCGACACGGAAGTCAGAAACGACACGGCCTATCAATACCGCCTGCTCTTTGTGGATAGGCGCGGGACACACCACGAGACCGGCCAGATACTGACAGTGGGGTTGCCAGCCGACCTGCCCCAGCAGGGGCTCAGGCCCGCCTTTCCCAATCCCCTGCGCACAGAAACGACGCTTGTGTTTGATCTGAATGAATCGGGAGCGGTCACGCTCTCAGTCAGCGACCTGCTGGGGAGATCGGTGAAGCGGCTGCAACACGGCCCCCATACACAGGGGACGCACACCTGCCGCTGGAACGGCAGAGACGAGAACGGCCAGCGGCTGCCGGGCGGCTGCTATCTCATCGTGCTCAAAACCGCTGCGCAGTGCTACACGCAGAAAGTCACCGTGATTCACTAGGCCACGCACCCCACAGACACCCCGCCCCGGCAGCGCACTGCCGGGGCTTTTTTTCTCTCTTTCTTCTATCCTTAAAAAATAAGTAACCATTTTTTAAATGCGCCGTACTTATACTTAGAAACTAAGGATAGACAGGAGACCCGCATGAAACTCATCACACGCACAGAGGAACTCATTTTACTCTCAGTACTCCGCCTGGGAGATGAAGCCTACTGTGTGCCTATTTTCGACTACCTCAACGAGGTCAGCGACAAAAAATGGACTTTGGGCAACATCTACGGCCCGCTCTACCGGCTGGAAGAGAATGGATACTTGAGCTCCACCCTGGCCCAGAGCTCCGACGACCGCGGCGGCAAACCCAAACGCTTTTACGCTTTGACCCCTCTGGGAAAACAGGCACTGCACGCCATCCGCACCCTGCAGGATACCACCTGGCAGGGCCTCAAGCCTCTCTTATCGGATGAAGGCTGATGAAAGCGCAACCCCTTAAACCACCCAAACTGGGACGCTGGCTGGCACGGCGCCTGCTCCCCCGCCACGCCGAACTGCACGGCCAGGGGGATCTTGAGGAGATCTTTCACCGCATCTCTCGGCAGCAGGGTCTGGCCAGCGCCAGGCGATGGTACTGGTCCCAATTGTTCAATTCTACACTGCCCATACTGATCCACTTTATGACATGGAGACTGACCATGATCAAAAATTATATCAAGATTGCCGTCCGCAACATGCAGCGCCACAAGGGCTACGCCCTGATCAACATTCTCGGACTGGCCCTGGGCCTGGCCGTCTCCATGCTCATCATCAACTTCATCCTCTTTGAGACCAGCTACGACAGGCAGCATGTCAAATCAGACCGTATCTTCAGACTGGCCCTGGACGGCACCATGGGCGCCAACACCCTTGTGGCCCCCATCTCCTCGGCGCTTACCGGTCCGCTCCTGAGAGAGGACTTCCCTGAGATTGAAGACGCCGTGCGTTTTGCCAACCAGCTCGATGCCGTGGTGAAATACAAGAATCAACAGTTCTTTGAAAATGAAATGCTCTATTCCGATGCCGGTGTCTTTCAGATGTTCACGTTGCCGCTGCTCAAGGGAGACCCTGAAACAGCGCTGAAAACCGCCTACTCCATTGTGATCAGCCAGGAGATTGCCGAAAAATATTTTGGAGAGGATGAGGCGCTGGGCCAGGTGCTCATGATCAATGACACCGACGCCTATACGGTCACCGGCGTCATGGAAGACCTGCCGCGCAACACCCATCTGAGATACAACATGCTCTGCTCCATGCAGACGCTTTACGCACGGAACCCGCAGGCCATGGCCGCCTGGACGCCCTTCAACTATTACACCTATGTGCTGCTGCGCGACGGCGTCACCCCCCAGACCGTTGAAGCCAAACTGCCCGCCTTTGTGGACCATCACATGGCCCAGCTCATGCAGAATATGGGCAGCAGAATATCACTCTTTCTCCAGCCGCTCACATCCATCCATCTGCACTCCCACCTGGAGTATGACACGGGCAACGGCAATGTGATGACCGTCTATATCTTTGCCGCCATTGCCCTGGTCATTCTCGCCATTGCCGCCATCAACTTCATGAACCTGGCCACGGCCCGCTCTGCCAAACGCGCCCGTGAAGTGGGCATTCGCAAGGTGCTGGGTTCTGAACGCAAGGCCCTGGTCACACAGTTTCTGGGTGAATCCCTGGTCTACGCCCTGGGTGCGCTGCTTCTGGCCTTTCTCCTGCTTTGGCTCAGCGTGCCCCTGTTCGAGTCGATCTCGGGCATGGACCTCTCCATGAATCTGACGCAGGCCCCCTGGCTCATCCCCGCCTACGTGCTTCTGGCCGCCGGCGTCGGCCTGGCCGCAGGGCTCTACCCCGCCCTCTTTTTATCCGGATTCCAGCCGGTCAAGGTGCTGAAGAGCCGTTCCGGGAAAACCGCCGGCAGCCAGCGTTTCCGCAATATCCTGGTGGTACTTCAATTCACCATCTCCATTCTGCTCATCATATCCACCACGCTCATTACCCGCCAGCTCAGCTTCATGAAGACAGAAGATCTGGGATTCAACAAAACCCAGGTGCTGGCCGTGCCCATTCTCAACAGCCGTGTGCTGGCCTCAGCGGATCAGTTCAAAAACGAAGTGCTGCAATCCCCGGATGTGCTCAGCGTCAGCCTCTCCTCTCACGTGCCGGGACAGACCCCGTGGCTGGAGACCGCCATCCCCGAGGGCATGGCCGAGAATGAAACCGCCATGATCCGCGATCTGATGGCCGATGAACACTTTGTGGACGTCATGGGACTCAAGATGGTCATGGGCCGCAACTTCTCCAAAGAGATCGCCAGTGACCGCAGTGAATCGATATTAATCAATGAGACGGCGGCACGGAAATACGGCTGGGACCATCCGCTGGGCAAGACGCTGCGTATTCGTTACCGCGATCAGTTCATCACCAAGTCTGTGATTGGCGTCTTCAGCGACTTTCACATGGTCTCTCTGCACAACGCCATTGAGCCCATGTTCATCGCCAATGAAAACCGGCGGATGCGGCTGATCTCCATGCGCATCCGCGCAGGGGCCGCTGAGTCGGCGCTGACGCAGATCAAGGCGATCTGGGCCCGGTTTGATCCCAACCGTCCCATGCAGTTCTTCTTCCTCGACCAGAGCTTTGACGCCCATTACCGCCAAGAGGAACAGCTCAACGCACTCTTCTCCTGCTTCACCGGATTCGCCATCTTCATCGCCTGTATGGGGCTCTTTGGACTGGCCTCCTTTGCCGCCGAGCAACGCACCAAGGAGATCGGCATTAGAAAAGTGATGGGCTCTTCCATTCCCGCCATCATACTCATGCTCTTCAAGGATTTTACCAAATGGGTGGCGCTGGCCAATCTGGCCGCATGGCCTCTGGCCTATTTCCTGATGCGCCGCTGGCTGGAAGGCTTTGCCTACAGAATTGAGATGCAATGGCCGGTGTTTCTGCTCTCAGGACTGGGGGCGCTGGCTGTGGCCCTGTTGACAGTCAGCTGGCAGGCCATCAAAGCCGCCACGGCCAACCCGGTGAAGAGTCTGCGCTGGGAGTAATAGAACGACAAAAGGGGGTGTCCCAAAAGTTAATTTCATGTCATTGCGAGCGTTTTTTTTGCGAAAAAATCTCCCTAAGTTTGAGCGTAGGTACAGAACATGCTCTTGCCCCCTTTCGACCGGACGGGGGTAGAACGCAACCATGGAAACGACAGTACAACAAAAAGTCGTTCTATGCTAAATCGCGTGGGTCACGAATGCATCTACAGAAGGCGCAGACAAACACAGATCTAAATAACAAAAAACAAATCTCCAAATTCCAAAAAAACAAAGCAAACCCACACCCAAGACGCCTTCAACCCTTTTCTTGCAGTGCGGTTTACTGCTAGAAAGAGACAGTTGATTTCAAGTGGTTCGCTAAATATTTCGCGCCTGAACAGGGGCCGGCGTAAAAATAAGACACCTTGCCCCGCGTTTCTTAAGCGGGGCTGGTTTAAGAAAGAGGCCGCTATGGGGGCCGGGCGGCGTCATTCATTGACGATGGGACTCAGCGCAAATGCCGATTGCATTACAACTGCGAAGCCTTTTTTGGATACTTTTTTAGCAAAAAAGTATCAAGGCGCCTTTAAAACATCAATGTGGTGGCACTTTCACCCACTCGATTCGACATAGAGCCCCAAAAACCGGTCAAGCCGCAAGGGGCTTTCCCCTATTCGGGTACTCTGTCCGCCCTTTTTGCCCAATCAAAAAGGGCGATCCTGCCTTTGCTTTGATGATTGCTTTTGCTTTGGCTTTGGCTTTGGCTTTGGCTTTGGCTTTGGCTCTTTTCCAGCGTCATAGCACGCGCCGCCCGGAAACGGTGAAAGGGGAAACGCCCGGAACGCGGCGGTGTCTGAGGCCCGGGGATTCCTCCGGGCCGAGTTTGCCGCGTTCAGTGTACCCTGAAACCGTTTCAGGCGCGGGATATTCGCTGGAGATTCTTTGGGCAGGTTTCTTCTAAAGAAAGCTGCAAAACCGCTTATCTCTGTGTCCGTTTTAGCCCTTTTGCCCCTTCAAAAAGAACGATCCTGCTTTTGCATTGATGATTGCTTTGGCTTTGGCTTTGGCTTTGGCTCTTTTCCAGCGTCATAGTACGCGCCGCCCGGAAACGGTGAAAGGGGAAACGCCCGGAACGCGGCGGTGTCTGAGGCCCGGGGATTCCTCCGGGCCGAGTTTGCCGCGTTCAGTGTACCCTGAAACCGTTTCAGGCGCGGGATATT
>Ga0209475_10002269_pt1 | contig 19973 bp, 20 predicted proteins | sample tdDd471_FD_187128 | JGI IMG/M metagenome (GOLD analysis project Ga0209475, IMG submission 187128) | Marine sediment microbial communities from the Atlantic coast under amendment with organic carbon and nitrate - tdDd47.1 (SPAdes)... | ecosystem: Environmental > Aquatic > Marine > Coastal >... | reverse complement strand
GAACCGGCGCAGCCACTTGTAGACCGTACGGGTGGAAATCCCCAACTCCGCGGCGATCACCGCCACAGGGCGGCCCTGCCGATGACGGTCGACGATCAGGTCTCGACTATGAATGGTGGTGCGGGCATTCTGGTGCGGGTTGTTCATCCTTCGGGGTCCTCGGCTGGAGTTTGGCGATTGCAGCCTAACTCCGAACCGGATGAACAACCTGCTGAGAGTTCACAGCTAGGCGCCCGGCAACACCGCCCCCGCAGACCTGATTGGAGCTTGACGCATGGACGCCGTCGCACAACTCGCCGATCACGTGATCGCCACCCGATACGCGGATCTGTCGGAGACCACCCGCGCGGCGGCCCGCCGACTGATCCTCGACACCATGGGCGTCGGGTTGGCGGGCAGCACCGGCCAATGGGCGGGCGCGCTGTTCGGCACCGCCGAAGGCTGGGGACAGGGCGGTCAGGCCCGGGTGTTTGGCCGGGCCGGGCGCTATCCTGCTGGGCTGGCTGCGCTGATGAACACCTATTGCGTGCATAATTCCGAATTTGATCGCAGCAATGGGCCTTGCCGGCACCGCACCGATGAAGGTCTTTCGCCCGGCGGTGATCGGCGGCTTTGGCGCGGTCGCGGCAGTGGGCAAGATCGCCGGGCTCGACCGCGACGGGCTGATCCACGCCTTCGGCGCGCAATACGCCCAGTCCGCAGGCTCCATGCAGGCGCATGAGGAGGGCACCATGCTACTCGCCCTGCAGATCGGTTTCAACGCCCGCGCCGCGGTCGAGGCGGTGGATCTCGCCGCCGCCGGTCTTGTCGCGACCCGGAACACGCTGCAGGGCCGGTTCGGCTATTTCAACCTGTTCGAGGTCGATACCTTCGACATGAGCGAACCCAGCGCCTTCGGCCCCAGCCGCGTGACCCTTGAGTATGCCGATGGCGCGGTGGGGACCGAAACCGTCAAACAGGCTCTCGGTCATCCGGCCAACCCGGTGACGGAACAACAGCGCGCGGAAAAATTCCGCGCCAATTGCCGTGCGGCTGTCCTGCCGTTGTCGGAGGCGCAATCCTCGGCGCTGATGGCCTGCATCGAAGATCTCGACGCGTTGGACGACCTGCGCGGGTTGATGGATCTGACCTGCCCGGAGGGTGGTTGACCCTCACGGGTTCAGCGTTTGGGGATGATCCCCCGCCATTCCCCGTTTTGAGCCATTTTCTGTACGATATCGGCGCATAGCTGGGCGACGATGCGCATCGCCGCGCGAACCGGATGGTGAGTCGTGGTCGCCAAGACCAGCGTGCGCCGCTGCTGCGCGGGGTCGATCCGGGTGGCGGTGATATGCCCCTCCTCGGCCTCTCGTTGCACGGCGTTGTAGGGCAGGATCGTCGCGACGTTGCCCGCCTCCGCCATGCGGATGATGGTCAGGAGCGAGTCGACCTCATGCTCGACGGTGAGCGCGACCCCCGGCCTGCAGACTGGTCTGGTGCATGCCGTGGCCGACAAATTCCCAGCCTGCATCGCGGATCGCCGCCGCGCAGTCGGTATAGGCGTCGATCGCGGTGACGTTGATGCTGGCCGAGACCGGCAGGTCGCGCGCGGTGAACAGGGACAACAGCCGCGCCATGCCGGCCCGCATGCCGTAGTCTGCCCAGCAGAAATTTGGCACGTCCGGGATCTGTTCGCGCTCATGCGGCGCGGTCAACAGCTTGCGCGGCATCGCCCTGTCGAAGGGCCAATGCTCGATGTTGACCACCAGGTTGACGATCAGGCGGGCGCCGTCCGGTCCGGTCAACGGTTTCTGCCGGCTGGCCAGACTGTAGGGGATGCGGGGATTGGCCTGCGCCGCGCCCTGGGGCGCCGCCGGCGGGGGCGAGAGATCGTCCATTCTGTGTCCTGACTCATAGCGACGTGCGGTGTCGGTCCTTCGCGACGTTCCTTGAAAGCGGGACACGCCCGGTAGCCGCGTGGGGATGCCGACGTCAGGATGTCAGCCGTGTCACGCGCTTTCCAATCCCAATGGGTGCAAGCGGATATAACGGTTTGGGATAGGCGGGATCGTTCAGGCGGCGGTGTCGCCGCCGACGCCGGAGCGTACCAGCGCGTCAACCAGCGCCCGGGCGCTGCGCGGCAGGGCGGTGCGGTCACGCACGGCGACGCAGCGGTCGCGCAGGGCCCATTCGTCGGACAGCCGCACAAGGCTCAGGCGCATGGTGCGGGCGTGGCGCCGGGCGGCGGATTCGGGCACCACGCCGATGCCGACCCCGGCCTCGACCATCCGGCACATCGCCTCGAAACTGCGCACCTGGATTCGCAGCGCGCGCTCGTAACCGTTCTTTTCCATCAGGCTGCGCAGGAAGGCCAGCAGCGTGCTGCCCTCGTGCAGCCCGATATGTTCACACTCCAGCGTCTCGGCAAAGCGGACCTCGCCGCTCTCGGCCAGCCGGTGATCGCGCGGCGTCGCCAGCAGCAGGCGGTCGGTCGAGAACCGGATCACCTCCAGCCCCCCTGCGTCCACCTCGCCCGAGAAGATCCCGAGATCGGCGGTGCCGTCCTGGATGCCGCGCAGGATGTCATGGGTCAGCCGTTCCTGCAGATCGACGGTGAGCTGCGGGCGATCGGCCAGGAACCGGGCCAGGAACTCGGGCAGGAACTCGGTCACGGCGGTGGTGTTGGCGAAGATGCGGACATGGCCGCCGGTCTCGCCGCTGGCGAAATCATCCTTGAGGAAATCGACCTGCCGCAGGATCAGCCGGGCATGGTGCAAAAGGGTCTCTCCGGCCTTGGTCAGGCTCACCCCCTTGTTGCTGCGATAGATGATCTGGGCGCCGAGCTGTTGCTCCAACCCACGGATGCGCGCGCTGGCCGCCGGGGCCGAGAGAAAGGCGCGCCGCGCGCCCTGGGTCAGGTTTCCCGCCTCGGCGACCTGCACGAACAGCTGAAGATCCTGAAACTGAATGTGCATCGCGGCCTCCCTGCGTTCGGTGTTCCCGAATGCAGCCTTGTTAAATCGCGAATTTGAGAAACGCAATTAAGGTGGCAAAACACAGGAACCCGCAGCAGCGCAGGAGCCGGACCGTGGACATCGAACACCTTCAGCAATGGATCGGCCGATCCGAACAGGTGGAGGAGCGGATCGCCGCCTTTCCCGCCAACGGTCTGGCCGCCACCCTGGATCGGTCGGATCCCCCGTATGACGACGGCACAGTCTTGCCGCCGTGCTGGCACTGGCTGTATTTCCTTGCCCCCAGCCGGCACGGCGAACTCGGCCCTGACGGCCATGCGGCGCGCGGCGGTTTCCTGCCGCCGGTTCCGCTGCCGCGCCGGATGTGGGCCGGCAGCCGGCTGGAGTTCCACGCCCCGCTGTGCATCGGCCGGCGCTTGCGCCGGGTCTCGACCGTCAAGGACGTCGCGCTCAAATCCGGGCGTGGCGGCGCGCTGGTTTTCGTTACCGTCGCGCACCGGGTGCTGGACGGTGAAACCCTTTGCGTCGAGGAAGAGCAGGACATCGTTTATCGCGCCGCGCCCCAACCCGGCGCCCCGACCCCCACACCGAAACCGGCGCCTGAAGATGCGACGTTCTCACGGGTGATCCACCCCGACCCGGTGCTGCTGCAGCGTTACTCGGCGCTGACCTTCAACGGCCATCGCATTCACTACGACCGCGACTATTGCCTGCATCACGAGGGGTATCCCGGCCTCGTGGTGCACGGCCCGCTGCTGGCGACGCTGATGCTGGATTTGCTGCGCCGGAATGATCCCGGCGCGCGGGTGGCGCGGTTTTCGTTCCGCGCGCAGGCGCCGATCTTTGACCTGCATGATTTCTCTGTTCACGGCGCGCCCGATCCGGACGGCGAAACCGTCCGCCTCTGGGTGCGGCGCCACGATGGCGCCCTCGCCATGAGCGCAACCGCCGCGCTGACCAAAGGACAAGACACATGAGTGACCCCCATCAGGACATCCGCGAGGCCGTGCGCGGCCTCTGCGCCACCTTTCCGCCCGAGTACCACCGCAAGGTGGACGAGCAGCGCGGCTATCCCGAGGCCTTCGTCGACGCCCTGACCGAGGCGGGCTGGCTCGCCGCGCTGATCCCCGAGGAGTTCGGTGGCTCCGGCCTCGGGCTGGCCGAGGCCTCGGTGATCATGGAGGAGATCAATCGCGCCGGCGGCAATTCCGGCGCCTGCCACGGGCAGATGTACAACATGGGCACGCTGCTGCGGCACGGCTCGGACGCGCAGAAACGGGACTACCTGCCCAGGATCGCCCGCGGTGAACTGCGCCTGCAGTCGATGGGGGTGACCGAACCCACCACCGGCACCGACACCACCAAGATCAAGACCACCGCCGTCAAGAAGGGCGACCGATATGTCGTCAACGGCCAGAAGGTCTGGATCAGCCGGGTTCAGCATTCCGACCTGATGATCCTGCTGGCGCGCACCACGCCGCTGTCCGAGGTCAAGAAGAAGTCGCACGGCATGTCGATCTTCATCGTCGACCTGAAGCAGGCGATCGGCAACGGGATGGAGGTGAAGCCGATCCCCAACATGGTCAACCACGAGACCAACGAACTGTTCTTCGACAATCTCGAAATCCCGGAGGAAAACCTGATCGGCGAGGAGGGGATGGGCTTCAAATACATCCTCGACGGGCTCAACGCCGAGCGCACGCTGATCGCCGCCGAATGCATCGGCGACGGCTACTGGTTCATCGACAAGGTCTCCGACTACGTGAGGGAACGCACCGTCTTCGACCGCCCGATCGGCCAGAACCAGGGCGTGCAATTCCCCATCGCCGAGGCCCATATCGAGGTCGAGGCCGCCAACCTGATGCGGTTCGAGGCCTGCCGGCTGTTCGACGCGGGCGAACCCTGCGGCGCGCAGGCCAACATGGCAAAATACCTTGCCGCCAAGGCCAGTTGGGAGGCCGCCAATGCCTGCCTGCAATTCCACGGCGGTTTCGGCTTTGCCAACGAATACGACGTGGAGCGCAAGTTCCGCGAAACCCGCCTCTACCAGGTGGCGCCGATCTCCACCAATCTGATCCTGTCCTACGTTGCCGAGCACATCCTCGGCCTGCCGAGGTCGTTCTGATGCGGCCGCTGGACGGGGTGACGGTGGTCACGCTGGAGCATGCCGTGGCCGCCCCCTTCGCCACCCGGCAACTGGCCGATCTGGGCGCAAGGGTGATCAAGGTCGAGCGCCCCGGCACCGGCGATTTTGCCCGCGCTTATGACGAACGCGTCGGCGGGCAGGCGTCGCATTTCGTCTGGGCCAACCGATCGAAGGAAAGCCTGACGCTCGACGTCAAGCATCCGCAGGCCGACGAGGTGCTGCACCGCCTGCTGGCCAAGGCCGACGTGCTGGTGCAGAACCTCGCGCCCGGGGCAGCAGCGCGGCTGGGCCTGACCCGCGCGGCGCTGTCCGATGTGAATCCCGGCCTGATCGTCTGCAACATCTCGGGCTACGGCCCCGACGGGCCCGACCGGGACCGCAAGGCCTATGACCTGCTGGTGCAGGCCGAGGCCGGGTTCCTGTCGGTCACCGGCACCCCGGAGCAGCCCAGCAAGTCGGGCGTCTCCATCGCCGATATCGCCGCGGGCATGTATGCCTATACCAACACCCTCGCGGCGTTGATCCAGCGCGGCAAGACGGGGCAGGGCGCCACCATCGAGGTCTCCATGCTCGAGGCGCTGGCCGAATGGATGGGTTACCCGATGTATTACGCCTATGACGGCGCGCCGCCGCCCGCCCGCGCCGGGGCCAGCCACGCCACGATCTTTCCTTATGGTCCGTTCCCGGCGGGCGACGGCTCGGTGGTGATCCTCGGGCTGCAGAACGAACGGGAATGGGCGGCCTTCTGCGACGCGGTGCTGCACCAGCCCGCGCTGAAACAGGATGCCCGGTTCGACAGCAACGCGCGGCGTGCGGCGAACCGCGAGGCACTGACCGATCTGATCACCGCCGCCTTCGCCGGGCTGACCGGCGACGCGGTTATCGCCCGGCTCGACGCTGCCGGCATCGCCAATGCCCGGATGAACGACATGGCCGGCCTGTGGGACCATGCCCAGCTCCGGGCGCGCGACCGCTGGCGCGAGGTCGGCAGCCCGGCCGGCCCGATCCCCGCGCTCTTGCCGCCCGGCGGCTTCGACGGCTACGCGCCGCGCATGGACCCTGTCCCGGCGCTCGGCGAACATACCGACACGGTGCTGTCCGGTCTCGGGTTCTCCTCCACCGAGATCGACCGTCTGCACCGGGAGGGGGCGCTGTGAGCGCCCCCTTCGAAAACGCCAGAAGCCTGCTTTTCGTGCCGGGTGACCGCGAAGACCGTATTCCCAAGGCGGTGGCCAGTGCGGCCTGCGCCACCATCATCGACCTCGAGGATGCGGTGGCCCCCGAGGACAAGCCGCGCGCGCGCCGCGCCGTGGCCGCCTTCCTCGGGGGGCTTCCGGCTGCCTCGGTTCTGCTGCGCGTGAACGCGGTGGATACGCCTTGGTACGCCGAGGATGGGGCGCTGGCGACGCATTCCGCCGTTGCCGGAGTCGTCTTGCCCAAGGCCGACCTCGCGGCGTTGTCCCGTGCCCGCCGGGATATGGATACCCCGATCTGGCCTTTGGTCGAGACCGCGCAGGGACTCAACGACTTGCGGGGCATGGTGCAATTGCCTGGCATGGCACGCATGCTTCTGGGTACTATCGATCTGGCTCTGGACCTCGGGCTCGACGACCGGCAGGCCGGCGGTCGGTCGATGCTGGACATGGCCCGCTTCCAGCTTGTGGCCGCCTCAACCGCCGCCGGGCTGGCGCCTCCGGTTGATGGGGTGTTCGCGAATCTGGCGGATGTAGGGGGTCTGGGGGACGCCGCGGCCCATGCCCATGCCTGTGGCTTCGGTGGCATGATGTGCATTCACCCTGCTCAAGCTGCGACGGTGAACCATGCCTTTGCCCCGGCCGAGGCTTTGCTCGATTGGGCGCGCCGCGTACGACAGGCGGCCGAAGGTCAGAACGGCGCCTTTCGCTTCGAGGGGCAGATGATTGACGCACCGGTTCTGGAAAAAGCCGAGCGGCTGCTCGCCACCCGTCCCCGGCCATGACGACGACGGCGCCCTGTCTCCCGCGCCGAGCAAACAAGGAGACCAACGCTCATGAAGGGACCGGTACCTGTCAAGCGCGTGATCGACTACAACATGAAGGTTCGCGTCAACCCGGCCCCTGTCGGCGCGCCGATGCCCGGCGTCGTCGCCTCGGTCGCCGTCACCCCTCTGATGGTGGAATTCGAACAGGCTGGCCGCGTCCCGCGTCAGCGCCCCCGGTACCAGGCCGAATTCCTTTGGCAGCGGTCGTTGTCGACGCGCTGAGCAGCGGAACTGGCGAACTGCGCATGCACCAACGGTTTCGGCAACCCGGACCCGCGGCACTCGGCCTTGACCTGGAAAAACTCCTCGGCCTTCGAAGCTCAAGCCGCATAAATGAGAAACCGGAGCGGCATCAAAGCGTGACAGGTCCAGAAACAAGCGGCGCCGTTTCGGCGCCGCTCTGGTCTTTACCGGGAACCGCCGTTCAGCTCGCCAACAGTTCCGTCAGTTTCTGGTCGATGAATTTCACATCATCTGGATTCGTGCCGGGACCGCCCGCGAAATGGCCCCAGATCGAGGGAACGGGGACATAGTCGGCGTTGGGCATGTTCGCGACCTCATTCTGGCTGTCCTCGACCGGGAAATACAGATCGGTCTGACCGGGCATGACATAGGCCTTTGCCTTGATCGCACCGAGTGCCGCCTTGTAGTCGCCGTTGTAGAGATCGTTGTCGCTGATGTCGCCGTGCTGCCAGGTCCAGGCCATGGTCAGCAGGTTGTTTGCATCCTTGGGCAGGAAGAAACCCTCCCAGAAGCCGATGAGGAAATCTTCCAGCGACGCATAGCCGAGCGCCTTGAGATCGAGTTCTTCGCGGTAGAAGGTCTGCGACAGGCCCCAGCCGGCATAGACCCGGCCCACTGCGCGCAGGCCTTTTTCCGGCTTGCTCGTATAGCGCCCGTTTTCCCAGGCGGAATCGGCGCGCAGCGCGGCCTTGACGCCTTCGAGAAAGACATAGTTGTGGCGGGAACACTTGGCCGAGCCGCAGAACGGTGCGATCAGCTCCACCATGTCGGGGAACAGCGCACCCCAATGGAAAGTCTGAAGCGCGCCCATGGACCAGCCTGTCACCATGCGGATCTTCTCGATACCGAATTTTTCGGTGATCAACCGGTGTTGCGCCATCACGTTGTCATAGGCGGTGACATCGGGGAAGCGGTCGGCATTGTAGGGTTCGGGCGTGTTCGACGGCGAGGACGAAAGGCCGTTTCCGAACATGTTGGGGATGACAATGAAGTATTTTTCGGGATCGAGGGCCATGCCCTTACCGATCAGCCATTCGTTGTCGTAGTGCTGACCTGAGTACCAGGTCGGGTAGACAATTACATTGTCCTTGGCGGCGTTGAGTGTGCCGAAGGTCTTGTAGGCCAGCTTGCAGTCAGGGACGGCCAGGCCGCACTGGAACTTGAAGGTGCCGAGGTCGAAGATGTCGTAGTCTTGTGTCATTGTAGATTCCTTTGGTTGCACAGTGTGCTGCGGCCGGAACCGCAGCACACTCGGAACAGGTCCGATGAGATTATGCGCGCGTGCTGTTCCCGGCGAGTGAACTCAGAACATAGTAGGCGGCACCGCCCACCAGGCCAGCCGAGATTGCCGTGGAAAGGTGCGGCAAATACCACTCGACGATGAAGGCCACAGCCGAGCCGCAGGCCCAGGCCAGGAAAGCCGTGCCGCGCCAGTCGGCATCGATCTTCGAGCCCTTCCGAACCAGGTACTGATCGACAAGGATGATCGCACCGATCGGCGGCACCAGGATACCCAGCAGCGACAGCCACTGAATGAAGAAGGCCCAGACGTTGGTGGCCGCGATCACGATGCCGATTGCACCCAGGATGATTGCGAACAGTCGCATGTGGCTGCGCAGGATGCGCGACCAGCCGGTGGCGGCGTTGTACAGGCAGTGGGCACAGACCGAGCCGAGGTTCACGTAGAGGAACAGGAAGGCCAGCACGCTGAGCCAGGTCAGTTGCTGGGCGTTCATGTAGCCGAACATGTTGTCAGTGCCGAAGGGATTCGCATCCGGCACGGCCAATGCCGCGGTCATCACACCGCCGACCAGCATGGCGGCGAGGTTGGCGAAGGGGAAGGCGCTGAAGGTGGCGACCCATGAACTTTTTTCGTCCGCGGCCCATCGGTTGAAGTCGGCGCTCACGGTGCCGGCGTCGATGAACAGTGCGATGACCACGGTCAGGCCGACGCCCATGCTCATGGTGGCGGCACCGTTGTTGCCCGGATAGGCCAGGATCGCGTCCCAGCCCGACGTGGCGGCGGCATCGCCGGCAACCCATAGACCGAGAACGACGAACAGTGGCACCGAGATTGTCCCGATGATGTGCAATCCTCTCACGCCGACGAAGGTGATGCCGATATAGAGCGCACCGGCGATCACCGTCATGACGACGTAATTCAGTTCGTAGGTTGAACTGACCAGCGCGCCGGTAATCCCGGTTTGCACCGCATACCAGCCCAGCAAGAGGGTCGAGAGCAGGCCGGAGGCAAAGACATAGCCCTTGCGCCCGAAGACGATGCTGGCGAGCAGGGCAAAGTTCAGACCCTTGCGGGCGCCCAGCTGGCCCAGCAGGCCGACATAGAACAGCATGATCAGGTTGCCGATGATCATCGCTTTCAGCGCCGCGGCAAAGCCCATGCCGAGCACGAGGATCGAACCGGTCATTGCCCCGGTGATGATCATCGGAAAGCCCATCCAGACCATGGTGACGGAGAACATGCTGCGCCGGGCCTTGGCCGGCACCGGTTCATGTTCATATTCTTCGCCGAGGGCGTGGTCGACGTTCTCTTCTATTTTTTCGAGCTCATCAGGCTCGATGTGCTGGATTGATTCAGACATTGCATTACCTCTCTGTCGTTGTAGGCGGTGATTTTTCCGGGACATTTGTCTTCAAGGCATGCGACGGCCCTTTGCCCGCCGGCGATGCCGATGAGCGCCCAAACGGACGAACGTTTTGATCGGGTTGGTGTGATCCACCTTGCGGAAATTTTTGCAGGGGCGGAGCGTGCCAGGGGGCGTTTCGGGGCCGAACGTCTGTGCCTTGTGGTGTTTCCTTCCCGACTGATGGAGTGTTGGGGACAGCAAAAACGAAAAAAGCCCCGACTCGTCGAATCACTGTCGACTGAGTTCGAGGCCTAACTGCCGAATTGAAGCTCAGGCACGTCTTTGGACCCAAGCTGTCAAATTGCTGGCATGATTCGTTAACAAATGCAAATTTTTGATTCTGTTTGGACGGGCCGAGAGGGGAATTCGGCGGTTTTTGCCGATTTTTTGGACGAAACGTCACGGAACTTCAGGGAAATCTCCCTTGAGTTGAGGAATCTTCTCATTTTCGGGTCTGCCAGGGCGGGGCCTGAGACGATGCGGAACGGCCCCGCGCCGAGGGCTTTCCTGCGCAAATCCCTCGCTGCCAGAACCGCGAAAGACGTGCGGCGGGTGGCGCCGGCTGTTTCACCGGCTCCAGGGCGCGCGCGGCTTGCCTGGCGGGATGGGGCCGGGTCGATAGTATGCGATTTTCCGGCTGGCCGCGTGGCGTGATTCTGGCGCCGAATTTCCTTGAGAACCAAGGAGTTTGCAGGTTGGGAATCTGGGTTTCGTGTTGCCGAGTTCCCCTTTGGGTGATGGTAATAGGCTGAAAAATAACAAGAAAATTTATCTTGCAAAAATTGTGATTATGCTCAACGATTGTTGCAGGCTCAAATGCGAGCCTGACAATATGATGAGCAAATAGGCTCTCCGTTCGTGGTGACTGCACCGCGCCGGGGGGCCTTTTTTTATTGCCAAATCCAATGGCTGCTCGCATCCAACAGAGGAGAAGTCTGAATGAAACGTCGTGATTTTCTTGGGAGCCTTGGAGCCGTGGGGACAGCCGGCATGCTGTCGACACCGGCCTTGCTGTCTTCGGCCGGCCGGGCCTTTGCGCAGGGCAACGATATCCCTGTTGGCCTGCTGTTCTCGCTGACCGGCGCGGTTGCCGTTGTGGAAAGCACGCTGCATGACGCCGCGCTGATGGCCATCGAAGAGATCAACGCGTCTGGCGGGATTCACGGTCGCCAGCTGCGGCCGATCATCGAGGATCCCGCATCCGATCCGGCAACCTATGCCGACCGCGCGCGGCGCCTCATGATCCGTGACAAATGCGTCAGCGTTTTCGGATCCTACACCTCGGCGAGCCGGCAGGCTGTTCTTCCGGTCACCGAGCAGCGCAACAACCTCTACTGGTATCCGACCCTCTACGAGGGTCGCGAATGCTCGCGCAACGTCATGTACGGCGGCGCGGTCCCGAACCAGCAGCAGGATGATCTCATTCCCTGGGCGATCGAGAATTTCGGCCCCCGTTTCTACATGATCGGCAACAACTACGTCTATCCGAAAGAAGAAAACAACTACTGCAAGACGCTCCTCAAACAGTACGGCGGCGAGGTCGTGAACGAGGAATATGTGCCGCTCGGACACTCGGATTTCAGCTCCGTCATCAACCGCATCCGTTCGGAAAAACCGGATGTCATTTTCGCCACCGTCGTCGGTGATTCGGACGTGGCCTTTGCGCGTCAATACCACGCCGCCGAACTGGATCCGTCGAAAATGCCGGTGGTCAGCCTGACCCGCTCCGAGGTCGAGGTCAAAGCGATCGGCGGCGAGGCCGCGGCGGGCCATTTCTCGTCGGCCCCCTATTTCATGGGGCACGCCACCGCCGAGAACGAAAAGTTCGTCGAAGCCTACAAGTCGCGTTACGGCGCTGACCAGGTGACACATTTCGTAAGCGAGGCGGCCTATTTCCAAGTCTATCAGTTCAAGGCCGCGCTTGAGAAACTGGATCCCGCGAACATCACGCCGGAAACCATTCGCGATGCGGCGGTTGGCCTGACGCTGAACGCACCGCAGGGCGAAGTCCTGATTGACGAGAACCTGCACACGCACCTTTGGCCGAAAATCGGTCAGTGGCAGACAAACGGTCAGGCCGAGGTTCTCATCGAGTCCAAGGAACGGGTCGCGCCGAAGCCCTATGCGGCCTACCCGGGCCAGTCCTGCACCGGCCAAGGGCTGGTCAAGGCCTGAACCAATCTACCAAGCAAGAAGCAAAGCGTCCGGCCCTGAAACACGGGTCGGACCAACGGGAAAGGTTTGCCTATGGACGTGATTGCAAATCAACTGTTCGCCGGTTTGAGCATGGCTTCGATCTTGCTGATGATCGCGCTCGGACTGGCGATCATCTATGGCGCAATGGGGGTTATCAATCTGGCGCACGGCGAGTTCGTGATGCTGGGGGCCTATGCGACCTGGGCGCTGCAGACCTATGCCGGGATCGGCATTCTGCCGGCGCTGCCGCTCGTGTTCATTTCCGTGGCCGCCGTGGGCTGGATCGTTGAAAAGGTCGTCGTTCAGAACCTCTATCACCGCCCGCTGGATACCATCCTTGCCACATGGGGCATCGGGATCATCCTGCAACAGGCGGTGCGCCTGGGCGTGGGCGCTGAATCCCGTTTCGTGAAGGGGCCGGCCCTGCTCTCGGGGAACACGGAAATCGGCCCGCTGATCATGTCAAACTACAGGCTGTTCGTGATCGTTTTCTCGATGGCGGTCCTTGCCGCGACCTGGGTTCTGATGACCCGTACCGAGTTCGGGATGAAGCTGAGGGCAGTGATCCAGAACCGGGCCATTTCCGAATGCTACGGGATCGAGGCGAAACGCGTCTACTCGATCACCTTCGCATATGGCGCGGGTCTCGCAGGCATTGCCGGCGCGCTCATCACACCGCTGTTCAGCACCATTCCGACCATGGGGACCGGCCTTGTCGTCGATGCCTTTCTCGTCGTCATCGTCGGCGGCCTGGGAAGTCTGATCGGGTCGGCCGCGGCCTCGGTCCTGATCGGCGAGGCGACAGCGATCTTTTCGATCGTGATCAATGACACGCTCGGCCGCATCGCGGTTCTGGCGGGCATCATCCTTCTGATCCGCTTCCGTCCTCGCGGGCTCTTCCCGACCGAAACACGTCGCTAAGGAAACAGGCATGTCATCCAAATTCCAATACGACCTTGTTGCTCTCGTGATCTTTGCGCTGGTGGTTGCCTTCGGCGTGCCGGCCGTCATGAACTACGACGGATTCGAGCTCAACACCTTCGCGCGGTATCTCGCCCTGGCGATCGTGTCGATGGCGCTGTCGCTGTCCTGGGGAACCGCCGGACTTCTCAATCTCGGCCAGGCCGCGACCTTCGGCATGGGCTCTTATGCGATGGCGATGCACCTGAAACTGCGCGCCAGCGACGGGCTGCCCGATTTCATGGGATGGAACAATGTCGAAACCCTTCCCTGGCTGTGGGTTCCGTTCGAGTCCCTGACGTTCACCTTGCTGGCCGGGTTGCTCGTACCCGCCTTCATCGGCGGCCTGATCGCGATCTTCATGTTCCGCGCGCGCATCGCCGGTGTCTTCGTCGCCATCATCACGCTGGCCTTCCTGGTCGCCTTCCAGCTTCTGTTCATCAACCAGCAGGGGCTGACCGGCGGCCAGAACGGCCTGACCGGACTTGCTCAGATGTCCCTGTTCGGGTGGACCGTCGACCCCTACAGCATGGGTTTTTATAATCTCGTTGCGGGATGCCTCGTCGTGGCGCTGGCGTTCGGGGTCTACCTGACGCACAGCAAGTTCGGCCTGATCCTGCGGGCCATTCGCGAGGATGCCGACCGGGCCCGGTTTTTCGGCTACAACGTTGCCAGCTATCAGACGCTTGTGTTCTGCATTTCCGCGGCGCTCGCGGGGTGGGCGGGCATGCTCTACACATTGGTGCTCGAGTTCGCGTCGCCAACTTACATGAGCGTCTCCTTCAGCCTTGCGATCGTGATCTGGTGCGCGGTGGGTGGACGCGAATCCGTTAGCGCGGCCGCGTTCGGGGCCATCGTGGTCAACATGCTCGAGGGGCGTCTGTCGGATGTCTTCGTCGAAGGGTGGCACCTCATACTGGGTGTGATCTTTGTTCTGGTGGTCATGTTCATGCCCCGTGGCATCTACGGCTTGCTCTCGGACAGCGTCCAGAAAATCCGCCGTATAAGGCGCACTCGCGATCAACGCAGCGTCGAAACCTTTCCGAACACGTAACGCCGTCAAAGGCAGGAGCAGAACTCATGGAACAACTGCAAGTTACGGATCTGCAAGTGGAATTCGGCGGGCTTCGTGCCGTGGATGGCCTCAGTTTCTCGGTGCAAGAGGGTGAAATCCTTTGCCTGCTTGGTCCAAATGGCGCGGGGAAGTCGACAACGCTGGACCTGATCTGCGGAAAGACGCAGCCAACCGACGGGTCCATTCAACTCAATGGTGTCGAAATTTCGCAAATGCTCGAGTTTCGCAGGGCACGGCTGGGCATTGGCCGGAAATTCCAGGTGCCCTCGGTGTACAAGAATTTGACGGTCGACGAAAACCTGTCGGTTGCCAGGTCCAGGCGACCGGGGATGTGGAACGCGCTCACCCGGCTTTCCCTGACCGACGCCCGCGAGGCCGCATCGATCCTCGACCGGGTCAATCTCGGTGCCAAGCGGCACGAAATGGCCGGAAACCTTTCACATGGCGAAACGCAGTGGCTCGAGATCGCCATGCTGATCGCGCAGGACAGCAAGTTGATCCTGATGGATGAGCCGACGGCGGGCATGACCATCCAGGAAACCGAACGCACCGCGGAAATCTTTCGATCTCTCAGCGACAACCACACGCTGATCGTGGTCGAGCACGACATGTCCTTTGTCCGCACAGTGGCCGACCGGATCATCGTGATGAACCGCGGGGCGATGCTGGCCGAAGGCACGATCGAAGAAATCGAGGCCAATGAAGACGTCAAGACAGCGTATCTGGGGCATTGAGCATGGAAAACCTGAAAGCGAGAGATCTGTATTCCTACTACGGCACGAGCCCGGTCCTTCAGGGCGTTTCCTTCGATCTCCAACAGGGCGAGTTCCTCGCGGTCCTGGGGCGCAATGGCGTCGGCAAGACGACACTGCTGAAATCGATCATGGGGTTGACCGACCGGTGCGACGGCGGTCTTGCCTTTGGTGAGCGGGAGATCCTGGGCCTTTCCACGCCGCAGCGATCGCGGCTGGGGATCGGCTATATCCCGCAGGGACGTGAAATCATCCCTCAGTTTACGGTGCGTGAAAACATCGTGATGGGAACGTTCGCCAGGACTGACGGCAGTCGGGACATCCCCGATTACCTGTTCGACATGTTCCCGATCCTGAAGGAGTTCATCTCTCGCCGCGCGGGCGACTTGTCCGGTGGTCAACAACAACAACTGGCCATCGCGCGCGCGCTTGCGATGGACCCCAAGATTCTCATCCTCGACGAGCCGACGGAGGGCATTCAGCCGAACATCGTCAAGCAGATCGAGGATGCGATCGTCTGGCTCAATCAGGAACGTGGGCTGGGCATTATCCTCGTCGAGCAGAACGTGCCGTTCGCAAGATCGGCGTCGGACCGATTTCTCCTGCTCGACAAGGGGCGGGTCGTTCTGACCGGAAAATCGGATGAGCTGACTGACGACCTCGTCGAGAAACACCTGACCTTCTGACCGATCAGGACACTTCACCAATCAACCCAACGGGAAAGGAAAAGACATGAGACATGGCGATATTTCAAGCAGCGACACCACGGTTGGCGTCGCGGTCGTAAACTACAAGATGCCCCGGCTGCATACCAAGGCCGAGGTCATGGAAAACGCCGAAAAGATCGGGGACATGATCATCGGCATGAAGCAGGGGCTGCCGGGCATGGACCTGGTCGTTTTCCCCGAATACAGCACCCAGGGGATCATGTACGACGCCGACGAGATGATGGAAACGGCCGCGAATATCCCAGGCGACGAAACCGAGGTTTTTGCGCGGGCTTGCCGGAAGGCCAACACCTGGGGGGTGTTTTCCCTGACCGGTGAGCGCCACGAGGAACACCCGAAGAAGACCCCGTACAACACCCTTATCCTGATGAACAACAAGGGCGAAATCGTTCAGAAGTATCGCAAGATCCTGCCCTGGAACCCGATCGAAGGATGGTATCCCGGCGACCAGACCTATGTTGTCGAGGGGCCGAAAGGGCTCAAGGTCAGCCTCATCATCTGCGACGACGGCAACTATCCCGAGATCTGGCGCGACTGCGCCATGAAGGGGGCGGAACTCATCGTGCGCTGCCAGGGCTACATGTACCCCGCCAAGGAGCAGCAGGTCATCATGGCCAAGGCGATGGCCTGGGCGAACAACACCTATGTCGCGGTTTCCAACGCGGCCGGATTCGACGGTGTCTACAGCTACTTCGGCCATTCGGCGATCATCGGGTTCGACGGCCGCACGCTGGGCGAATGCGGCGAAGAGGAAATGGGCATCCAGTATGCCCAGCTTTCGATCCCGGAAATCCGCGACGCGCGGGCCAACGACCAGTCGCAGAACCACCTCTTCAAGCTGCTGCACCGCGGCTATACCGGCATCCACGCCTCGGGCGACGGCGACAAGGGCGTGGCGGAATGCCCGTTCGAGTTTTATCGCAACTGGGTCAACGATGCCGAGAAGACCCGAGAGCAGGTCGAATCGTTCACGCGCACGACCGTCGGCGTCGCATGCTGCCCGGTCGGAGGCCTTCCGACCGGCGCCAAGGAAAAAGAAGCCGACTGAAACGGCGCAACGGACCGGGGCGGTTGTTCGTAACCGCCCCGGCCCCCTCTCAATGGCAGGAGAATACATGCCTTTTTTGACGGATCGGATGCATGACAGGCAGCGGCAGGAGAAACTCGCCGCGGCGCTTTCTGATGAAAACTCCGGAACCGCGTCGCGGGGTGACGGCCGGGCCGGCCCTGTGCAGGCGCTTGCGTCGCGCTTTTCCTTCGACCTTCAGAGAATAGAAGACGAATTGCGTGCATCCATCATCGGGCAGGATGAGGCGATCGAGCAGGTACTGGAAATTCTCAAGGTCGTCCGGGTCGATATCGGCGATCCGCGCAAACCGCTGGCCTCGGTTCTGTTCTGCGGGCCGACCGGCGTCGGCAAGACGGAAACCGTCCGCACGATTGCGCGCGCCATGTATGGCGACGCGGATGCCTTTTGCCGGGTCGACATGAACACGCTCTCGCAGGAACACTATGCCGCCGCGATCACCGGCGCGCCGCCGGGATACGTCGGGTCCAAGGAAGGCACCACCATCCTCGATCAGGAAAAGATCGAGGGAACGCGAAACCTTCCGGGTCTGGTGCTTTTCGACGAGTTGGAAAAGGCCAGCAACGAGGTGGTCCTCGCCCTCATGAACGTGTTCGACAACGGCCTGCTCACCGTCGCGTCGGGGGAACGGACCTATTCGTTCAGGAACAGCCTGATTTTCATGTCGTCCAACCTTGGCGCGCGCGAGCTGATGATGCTCGATGAACGCGCGACGGGCGTTCGGGGGCTATTGTCCCGGATGTCGGGGGGAGGGACCAAAAAACGAAGCGAACGCGCACATGAGATTGTCATGCGGTCGCTGCTCGAACGGTTTCCGCCGGAACTGGTCAATCGAATAGATCACATTGATACATTCAACTGGATCGACAGCAGCAAGATGCCGGATCTTGTCGATGTGGAGTTGCAGCGCCTGAACCGGCGGCTTAAGAAACACGGTCTCTGGCTGGAGATGTCTTCGGATGTCAGGGACTTCATCGCATTGAAAGGGTATGATAAGCGCTTTGGGGCGCGCGGGCTGCGCCGCTCGATGCGTCGCTATCTTGAGTTTCCCCTCGCCGGCTACCTTTTGGGGGACCATGGTGATTTCTCCCCTCCGGAAGGAAGTGCCATTGTGAAACTCTCGGCTGAGTATCGAGATGATGCGGTTTCATTTCGGCAGGCTTCGGAAAAAGGAAAAGATCTTTGAAGAGTTGGAAAATCGGCCTGCTTTTCTCGGAAACCGGGGTGACGTCGATCATTGAGCGGTCGCAGTTGAACGGGGCATTGTTGGCCATTGACCAGATCAACGCGAAAGGCGGGGTGCGCGGGATTCCGATCCAACCGGTGTCTTACGATCCGGCGTCGGTGACACGGAAATACGGGGAACTGGCCGAGAAAATGATTGTCGAAGACAAGATCGGCGTGATTTTCGGGTGCTACATGTCTTCCTCGCGCAAAGAGGTGCTCCCGGTGGTTGAGCGCCGCAATGCCCTGTTCTTCTATCCCACCCTCTATGAGGGGTTCGAGTATTCCCCCAACGTCATCTATGGCGGTGCGTGCCCGAACCAGAACAGCGTGCCGCTGGCGAACTATCTCATGAATACCTACGGCAACCGGTTCTATTTCGTCGGCTCCGACTACATCTACCCCAGAGAGTCCAACCGCGTGATGCGCAACGTGCTGCGCCAGGGCGGCGGCGAAGTGCTGGGCGAGGTCTATTTCGACCTCGAGGCCAGACAGGCGGATTTCTCGGAGGTGATCGATGACATCATGGACAAAAAGCCGGACGTGATTTTTTCCACGGTTGTCGGACAGGGATGTATCGAGTTTTATAAGGCCTACCACACCGCAGGTGGGGACGGGCGGACGTGCCCCATTGCCAGCCTTACGATGAACGAAGGGGAGATAGAAGCCATCGGTTGTGAAGCTTCTGCGGGTCACATTACCGCCGCGCCCTATTTCCGCGCGATCAACTCGCCTGCGAACCGTAGTTTTCTCAAGGCATACCGGGCAAAGTTCGGTTCGACCGTCGATGTGACAAGCGGGTGCGAGGCGGCGTACAGTCAGGTCCATCTGTTTGCCGCCGCGCTGGAGGAAACCGGGGAGATCGACACCGAGTCTCTGCGTGAGGTCTTGCTGGGCGCCAGCTTTGACGCGCCCCAGGGGCTGATCAAGATCGACCCGGACAACAACCATACCTATCTTCGGTCGTGCATTGCCAAGGTGAATGAGGCAGGGGAGTTTGTCATACAGGCCAAGGTGCGCCGCGCCATCAAGCCGGATCCCTACCTGGTCTTTCCCACCATTCACGATTGGAGTTTCCGCACACTCAAGGTGGTTGGAGGTGGACGCAAGAATGAGTGATCCGATTCAGGATCTTCGCGACCTCCATGCGCTGGTTGTCCACCCGCGGGACAGGAGTGCTGACGAACTCTTGCAACAGGTGAACCGGATTGGCTGCCATTTTGATCACATGTGGCCGTTGCCCAGAACCCTGCCTGACAAATTCGATCTGGTTTTCCTGGATGTCACGGATCAAAGCGCCCAACGCCTGACCTCTTTCCTCAACAGCAACGAGAAGGCGCCGACGATCATCGCGATCATTGGTTATGAAAATCCGTCTGTTCTGGATGTGATTTTCGAGATCGGTGCCCACGCGGTCCTTACAAAGCCGGTGCGCGCCGCCGGGGTCCTCAGCAGCATGCTGATGGCCCGCCGGTACCAGCAAGAGCAGCTTCGCTTCAAGAAAGAGTTGAAGAAGGTCCGCGAGAAACTCGACAACGTGCAAAAGGTGAACGACGCTAAATTCATCCTGATGCGACATCGCGGAATTACCGAACGCGACGCCTACGACCTGATCCGCAAGCAGGCGATGACGAAGAGAACGACAACGACTGAAATCGCGCAGTCCATAATCAATGCCGAGAGCATTCTTAGCAAAATGGGCGACGCATAGTGGGTTTGTGAAACGTTTCGGCAGGTCAGGACATGACGACCGCCTGATCGCGGCTTGCCGTCGGTTGGGGCGCGTCCCGAGGTGACGTGCTCCCCGTAGAGTCCGCGTTTGTTAGTTCGCTCTGTTCAGGGTTTGGTCCGCTACTGACCGCTGGGGTGAATCGCCCCGGTTTTGCCGGAGACCTATAGCTTCATTTCACGCTACCATATTGAGCAGGTGTAAGGCTCCG
>Ga0209475_10002268_pt1 | contig 19981 bp, 17 predicted proteins | sample tdDd471_FD_187128 | JGI IMG/M metagenome (GOLD analysis project Ga0209475, IMG submission 187128) | Marine sediment microbial communities from the Atlantic coast under amendment with organic carbon and nitrate - tdDd47.1 (SPAdes)... | ecosystem: Environmental > Aquatic > Marine > Coastal >... | reverse complement strand
TCTCGAACTCGGCCCGCCAGTCGGAGACGTTCGGCAGCGGCTTCTCGGCCGGGTTCCACAGGTTGAGCAGGATCGGCCAGACGAACATGTAGCCGCCCACCACCCACGGCGCGAACACGAGCAGCCGCGAGCGCACCGGCCGCGGCTTGAGCCCGATCTTCTTCAGCCCCCACGCGCACAGGTCCTGCAGCGCGACGACGTGGCAGCCCCAGCCGCAGAACCAGCGGCCGAACAGCAGCGTCGACGCGATCAGGCTCAGGAACAGCACGAAGCCGGCGTTGAGCTTGCCGACCTCGACCGTCTGCATCGCCTCGGACGGCTCGACCGGCGTGATCGTCTTACCGGTCGCCAGCCAGTGCCAGATGTGCAGGCCGATGACGACGTGCACGGCGATCAGCACCGCCGCGCGCCACTTCGAGACCTTCGACTTGCGCACCTCCGGCCCCTTCGGCTTGTGGCGATCCTGCCGCGGCAGGAACGCGAGCACGTCGCGCGGCGAGGTCTCGGGTCGGGTCTTGGCCGTCATCAGGCCGAGCAGCATAGCGAACGAGACGGCGCGCGTTCGATTGCATTCGCGCCGCCCTGGCGCGATCGTGCTGGCGAACGATGACCGACTCCGCCGACACTCCTCCCGCGACCGACTTCATCCGCGACCGCATCCGTGCGGACCTCGCGAGCGGCAAGGTGCAGCAGGTGCACACGCGCTTCCCGCCGGAGCCCAACGGCTACCTGCACATCGGCCACGCCAAGGCGATCACGCTGTCGTTCTCGGTCGCGCAGGAGTTCTCGGGCAAGTGCAACCTGCGCATGGACGACACCAACCCGGAGAAGGAGGCGCAGGAGTACGTCGACGCGATCCAGGAGGACGTGCGCTGGCTCGGCTTCGACTGGCACGGCATGTACTACGCGTCGGACTACTTCGCGCAGCTGTACGACTGGGCGATCCAGCTGATCGAGAAGGGGCTGGCGTACGTCGACGACCAGACGCCGGAGCAGATGGCGCAGGGCCGCGGCACGGTGCGCACGCCGGGCACCAACAGCCCGTTCCGCGACCGCAGCGTCGAAGAGAACCTCGACCTGTTCGCGCGCATGAAGGCCGGTGAGTTCCCGGACGGCAGCAAGGTGCTGCGCGCCAAGATCGACATGGCGCACCCCAACCTCAACCTGCGCGACCCGGCGATGTACCGCGTGCGCAACCTGCACCACCAGCGCACCGGCGACGAGTGGTGCATCTACCCGATGTACGACTGGGCGCACGGCCAGTCGGACTCGATCGAGGGCATCACGCACTCGCTGTGCACGCTCGAGTTCGAGCACCACCGGCCGCTCTACGACTGGTTCTGCGAGCAGCTCGGCATCCACCACCCGCAGCAGATCGAGTTCGCGCGGCTCAACGTCGAGTACATGCTGACGAGCAAGCGCAAGCTGCTGCGGCTGGTCGAGGAGCAGCACGTCGACGGCTGGGACGACCCGCGCATGCCGACGATCCGCGGCCTGCGCCGCCTCGGCGTGCCGGCGCCCGCGCTGGTCGCGTTCTGCAAGCACGTCGGCGTCGCCAAGGTCAACGGCACCCACGAGCTGAGCCTGCTCGAGTTCCACGTGCGCCAGCACCTCAACCGCCACGCCGAGCGGCGCATGGCGGTGCTCGACCCGGTCAAGCTGGTGATCGAGAACTGGCCGGAAGGACAGGTCGAGTGGAACGAGGCGATCAACAACCCGGAAGACGAGGCCGCCGGCACGCGCCAGGTGCCGTTCAGCGGCGAGCTCTACATCGAGCGCGAGGACTTCCTCGAGGACCCGCCGAAGAAGTTCTTCCGCCTCGGCCCCGGCCGCGAGGTGCGGCTGCGCTACGGCTACTTCGTGACCTGCACCGGGGTCGTGAAGAACGACGCCGGCGAGGTGGTCGAGTTGCGCTGCACCTACGACCCGGCGACCCGCGGCGGCGATTCGCCGGACGGCCGCAAGGTCCGCGGCACCCTGCACTGGCTGTGCGCCGCCGACGCCATGCCGGCCGAGGTGCGGCTGTACGACCACCTGTTCGCCAACCCGACCCCGGGCTCCGAGAGCGACGGCGACATCTTCGCCGACCTGAACCCGAAGTCCCTGGAGGTCGTCGAGGCCCTGGTCGAGCCGGCGCTGGCCGCCGGCAACGACCCGGCGCCGGTGCAGTTCGAGCGGCTCGGCTACTACTGCCGCGACCGCGACTCGACCCCCGGCAAGCCGGTGTTCAACCGCACCGTCGGCCTGCGCGACACCTGGGCGAAGATCCAGAAGAAGGGGTAAGTCCTCAGCGGTCCGCCCGGTCCCGGCCGGCCCTTCGCGGCCGACCTGCGGTCGGCACCTCAGGGCGACAGAGGAACTAGAGGCGGCACTTATTCTCTCCCTATCGCCCTGAGGTGCCGCGCAACGCGCGGCCGCGAAGGGCCGCCCGAGCGCTTGCGCCGGATCAATTCCTCGAAGGCGCGCATCAGCGATACTCCGGACGCACCAGCGCCAGATCCGGAGATCCGCCATGCGGGCGCTCGTCGTCTGTTATTCGCTCACCGGCACCACGGGCCGGGTCGCCCGGGCGCTGGCCGACGCGCTCGGCGCCGAGCTGGAAGAGATCCGCTGCCCGCGCTACCGGCCCGGACTCCTCGGGTCCCTGCGGGCCGGACATGACAGTTGGCGAAACCGGATCCCGGAGATCGAAGCGCCGGCGCACGACCCGGCGCAGTACGGGCTCGTGGTGGTCGGCGGCCCGGTCTGGGCCTGGAACGCCTGCACGCCGGTCCGCGCCTACCTGACGCGCACCGCGGCCCGACTGCCGGCCGTGGCGTTCTTCGCGACCGCCGGCGGTGCCGGGTTCGAGCGGGCTTTCGCGACGATGCAGGCGCTCGCCGGGAAGAAACCGGCGGCGACCCTCGCGCTCGCCGCCGAGCACTTCAAGCAAGGCAAGGACCCGGCCGCCATCGCCGCCTTCGCGGCGGAGCTTCGACGCGGCGGCCCAGGCTGAGGCCATCGGCCCTTCGCGGCCCCGCTGACGCGGGACACCTCAGGGCGACAGGGGTGGGGGTGGTCGGCGCCCTTTCTCCCTATCGCCCTGAGGCGCCCGAAGGGCCGCGAAGGGCCGGCCTCACGCAATCGTGCCGTCGAACCGGCTGGCGACCCGATCGGCCGCATCGTACCGTCGCGCCCTCGCAACCAGGGGGCCCGCCGTGAAGACCATCGACTACTACTACTCGACCCGTTCCAACTTCACCTATCTCGGCGCCGCCCGGCTGAACGCGATGGCGAAGGCGCACGGTAGGCGGATCGTGCACCGGCCGATCCTGCTGTCGGTGACCATGCCGGCGATCGGCGGCATGGCGTTCGGCGAGCGCCCGACCATGCTGCGGAACTACTCGATGCGCGACGCGCTGCGCTGGGCCGACCACCTGGGCGTACCGCTGCTGCGCGAGCCGGTGCATCACATGGGCCCGGTCGAGCTGCCGTCCGGCATCGTGATCGCCGGCCAGCGCGCGGCGGCGCGCGGCGAGCCGGGCGACGTCGACGCGCTCAGCCTGGCGGTGCTGCAGGCGTTGTGGCGCGACGACCGCGACATCGCCGACCGCACGGTGGTGGCCGAGCTCTGCGGGTCGGCCGGCTTCGCCGACGCCGAGGCGCTGATGGACGAGGCGATGAGCGCCGGCGTGCAGGCCGAGCTGCAGCGCAACTGCCAGGAAGCGATCGTCCGTGGCGTGATCGGCGCGCCGACCTATTTCGTCGACGACGAGCCGTTCTACGGCCAGGACCGCCTGGATTTCGTCGAGCGGACGCTGGCCCGCGGCTGAGCGGGCGGGCTGGTTGGTGGCGCGTCGGCCTCGATCCCTTGTTCGTCGCCTCCGACAAGCCCCGGGTCGGAGGATCCCGATCAGGACCCGGACACGCCTAAAGAAGACACCCCGTCCGGTCCACCGGCCGCAAAGGCGGTCTCAGACCGAACGGGGAAAGGATTGCGGCGTCCGTTTGGTTGATACTGAACGCTCGCACAGTCGAAACAGCGGTCGAACCGAGTCGAAGGGCCGCTATCCGGTGCATCCACCCTTGGGCAACAGCCCGGACGCCGTCGATTGACCCTTGGTGAACGTCATCACCATGTTGTCGCTAAAGTTGTGCCCGCTGCACGACACGCTCGGCGGCGTCGTTCCCGTCAGGATTTCGCACCCTGGCGAGGAAACAGCGAGGTAAAGTCCGTTCGAGCCGACATACGGGATATCGATTCGTGCCCTGACAGTACACTCACTGGGATTCGCTGCCCCCGCTAGGGGCGATTTACTCGTAACTGTCCATGCACATTGAAAGTCAAGACCGGTCGCCGTGCCGTCCGTGCCCTGACCATTCATGCTGAGGACACCATTTTCAGACGAATATGTACATGAGCACTTCGTATTTGGATCGCCGCATCCACTCTGAATCGTAATGGTCGATGGCGCACTTGCAATACCACCGCCGACTCCGACAAACACGACGCTTAGACTGTATTTGAAATCGCCATCCGCAAACGCGGTCGAGTACGTTCCCATGACTGCGAGGACGACGGCAATTCCGAGAGCACGCATTGTACCGGACATTGAACCTCTCCCCTTTCGCATTAAGAATCAAATAAATTCAATGAATTATAGGTGTTATCTGATGGGTTTTTCTTGCAATAATAGTATAGTAAACTAGAGTCTCCAGATCGTCAATAATACATATATCAATTTCTCGTTAAGATTGTCTCCTCCGATGTCGCACGGGCGCGTCCACATGAGCGGGGAACTGCCGGCAATCGGCCAGTCCGACCTGCCTGTTCTCGGCTGGGCCGTCCCGGCGATTTCCGCCGGCACGACCGTGCAACGGTCCGGCAATCAGGCCGCGATGGCGGTTTGCTGGCGGTCTCCCATCAGCTCAGCACCGCCGATCGCGCGCCCGCCGCCGCAACAGGCGTCCCCCGGAGATTGATCGTGACGGTCAGGCGGAAGCCGCTCGCGAGCCCGACCAGCATGCAGAGTTCGTCGAGCGGGTGCTGGCCCGCCGCTGCGCCGTCGGAAAAGGAAGCGTCGGGGCACCCGCCTCAGGCGACCCGCACGCGCGACACGAACTCGCCGACCTCGCGCCGCAGGCTGCTGGCGGACTCCGCGAGCTCGCGGGCGGCGGACAGCACCTGCGCCGCCGCCGAGCCGCCTTCCGCCGCCGCCTGGCTGACCTGGGCGATGGCGCCGCTCACCTCGTTGGTCCCGCTCGAGGCCTGCTGGACGTTGCGGGCGATCTCCTGGGTGGCAGAACCCTGCTCCTCGACCGCCGACGCGATGGCCGAGGCGATCTCCCGGCTCTCGCCGATGACCCGGGCGATCTCCTCGACCGCGTGCGCGGTCCGGCGCGTGACGCCCTGGACCTCCTCGACCTGGGCGGTGATGCCCTCGGTGGCGCGGGCGGTCTGGGTGGCCAGGTTCTTGACCTCCTCGGCCACCACCGCGAAGCCCTTGCCCGCTTCGCCCGCACGAGCGGCTTCGATGGTCGCGTTGAGCGCCAGCAGGTTGGTCCGCGCGGCGATGTCCTGGATCAGCTCGACCACCTCGCCGATCTTCTGCGAGGTCACCACCAGGCCCTCGGCGGTGACCCGGGTGCGCTCGGCGTCGTCGACCGCGCGCGACGCGATCGCCGAGGACTGGGTGACCTGCTGGCCGATCTCGCGGACCGACGCCGCCAGCTCCTCGCAGGCTGTGGCCACGGTCTCGACGTTGGCGCTCGCCTCGTTGGCGGCCGCTGCGACCGTGCCGGCCTGGCTGTTGGTCTCCTCCAGGCTGACATTGAGGGTCTGGGCGGCGGCCTCCAGCTCGGTCGCGGCCGACGACACCACCTCGACGATCGCCCCGACGCTCTCCTCGAACCGGTCGGCCATCGCGTTCATGGCGCGGGCCTGCTCGGCCGCCGCCCGGCGCTCGGCCTCGGCCGCCTCGTCCTCGAGCTGGCGGGTCCGGATCATGTTGTCCTTGAACACCTGCATGGCGCCGGCGATCGCGCCGATCTCGTCGCGCCGTCCCACGCCATAGACGTCGGTGGTCAGGTTGCCGGTGGCCAGTTCCTTCAGCGCCGACACCACCCGCCTGATCGGCCCGACGATGCCGTAGCGGGCGATCGCCATCCCGAGCGCGGTCCCCAGCACCAGCCCGGCGGCCGACACCGCGATCATGATCGTGCGGATCCGCTGGTAGGTCTCCTCGGCCATGACTGCCTGCGCGTGCGCCCGGGCCTCGGCCAGCGCCACATATTCCCGGATCGTGCTGTTCAGGTTCCGGGCCTCGCCCTGATTGGCGCGGACCGCCTCGACGATGCGGCGCTGCGTCTCGCTGATCTCGACCGATCCGCCGGCGCCGGCGACAACCTTCAGAAGCGCCTCGATGCCGCGCCGGTAGCCGGAGAACCCGGCCTCGACCCGCTGCAGGACCGACAGAAGCTCGACCTCGGTCGGGGCGGTCATCGACCGCGCATCGGCCAGCCGGGATTCCAGCTCGGCCTTCTCCTGCGCGATCACCGACTGCATCCGGGCGATCCGGTCCGGGCTGGGCTCGGCCGCGATGATGTACTCCGAGCGGTTCAAGGTGGTGACGAGCTGGGTGAGCCGGACCCCTTCGACCGCCTCCTGGCTGGCGTGCTCCACCTCCGCGGCGATCTCGTCGAGCGTGTGCAGGGCCGAGATCCCGACCCCCGCGACCCCAAGCATCGCAAGGCCGAGGACGGCGATGATGGAGAAGATCTTTGCCGAAATCGTGACATTCGCGAATGACATGGCAGCCACCGACCCTCTCGCCGTTCGAAACCCGCTCATCGACCGGAAGTCTCCATTCGCCAACCATACCGAGTATATTTAATTGCAGTATCAATCAGTAAAGAATCGGTTAAGGCCTTCCTTAAAATTTAGGAGCGTTTTGTCGGCGTTGGTCGTCGATTACGTGTCCGAATCCGGTTCAAGGATCGGGGTCGGCAGGGAGCCAACCCTCAGGAGCAACCGGAGGATTGCCGCGCCGGCGAACCGAGCTACCTCGATCCGTGAATCGATCGCGACGGAGATGATGCGTGACCCGCCCACTGAGCCGCCTGCTCGCCCTGTTGACCGTCCTGCTCGGCGCCACGCCGGCGGTCGCCAGTCCCGAAGCCTGGGACGCTCTGCGCCAGCCCGGCACGGTAGCGGTGATGCGCCATGCCCTGGCCCCGGGGTTCGGCGACCCTCCCGGCTTCACCCTCGGTGACTGCTCGACCCAGCGCGACCTGGACGCGCGCGGCCGGGCCCAGGCGCGGGCGGTCGGCGACGCTTTCCGGGATGCCGGGATCGCGGTCGACCGCATCCTGAGCAGCCGCTGGTGCCGGTGCCGCCACACCGCCGAGGAGACCGCGCTCGGACCGGTCGAGGCGTTCGCCGCCCTCGACTCGTTCTTCGCCGACCGCAGCACCGCCGACGCCCAGACCGAGGCGGTCCGCCGACGCCTCGCCGGCGCGGACCCGGCCGAGAAACTGCTGCTGGTCACCCACCAGGTGAACATCTCCGCCCTGACCGGCCGCTCGACACGGTCCGGCGAGGTGGTGGTGATCCGGGTCGCACCGGACGGCAGCGTGAAGACCGTCGGCTCGATCGCCATCCCGGTGCCCTGAACTCGGCATTTCGAGTGGCGCGGCGCCCCAGCCCCGGCCTAGCCTCGGTCCCGTCCACTACGGAGACCGGAACATGAGCAAGGGCAGACAACTGAAGGACCGGATCGCCCAGCGCGGGCTGGTGCAGGTGATGGCCGGGCACAGCCCGCTGTCGGCGAAGCTGGCGGCCGAGGCCGGGTTCGACGGCATTTGGGCGAGCGGCTTCGAGCTGTCGGCGCTGCACGGCCTGCCCGACGTCAGCCTGGTCACCATGACCCAGCACCTGGAGACCATGGCCGCGATGGTCGAGGCCTCCGGCCTGCCGGTGGTGGCCGACATCGACACCGGCTTCGGCAACGCCATCAACGTGATCCACGCGATCGAGCAGTACGAGCGGGCCGGCGCCGCCGCCGTGGTGATCGAGGACAAGTCGTTCCCCAAGGTCACCAGCCTGATCGCCGGCGGCCGCCAGGACCTGCTGCGGGTCGAGGAGTTCCAGGGCAAGATCGAGGCCGCCTGTGCGACCCGCAAGGACCCCGACTTCCTGGTGATCGCCCGCTGCGAGGCGCTGATCGCCGGGCTCGGCGAGGCCGAGGCGCTGGCCCGCTCGGCGGCCTATGAGGAAGCCGGCGCCGACATGATCCTGATCCACTCCAAGCAGAAGACCCCGGACGAGGTCGAGAGCTACGTGCGGGCCTGGCAGGGCAAGGTGCCGATTGTGGTGGTGCCGACCGCCTACCCGGAGTTCACGGTCGAGCGGATGAAGGCGCTCGGCAAGATCGCCATCGCGATCTGGGGCAACCACGCGATCCGGGCCGCGGTGACGGCCATGCAGCAGGTGTTCCGCCAGATCCTCGACGAGGGCGGCATCCAGGGCGCCGACAAGGCGATCGTCAGCGTCGAGGAGATCTTCCGCCTGCAGGGCATGGACCGGGTCAAACGGGACGAGAAGCGGTTCCTGCGATGAGGGTCGCCGCGGAGTTCTTCTCCTGCGCTGCAAATAATTGATATTAATCATTTTTTATTCGCACCGAACAAAGAATACGGCCGCTACCTGCCATCGGCCATGGCGGAGGATTGGAGGGTTGGATCATGCGCGTCGCCAACATGCGGATGCCGGGCAAGATGGGATGCGTCGTCGCGTCCTTTGCGATTCCGCTCCTGCTGCTCGCCGCAACGGGGCTGTGGAGCCTCGGGCAGACCGGTCGCACCATCGACCGGCTATTTGCCGACCAGCGCGTGCAGCTCGAAGCCTTCGACCTGCGCATCGACATCATCGCGCTGAGCCGCATGGAGTACGAGGTCGCCACCGATCCGACCAAGGCCGACGACTACGTCGCCCAGACCGACCGGCGCGTGAAAGAGATGCTCGGTCGGCTGCCCGTCATCAGCCAGGGCGCCGATGCCAAGCAGGTGCAGCTGATCGGCGGCATCGGGACCGCCATCAAGGCTTATGAGGCGCGGGTCCGCGAGTTGGTCAAGCAGGCTCAGGCGCTGAAGGGCATCACCAAGATCGAGCAGCGCCAGCCGCTGCTCGACGCCCTTGCCAAGAGCCGCGAGGGGCAGGGTGCCGTTACGGCGGCCGTGAAGGCCTACAACGCCTACACCGCCACCCTGACCGCTGACCGCACCAGGGCTGCACAGTCGCTGTCCGGCGATCTGCGGCTGATCCTGCTGGGGGTCGCCGCCATCGGCTTGGCCGGCGGCGGCATTGTCGCGTTCTGGATGTCGCGCGGCGGCATCGTCCGGCCGCTCGCCGCCGTGGTCGGCGCCCTGGAGCGACTGTCGACCGGTGACCTGACGGCCTCCTCGCAGCTCGGCGACCGCAGGGACGAGATCGGCGACCTGAACCGGGCACTGGAGGCGTTCCGCGAAAGCGCCCGCCGCCTCGACGAGGTGCAGGCCGCCAACGCTAGAGCGGCCGAGGTCGAGCGTGCCCGGGCCGAGGCTCTGCAGGCCGCCACCACGCGTTTCGAGTCCGCGACCCAGGCGGCCATGGCCGACCTGTCCGGCGCGGTCACCACCATGGCGGAGACCGCGCGCGCGTTGACCGAGGTGTCGGACCGCACGACCGGCGAGGTCGGTGCCGTCGACGCCTCCATCAAGGCGGCATCGGAAAACGTCCAGACCGTCGCCGCCGCGGCCGAGGAACTGTCCGCGGCGATCCGCGAGATCAGTGACCGGGTGCAGGATTCCTCGCGTATGACGTCCGAGGCCTCGGACCACGCCCGCGCGACCTCCAACCAGATCGACGCACTCGCCAACGCCGCCCAAGAGATCGGCGCCGTGGTCTCGCTGATCGAGGCGATCGCCGAGCAGACCAACCTGCTGGCGCTGAACGCCACCATCGAGGCAGCGCGCGCCGGCGAGGCGGGCAAGGGTTTCGCGGTCGTCGCCTCGGAGGTCAAGGCGCTCGCCAACCAGACCGCCAGTGCCACCGAGGAGATCTCCGGCAAGATCGACGACATCCGCACCAGGATCGACGGCTCGGTCGCGGCGATCCGCTCGATCTCCACCGCCATCGAGGACATCGCCGCGAACGCCACCATCGTCGCGGCGGCGATCGAGGAGCAGGGCGCGGCGACTCAGGAGATCTCGCGCAACTCCCAACAGGTCGCGACCGAGACCGCCAGCATTGCCGCCAGCATCGACCGGGTCTCCGGTATCGCCGGCGAGGTGCGCGGGGTCGCCGGCCGGACCAACGACATGAGCGCCACCCTGACCCGCGGCTCCGACGCTATCCTCGGCGAGATCAGGCAGTTCCTTCGCGACGTAGGCTGACGGAGCGGCTCTTCCGAGCATATCCCCGACGACGGCGACACCCGGGGGTGCCGACCGCGACATCGTCCGCGTCGACGAGACCTCCCGCCCGCAGGGCATGGACCGGGTGAAGGCCGACGAGAAGCGGTTCCTGCGGTAGTGGGCGGCGCCCGTCGCTCCTCGACCGGCCCTTCGCGGCCCGACTCCGTCGGGCACCTCAGGGCGACAGGGATGGGGCTGCCCTGCTTACTCTCTATCGCCCTGAGGTGCCCCGCGTCAGCGGGGCCGCGAAGGGCCGGCCGCCACGTCTCCCCGACAAACGCTTGATCGCCTCCCAGTCGCCGGCGATCAGCGCTTCCTTCTTGGCTCGGCTCCAGCCCTTGACCTGGCGCTCGACGGCAAACGCCTCGGTGTCGCGGTCGAACTCCGCGCACCAGACCATCTCGACGGGGAGTCGACTGGATGTGTAGCTCTTCACGGCACCTGCCTGATGGATGGCCAACCGCTCGTCCGGAGGACGACGGGTGAAGCCGACGTAGTAGCTGCCATCGGCGCAGTGCAGGATGTAGACGAAGGCGGGCATACCGCCCTTATGGGAAGCGCCGGGGCAGTTCCCTGCCCTTCGCGGCTCGCTACGCGAGCACCTCTGGGCGATAGATGTAAAAGACCTATCGCCCTGAGGTACCGCGCATCGCGCGGCCGCGAAGGGCCGGCGTCGGTCGCCGCGGCGCCGACCGCTACCCGTCCGAACCGGCGTCCTCGAGGATGAAGCCCGACGCCTTCTCGGCGATCATCAGGGTCGGCGCGTTGGTGTTGCCGCTGGTGATCTTCGGCATGACGCCGGCGTCGACGACGCGCAGGCCGGCGATGTCGCGCACCCGCAGGCGGCTGTCCACCACCGCCATCGGGTCGTCGGCACGCCCCATCCTGGTGGTCCCGACCGGATGGAAGATCGTGCTGGCGATGTCGCCGGCCAGCTTCGCCAGCTCCTCGTCGGTCTGGTACTCGACGCCCGGCTTCCATTCGACCGGCCGGTACCGGGCGAGCGCCGGCTGCGACACGATCCGGCGGGCCTGCCGGATGCTGTCGGCGGCGATCCTGCGGTCGACCTCGGTGCTCAGGTAGTTCGGCGCGATCAGCGGCGCGTCCTCCGGGCGGCTCGAACGGATCCGCACGCTGCCGACGCTGGTCGGGTTGAGGTTGCAGACGCTGACCGTGAAGGCCGGCTCGCGGTGCAGCGGCTCGCCGAACGCGTCGAGGCTGAGCGGCTGCACGTGGTACTCGAGGTTGGGGTGCGGCTGGCTGTCGTCGGAGCGGGTGAACGCGCCGAGCTGCGACGGCGACATGCTCATCGGGCCGCTGCGGAACAGCGCGTATTCGAGCCCGATCATCATCTTGCCGAGCAGGCTGTTCGCCGAGGTGTTCAGCGTCTTCGCGCCGGTGATCCGGAACACCGACCGGATCTGCAGGTGATCCTGCAGGTTCTCCCCGACCCCCGGCAGGTCGGCCACCACCTCGATCCCGTTGGCCTGCAGATGCGCCGCCGGGCCGATGCCCGAGAGCTGCAGGATCTGCGGCGAGCCGATCGCCCCGGCCGACAGCACGACCTCCCGGGTGGCCCGCACGTCGACCCGCCGGCCCTGGTGCCTGACGACCGCGCCGACACAGCGCTTGCGCCCGCTCGGCTCGGCCTCGACGGTCAGCCGCTCGACATGGGCCTCGGTCCAGATCACCAGGTTCGGCCGGTCCTTGGCCGGCCGCAGGAACGCCTTGGACGCGTTCCAGCGCCAGCCGGAGCGCTGGTTGACGTCGAAGTAGCCGACACCCTCGTTGTCGCCGCTGTTGAAGTCGCCGGTCGGCGGAACCCCGGCCTCGACGGCGGCCTCGGCGAACGCGTCCAGGATGTCCCAGCGCAGCCGCTGCTTCTCGACCCGCCACTCGCCGCCGTGACCGTGCATGTCCGAGAACCGGCTGTTGCCGCCGGTCTCCGGATCGGCGCCGTCATCGAGCTTGTAGTGGTCCTCGTGCACCTTGAAGTCGGGCAGGGCGTTCTCCCAGGACCACGACGCGTCGCCGGTCAGGCTGGCCCAGTTGTCGTAGTCTCGGGCCTGGCCGCGCATGTAGATCATGCCGTTGATCGACGAGCAGCCGCCCAGGGTCTTGCCGCGCGGATAGCGCAGCGAGCGGCCGTTCAGCCCGGCATCCGGCTCGGTGTTGTAGAGCCAGTCGGTGCGCGGGTTGCCGATGCAGTAGAGATAGCCGACCGGGATGTGGATCCACGGATAGGTGTCCTTCTTGCCGGCCTCCAGCAGCAGCACCCGGTTGGCGGGATCCCGGCTCAGCCGGTTGGCGACCAGGCAGCCGGCCGAGCCGCCGCCGACGACGACATAGTCGAACTGGTGATCCGTCTTCGAAGGCGCGGCGTTCATCGTGGCTCCGTGCGTCGGTCCGGGCAGCAGCCGCCACTATAGGATCTGGGGGTTCGAGCGGCCAACCCGGAGCCCGCAGCGGCCGCAATCCGAACCGTCAGCCGCGCCCTCGCCGGCCGCGCCGCCGCCGTCCCTCGCCGCCGTCGTCGCCCTCGCCCGGCACCGGCCGTTCCGGCAGCGCCACCTCGGCGGCCAGGTTCGGGTAAGGCGCGGTCGCGTGCGGCAGCGCCATGGCCTCGACGAAGTGCTCCTGGAAGCGCGGCTCGACCGCGGTCTCGATCTTCTCGACCCGGCGCACCACGGTCTCGATCTCGCGCCGCGCCTCGGCGTTCAGCAGGGCGATGCGGGCGCCGGTGCCGGCGGCGTTGCCGACCGACCAGACCTTGTCGAGCCGGCAGTCCGGGATCATCCCCAGGACCATCGCGTACTTGGTGTCGATGTGGCTGCCGAAGGCGCCGGCCAGGATCACCCGCTCGACGGTCTCGACCCCCATCTTGTCCATCAGCAGCCGGGCGCCGGCGTACAGCGCCGCCTTGGCGAGCTGGATGGCGCGCACGTCGTTCTGCACGATCGAGACCTCCGGCGTCAGCCGGTAGGCGAAGGTCCGGCCGTCCGCCTCGATGCGTGGGCTGCGCGCCGCCGCCGTGCCGTCGATGATGCCGTCGTGGCGCAGGATGCCGGCGAGGTACATCTCCGCCAGCACCTCGATGATGCCGGAACCGCAGATCCCGGTGATGCCGGAGCGCCTCGTCTCCTCGTCGAAGCCGTCCTCGTCGGACCAGAGGTCCGAGCCGATCACCTTGAAGCGCGGCTCCAGCGTGACCGGATCGATCCGCACCCGCTCGATGGCGCCGGGGGCGGCGCGCTGACCGGATGAGATCTGCGCGCCCTCGAACGCCGGCCCGGTCGGCGACGAGGCGGCCAGCAGACGGTGCCGGTTGCCGAGCACGATCTCCGCGTTGGTGCCGACGTCGACGATCAGGGTCATCGCGTCCTGCTGGTGCGGCGCCTCCGACAGGATCACCGCCGCGGTGTCGGCGCCGACATGGCCGGCGATGCAGGGCAGGCCGTAGACCCGGGCGTCCGGATGCAGGCCCAGGCCCAGCTCCTCGGCCCGCAGGTTGACCGCGGTGTCGATCGCCAGCGCGAACGGCGCTCCGCCGAGCTCGGTCGGGTCGATGCCGAGCATCAGGTGGTGCATGATCGGGTTGCCGACGAACACCAGGTCGACGATGTCGTCGCGCTCGATCCCGTCCTCCTCGGCGACCTGGCCGGCCAGGTAGTTGACCGACTCGCGAACCACCCGGGTCAGCTCGACCTCGCCGCCCGGGTTCATCATCACGTAGCTGACCCGGCTCATCAGGTCCTCGCCGTAGCGGATCTGCGGGTTCATCACCCCGCCGGACGCCACCACCTCGCCGGTGCCGAGCTCGCACAGATGCGCCGACATGGTGGTCGAGCCGATATCGACCGCCACGCCGTAGACCTTCTCCCGGAAGCCCGGCCACACCGCCACCACGCGCCGGCCCTCGCGCAGGCACACCGTGACCTTCCAGTCGCCCTGGCGCAGCGCCTTCTGCAGCCCGACCAGCACCGGCAGGTCGCAGCTCACGTCGGCGGCGATGCCCCAGTCCGGCCACTGCTCGCGCAGGCTCTCGCACAGCCGCCGGAAGTCGCCGGACGGGTCGTGCATGTCGGGCTCGCGGACCTCGACGTAGTGCAGCTTGTGGATCGGCTTGATGTCGATGACGCGCGCCTCGGCGCGCTTGCGCACGATCTGCCGGTGGACCTGGCTGGTCTCCGGCACGTCGACGACCACGTCGCCCAGCAGCTTGGCCGAGCACGACAGCCGGCGGCCGGCCGCCAGCCCGCGCTTCTCGGCGTAGCGCAGCTCCTGCCGGGCCGGCTCGGTCAGGTGGTCCGGGCGGGAATCGACCTGGAACTTCGGAAAATGCCCGACCGAGACGTCGACCTGGCAGCGCCCGCAGATGCCGCGGCCACCGCACACCGAGTCGATGTCGACCCCGAGCTTGCGGGCCGCCTCCAGCACCGGGGTGCCGATCCTGAAGCGGCCACGCCGCCCCGACGGGGTGAAGACGACGAAAGCCTCCCCGTCGCCGGCCGCCTGCTCGGGGGCCGGGTCTCCCTGCGGTGTCCGCGCGACTCTCGATTCCGTCATCCGGTGATCGCGGTCTCCACGCCTCCACTACTCCACATAGCTTCAGCCCCGGCTCGGAGCGGTCGCTAGGTTCCGGATCGCGCTCGGCGCGTCCGGAATGACGAAAGTAAAGGAGCTACTTGTTCAGCCCCCCCTTATCCCTCTCGTCATTCCGGAGCCGCGCAGCGGCATCCGGAACCCACCGACCGCCCCAACGCCGGGGCACTCCCAACTCACACCGCCGCGCGTTGCCGGCGCCGCTCGCGGCCGCCGCGCGCGCCCTGCTGCTCGGCTCCCTCGGCCGCCGGCTCGCGGTACTTGGCGATCCAGCGCCGGCACTGCGGATCGTTCCCCATCATCACGTTGGCGCCCATGATCGCCTGCATCTCCTCGTCGCGCAGCGGGTTCATGATCGCCGAGGTCATGCCCGACGCGATCGCCATGGTCAGGAACGCCGCGTTCAGCCCGTGCCGGTTCGGCAGCCCGAACGAGATGTTCGAGGCGCCGCAGGTGGTGTTGACGCCGAGCTCCTCGCGCAGCCGGCGGATCAGCCGCATCGCCGAGATCCCGGCCAGGTTCAGCGCGCCGACCGGCATCACCAGCGGGTCGACCACCACGTCGGCGGCCGGGATGCCGTAGTCGGCGGCGCGCTGGACGATCTTCTTCGCGACCTCGAAGCGGACGTCCGGGTCCTCGGAGATGCCGGTCTCGTCGTTGGAGATCGCCACCACCGCGGCCCCGTACTTCTTGACCAGCGGCAGCACGACCTCCAGCCGCTCCTCCTCGCCGGTCACCGAGTTCACCAGCGCCTTGCCCCGGTAGACCGAGAGCCCGGCCTCCAGCGCCGCCACGATCGAGCTGTCGATCGACAGCGGCACGTCGGTCAGGGACTGCACCAGCTTGATCGACTCCGCCAGGATCGCCGGCTCGTCGGCCATCGGGATGCCGGCGTTGACGTCCAGCATGGTGGCGCCGGCGGCGACCTGGGCCAGCGCGTCGGCCTCGACCCGGCTGTAGTCGCCGGCCGCCATCTCGGCCGCCAGCAGCTTGCGCCCGGTCGGGTTGATGCGCTCGCCGATGACGCAGAACGGCCGCTCGAAGCCGATCACGACTTCCTTGGTGGCGGAGCTGACGACGGTGTCGACCATGGGGTTCTCCGGAACGCGGGCTTGCTGATGTCGGTGGAGGTCAGGAGACGACGCGCAGGGCGGCCGGCTCGCCGATCACGAGGCCGGTGCCGCGCTCGTCGAACGCGAACCGGCCGGCGGCCACGGCGTTCGCCCACTCGGCGGTCTTGGCGAGGCCGCCGAACGGGTAGAAGTGCAGCTTCTCGATGCCGCAGTCCGGATCCGACGCCCGGTAGGCGGCGAGGTCGACGATCAGCCGGTCGGGGGCCTGCACCAGCATCAGCTTGGCGATGTTCCGGGCCTGGCGGGTCAGCACCCGGATCGACGGGCCGACGCCGGAGGACTGCGCGAACTTCAGCAGCGTCTTCAGGCTCGCGAGACCGGGCGTGCCGAGGTGGATCGGCAGCCGGTTGCCCCAGCCGCGGATCTTGCGGTCCCAGGCGACGATGGCGGCGGCGTCGAAGCAGAACTGGGTCTCGATGTACATGTCGAGACCGTGCTCGGCGGCGTACCGGTTCTTCCGGAGCAGCGCATCCTCGAGCGCCGGCTCGGCGATGTCGGGCGTGCCCTCGGGATGCCCGGCGACGCCGATCCGGGTGATGCCGTGGGCCTGGAACAGCCCGGTCGCCAGCAGGTCCATGGACGACTCGAAGGCGCCGACCGGCCGGTCGACGCCGCCGGCGATCACCAGCGCCTGGGTGACCCCGGCCCGGTCCTTCAGGGCGCCGAGATAGCGGTCGAGCGCCGCCCGGTCGGTCAGCGAGCGAGCCGCCACGTGCGGCACCGGCTCGAAGCCCTCGGCCCGCAGCCGGGTCGCGACCGCGACGGTGTCCGCCGGATCGGAGCCGGGCAGGAAGGTGACGTTGACGGTGGTGCCGGGAGCCAGGTGGTCGGCGAAGCGCTGGACCTTGGCCGCCGAGGTCGGCGTGGTCTCGACCGAGAAGTCGCGCATCAGGGCGACGACCTCGGCGGCGCAGGCGCGGGGGGCGGAGGAACGGGGGGATACGGCAAACTGGCTCATCGGCGACACGACCTCCACCACACGACCAACCTGAACGTGCCGACACTTATCGGCGATTTCGGGCGCGGTGATGGTGTCGCCGCGCCGCTCTACGGCTCAAATCCGACACGCATTCGTTCCGCCGATTCCGATTGTCTCGACACCGACTTCCAGGCATGTGACGGCGACATCGCCTTCGGAGCCCCCTATGGAGAGCCTGCCGATGACCGAACGCAGCCGCACCGTCACCTGGACCGACCCGGCCGAGTTGGCCGCCGCCGTGCGCGAGCTGTCGGGGCCCGAGCTGTTCGCCAAGCTGATCGCCGGCGAGCTGCCGATGCCGACCATCGGCAAGACCGTCGGCTTCCGGCTGGTCGAGGCCGGCGAGGGCCGGGCGGTGTTCGAGGGCGAATGGGGCGAGCACCTGCTGAACCCGGCCGGCGGCCTGCACGGCGGCTGGTACGGGCTGGTGCTGGACTCGGCGATGGGCTGCGCGGTGCACTCGGTGCTGCCGGCCGGCACCGGCTACACCACGCTGGAGTACAAGGTGAACATCACCAGGGCGGTGACCGAGAAGACCGGCACGCTGCGCATCGAGGGCTGGGTGGTGCACCAGGGTCGCCGCACCGCCACCGCCGAGGCGCGCGTGGTCGACGCCGCCGGCAAGGTCTACGCCCACGGCTCCGAGACCTGCCTGATCCTGGGATAGCGATCGCGCGGCCGTCGGCCGCCCCGACCTCAAGAAAAAGCGCCGCGATTCCGGCAGGTTGACCAAGATTTACCCGGGTCCGCAGCCCGGATTCAGGCGGCATTGCGAATGAAATAACGCCAATTCTCCTGGATTTTTGCGAATTAACGATATATAAATTCACAAATTCCGACGCACCGAAATCCAAATTCTCGGCGCGTCAACACTGTCAACTTATGGCAGAGCGGACTGTCGACGGCATTGAAGTTTTGAAGGTCGGCAGTTTCTCCTGCAGAAGGATCCGAAAATGCCCGTGGCGGCGCGCAGTATGGGCGCCGCGGAGTCGTCCGACCGGTCGGCACCGCACAATCTCGACAACGACGCGCTGATGGACAGGCTCGTGGCAGTGCAGGCGCGCGCCCGTGCGCTCATGCGCGAACACAAGATCGCCAGCGCGAACATCAGCGTCATGGCCTGGCAGGCCGAGCAAGCCATCGCCGACCCCGCCGTGCGCGCGGAGTTCCTGCGGCTTCTGATCGACCTGCACGAGTTCGGTCGACGGGCTCGGCAACGCGGCCTCCTCGTCGCGCCGCGGGACCGGTCCGCCAGGGAGGAAGTCCCGGGGACCGACCAACCACCGCCGGACGCTCCGATCGTCGGCGATCACGGAACCCGGATGTTCGCCTCCGACGAGGAAGGAGCGGACAGCGTCTCGGCCGATGCCAGCCGGGCGTTGTTCCAGTTCCTCGACCGCTAACAACCAGCAACCGCTCTCCGACTTGCGGCAAGGACGACAATGCAGAAGCACAAGTACAAGATCGGCCAGATCGTCGGGTATTTCGGCCACGGAGCCGTCAAGGCGGCCCGCGGCGAGTACACCGTCACCGCCCGCCTGCCAGCCGACAGCCGGGGCCCGCAGTACCGGATCAAGAGCAAGCAGGAGCCGCATGAGCGGCTCGTCTCGGAACCCGATCTGACATCGGCGTAGACCGCTGCCGTCGGGTCGACACGACCTGAAATCGAAATAGACTCGCAAAGCATCTTCCGGATCACCATCTGCAATACTTGTTTCGTTTCAACCATTCGAATCGGTGATCCAGATGTCGTTCAAGAGTTTCTCGTCCGGCCTGAATACAGACCAAAAGACTGTGGAAGAAAACGCGCCGAAAGCAGCGCCGGCGCACGACCAGCCGGCTGCTCCGGCCGCCAAGACGCCGGCCGACGGACAGACGCCCGTCAAAGGCTAAGGCACTACCCGGGGTGCGGCGGGCCGAGTGGCCCGTCGTACCGTCGGACCCATGCAGGAGGGCGTGACATCCCGATCAGTTTCCCGAACGGCTCGCGCAGCTACGATCCGACGCGACGCCGCGTGCGATTCTGGGGATACGACAGCGCCCTCGAGATCACGTTCTTCGTCGAGGTCGACGCGCTGATGCCGATCGACCCGCGGTCCGAAGCCGATCCCGAATCGGCATACGCCGAGGCGACCGCGCTGCAGGCTTTCGACGAGGGATTGGCGCGAATACGCGAAGTGGCGGCCGCGGTCCACGCGCGCGACCCAGCCTACAGCCATCACCTGACCCTCTCGGACTTCTGAACGTCCGACCCCCGGAAGCGGGTCCCGTACGCGTTTCCGCCCGCCCCTCCACCGAGGAAGCGAGACCCGATCCTGAAGGGAGATCCGATGAACTTGTCATGGCGAGACGACGGCGTGACCGAGCAGGAAGTCGCTGCCCCGCCGAAGCAGCGGCAGTGCCTGCGCTGCCGGACCCCGTTCGAGAGCGCATGGTCGGGCGAACGCATCTGCACGCGCTGCAAGGGTTCGCATGCCTGGCGCCAGGGAACCCCGGTCCGATCGCATCCGACGACCGGCAAGAGCCGCTGAATACGGGAGGGCGGACAGCAGCGCGGCGCCGAGCCCCCGCCCGGCGCGCGCCGCTGCCCTAGGCGTGCCGTCGCGCCGCCGCCTCCCGGAACGTGACCATGCGGGCCCGCTTCTCGTCCCAGAGACTGAGCCGGAGCGCACGCAGGCCGTCCCGGAACGAGAGCCTCGGCACGTCGCAGCGATCCTCGATCCGCTCGTGGCAGGCCTGCAGCCGGTAATTCGGCACGCGGGGATTGAGGTGATGAACGTGGTGGAATCCGATGTTGCCGGTGAACCACTGCAGGATCTTCGGCAGCCTCAGATAG
>Ga0209475_10002267_pt1 | contig 20010 bp, 12 predicted proteins | sample tdDd471_FD_187128 | JGI IMG/M metagenome (GOLD analysis project Ga0209475, IMG submission 187128) | Marine sediment microbial communities from the Atlantic coast under amendment with organic carbon and nitrate - tdDd47.1 (SPAdes)... | ecosystem: Environmental > Aquatic > Marine > Coastal >... | reverse complement strand
CTACGACCTGAAGGCGGCCCTGTGGGAGGCGGTCGACGCGGGGCTCGAAGACACGGCCGTGCGCGCCCTGATCCTGACCGGCGCCGGCCCCGCCTTTTCCGCCGGCGGCGATCTGGACGCGATGAAGAAGCGCGACCCGGCGTTGATGGACGTCAATCTGGAGCTGAACCACAAGATCGTCCGCCGGATCGCCCAGGCTCCGAAACCCGTGGTCACCGCCGTCAACGGCGCGGCCATCGGCGCCGGTTTCGCGTTCGCGCTGAACGCCGATTGCGTCGTCGCCGCGTCCGGCACGCGCTTCGGGGCCCCGTTCCTTCGCCTCGGCCTGGTGCCGGACGGCGGGCTCGCTTATTTCCTGACCCGGCGCATCGGCCATGCCCGGGCCCGCCAGGCGATCCTGCGCGCCCAGACCTTCACCGGCGCCGAGGCCCTGGCCGCGGGTCTGGCCGACGAACTCGCCGACGATGACGGCCTCCAGGACCGGGCGATCCAGGTCGCGGGCGAGATGGGCGCCCTGTCCCATCACGCGTTCCGGGCGGCCCGGAAGATGCTGGCGGCCCACCCCTGCGATCTGGAAACCAGCCTGACGGCGGAACGCTACGCGCAGCTAACCTGCCTGCAAACGCCTGAGCATGGCGAGGGCGTGGCCGCCTTCCTGGAGAAAAGACCGCCCGACTTCGTCGGCGCGGGCAAGCGCGGCGACTAGGTCGCGGGAAGGGGTACGGGGGCGGGGGCGGTCGCACGCCGCCGCGGCGCGATAGTGAACCAACATAATTCAACGTTAAATTTTTGTATTTGAAAACCATCATACACTGATTATATGCACTACGAGCGCATACCCTCTTTGTGGACCTGTTGGACATGACCATGCCCCGAACCTTGAAGACCGCTCTCGCCGCCGCCTTCCTCTTTCTTGCCGCCGGCGCCGCCCAAGCGGCGAGCCCGCTGGTCGATGTCGACTGGCTGAAAGGCAACCTGACCAAGCCGAACCTCGTCGTCCTGGATATCCGCAACCGGATCGGCAATGCCGGATCGCGGGAGGTCTTCGCCGAGGGCCATATCCCCGGCGCCGTTTACAGCGACTATCTGGCCGATGGCTGGCGGGTCACCCGCGACGGGGTACCCGGCATGCTGCCGCCGGTCGGCGACCTGGAGAAGCTGATCGGCGGGCTGGGAATCGGCAACGGCGATCACGTCGTGCTGGTCGCCGGCGGGATCAACGCCGCCGACATGGGCAGCGCCACCCGCGTCTATTGGACCTTCAAGGTCCTGGGCCACGACGCCGTTTCGATCCTGGATGGCGGCCACGCGGCCTGGGTCGCCGCCGGCGCGCCTGTGGAAAAAGGCACCGCGCCCCGTCCCGCCAAGACCTTCGCCGCCGATTTCCGTCCCGAACTGATCGCCAGCCGCGCGGACGTGGTGGCGGCGCAAAAGACGGGAACGGTCCTGATCGACAACCGGCCGCCGGCCCAGTATTCGGGCGCGGCCAAGCATGCCAAAGCCCAACGCGGCGGGACGATCCCGGGCGCGGTCAACCTGCCCCAGGAAAAGATCACCAAGGACAATGGCGGCTTCTTCGCCGACAGCGGCACCATCGGCAAGCTTCTCGCCGCCGTCGGCATCAAGAAGGACGGGCCGGCCATCACCTTTTGCAACACGGGCCATTGGGCATCGCTGGGCTGGTTCGTCGAGCACGAGCTGCGCGGCAACGAACAAACCCGGATGTATGACGGATCGATGGTCGACTACACGTCCGATCCCGCCCTGCCGGTGGCCAAGGGCGGGTCCTGACGGCATCGCGGGCGCCGCGCTCGCGAAGCTTTGACCGCGACGTGACCGGCGGCGGGGTCGATTTCCGACCCTACCGGCGGTATCTGATCGGGCATGCTTGATCGAGGAACCGATCGATGACGACCGCCAAGGCCGATCTTCCCGGCCCCACCGCCGCCGCCGCGTCGCGGATCAACGAGCTTGTCCTCGCCCTGGTCCCGGTCGCCCTGATCGTCGGCGCCCTCGCCCTCGCCGCCGGCTATGACTGGCGTCACGCGGCCAAATATGTCATCGGCGGTCTGATGGGCCTCGCCCTCTACCATGCCGCCTTCGGCTTCGCGTCGGGCTGGCGGGCCCTGCTGACCGACGCGCGCGGGCGCGGCCTGCGCATGCATCTCCTGATGATCGGGCTCGCGACCCTGGTTTTCCTGCCGGTGATCGACCAGGGCAGCTTTTTCGGCCAGGCCGCCGGCGGCGCCATCGCGCCGGCCGGAATATCGGTTCTTGTCGGCGCCTTCCTGTTCGGGATCGGCATGCAGCTCGGCGGCGGCTGCGCGTCGGGCACGCTGTATACGGCGGGCGGCGGCAATACCCGGATGATGGTGACCCTCGCCACCTTCATCGCCGGATCGCTGATCGGCACCTTGCATCTGCCCTGGTGGCTGGAGACCCCGGCCCTGCAATCCGCGTCCCTGGTGGCAATGCTTGGCCTGCCCGGCGCCCTGGCGCTGCAAGTCGTATTGCTGGGCGGGATCGCGCTGGCCACGGTCTGGTGGGAGCGCCGCCGTCATGGCCAGGTCGACCATGCGCCCTCGACCGAGCTGCGCGGCCCGCGGCGGCTGCTGTTCGGCCCCTGGCCCCTGATCTGGGGCGCGGTGGCGCTGGCGGCGCTCAATATCGCGACCCTGGCGGTCGCCGGCCATCCCTGGTCGATTACCTTCGGTTTCGCCCTGTGGGGCGCCAAGATCGCCGCTCTTGCCGGAATCGACGTGGCGAACTGGACCTTCTGGACCTGGCCCTTCCCGGCCAACGCGCTCTCGGACAGCGTTTTCGCCGACGGCACCTCGGTGATGAATTTCGGGATCCTGCTTGGCGCCGCCTTGGCCGCCGGCCTGGCGGGCAGGATGGCGCCGACGCGGCGCATCGCCGCGCGCCCGCTGCTGGCCGCGATCCTGGGCGGACTGCTGATGGGCTACGGCGCGCGCCTCGCCTTCGGCTGCAATATCGGGGCCTTCTTCAGCGGTATCGCGTCGGGCAGCCTGCATGGCTGGCTCTGGTTCGCCGCCGCCATGATCGGCACCTGGATCGGGGTCCGGCTGCGGCCCTTCTTCCGCCTCGACCCGGCCCCGCGACGATAGCGTGTGCGGCCGCCGCCGGGCCCTCGGGTCTTGCGCGACGGGACGGACGGGCGTATTTGATAGCCTCCCTATTTAATAGGAGCCTATTCAAATGCGCGATTCGGGCGACCGGGCGCTGCGGGAAAGCTTTGCCTTGGAACTGACGCGCCTCGCGCGCTTCTGGCGGGCGAAGCTGGACGAGCGCTTGCGGCCCATCGGGCTGACCCAGGCGAAATGGGTGACCCTTTTCCATCTGTCCCAGGGCGGCGACGACCTGCAGCAGAAGGACCTGGCGAGCCAAATGGGGATCGAGGGCCCGACCCTGGTGCGGCTGCTGGACGCGCTGGAGGGGCAGCAATTGATCGAACGGCGCCCCGATCCCGGCGACCGGCGCGCCAACAGGGTGCATCTGACCGCCGCGGCCGAGCGGCTGATGGGCGATCTGCGCGCGCGCGCCGTCGAGCTGCGCAACGAGGTCCTCGCCGAGGTCTCGGACGAGGATTTGAGGGTCTGCGTCCGGGTTTTCGACAAGATCATGACCGCGACGCCCACCGGCGGCGGCGACGAAACGACCTGAACGGGAGTTAATGGCAAGGTGTCTACCACGGGTGTAACGGAGACATCCCCCGCCCCGCGCAAGAAACCGGGCGGGACGCGCCTGCGGCTGATGGTCCTGGGCGGGATCGGCCTGGCGGCAACGGCGGCGCTCGCCTTTTGGGTCCACGGCCGGATCACCAACGTCTTCGTCTATGACGCCCGGATCGCCGCCGACGTCGTCTCGGTATCGAGCCGGGTCTCGGGCTGGGTCACCGAGCTGACGGTCCTGGAGGGCGATATCGTCGAGCCGGGGCGCCTTCTGGTCCAGATCGACCCCCGCGAATCGCGCCTGCGCCTGGCGGAGCTGGACGCGCAGATCGCGGCGCTCGATTCCGAAGAGGCCCAGATGGTCGCCCAGCGCGAGATGACCGACCGGCTGACCCGATCGCGCAGCGAGAACCAACGGGCCCAATTGACGGCCGCGAACGCGGCGTTGGCGGTTCAGCAATCCGACCTGGACCTGGCGCAGAAGGAATTCGAGCGCGCGACCTCGCTGTTGGAGCGCAAGGTGATCTCGCGCCAGAAATGGGAGAACGACCGGACCCGCTACCAGAAGGCGGTGGAGGAAAGCCGGCGGGTCGAGGCCCAGCTCGCCGGCGCCCGCGCCGCCCTCCTGGAAGCGGAAGCCGCGCGCCGCGAGGTACGCGTCCTCAACAAGAAGCTGGACAGCTTGCGCCACCGCCGCGACGAGCTGATCGCGGCCCGCGAGCGCCAGCGCCTGGACCTGCAAGACCGAACGATCCGCAGCGCCTTCGCCGGCGTGGTCGACCGCACCTTCGTCAAGCAAGGCGAGTTCGTCGCGCCGGGGCAAAGGCTGCTGATGATCCACGATCCGGGCAAGGTCTGGGTCGAGGCCAATGTCAAGGAAACGGAGATCCGCCATCTGCGCGTCGGGGCCGTGGCGTCGGTGAGCGTGGACGCCTATCCCGGCCATGAATTCGAGGGCCGCGTCACCCGGGTCGGCCAGGCCGCGACCAGCGAGTTCGCGCTGCTGCCCAATCCCAACCCCAGCGGCAATTTCACCAAGATCACCCAACGCCTGCCGGTGCGCATCCTGCTGAACGATCCCGGCGTCGATCTGCGCCCGGGGATGATGGTCGAGGTCGTCATCCCGATCGAGTAGATCGGATTGGCGGAACGGCACCGCGCGGGATCGGCCGCGTCGGTTGAATTTTTCCGCCCCCGGTCACACAATCGCCGGCCGGAAACGCGCCGCGCGGCACATCGCCGCGCGCAACAAAAAGGAAGGAAATCCCGCCCATGGCACGCCCCGTCCTGCATAACGAATTTTGCGACAAGCTAGGCATCGACTATCCGATCTTCCTCGCCGGCATGGGCGTCGGCGGCATGGCGACCCCCCCCGAGCTCGCCGCCGCCGTATCGGCCGCGGGCGGGCTGGGGGTCATGGGCTGCTCGGCCTTGTCGCCCGAGGAGACCCGCCGGCGCATCCGCAAGGTGCGCGAGATCACCGACAAGCCCTTCGGGATCGACCTCCTGATCCCCGCCAAGATCGCCGATGCCCCGAACAGCCGCACCGAGGTACGCGACGAGATCAAGAAGCGCTGGCCCGAGCATTACGCCTTCGTCCAGGAGCTGATCACGCGGTTCGGTCTGGAACCGGCCGATCACGAGGACGAAACGGTGGTGAACATCGAGTTCGCCGAATCGATCATCGAGGTGGTGCTGGAGGAGAAGGTCCCGCTGTTCGCCGCCGGGCTGGGCGATCCGGGGATCATCATCCCGCGCGGCCATGAACAGGGCATGTTCGTCATGGGCCTGTCGGGGTCGGTCCGCAACGCCGAGCGCCAGATCCGCGCCGGCGTCGACGCGGTCATCGCCCAGGGCACCGAGGCCGGCGGCCATACCGGCCGCATCGCCAATTTCCCGTTGATTCCCCAGGTCGTGGACGCGGTGTCGCCGACCCCGGTCGTCGCTGCCGGCGGCATCGCCGACGGGCGCGGCGTCGCCGCCGCCCTGGCGCTCGGCGCCCAGGCGGCCTGGATCGGCACCGCCTTCCTGGTCGCCGAGGAATGCCAACTGCCCGACCAGAACAAGGACCAGATCCTGGCCGGCGATTCCTGGAGCTTCGAGGTCAACCGCACCTGGACCGGCAAGACGGTCCGTAGCTTCGCCAACGAGGTGACCAAGGCCTGGGACGAATCCGGCCTGGACCAGCTTCAAACCCCCTACCAGCGGATCCTGATCGAGGACTTCATCGTCGCCGCGCGCAAGGCCGGGCGCGACGATCTGTGCCTGAACGCCGCCGGCCAGATCGGCGGCATGCTGACCGAGCGCAAGCCCGCGGCCCGGATCATGTCGGAGCTGGTCGAAGGCGCGATCGAGGTTCTCGACGGGCTGCAAACCCGTATCCAGACGCGCTAGGCGCCAGGCGCCGCGGCGCCCCGGCGGAGAACGAGCTTGACCGACCAGACCATCGAGGGGCTGCAAGCCCATTACGGCCCCGCCTATCGTTGGCTGGCGACGGCGACGGCGATCACGGGCACCATCGCGCTCGCCCTGAGCTCGACCATGATCAATGTCGCGATCCCCGACGTCATGGGCGCCTTCGGGGTCGGCCAGGTCCAGGCGCAGTGGCTGTCGACCGGCTTTCTCGCCGCGATGACCGGCTTCATGCTGCTGAACGCCTGGATGGTCGAGAATTTCGGCGCCCGCTCGACCTATATCTTCGCCATGGCGCTGTTCGTCGCCGGGTCGCTGATCGGCGGCTTCAGTCCCGACATCGACACGCTGATCTTGGGCCGCGTCATGCAGGGCGCCGCCGCCGGCCTGTCGCAGCCGCTGGCCATGCTGATCATCTTTCGGGTCTTTCCGTCCGAGAAGCGCGGCGCGGCGATGGGGATCTTCGCCGTCGGCGTCGTGCTGGCGCCCGCCATCGGCCCCACGGTCGGCGGCATGATGATCGATTCGGTCAATTGGCGCTATGTGCTGTTCCTGGTCATTCCCTTCTGCGTGCTGGGCAGCCTGATGGCCGCCGCCTTCCTGCCGGTGCGCGGGCGCAGCGGACCGCGGACCGGGTTCGATTGGATCGGGTTCTCGCTGCTGTTCCTGTTTCTGGCGACCTTGCTGACCGGGCTGTCCAACGGCCAAAGGGTCGGCTGGTATTCGAATCAGACCTATGCCTATCTCGGGATCGCGGCCGCCAGCGGCGTCGCCTTTCTGGGATGGGAATTATGGGCCCGCGCGCCGATGCTCGATCTGCGGCTGTTCGCCAACCGCAACTTCGCCGCCGGGTCGGCGGTCGGTTTCGTGTTCGGGGCCGCGATCTTCGGCTCCTTCTATCTGGTGCCCCTGTTCGTCCAGACGGTCCAGGGCTACAGCGCGACCCGCGCCGGGATGGTGCTGATGCCCGGCGGCTTCATCATGCTGCTGGCCTTCCCCATCGCCGGCCGGCTGGCCGACAAGATGAACGTCTTCATCCCCATGGCCGGCGGCCTGCTGTGCTTCGGCTGGTCGTCCTATCTGATGACCGACGCGGACCTGAACACGACCTTCTGGACGCTGGCCTGGTGGGTCCTGCTCAGCCGGCTGGGGCTGTCCTTCATCATGCCGGGACTGACCGTGGGCTCGCTGCGCACCCTGCCCCCCGACCTGCTCAGCCAGGGGGCCGGCGCGGTCAATTTCGTCCGCCAGTTGGGCGGCGCCTTCGGGGTCAACCTGCTGGCGGTGTTTTTGGAAAGGCGGACGGCGCTCTATTCCGACGCCTTCGCCATCAGCCAGACCCCGGCCAATCCGACGACGACCGAATCGGTGCGCGAGATCGTCGGCGCCCTGACCCAGTTCGGCGCGCCGGAAACCCTGCGCCTGCCCGAGGCGATGGTCTATCTGGGCCGGATGATCTATACCCAGGCGAGCATGATCGGGTTCCGCGACGCCTTCCTCGTCGTCGCCATCGTGACCTCGCTGGCGGTCCTGCCGGCCTATGTGCTGGGCCGCAAGGCGCGACCGGCGCCGGCCTGAGGCTCGACCGCATGACATCCGTCTCCCCGCCCCCGCCCCACCGCGCGGACCGCCGATGACCTGGGAGCAATTCTTCATCCTCGGCCTGCTGGTGGCGCTGTTCGTCCTGTTCCTGCGCGGCCCCTGGCGCTACGACGTCGTCGCCTTCGTGGCGCTGCTGGTCGCGACCGTCGTCGGCGTCGTCCCCTGGGAGCGGGCCTTCGAAGGCTTCGGCCATCCCGCCGTCATCACCGTCGCCGCGGTCCTGATCATCAGCCGCGGCCTGCGCAACGCCGGCGCCGTCGACCTGATCGCCCGGCACATGCTGCCGCCGATCAAATCCGCCAGCCGGCAGATCGGGCTGTTCGCCAGCGTCGCCGCCGGCATTTCGGCCCTGATGAACAATGTCGGCGCGCTGGCGATGCTGATGCCCGCGGCGCTGCAATCGGCGGCCCGGGTCGGCCGGGCGCCGGGCACGATCCTGATGCCGCTGTCCTTCGGCTCGATCCTGGGCGGCATGCTGACCCTGATCGGCACGCCGCCGAACATCATCGTCGCCACCTTCCGAGCCGAAAGCGCCGACGCGCCCTTCGGCATGTTCGACTTTACGCCGGTCGGCGCCGGCGTCGCGGTGGCGGGCGTTCTCTTCGTCGCCCTGATCGGCTGGCGCCTGATCCCCGCCCAACGGCGCAAGGCCGCGTCGCCGAAGGAGCTGTTCGATATCGAGAGTTACCTGATCGAGCTGCGCGTTCCCCGCGGCAGCCGGTCCGTCGACGAGCCGTTGGGCAAGATCGACCATCTTCTCGGCAAGCGCGACGCGGTCCTTTTGGGCCTGATCCGACGCGGCAACCGGATTCCCGCCTCGCGTCAGCGCGAGCCGTTGCGCGCCAACGACGTTCTGATCGTCGAGGTCGGCTCCGACGAATTGGAAGGCGTCATCGCCGATCTTCAGCTCAAGCCCGCGACGGCGGCCAAGGGCGGCAAGGAGGAAAAACGCAAACTGCTGGACGACACGGATATCGCTTGGCACGAAGCGGTGGTCCCCGTGGGCTCGGCCATGATCGGGCGGACGCCCGGCGCGATGTACCTGCTGCGCCGCTACGGGGTCAGCCTGCTCGCCGTGTCCCGCCAGGGGCGCGCCTATCGGGGGCGCTTGCAGAATTTCACGGTTCGGGCCGGCGACGTGCTGCTGCTGCAAGGCGATACCGAACGGCTGGCGGAGGCGATTGCCGCCGCGGGTCTGCTGCCCCTGGCCGAACGCGGCCTGCATCTGGGCACCAGCGAGCGCGCCGGGTTCGCGATCGGGCTCTTCGCCGCCGCCATCGTCGCGGCCACTTTCGGACTGGTCGCGCTGCCCATCGCCCTGGCGGCGGTCGCGGCGGCGATGGTCCTGGTCCGAATCGTGCCCGTCCGCGAGCTGTATGAGAGCGTCGATTGGCCGGTGATCGTCCTGCTCGGCGCCATGATCCCCATCGGCGAGGCGCTGCAAACCAGCGGCGCCACGGAAACGATCGCCACCGGCCTTCTGGAGGTGACCGCCGGGCTGGGGGCCGTCGCGGTGCTGGGGATCGTCCTGGTCCTGACCATGACCCTGTCCGACGTCATGAACAACGCCGCGACCGCCGTGGTCATGGCGCCGCTGGCGGTCAATCTGGCGGTCCGACTGGACGCCAATCCGGACACCTTCCTGATGGCCGTCGCGGTCGGCGCGTCCTGCGCCTTCCTGACCCCCATCGGCCATCAGAACAACACCCTGATCCTCGGTCCCGGCGGCTACCATTTCGGCGACTATTGGCGCCTGGGCCTGCCGCTGGAGATCCTGATCGTCGCGGTCAGCCTGCCCCTGCTTCTGTGGGTCTGGCCGCTCTAGCCCGGTCCGGAGAAAGCGCCATGACCGACCGCGTTCCCGCCTCCGCCGCCCTTTCCCGCTTCACCGTGCTGGACCTGACCCGCGCCCGCTCGGGCCCGGCGGCGTCGCGCATCCTGGCCGATTGGGGGGCCGAGGTGATCAAGATCGAGCGTCCGGGCGAGGACAATCTGGGATTCGACCGGGACGGGTCCGACTTCCAGAACCTGAACCGCAACAAGCTGAGCCTGACCCTGGACCTGAAGCATCCGGACGGGCGGGACCTGTTCCGCGACCTGGCGGCCAAGGCCGACGCGGTGATCGAGAATTACCGCCCCGAGGTGAAGCACCGCCTGGGCATCGATTACGACAGCCTGCGCGCGGTCAATCCCCGGCTGGTCTATGCCAGCATCTCGGGCTTCGGCGAGGACGGGCCCTATCGCGATCGGCCGGGGCTGGACCAGATCGCCCAGGGCATGAGCGGCCTGATGTCGGTCACCGGCCTGCCGGGCCAGGGCCCGGTCCGCGCCGGCGCCGCCGTCGCCGATATCGGCGCCGGGCTGTATGCCGCCATCGGCATCCTGGTCGCGCTGCTGGCCCGCGAGGAGACCGGCACCGGCCAATGGGTGCGGACCTCGCTTCTGGAATCGATGCTCGCCATCGTCGATTTCCAGGCCGTGCGCTGGCTGGTGGAAGGCGAGGTGCCGGGCCAGGCCGGCAACGACCATCCGACCAGCATCCCCACCGGCGCCTTCGCCACCGCCGACGGGCCGATCAACATCGCCGCTTCCGGCGATACTTTATGGCGGCGCTTCTGCGAGGCGATCGGCGGCGCGCGGCTGCTGGACGATCCGGCCTATGCCGACGACCGGGCGCGGGCCCGCAACCGGACGGCGCTGAACGCCGAGATCGCCCCCCTTCTCGCCGCCCGGACCGGCGCCGAGTGGATCGAGATCCTGAGCGCCGCCGGCGTTCCCTGCGGGCCGATCTACGCCATGGACGAGGTCTTCGCCGATCCCCAGGTCCGGCATCTGGCGATGGCCGAGGACGCCCCGCGTGCCGACGGCGACCCGATCCCGCTCTTGCGCGAGCCTGTGCGCCTCGGCGCCACCCCCAGCCGCCTGATCCGCGCGGCGCCGGCCGCCGGCGCCGACGGCGACGCGGTCCTCGCCCGGTTCGGCATCGACCCGGCACGGATCGACGGCCTGCGCAAATCGGGCGTGATCTGAGCCGCCGCGAACGCGGGTCGCGGTTGCCTGGCCCGCGCCGGACGGCTATAGCTCGCGTTTCGCGGAACCGGGAGACGACGGGACATGACGGACTCGAAGCGGCTGATCGTCGGGATCACCGGCGCCTCGGGCATCGTCTATGGGGTGCGGCTGCTGGAGATCCTGCGCGACGCCGCCATCGAGACCCATCTGGTGATGAGCAAGGCGGCGGAGCTGACCCTCGCCTACGAGACCGACCTGAAGGTCGCCGCCGTCCAATCCCTCGCCGACCGGGTGCACGCGCCGGGCGATTTCGGGGCCTCGATCTCGGGCGGGTCGTTCGCGACCCTGGGCATGGTGGTCGCGCCCTGCTCGATCCGCAGCATGTCCGAGATCGCGACCGGCGTGACCTCGACCCTGCTGACCCGCGCCGCCGACGTGACCCTGAAGGAACGCCGCCGGCTGGTGCTGATGCTGCGCGAGACGCCGCTGCATACGGGGCATCTGCGCAACCTGACCGCCCTATCGGAAATGGGCGCCGTGATCGCGCCCCCGGTCCCCGCCTTCTACACCCGTCCGCAAACGATCGAGGACATCGTCGACCAATCGGTCGGCCGGGTCCTGGACCTGTTCGGGATCGAGACCGGCCTGGTCAAACGTTGGGGCGAGGCCGCCGATCTGGGCCCGGGAAGCCGCCGATCATGACGGATGCGCTGTCGCGACCTTGCCGGGTCTCTGTCCGGTGCATAGGCGCCGGCCGCATAGACATTCCCCCGCCGCCCAGCGCCGCAACGACAAGACGACCGGCATGTCGAAACCTAAACCTATAGCGAGGAGGTAGGCGCCGGGGGCGGTGGATGCCGCCTCCACATTGGCAACGCTTCCCTGGTGCCGCGGCGTAAGACCGAGGCAACCGCCTTATCGAATTCCGGCAACATAGTTCCTGCGACCCCTAGCAAGTACCCCGATGTCAGGCGCAAACAACGCATGCCGCGCCCCTCATCAACCATGTTTATAGAGGGGCGCCATTGGCGCCAATCCCAGCAAATGTTAGATTTCGGTCGCTTGGGGAAATCAAGAATGCAATCAACGCGGTAGGTATGTGCGGCATTGCCGGCATCTGGTCTCGAGGCGGGCTGCCCGCCGACCTGCGAACGGATCGGCCCTTGTCCGCAATGGCGGAGAGCCTGGCTCATCGCGGTCCCGACGGCCAAGGGACCTGGCGGGACGATCGGGTCGGCTTGGCACATACGCGGCTTGCAATCCTGGACCTGAGCGACGCCGCGGCCCAGCCCATGCACCATCCAGACGGGACCCTGCATCTGGTCTTCAACGGCGAGATTTATAACTTCCGCGCATTACGGCACGAATTGGAGGCGCAGGGCATCCGGTTTAGGAGCTCCGGCGACACGGAGGTACTGTTGCATGCGCTGAAGGTCTGGGGCGCCGATGCAATTCCAAAATTGCACGGCATGTTCGCCTTCGCGGTATGGGACAGCGCCCGGAAGGAACTCTTGCTCGCCCGAGACCGGGTCGGCGAGAAACCTCTTTATTTTTCACGGACGCACGACCGATTCCTGTTCGGGTCAGAAATTCGAGCAATCTTGAACTGGCCAGACCAACCGCGCCGTCCGGATTTAAGGGCAATCCACGACTACCTAACTTTTCAGTATGTGCCGGCGCCAGCCACAGCGTTCTCTGACATTCAAATCTTGCCTCCCGGACATTTTATGCGCCTGACGCGCGATGGAAACGTGGATTTGCGGCGCTATTGGGCTCCACCCAAGCCAAATAAGGACAGACGCCGGTCCCGGGACAGCAGGATCTGGGAACGGCTTGATTCCGCAATTGTCCGGTCGATCCAACAATGTCAGACCGCCGATGTGCCCGTGGGCCTTTTTCTTTCCGGCGGCCTTGATTCAGGCACAATCGCGGCAACGATTTCCCAAAACGGTGATGCGCGCGTGACCGCCTTCACGGTCGGTTTCGATGAAAAAAGCCACGACGAAAGTGAGTCCGCCGCTTCGGTTGCCGAATCACTCGGGCTGGCTCATCGCATCATCCGGGTGACGCCCGAAGTCGAAGATTTGCCGGCGCGCTTGGCGAAAATATTCAACCAACCTTTTGCCGATCCATCTGCAATCGCAACATTTGTTTTGGCTCGAACAGTTCGCCAGGAAACGAAGGTTGCCTTGACCGGCGACGGTGGCGATGAAGCGTTCCTCGGTTATCAACGGTACTTGGGGATGCGTCTGGGTGAAGACCTTGACCGCCTACCACGATTTTTGCGGCATGCCATGGGCGCTATCGCACGTAGTTTGCCAATGCACCTGGTTCGCGCATGGTCTCCGATCAGATATGCGCACAGGCTTGCATCGGTTGCCGACGCTTTGCCTCTGGACCGCTATGCGAGCTGGATCAGCTATTTGACCGATGACGCAAAAGCTGAAATCTACGGACCAAAGCTACGAAGCTACCTACCCTTCAGGTCCGTGGATAAAATCGCCCCGCTTTTGGCCGGTGATGCGCCAGCCGAAGCACAGGCCGCCTACACCGACCTGCAAACCTATCTCCCCGGCGCGCTTCTCAACAAGATCGACACGACATCGATGGCCTGCGGCCTCGAGGTTCGCGCCCCATTCCTTGATCATGAAATTCTAGATATTGCCGCCCCACGCATCCGTTTTTTCAAGATCCATGGCCTGGCGACCAAATGGCCCTTGCGCAAACGGATGCGTGGCCGCCTACCTCCCGACACCCTCCGCAAGCGCAAATGGGGATTTGGCGTTCCCTTGGACAGTTGGTTGCGCAACGAATTACGCGATCAAGTGTCCGACACCCTCCTATCCCGCCGCGCCCATGAACGCGGGTTGATCGACCACAAAGCCGTAGATAACTTACTCTCCCAGCACATGACTGGGCGTCGCGACCACCAGTACCGAATATGGGCACTCTATATGATGGAACTGTGGTATCGGGAATGGATTGACCCCATCGCAGTTAGCCGACCCTAGCCGCAAAACTGACTCAAGCCGAGCCACACACAAAGATGAACCACTCTTTAGAGAACGCAATATTCTGGAAAAAAATTAGGTGCAAATCTGGGTATTACTACGGGCTTGCATCAACCTTAATAATATTTATGGCCGCATCTTCTTGGGCCCTGTATGACTCTGACTTTTTTCCATATGTGTTTGACAACAACGAATCCTTTTCCACGCTGTGGCACGCCCATAACTTATTCCATTTTGATTTCTTTAAATCTTTTGGGTTGGCTGACGAAGCATACAGTAAATTTGCTGCCGCCCACCCCTACGTCCACACCCACCAAGGAAACTGGCCCCGAATATTTGGATTTTTAATATACGCACTTGGCGCGCGATCCATTGAATCGCAGATCGTTGTCACCACAATGACCATCGGCATTGCGTCCATATTTCTTGCTTACCACTTTTTTTCGCGCACCGTCTCTCCGTTATTTTCCGTCATAATATGCCTTCTTTTAATCACCAATTACATCGGATTTTTCCAATGGCAACTTGTTAGCTATAGAGTTTGGCATTCATTCTTTTTCTTCTCCACCTTACTATGCTTAAACCACACGGTAAAGATCGGAGGCAGGACCTGGGTTATACTAACTTTTTTAAATGCCGCATGCCTATTTTATTACGAACTTACTTTTGCCGCCTTTACATCTGCATCTGCGTTTATTTTCATTTCAATTTTGCACTGGAAGCAGCCCAAGCGGCTTCTACTCGCGGGCATTGCGCAGGCTGCGGGAGGAATTACAGCCCTTGGCATCTTGTCAATTCAGCTGATTTCCTACCTTGGCTGGGAGGGATTCAAAAAAGATATTTACTTTACATTTTTTGGGAGAAACGCCGCGGGACAAAGCAGCGAAAAATTCTTCGAGGAATTATCAGATTTCTACAATAACAATAATATTGCTTTTTGGTTTAATTTCTTAGATGGATCTAAGGTCCTCAATATACGAGACTTCATTTTAAACTCTTTTGGAAGCGATTACAGGATTTTTACGCCATTTTTCTCATTTCTTTTGGCGCCCATATTTATCGCCTGGGTATTTGTTCAGTTACAGAGTGGAATTTTGGCGGCACTTTCACGGAACCTCCGCTCCCGATCTTTCGCCGCGTTGGTCGCCCTTCTTGCCATCCCGCCAATAGCCTACGCGATCACCTTCGCGCGAGAAAGCCTCTCTAGGGACACCCTAGAGCTCGCGCTCATCTCCTTCATCCTTGTTTCCTGGATTGCCTGGCGAGGGCTTGGCCTCGGCCGTCCGGTGGTTCGGTTTCTAGAACGCATTCGCGACAACAAGATTTCAGGCAGGCATGCATCAATTCCGTTGGTCGTTTTATTTCTGACGTGCCTTCCCATTATCGTGACGCACGAGTCCTCCCAAGGGCCCATCCTGGGGGCCATTTCCATCACCTTCTTTCTTGCCCTCGTTGTTTACTCAACTTGCCTAGCCGTCGCCCTACTGCTGGCCGCCGTCCCACGCGGCACAGCCGCCATTGCCCTAGCCGCATACCGCAAGGGCATGGCGCATCCCAGCATTGCCGCAGCCACACTGTACGGACTTATCGTAGCGCAGTTCATACTGGTGCAGACGGGACTCGATATCGCAACGGGCCAGGCACTCGACAGACCAAAATTCATTGTCATTTCCGGGATCGGCGGCGCGCTGGCAACGCTGCTGGTCACCTATCTATCATCGGGAAAGGTTTGGAAATTTTACCGGATACCGGTGCTAAATTGGCTGTTCGCGACGCTTCTCGTAAAATTAGTCGTCATCTTGATTTCAAATCAAAACTATATATTCACTCCAAACATGACGCCAATTTGGGAAAGTCAGTTTGAGAACTGGGCTCTCCCCGTATTCAATAGATTAGCCATAATCACCTGCCTTATTATTTCTTGCTATTTTATAACATCATTTTACACAAAATGTAAAAGAGACATCCAAAAACAAGGTGTAAACAGGGCATACCTTCTTTTTGTGTCATCTATTATTGGATTTTCTATTGCTTATATTTCGCTACCGGGTTATATACTGACGGGGTATCAGTGGCGGAATGTTCCGCTGACCATATTTTTTACCGCCATACCTATTGCGATAGCCATATATGTAATCGCCTCAATCGGTCTGCTGTCCTTTTCGCGAGCGACAAAGGACTACGCCCATCGAAAGCGCCACTTCCTAGGAGGCGCAGCTAGCATTGGAATTGTCGTATTCGCTGCAGCTTTTTGGGCATCAACTCAAAGCTGGTGGGTGTCCAAATTTCCCACAGACAGCTACGCGTTCCTATTCAAGCTGCAACAACCGCCGTACAAAGGCGCCAGCTTCGTCGGCAACGGATACATGGCGCCAGTAGCTGCCATGACCGGAAAATGGGCCTACTATGATCCCGGCGCGATCAACGGCTTGAACGTTCTAGGAGAAAATGGATATGTGGACAATCTAAACAAGCAATACATATGGTTCAGGGACAAAAAAGATTCACAAAAATATTTACGTCCGGAATATTTTTTGTGCGCAATTCAAAATTCTATACCGAGATATATAGAATCTGAGCATGCACCCAAAAACTGTTTTGATTACGACATTTTCCGAATGACGTTCGAGAGCCTGGAAAACGAAGCCCGGATTCAGGAAAGATTGGGCCCCGAAGCCGCCTCCAAGCCGGTTGGCCCCGCTCACAAATTGGTCGATTGGGACAAGGACGGACTCGAGAAGAACGGTAACGCCTCCTGGGCCATAGTGAAGCTGGATTGGGCGCAACCGCCCTATTTGGCATATGACAAAAGAATGCCCCGGAACAGCTTGGTAGAAATAAGGGCAACAAAAAAGGGATCAGTATACGGAATAGAATACGACTATTCATACGAACAAAAATATGGGATCCCAGAAAGCCACTCCATTATAGAGCTAGTTGATCTCGGAAAGTATACGTCTCCCCCCTCTGGTATTTTGAGCGTACGAAGGCTGAACAACTCTCAGATCAGCTTACGTTGGGGAAAGTTTGAAGGTGCAGAATATTATCGACTTGATATAGAAGAGGTTCCAAGCGGTGCCGTTCAAACGATTCGGGTTCCAGGTTACAGGTTTAACTGGACCATTGATCATGCGAAACCTTCCGCAGCTTATACTTTTCGGGTTCGGGCCTGCAATTTCAAATTTTGCGCGCCAACGCCCGAAGTCATCAGCGCCCCCCCCTTACAGACATCCACCCCGGAAATAGGATGGACCGAGCTGCGCGGCAAAAGGGTTGGTCCACGCGACATTTTTCTGTCTTGGGACCATGTGCCTAACGCCACGAGCTATCGCCTAGAAATGAAGTCCGGGTCCGAAGGCTACCAACAGATTGGAACGCCTGTCGGCGGTATAGTTGATTGGCGGGTGGGAAACGTAACCCCGCAAAGCGCCTATCGCTTCCGAATAACGGCGTGCCAAGCAGGCGTTTGCGCGGAAATAGGCTCGATTTCGGACGTCGAAGCCGACATTGACAAAGGAAGCCTGGCGCCGGAGGAAACAGATTCAGTCACTTTGCGCTCAAATGTGATGGAATCCGGCGACTTACGCCTGTCTTGGGACGCCATTCCTGGCGCGACGGCGTACTATCTGGCCATGCGAGGAGAGAATGAGGAAAATTTCAAACGCGTGGCTCGTTTGAAGCCTGACAAGACCAGTTGGATCGGCAAGAAACTTTCACCCCTTACCCAAGCAGCTGAATTTCGCCTCCAGGCTTGTCGGCGTGATGTTTGCCTTGCCCCCCCGGCATCAACAATTGTACTGCCACCGAACCGATCGAGAGCGAACCTGTTTACATCCCTACAAGGAAAGCGCACCACACCGACGACGGTTCAATTGAACTGGGCGCCACCTCCCGCGGCGACTGAATATCGCATAAGCATGAACCGTGATGGCGGAACCTTCACAGAAATCGGACGGATCGCCGGCACTCGCGCCTCCTATCTCATCGGCGATGTCGCTCCCGGAGCGACCTATGCGTTCAAACTAATTGCGTGCAATTCGAAAGAATGCGCCCAGTCTCCTGCCCGGACGGAAGTCGGCCCCATGAAAACTCCGGCCGAAAACCCGTTCCGAACGACCGCACAACCTCTTCTTCGCGCCGAGCGTTCGGCGCCGCACACCATTCGCCTCTCCTGGAAAAAGGTGCGAGACATCGACAGTTATCGTCTCGCTTCCCGAATCGAAGACCAGCCATTCAAAGACCTTCAGAGAATCCCTCCTGATTCCGTCGAAACGTCTGTAAAGGCCCTTCAGATTGATGCCGTAACTCAATTCCGCTTATTGAGTTGCCAAGGCGACGTTTGCCATCAAGACCATCAAGACGCCATGTTGGGGCCGCCAGGCCTGGATATGCTGTGTTTCCGGGAAACGAAAAAACTGAAAGTTTTGACCAGAGCCATTGGCGGGAGCCCGATGTCTCTCCCCGAAGACTTTAAGGGGTATGTCGCCGTACGGGTTGTTCCACGCTCTTTGGAGCGTACCGGTCAAGCGGGGTATTCAGAGATTATTTCCATAAACCCTGGTTCGCCCAACCATTTGCGAAATCCCTGCAAATAGCAAGGCTAAGACCCTAATGCGGCGCACGCGCCCCACAAACTGTGTCATGCCTGCCGGAAGCGACAGATCCTGTTGGACAATAAACCGTCGGCGACAGGAGGACGCCGGGCAAACGGATATGATTGGCAACAGCCTTCTTGATAAAAGCCTAAATTATTTCCTTCGAACAGCGCTCATTTTGAGCGGTCTATATTGGTTAGGGCGACGCAATGCGCTGAATATAAAGCTTGTGAAATTCGACCTTCACTTAGAAAAACTCCCACAAGAATTCGAAGGCTACCGTATTCTTCATATATCAGACCCCCATTTTGACACTCTGCCTCAAATTTCGGACCGAATTATCGACCATGTAAGTGGCCTCCAGGCGGATTTATGTGTATTCACCGGCGATTATCGGGACAGCTTAACGGCGCCGGCGAAACCAATCATGGATGCACTTGGAAAAGTCATTGAATATATCGATGCGAAAGACGGTATTTTTGCGACGCTTGGAAATCACGACAGCTGGAAGATGGTTGCTCCGATGGAGGAACTTGGAATTACCGTTTTAAACAATGAAATATCGAGTGTACGACGCGGAAATGCGACGATAAAATTTTTTGGAATAGATGACGTTCACTATTTTTATTCTAAAATGGCATACAACTTACTAAGAACGGCGGAAAAAAATTTCAGCATCGCGCTTGTCCATTCCCCCGAATGGGCGGATATCGCCGCTGACGCCGGCCATGACCTTTACTTGGCGGGGCACACCCATGGCGGTCAGGTCGCGCTTCCCAACGGGCGGCCTGTCTTAACCCGGCTAAGAAGAAATCGACATCTATACCGTGGTGCTTGGAAGCTGGGCGGAATGCACGGCTACACAAGTTGCGGCGCTGGGGTCGGAAATCCGCCGGTGCGTTTCAACACCAGGGGAGAGGTCACACGAATCACTCTTAGAGCTGCCCCCCAAACCAAAGTCGGCGCTCAACGCTATGGGAGCCGGACAGATTTGTGAGGCCTGTCCCTAACGGATGCGGTGATACCTCGCAAGGAATACGACACACGCGATCAAGGCCGTCATCCCAATGATAACCAATATGACGGCCCAATCAGTCGAGGAAAAGGGGACGTACTCGAACTGCACGACCGATGCCCCAGGCGGCACAATAACTCCCCTCATGGCGACGTTTACGGGAAATACGTCCAGCTTCTCCAATCCGGCGTAGGCTCGCCAACGTTGATGGTAGAGCTCGTTCAAGACAAGCAGTCGTGGCTGGCCGTGCGGGGTGACCCGGACCTCGATCCGGTCATTGTCGAAATATGCTGAAATCTGTCCATCGACGGGAAAATCCGTCCGGCCGCCGGCCGCATGCCGTATCGTCGCCATATCCTCTACAAAACTCGTCTCCAGGACGCCCCTTGGTAAGAAGGCCCAATCCGGCACCGTCATAAATCGACGAGCATCAAAGCGCTCAGCGCTCGGGTCTGGCGCTTCCGCCGGGCGGACGATTGGTAAATAGACCAGGCAGGGATTGTCCTTTTCACACAAACGGATTCTGTACCTCCATTCCATACTCGGAAGCGGCGGCGTGTCCCGATACCAGACAAAGTCTTTGTTTAGTCGTGCAATTGTATAAAACCCCCCTGTTGGCGCCGTCATCTGAGAGACGCTTGGCACCTCTAAGAATTCTTCTTTATTTTTTG
>Ga0209475_10002258_pt1 | contig 20112 bp, 14 predicted proteins | sample tdDd471_FD_187128 | JGI IMG/M metagenome (GOLD analysis project Ga0209475, IMG submission 187128) | Marine sediment microbial communities from the Atlantic coast under amendment with organic carbon and nitrate - tdDd47.1 (SPAdes)... | ecosystem: Environmental > Aquatic > Marine > Coastal >... | reverse complement strand
ATGTTGTGCATCGCACTGCGCGGCAACTGCACCACGTCCCGGCCGAGGAAGACGACTTCGCCTTGGTGGACGCGCGCCGTCTCCGGCGGCAGCAGCTGCATGATGGTCAGCGCGCTGACCGACTTGCCCGAGCCCGACTCCCCCACGACGCCAAGGGTCTGGCCCTCCTCGATACGCATCGAGACGTCGTCGACCGCTCGCACCACGCCTTCGGAGGTGTGAAAGAAGACCTGCAGATTGCGGATGTCGAGCAGAGGTTGGTCCATTGCGTGGCGATTGTGGGCCCGGAGCCCCGATTAGTCAACGCCCGCCGTCGCCCACTGCGTGGGCTATGGCGGGGTAAACCCGCCGAATTCGGAGTCGCGTGACGCTCGAACGCAGGAAGCGAGCACGCAGAGGCAGCCCGCTGGCGAAGACTCGTTGCAGGCCACAGGCCCGTAGGTGGGCTCTCGTTCCGGGTCGTGAAACTGCCGCGGGCAGTTCCCCGACTACCGCAGTCGCGCACATCGGGCTCGAAGCCCCCACGACCGCCGATCTGTCCCAACGGCGTCAGCCGTTGGACCAAAAACACTCCTCCGAGGCGAGCAGCGCCCGAGCTCGCGCCGTACGGCGCGAGCGCTCCAGCTACTCGCCGCCGAAGATATCGGTCGGCGCCTGGGGCATGTTGAGATCCTCGGACTGCTCCAGCTGGAGGCAGTTTTCGAGCAACTCGTCCAAGGCGATGTCGATCGGCCGGACCTTGCTGGTCTCGACGAGGGGCTTAGCACCCTGCACGAGTTCGCGCACCCGCTTTTGCAGAATGGCGGTCATCGCGAAGGGCCCACCAAAGCGGGCCTGTGCTTCCTGAATCTTCCGGAAATCCATGGTTCTCCCCGCGCCTTTTTGCGCGTGTCGAGCGAAGTCACGGAGTGTAATCGCGGTTTCGGGGGCTGTCCAGCAGCGCGAGCGCCTCTTTCGCCCCACAAATCCACGCCGTCCCGAGATAGGCAACGGCTCCCACGCCGACCGGCACGAGGGCGCCGACGGCCCGGGCCCCCCACCCGTCCCCCCGAGGGAGGATCTCCGCCGTGCCCCAGGCGGCCAATCCGCAGACTGCCGCGGCCACGGAAAGCCGGAAGGCGTGGCCCAGAAGGCGACGCCCCACCCCCGCCAGCGTGGAGCGCAGCATCCATGTCAGGACGAGCCAGTTGGCCGCCTGCCCGACTCCCACCGCCAACGCCAGCCCGCGCCATTGGAGATACGGATGGGTCGCCAGCGCCACGGCGAGGTTGCAGACCACGGCGACCAGCGACGCGATCAGCGGCCCTCGCAGCCGCCCTTGCGCATAAAAAACCGGCACGGTCACCTTGACCAGGCAATAGAAAACAACGGCCACGCTGAAGTACCGGATCGTCGAACCGATCGCCGCGGCGTTCTCGGCCGTAGCGTTGCCCCACAGGTAGATCAGGCGCGCGATCGGCTCCCCCAGCGCCGCCAGCCCGGCGGCTGCGGGCAAAGCGAAGGCGAGCGTCAGGAGTGTGGCTTCGACCAGCGATCCGCGCACGGCCGCTTCATCCCGTCTTGCCACTGCCTGCGACGCCTTCGAGAGCACCGCGGTCCCGACGGCCACGCCGACGAGGCCGACCGGCAGATGCACCAGCCGGAACGCGTAGTAGAGATTCGACGTACCGCCGACGTCGGAGGTGGCCAGCTTGGTATTGATGATGATGCTGACATGGGTTGCCGCCATGCCACCCACGACGGGGAGCATGCGCGAGAGGACGGCGCGGGTTTCGGGATGGCGCGCTGTCAGGTCCGGCAGGAACCGTGGGCGCCAGCCCAATCGCCAAAGGGGCGGGAACTGAACTGCGCACTGCAACGCCCCCCCAACGAGCAGCAACAGCGCCCAAGGCAAGGCCGCCTCGACGCCGTCCAGCCCCAGCGCCAGAAGAGCGCCGCCCCCGGCCACCAGGGCGAGATTCTGGAGCGCCGGGCTGAGGGCCGGCAGAAAGAAGCGGTTGAAGACGTTCAGCGCCCCCATCGCGGCCACCGCCAAAGAGATGAAGAACAGGAACGGCGCCAGCAGCCGAACGAGCACGACGGTGAGTTCGAATTCCGGCCGCGCGACGAACTTCGCGGAAGTGATCGCGACGACGATTTCCGGCGCAAACCACACGATCAGACCTACGGCCAGCCCGACATACACGAGCAGCGTCGACAGCACCCGATTGAGCGTGGTGAACGCTGCCGCATCGCCGTCCCGCTCTCGAACACCGGCCAGCGTCGGCACGAACGCGCCGGAAAACGCGCCCTCCGCGAACAGGTCCCGCAGCAGGTTGGGCACCTTGAATGCGACATCGAGCGCGTCGGAAAGCCCTCCCGCACCCACCAACGCGGCCCGGGTCGCGTCCCGACAAAGGCCGAGGATCCGCGACGCCAACGTGGCAATGGACACCGCGCCGGCGGCGCGCGCCAGCGAACTCAAACGACGACTCAAGCAGTGACCCCGGCGTCACCGCGCGTGCTTGCGGTCCCCATGCGAACGTATGATACGCCGGTGAACGGACCCGCTCCGCACGCCCGCGCGCTGGGCACGGCCGGCGCCCCCGCGCCCGGTCGTCTCACCACCACATTCGAGTTGAGTGGCGGCATCTTCATCGACACGGGCGCCATCCCGTATGCCATCCCGCCCGAGCAGCGCGACAGCGTCCGGACGGTGTTTCTGTCGCATGCCCACCTCGATCACACGCTCGGCCTTCCATTCCTGCTCGGCCGGAAGACGTTGGAGGTGTACGGAAGCCGCGCTGTCCTTGATGCGGTTCGGGAAAGCCTGCTGGACGACCGCATCTGGCCGGATCTCGCCCGGTTTGCCGAGTGGCATGAGTTCGAGGTCGGGGACCGCGCGGAAATCGGGGACTGGAGCATGGAGGCGGGTCCCGCCGAGCACACCGTTCCCTGCTCCAGCTTCCTTTGCCACTCCTCCGCGGGCACGCTCGCGGTCATGGGCGATACGCGCCGGACCGACGAGGTTTTGGCCTGGGCCGCCGCTGCACGGCCGGATGCCTGCATCGTCGAATGCAGCTTCCCGGACGAGTGGGCCGATAGCTCCCGCCGCTATGGGCACCAGACGCCGTGCGACCTCCCCAGCTGGCGCGCGGCCCTCGGCGACGACTGCAAAATCTTCATCACTCACATGAAGCCGCTGCACGAGTCGCGTGTCCGTGCAGAATGTGAGGCCCTGGGTGATCCCGGGCTTTTCATTCTGCAGGACGGTGATGCCGTACCCCTCCGCTGACGCGAGCAACTCTCCCGGGGCCTCTCCCCCGGCCCCCCTCACCATTGGAACGGCGGGGCATATCGATCACGGCAAGACGCTGTTGATCGAGCAATTGACCGGTATGCGCGCCGATCGCCCCTACGAGCGCGAGCGCGGCATGACCATCGACATCGGGTACGCCGAGATGCGCGATCCCGCCGGTCGCCGCATCGGATTCGTCGACCTGCCCGGCCATGAGCGCTTCATTCGCAACATGGTGGCGGGCGCGACGGGGATCGACCTGGCGCTGCTGGTGGTCGCGGCGGACGACGGCGTGATGCCGCAGACGCGCGAGCACCTGGAGATTCTCGACCTGCTCCGCGTGAAGCGCGGCATCGTCGTGTTGAACAAGGTCGACCTGGTGGACGAGGAGACCGCGGAGCTCGCCGAGGAGGAGTTGCGCGAGGAACTGGAAGGGACCGTCCTGGAGTCCGCGCCGATCCTGCACTGCTCCGCTGCATCCGGGCAGGGGATCGACGCGTTGAGAGATGCGATCTACGCCGCGGTTTCCGATGTCGCTTCGTCCGATGACCCCGGCAGTTTTTTTTGCGGCGTGCAGCGCAGCTTCGCGGCGGCCGGATTCGGCTGCATCGTGACGGGCGTCCCGGCGGCCGGACACCTTCGTGTGGGCGACGAAGTCGAACTGCTCCCCGCCGGATCCAAGGCGCGGGTGCGGGCCATCGAGATCTATCACGAGGCCGCGGAGCAGGCTCGGGCAGGACACCGCACCGCACTGAATCTGTCGGGCGTGCACCACGACGATGCGGCGCGCGGAATGGTGATCGCCGCGCCTGGGGCGTACGGCCCCTCGCGCCACATCTCGCCGTAATGCTGCCTGCTGCCGTCGAATCGGCGCCCGTTGAAACATGCGGCGCCCGTCCGGTTCCTGTCAGGAACGCTGGAAGACATGGCGAAGGTCTACCTGCTGGAAGGCAACGCGCTCGAACCCGGCATGGACGCTCTCGTCGAGGTGCGAACCACCGAACCACTGACCGTCCGGGACGGCGCGTCGTTCATCATCCGCACCGACAACGCCAAGGAAACGCTCGGCGGAGGTCGCATCGTCGCTTCGCTCGACCGGCCGATTGGACGCAAGAACGTGAGCAAGCACGATCGCCTGCGACGTTGGGCGGACGCACTCGATGATCCGCGCGAGCGGCTGCGGTTCATGCTGGCGGATCGCGGGGCGCTCACGCCCGCGCAGTTGGCCCGCGAAACGCAGTTGTCGCGCGAGGCGGTGGCCACACTCCTCGAAACCATGAGCGGCGAAGGCGAGTTGGTGACGTTGCCGGGCGGCTCGTTCACGACGCGCTCGGCCGTCGATGCAGCGAGCACGGCGCTCCGCGAAGCCGTGCGCGCGATGCACAAGGAGCAGCCGCTGCTCGAGGCACTCCCCATCGCCACCGTGCGCGATCGCGCCCAACTCGATGAGGCCCAACTCACGGCGGCGCTTGCCGAGTTGGGGGACGAAGCGGTCGTCGAGGCACGCACGATTCGTCATCGGGACCATTCCGTGAAGCTCGACGGCGCGACCGATCGCGCTGCCAAGACCGTGTTGGCCTGTCTGGAGCAGGCCCGCTTCGCCCCGCCGGCCCGCGACCAGGTCCCCGACGAGACCGGGCTCACAACCAAGGAAGCGCAGAGCGGCTTCGTTTACCTGAAGGCGAGGGGCGACCTCCGGGACGTCGCACCGGGCATCCTTTACGCGCGGTCGATTCTCGACGAGGGCATCCGGATTCTGGCGAAGATATCCGAAGGTCGCGGGCACTTCGAGCCGGCCGACGCGAAGCGCGCGCTCGGAGGCATCAGCCGCAAGTGGCTGATTCCGCTCCTGGAGTACTACGACCGTATCGGGGCAACACGGCGCGACGGCAACGGCCGGCGCCTCACGAACAAGGGTCAGGCGATGGCCGAAGGTGGCATCGACGTAGGATGAGCAACGTGGACAAGCAGCAACTCCTTCGCAGCCTCCCCGCTGTGGACAAGGTTCTCGGCACGGAACGAATCGCCCGGATCAAGGAGCAATGGCTCCCCCGCCTGGTCGATGAGGCGGTGCGCGGCGAGGTCGATGCGGTGCGCGCCGCGATCCTTGCCGGCTCGGATCCGGGATCGATCGAGCCCGAAGCGATCGCCGCGCGGACGGAAGCGCGCCTCGCCGCCGATCTCGCGCCCGGCGTATCGCGCTGCATCAACGCGACGGGCGTTGTGCTGCACACAGGACTCGGGCGCGCGGTGCTCGCGGGCGAGGCGATCGATGCCATTCAGCGCGAACTCAGCGGGTACTCCATCGTTTCCATCGATCGCGAGGCCGGAGCGCGCATTCGACGGGAGTCCGCGGTCGCGCGCATCCTCGCAGCACTAACGGGCGCCGAGGCGGCCACCGTCGTGAACAACAACGCCGCTGCGACCGTGATCACCCTCAACACCATGGCGGCGGGGCGCGAGGCGATTCTCAGCCGCGGGCAACTTGTCGAGATCGGCGGGTCGTTCCGTATGCCCGACGTGTTCGAGACTGCAGGCGTCCGACTGCGCGAAGTCGGCACGACCAATCGCACCTACATTTCGGACTATGAGCGCGCCATCGGTGAGGAGACGGGCCTGCTGCTGCGGGTCCACCCGAGCAACTACAAGGTGACCGGATTCGTCCACGAGCCCACCATCGAAGAGATGGTCGCGCTTGGTCGCGAGCGCGGCATCCCGGTACTCGACGATCTCGGCGCTGGTGCGCTGGTCGAGATTCCGCCCGAGACTCCGGTTACCGCGAGCATCGACGCAGGCGCCGACCTCATCACCTGCTCCGGAGACAAGCTGATCGGCGGTCCGCAGTCGGGGATCATCCTCGGCAAACGCGAATGGGTCGATCGCGTGCGCCGCAATCCGCTGTTCCGTGCGTTGCGCGTGGACAAACTGACGCTGACGGCGCTGGAGGCGACGCTGCGCCTGTTTCTCGCGCCCAACGGTCCCGATGACCGCCACCCCTCATTTCGGATGCTGCGCATCCCGCAGGAGGAGTTGGTGAAATTGGCGGACGCTCTGGCACAGCGCATTCGAAGCGCCGCCCCCCGGCTCGAGGTCGCAACCCGGTCGGACTTCAGCCAAGTCGGCAGCGGCTCGATGCCGGGCGAGACGCTGCCGACGACGCTCGTGTCCCTCCGGAGTCCGACGCAGAACGCCTCCGCATTCGCGCGGGGCCTGCGACTTGGAAACCCTCCGGTGTATACGCGCATCGTAGAAGACACCGTCTGTCTGGATCCCCGCACGCTGCTTGACGGCGAGGACGAGGAAATCGTGAACATTCTGAAGGAGATGCCGTGAACGTCCGACTGACCCAGTTCACCGCCGCCGGCGGGTGAGCGGCGAAGCTCCCCAAGGAGCAGCTGTCCCAGGTTCTGGGCAGCGTCACCATCCCGTCCCATCCGGCCCTCCTCGTTGGCGTTGAAACGATGGACGATGCCGGCGTCGTGCGCGTGAGCGACGACCTCGCGCTCGTGCAGACGCTCGACGTGTTCCCGCCCGTCGTCGACGATCCCTACTGGTTCGGGCGCATCGCGGCGGCCAACGCGCTTAGCGATGTCTACGCCATGGGTGGCGTCCCGGTCTCGGCCGTCAACTTCGTCGGCTATCCGATGGCGGAACTCGGCGGTGAACCCCTTACGCAGATCCTCAACGGGGCGTTCGATGCGCTCAAGGAGGCGGACTGCGCGATGGCCGGAGGACACTCGATCAAGGACGCCGAGGTGAAATTCGGCTTGGCCGTCGTCGGGACGGTTCATCCCGATGCGATCATCACGAACGCGGGCGCTCGGCCGGGCGACGTGCTTGTCCTGACCAAGCCGCTCGGCATGGGCTGCGTTACGACGGCGCTCAAGAACGGCGCAGCGGAGACGGCCCACGTTGACGCCGCGCAACGCATGATGGCGCGGTTGAATCGCGATGCGGGCGAGGCCATGGTTGCGGCGGGCGCCCACGCGGCCACCGACGTCACCGGCTACGGATTGATCGGCCACGCGTGGGAAATGGCAGCCGGCTCGGGCACTCGCCTGGTCATCGACGCTGCGGCGGTCCCGATTCTCGAAGAGGCGCTGCCGTACCTCCTGCCGCAGTTCACGTGCGGGGGTTCTGCGCGGAACCGCGAATTCGCCGACGGCAACGCCGAGGTGGCGGAGACGGTCGAAGATCGCATTCGCCTCGCGCTGCATGACGTGCAGACCAGCGGAGGACTGCTGATTGCGGTCCCGCCTGAAACTGCCGAAAGCCTCGTGGCGGACCTGCACACCCGGGGGGACACGCAGGCTGCCGTCATCGGGCGCGTGGAGGCGGGCGAGGCGTCGCTGAAGGTTGTCTAGCGCGCGCGGCCACCTCGCCTCGAAGGAGCGCCTCCTTCGGTCTTTTCGCCTCCCCTCGGGGGAGGCGGCAAGAACTACCCCCGGATCGTTCCACGAAATACAGCACAGCCGCGGACCCCCTAAGTCGCTGCGGCTCAACGGCTAGGCACGGCGCACCCGACTTATCCACAAAGTTATCCACACGTTTTCCGCGCGCGACTCGGAGATTGCCCCGGGGTCCGGGGATTGGCGGAAAGGCGAGCCGATTCTCGGCCGGTGGGATTACCCGCGGGATCAGTTGACCCGGCCCTGAAACTCGCCGGTCTGCGTGCTGACCTTGACGCGATCGCCGATGCTGATGTGATTCGGCACCTTGAGTTCGAATCCGGTCTCGAGCGTCGCCGGCTTGAACACGTTGGAGACGGAGTCCCCCTTCAGGCCAGGTTCCGTGTGCTTAATGACGAGTTCGACGGAACCGGGCAGGTCGAGCGAGATCGGCGTCTGCTCGTGGAAAGTCACCTGCACCACCGTGTTCTCCACGATGAAGGGCATCTGCTCCCCCACCGTGTCCTCGTTCAGGTGGTACTGCTCGTAGTTTTCGCTGTCCATGAAGACGAAGTTCGAACCCTCGCGATACAGGTACTCGCAGCTGCGCCGATCGAGGTACGCAAGTTCAATGCGCTCCTGGGCGCTCAACTTGCGTTGCACGATCGCGCCGGTGCGTAGATTCTTGAGCTTCGCCTGCACCAGTGCCCGCAGATTGCCCGGGGTGCGGTGCGTGACCTCGGTGCACAAGAACAAATCGCCCTCAACAATGATGACGTTGCCCTTGCGGATGTCGTTCGCGGTCGCCATGGGGGCAACCTAACTCAGCGGTCCAGCGATCCGCCGGTCACGCCGACGGAAGTGCCCTTTTCCTCGACGTCCTTTTCCGCGGCGGCCTTCGCCTTTGCGGCCGCTTCCGCCTCGGCGGCACTCTTGCGGAGAGCCGGAACATCAATCGAGATGCGGACCGGATAGATGCGCCACGGCTGGTTCGTTTCGATCAGCTCTGTAAGAACCTTCGAATAGTCACGCGCGGCCTTGCCCTGGTACGCGATCAGCTCCTGGTCGTCGTCCATGACCTTGACGGTCACGTCCCGGTTCAGGTCGACGAGCGCATCGTTCAGTGACACCTCGAACTGCTGCAGCCCGCGACTCTGAATCGTCACCACGTTGTTGACGCGGTCGCAGCTCGCGGTGAAGCCGGCCGGCGGCTTGAGCGTGTTGTCAAACGCCAAGACGTTGATCCAGTGATGTCGCTGGAACGATCCGTCGTGAAGCGTGTAGGTGATCTCGCGCGGTTGGGTGCGGGCCGGCACCGCGGCCATCCACTTGGCAACGGACTCGACGTCGGCCGCGATCGGATCGGCGGATTCCACGACGACCGAGTCCTCGTTCCCCTCTTTCACCAGCATGGCGAACGTGCGCTGGCTCTTCTTGCCCGGGTCAACGATGCAGTACGCAGGCAAGCCATGGAGCTGGCCGTACTTGCGCAGGTTGATGCTGCCGGGCGTCCCGTCTGTCCCGCGCAAGATGGCGCCGGCGAACAGCTCGCTAAAACGTGCGCCCAAGAGGGCCGCGATGTCCTGCCCGTCGATGAACACGCGGGTGTAGTCGCTCGCCGGCCCCGCCGTCTTGGAATGGCCTTCGAACGTCCCGAGGACGTGACGCAACGCGATCATGGCGCGCGCGTACGACTTCGAGTCCGTGCGCCAGCGCTTGCCCTTGGCCGACGGCGTCGGCACCGCCACGATGAATCCGTCACGGATCGCGGCAGAGTTCTTGAGCCACACATCTTTGAGATAGCGGCTCGTGTCCGGGAACGCTTTGGTGTCCGGCAGCGCGAACACCACCGGCCACAGCTTCTTGTCCGTGTAGTTCTTGGGAAGGTAGAGCCAGTAGTTCACCGTGCCGACACCACCGGGAAATCCGTGAACGTCGGGCGGCACCTTGACGGAAACGATCGCACCCTTGCGGCCGGCCTTGCTGCCGAACACGCGCGAACCATTGGCGATCACTTCCAGTGCCGGCACGTCCTCCAGCAGCGAATGGCCATCAAAGCCCTTGGCGATGAGCTTCTCGATCGCCTTCTGATTTTCGGCGCGGCTCTTCTTCGAGGGCACCAGGTACTTCTCCAGCGCCTTCTCTACCTTGCGCTGATCCTTCTCGCCGAGCCTGAATGCGGGCGGCTCTGCGGGCTCCGCCGGCTTGGCCGGTTCCTCGCCGCCTTCCTTGCCCGGATCCAGCTTCGGGCCTCCCTCGGATTCGCCATCCTTGCCGTCCTCCCCCAGGGAAACGGGCACGATGCCCGCGACGATCAACAACGCCACGGCCAGGGCCGACTGAACCAAGGAAATCCTCTGCATTTGCGCCTCCAGAAAGGTGCTATCTCGCCTCCCCGCCATCACGCAACGCAACCCTCCCCCAAGCGAGGGCCGCCCGCTCACGCGAATCTCGGGGTGACCTCGGAAATCGACTTACGCCGATCCGTGGATTGTAGGTTATTGGTGCAAACGGGGGGCGCCTGATTCCGCGTCCTTCCGGGCGAATCGAGCGGCTATACTCGGAGATCGGAGGTCTGCGATGCACGCAAACGGTTCTCTCATACGCTTTCTCGCCCTGTTGGTTTCGATCCTGATCGGACTGCCCGTCCCGGCCTTGGCCGACGAGATCGGCTGGCCGTATCGTGGCCCGAAGGAGCTTTCGGGGGGCGGCGACAGCGATAGCGACGACGAAACGCCCGGTGGCGGCAACGAAGACGAGAACGAAGACGAGGGGAACGAGGATCCCAACCAGCCCGGCAGCGGCGACACGACGACCCCCGGGACCTCGGTCAAGGGACCTGGCGGCAAGGCGGCCTCGGTCGATGGCCAGATCCTGTGGAGCTGGTGGTGGGAACACAATAAGGACCGGTTCCTGGCCCGCGCGACCGAACGTGGACGCGTCAACGCCGGCAGCATCGCCTACTGGTTCGGCGCGGGCGCCAAGTACCCGCCGCGCGACATCAACCCGGTCAGCGACGAGCAGCGTCGCCGGATCTTCGTCTCGCTCAAGAAGCGGCTGGGTGACAACGACCCCGCCGTGCGCCGCGCAGCGTGCATTGCGCTCGGTCGCCTCAAGACCATTGCGGCGGACAAAAAGGAACAGGAAGCTTCTGCGGCGGACGAGAAGATCACCGAGAACATGTGCGCCCGCGCACTGCTCGACGTCATCCGCAAAACGAAAGACGCCGACGTGCGCGCTTCGGCCCTCCTCGGTCTGGGCATGACCGGCGACGAGAAGGGTTGCCAGGCGTTGCTCCGCATGTACAAGGACATCCCGACCGAGTCGAAGTCGTTCGCCCTGATCGCGTTCGGTTTGGCGCACTCTTCCGACGGACTGGGCCTGGTCGTGGAGTCCCTGCCCAAGTCGGCAACCGGAACCGCGAAGATCGAGACGGAAACCGCAGCGGTGCACGCCCTCGGTCTCTACGGACCCGAGTTCGTGGAGCAAATGCAGAAGCTGAAGACCGCCGACGGCGCGGACAACGGCATCGAGCGCCTGTCGAGCCTCGCGACCAAACCCTCGCGTGGAGAGTCGGTTCGCGCGCAGGCGGTGACTTCGCTTGGCCGCCTTCAGGCCGATCTGAAGTCCGTCCGCAAGCTGTCGACCAACAAGTCGCTGGCCGTCCGCTGGTCCGCGATCCTCGCGCTCGCCAACTACACCAACGACGAGCGCGCCGCCAAGGACGCGGCCAAGCAGCTCACAACCAAGGCGTACAAGGGCGACCAGCAGACCAAGAACTTCTGCATCCTCGCTGCCGGCGATCTCGCGGGGCGGCTCAATCCCAACAGCCCGTCGCGCGCTGCAATCATTGGCTGGCTGCACGGCAAGAAGCAGCTGCAGAGCAACGACAACTACACACGTGCGTGCTCCGTGCTGGCGCTCGCGGTTGCCAACGACCAGACCGCCGTGCCGGAGATCGCCGACCTGCTGGAGAGCACGACGATCGACGACTACGTCGCGGGTGCCTGTTCGGTGGCGCTGGGCCTGCTGAAGGCAGCCGACCACGCGAGCCTCGTGCTCACGCGCGCCGTCAACGGCAAGTTCAAGCCCGACGCGAAGGGCTACGGCCTCGTCGGATTGGCACTGATGGGCGACACGACCCAAGTCGATGAAATCACCGACAAGATCCGTGGCAAGCAGCCGCGCGAAGTGAGCCGCCAGGCACCGCTCGCCATCGGCGTTCTCGGCGATCGCCATCACACGCGAGCGCTCACCGGCTTCCTCAAGACGAAGCCCAAGTCCAACCAGAAGGTCCCGATGTCGAACGCCGTTTTCGGACTCGCATGGATTCGCGACGGCTCCTCGGTGGACAATCTCGTTTCGCTGGCGGACTCCGGCGCGGAGCCGGAGATTCGTGGGATGGCGACGATCGCGCTGGGCTACATCGGTTCTCCGGAGCGAGTCAGCGCGCTGACTCGCTGCTTCGCGAACGCCTCGTTCCGCAATCGGTTCGCGGGCTGGGCCCTGCTCTATCGCATCGCGGGCATCCTCTAGCCCCGAGCCGATTCGCCCGATTCCGATTTCGTGACAGGTTCGGGATCGCAAGGGCTCGGCGCGTCTTGCTACGCGCCGAGCCCTGCTCTATTCTGCGGGCATGCGCCACGATCTAGCCGCCCATTTCCTCCGTATCTCGGAAGACGCCGCCGTCGCTGCCGCCCGCACGATCGGGACGGGTCGCAAGAACCACTCCGACCACGTGGCCGTCGAGGCCATGCGCGCCGCCATGGACCACGCGCCGATGAAGGGGCGCATCGTGATCGGCGAGGGCGAGCGCGACGAAGCGCCGATGCTCTACATCGGGGAAGAGGTCGGCAACCCGGGCAAGGATGACGCGCCCGAGATCGACATTGCGGTCGATCCGTTGGAAGGCACCAACCTCTGCGCCACCGGCGCACCCAACTCGATTGCCGTTCTCGCCGGCGCACCGCGCGGTGGACTGCTGAACGCGCCCGACGTCTATCTCGAGAAGATCGTCGTCGGACCGCGTGCGCGCGGCGTCATGCACCTCGATGCTCCCGTGGCCGAGAACCTGAAGGAACTCGCCCGCTGCCTGCGTCGCAGCATCTCCGACCTGCTGATCGTGATCCTCGAGCGCTCGCGTCACGAAAAGTTGATCGCGGCCGTGCGAGCAGCGGGCGCGCGGATTCGCCTGATCGGCGACGGCGACCTCGCCCCGGGCGTGGCCACGGCGTTTGACGGCAGTGGCGTGCACGCGGTAATGGGTGCGGGTGGTGCTCCGGAAGGTGTGCTCACGGCGGCGGCGATGCGTTGCCTCGGCGGCCACATCCAGGGCCGATTGATCCCCGCACGCGACGGGGATGAGGCGCGACTCAAGACCGCCGGTTATCCGGATCTCTCGAAGATCTACCAGACCGAGGATCTCGCTCCCTCCGACGACATCATCTTCTGCGCTTCGGGCGTGACCTCGGGCGCGCTGCTCAAGGGCGTGCGCTTCTTTGGAGGAGGGCAGCGCGTGAACTCGCTGGTCATGACCTCGCACTCCCCGCGCAATGTGCGCTTCATCGATAACATCCGCGTGGCCGACGCCTACGACGGGCCGATCCAGAGCGGCTACTCCGAATAGGTCGCGGCCGGGCCGAATTGGCCCAACCCATGCGCGGCAAGCCGTGGCTGGGTTGGCCTAGCGTTCGCCAAGCGTGACTTCCGCGCTCATGCGCTTGCCATCACGCGTCCAGACGATCGTGATCTTGTCGCCGACGGTGTAGCCCGCCAGCAGCTTCTGCAGCTCTGCGGATGTGCGCAGCTTCTGGCCGGACATCTCGACGATGAAGTCGTCCTTCTTGAGCCCGGACTGAGCCGCAGCCGTCGGTGCCTTCTTGCTGTTTTGCGCGGACACCCGAACGACGCGCAGCCCCTTCTCGCTCTCGATCGTGCTGACGCCCAGCAGGACCGGCTTGAGGTCGATGCCCTTGCTGAGGCGCGGCACGATCTTCTCGATGACTTTGACCGGCAGCGCGAACCCCAGTCCCGCGTTCCCCGCGTACGCCCCGTGGCGCTTCGTCGCGTAGCCCTGCCGGTTCGTGTCGTTCACATCGAGCAGCACGCCCAACAGGCGACCGTCGATATCGATCAGCGGACCGCCACGGTTGCCCCCGGCGATGCCCGCGTCCGTCTGCAGAGCGCGCATGGCGGGATGAAGTCGAGCCAGCGCTCCGGTGCGCGAGATGATCCCGATGGTCAGCTGCGGTGTCATCAGTCCCGGATTCTCGTGCGGAAATCCGATGGCCAACGCGAAGCGTCCGTTGCGCACCGAGTCGCGTGCCGCGGGCCGCAATGTCGGCAAGCCCTTGCGCTGCACGCGGAGCAGCGCGACCCGCAGTCGTTCGTCGACGGCCACGACATCAGCGGGCAGCGCCGTGCCGTCCATCAGATCGACCGTAAGGGCGCGTCGCGTCTTCGGCCAGCCGATCACGCGCAACGGGCACAGAATCAGGCCGTCGGCGGAAACGATGACGCCCGACGAACGATCAAAGGCGGGTAGCCGTCCCTGCACTTCAAGCTTGGGGGGGGGCGGGGGGCGGCGGCGGCCCTTCGGCGGCGGTTTGGGAGCCGCGGGGGGAGGCTTGAGATCCTCGGGAGTGGCGGTGGCTCGCACCCCCACCAGGACCGCTGCGCCCTTCTGGGCGGCATCGGCCATCACGAGACCGAACGCGCGCGCCACGGACTTACTCGTGCTGCGCTTCGCGGGTCGCGTTCCAAACGCGCGTTTCCCGGGAGTCGACTTGGCCAGATAGGCGGCGCGAATGCGATCGATGGGGATCACGATCGTCTGCCTTCCCGCAGCGGTAAGGCGAGGGGCAACGATCCCCAACAAGGTTCCGTCGAAGCCGATCACAGGGGCTCCCGTCGAACCGGGGTTGACGAGCGCGCTGATGTGAATCGCTTCGATCGAGCCGCCAGCCGAGCTTCTCTCCCGCACGATGCCACTCACCACGCCAAGGCTGGCGGAAGGGGTGCTCTCGCGACCGGAACCGAAGGAGTTGCCGACGAGCATCACCCACTCGCCGGGCCTCGCGACATCGACGGTTCCCTGCTTGATCTTGCCCCGGCCGGCGGACTTGAGGCGCAGCAGAGCGGTGTCCGTGACGACATCGGAATCGATCACGGCGGCCACCGCGAATGCCTTGGCACCTGGGAGCTTCACGGGGACCTCGCTCGGCAGGGTGCCCCCCTTCGTCAGCAGCGCCTTGCGCAACGTCAGAATCACGCCATCCGACGAGATGACGACCCCGCTCAGGTCGAGGTCCCGCTTCTCCGGCGTCACGATCGTTACGACGCCGGGACGGACGCGGTCGAGAAGCCGGATGAACTCCGCTTCCGCCTTGCGGAGCTCGCCCGCGGACGCCAGCGAGGCCGTCGCAAGCAGGAAACACGCGGCGAGATGTTTCACTCGTGCACCCCGGCCTGTTCCGCAACGTCGCACAACGTCAGACTGACAGTCCGCGCACGACCGTCCCGTTCGATCTTGAGCTTGACGCGCGCCTCGGGTTCGTACTTGGCCAGCAGGTTGACCATCGTCGGACCGTCCGTCGTGTCCGTCCCGTCGATGGAGAGCACGATATCGCCAACGCGGAGCCCCGCCTTCTCCGCGCCCGTCGCAGGCTGCACCTTGGTGAGTACCAGACCGCCCTTGCCGGCCTTCCACTCGCAACCGAGGTAGCCGCGTTCATTGAGCGGCGGGGGCCCTCGGCGCTGACGCGTGCGCCCCACTTCCTCGAGGAACTCGTTGTAGTTCGCCAGCTTGAAGCGAGCGACCTTCATCGATCGTCCGCGCTTGTACTTCACGCTGACCGACTTGCCCTCGGGAAGCTTCCCGATCGCGTTCACGAAGTCGGTTCGATTGCGCACCTTCTTGCTCAGCACTCCGAGGATCAAGTCATTGGGCCGCATGCCCGCCTCGGCCGCCGGACTGCGCTGCACGATGCGGCGCACAACGGCGCCGGTGTCGCGGCCTTCGCCGGAAACGACTTCGAGCCCGTGGAACCCGTAGCCCACTCCGCCCCCCTCGTCCTTGAGGAGCTTGCGCATGAACAAGCGCACCTGGTTGACGGGAATCGCGAACCCCACGCCGGAGTTCGAGCGCCCCTGACGAGAGTTCATCAGGCCGTTGATGCCGACGAAGCGTCCCTTGGCGTCGAATAGCGGTCCCCCGGAGTTACCCGGGTTGATTTCGGCGTCGGTCTGCAGGGAATCGATGTACAGATAGCCGGTCTCGGCGGCGGCCCGCCCCTTTCCCGACACAATCCCCATCGTGACAACCGGCTGTCCGTCGAGAGCGTGGCCGTGCGGGTTGCCCATCGCGAAGACGAACGCGCCGGGCTTGAGGCGTTTCGCGTCGCCGTCGTTCCAGCTGCAACTCGGGAAGCGCCGCTTGCCGCGCAGCTTCACCACGGCGATGTCGCCCTTGACCGCCCCTTCGCTCGTGTCCGCGTACAACACGGCGGGGTAGGTCACGCCATCCGGAAGCGTGACCGTGAGATGGCCGGCCCCCGCAATGACGTGGACATTGGTCAGCAGGAATCCACGCGGGTCGACGATGAGTCCGCTGCCCAGCGAACGCGGTGTCACACGCACTTCGCCCGTCGTCGGGTTCTGCTGCGCGGCGTAGTTCATGACCGCGCCGACTGCGGGCGAGACCTCGTCGATCAGCTCCTGAATGTCCGTTTCGAGGTCGCGGATGCGTTCCCGCGCGTTGGCGAGGTCTTCGGCGTCGTCGGGATAGACGAGACCACTGAGGAAGAGCAGGCAAACGAGGGCGCGGGGCATTCCCTCATCTTATCGACTGCCTGCGATCGGATGCGGAGGGGGCCGTCAGCGGACTGACGACTGGCGCTAGCCAGTGTCCAGGAGATCGTGCCTCACAGCCATCGCGGGCTTCTGTGGTGACCCCTACGGAACGGGAGGCCCGTGCGCCGGCCTCCATATCGCGCAAGTCCCGGAGATTGGGCGCCGAGATCACCGAGAAAAGCCACGCAGTGGCTTCTCTCGGCTGACGCGCGGAGTTTGGCTGCTGGCGGCGCCCTGGTTCGAGTCCCGCAGGGGTCACAAATGGAAGAAGCCCGAGCGTATGCTCGGGCTTCTGTGGTGACCCCTACGGGACTCGAACCCGTGTTTGAGCCTTGAGAGGGCTCCGTCCTAACCGCTAGACGAAGGGGCCGGCTGTTGGATTGTCGACATCCTTCGACCCACCAAGGTGGGCCTCAGGACTCATAGCGCCATCCGCGTCAGCGGATGGGCCAGAAACGTTTGGCTGAGGAGGCAGGACTCGAACCTGCAACTTCCTGTTCCAGAGACAGGCGTTCTACCAATTGAACTACTCCTCAATCGGTTCCGGCGTACAGCGACTCCGGACGAAGCGCGCAGCCTAAGAGGAGGGTTTGGCCTCGTCAAGAAGTGGACCGAAATGCCGGGCGTGGGCTGCATCCTCCTGCTGGAAGGCGTTCTAATGGGTCCATGGCCTGCTTGCTGCTGATCCTGCTCCTCGCTCCCGACCCGAAACCCGAGAGCCAGGTTCCCGAAGTCGCTCAACTCCTCAAGGACGGGAAGCCGGACAAGGCGCTGATCCTGCTCCGGGAGATCGGAGCTCACAAGAAGAACCACCAGGAGGCCGCCGACCTGATCAAACTGGTGCGCTCGTCGCGCCCCAAGCGCCCCCCCGAGGTGGACGAGGCGATCTTCCTGGCCCTGCGCGACATCGGCAGCCGAAAGGTGACCTCGAAACTGATCGCGCTCTTTAAGCACCGCACCCTCAAGAAGGATCCGCGCGCCCGCGCCGGGATCTGCCTGGCACTCGGGGGTGCCGCGGACCCGAAAGCGGTCGACGAGTTGTGCGACCGGATGCGCGACCCCGACGATCACGTTATCGCTGCGGCCATCGAGGCTGCCGGCTCCTACCGGTATGCGAAGGAGTCGATCCGCAAGGAGCTGTTCGAGACCGTCCTCGGCGTCTACGTGCCGACCTGGAACATGAAGGAATCGATCAACCCCGAGCACAAGACGGCACGACAGCGCGCCGAGCGCAAATGGGAAGTGATCGTGAAGCCCTCGGAGAAGACGCTTCGGCTGCTGTCGAACACCACCCAGGAAGATCCGCCGGCCTGGCGCCGCTGGTGGAACAAGAAGAAGAAGAAGAAGTGGGCCGAGATCGAAAACTGATCTGCTGGCCCGTCGGTTTCTCTGGCCCATCCGCTGACGCGGATGGCGCGATGAGTCAGCATGACGAGTCAATCCGCTGACGCGGATGGCGCGGCGTGCTAGTGGCCCATCCGCTGACGCAGATGGCGCGGCGTGGCTGATTGACTTTCGTGCCCACGGCGTCAGCCGTGGGACCCGGAAACACTGAAACACGGGGGCCGGGCGATAAGCCGGGTCCTGTCTTGGATGGTCATTTGTCTAGGACGGCGGTTACCCGCCGCCTCCAAAGGCCAGCCAGGGGATCGTAGGAGCGAGCCGCTCCTCCCCCCTTGAGGCCCTTCACCGGGAGGGGTTTGCCGTGCCGGGGATGTCACCATCACCCGCGGTGGTCTCTTACACCACCGTTTCACCCTTACCGTGCAGCAAGCTGAACGGCGGTCTGTTCTCTGTGGCACTTTCCCTATCCTTGCGGACGGTGGCCGTTAGCCACCTCCCTGCTCTGCGGCGCCCGGACTTTCCTCACGCGGATTTCTCCGCCCGCGACCATCTACCCGGCCCCCGAAAGTGATCTGGGTTACGTTGTCAATGGTGGGCGATCGTACACGCCTCAACCTATCCATGAAACCGCTCACCATGCTGCTGGTTCTGCTCTCGGTCTCCACGACCGACGTGCGGGCCGAAGACAAACGCCCTCCGCGGTGGGTGCGCGACCCGGCGCTGGGTGAGCGAATCGATCAATCGATCGCGCTCGGCGTGGACTATCTGCGGAAGATTCAGTTGTCGGATGGACGCTGGACCTACCACAACCGGCCGCTTCCCAGCACACCAGGCCGACTCCGGGAACCCGGACGCGTTCCCAAGCCTCGCGTACCCACTCCGCGAGATCACCGTCGTTCCTCATCCACCACACGCGAGCGCGACGCTGGCCTGACCGCGCTCGTTCTCTACGCGCTCTCGGTCTCCGGCGTGCCGAAGGATGACCCCGACATCGTCGAGGGCCTCGAATGGGTTGCCCAGCACCCCCGCGACTACGACACCGGATCGTCGCTCGGCACGTACGCCACTTCGCTGCTCATCCTGGCGTTGACGCGCATCGATCCCGTCGAACACGGATCCACGATCCGCATTCTCGCGGACCGCATTGTGAAGGGCCAAGGAACCCACGGGATGTGGAGCTACAAGCTGCGCCCCCCGCGCGCCGATGGCCCGAGTCGAAGCGCGGGCGACAACTCCAACACACAGTTCGCGGTCCTGGCGCTCTGGGCCGCACACTCCCTTGCGGGCCACAACGCACCCCGCGCCACCTGGGGGCGAGTCGAGCGCCTCTATCGGCGGACGCAGCTTCGCGACGGCGCGTGGCCTTACAACTCCCCCCCGCCGAAGCAGGGCTTCGCGCAACGTGTCCGACCGGGCACCGCCACGATGACCGGCGCAGGTCTGGTGTCGTTTCTGTACGCCTCCGCCGCAATCCACCGCAGCGAACCGGCGCTCCACAATGCGCGGCAGTCACCGCAGGTCAAAGCGGCGTTCCGCGCGTTCTCGAGGTTCCTGAAGAAGCCCGACTGGGACGACCTATACCTCGTCTACACCGTCGAGCGAGTCGGAACCGTGCTCGGCACGCGCGACCTGTCCTGGTACGAAACTGGTTGCGTTGCTCTGTGCGACCGCCAACTGGAGCAGGGCAACTGGAAAGACAGCGGCGCCCACGGCGATGGGCGCCACGCCTATGCGACGTCGTTGGCATTGCTCTTCCTCGGGCGGGGCACGCTTCCGCCCCGCCGCGGAGAACTGGTACCTGCGCAGCGCGTCGAGGTCCTGACGGCCAAGGAGCGGCGCCCCACGATGCAGTCGGAGAAGTCACACCGCCGCGCCTTTGAGATCTACATGACGCTGCCCCCCGAGCAGCGCGTAGCCGACGCGGCCGCGTTCGGGGCACGCGGCAAGGACTTCGTCGACATCGTCGTTCTCGCGCTCGCGAGCGACGGACGTGCGGCCGCGCGCGCGGCCGCCCACGAAATCCTGGAGGTGCTCCTGGGCCAGCGCTTCCTCTACGACGCGCGCGCGGGCGAAGACGATCGCAAGGTCATGACGAAGCTGATCGTCGACACGTGGCACCGCATGCGCGCCAAGGCGGTGTGGGACAGCCGTGCGCGACACTACATCAGCCGCTGATCGCGCGACTCGCCGCTACTTGAAGCCGGGCTTGTAGTCGGTTCCGTAGAGCTTGTTGATCTCGTCGTACAGCGGACC
>Ga0209475_10002254_pt1 | contig 20169 bp, 18 predicted proteins | sample tdDd471_FD_187128 | JGI IMG/M metagenome (GOLD analysis project Ga0209475, IMG submission 187128) | Marine sediment microbial communities from the Atlantic coast under amendment with organic carbon and nitrate - tdDd47.1 (SPAdes)... | ecosystem: Environmental > Aquatic > Marine > Coastal >... | reverse complement strand
ACGATAGTAAGCGAACGGGAATTGTTGGTTGGAAAACATTATGGGAAGGATGGTTTCTATTGGAAACCATCCTTGACGGTTATCATTTGGCTCAATCGCTTAATCAGAAAATGTGATCAAGAGATAGGCTTAGAGCGCCTTTTTTATTACCTTTCAAAATTAATAATTCTATCTCACTCAACGTAGTCATCCCAAGGATTTATGTCTAAGAAACCAGCGACACTTAGGGTGTTTTTATCGATTGCAATAACAACTGATTCCTTACTCGTTCCTTGAAACGGAAGCAATAGGAGATGATCTATTGTTTTAAAGTTTGACTTAAAGTCGTCTATTTTTTTTGAGTTGATGTCTGTGGGCTTAAATTTATTAATATTCAGTGCTTTTTCAGATATTTCAACCAAGTGATCACTTAAAGGATAATGCCTTTCGGGGATTTTTTGGAACTGAACCATATTCAAAATAAATTGATTTCTTTCTTCACGAGACTGGGCTGGAAGCGCGTAGGTCAATGAAACGTTAGAATCACTAACTGGAATTGGTCGTACTTTTTCTATTTTTTCCTGGAGGTTCTCTGAGGCACGAATTGTTTCAAATCTATCTGCCACAAAAGTATAAATTACCGGGCGTTCCTGATAGATGATATATCCACCATACAAGAGTGCAGCTAATTGTAGTCCTGCAATGATACTCAGGTCGAATTTGAGGTGTTTTTTACCTGGAGCAAAAACGATAAAGGTTAAAAGTGGGCCGAGCACAGCGTCTACCGGAATCAAAATTTTTAAGCCTTGCCAAACTCCTTCGATTCGGAATAAAGGCCCCGGGTACCAAAGTTCTATTAAAACTAGAAGAAATAATGATATGACCGCAATACTTAGCATTAAATGATAAATTAGTGCTTTAATTTTAACTTTAAATAAACCTTTCATTTTCTACTCGTCTTATTACAGTTATTATAGGCGTTTAACAATATGCACATAATGCCAAGGAATACGATTTTAATAAATAGGTATTGTGCAATCAATATATTAAGTGGCCTCTCTTGGGAGAGTAAAATGCGAAAAACACTAGTGGTTTATTGTATTGGAATTACCGGACTGCTCATTAACGTTTTTATTAGTAGCAACGTAAATGCGACGGTAGTCCTTCAATACCACCATATCGACGAAAATACGCCCAAGTCAACCAGTCTTTCACCAAAGTTGTTTGAGCAACATCTGGACTACTTACAGGACAATGACTATCGCGTTTTATCAATGAGTGAATTTATTTCCTCACTCGCGGAACCCGAAGAGTCACGAGCAAAAAGTGTCGTAATTACCTTTGACGACGGATACCAGTCGATTTATAAGAATGCATTCCCATTGCTTAAAGAAAGAAAGTTGCCGTTTACTGTTTTTATTAATACGTTACCGCTTATCAATGAGCTCCCTCAGTTTATGAGTTGGCGGCAGCTCAAAGAAATGTCTCAGTTTGGCGCTAGTATAGTTAACCACTCTGTCAATCACCCGCATCTGATCAGACGGCAAGCGCGCGAAACTGAAGCGATGTGGACGGTTCGAATTACCAATGAGATAAAAGATGCACAAACATTAATTGAAAATCAACTTGGATATACGCCGAAGGTTTTTGCTTATCCGTTTGGAGAATATGATCTGCAGGTAAAGAAAATAGTAAAAACGCTCGGCTATATTGGCTTTTCACAGCATTCTGGTGCAGTCGACAAAAACACGGATTTGTTGGCCATTCCGAGATTTCCTTTTGGAGGAAGTTACGGTAGCATGGAGGATTTTAAAGTCAAAGTCAGTAGCCTCGCCATGCCGATACATTCCATTGAGTTGATTGGAAATGACGGCCAAAGGCTCGAAGACCATGTATTGTCAAATGAAAATCTGAAACCCTCATTACATCTAATACTTAGCGATAGTTTTAAAAATTTGAAGGTGCAGTGTTTTTTAAGTGGCCACGGAAGTCTGGAAGTGAAGGAAATTGAGAGTCTCCGTGTCGTCAAATCCCCTGTCGAGCTAAAACCTGGCAGAAGCAGAATTAATTGTACGGCGCCGACCGGCAAAGGCGGTCAATTCTATTGGTTTTCTCAAACCTGGATCGTGAGAAACAGAGATGGAAGTTGGTATAAAGAGTAGGGGGAAGCCCGCTAATGGGACGTGATTGCAAAGGTAATATGATGGTATTACTTTTGGCCTGTATTTTCGGTCTTGCGCTTGTCAGTTGGTTAATCGTATTCATCTTGTCGGAAACTGATGATAACTTAAGCTTAGAAAAATCTGAATATAACTGCGAGAAAGGAAAATGTTTTGTGGAGTATGTAGTCCGAAACAACACTAGTTCATCCATCTCTTATATCGCTGAAATCAGGGTTTATACAGATCATGAAAATACCGAAAAGCTAAGCCGATTAATACAATTCCCATTTACCCTGGCTAATGAATATCAATCTTCAAGCTATTTATTTCAGTATGACGAAATGCCTAGTAACATCTCGGTGACACTGATAGAAAGATAAAATTTGTTACATTCTTTTTATTAAATGGCTTGATAGTTACTATGGACACCTCAATATAAAGGGCGTGTATTTTGTTATTAGCTTCGAGAGAAACGATGAAACGAGTCTTACTATTTGTTGCAACAAACTTAGCAATTATTGTCGTGCTGAGTATCGTCCTGAGTGTTTTAGGACCCGTACTGGGGTTGCAGCCAGGCAGCTATGGAAGTTTATTGCTTTTTGCCGCTGTATTCGGATTTGGCGGGGCATTTATATCGCTACTGATGTCAAAGTTTATTGCCAAGCGTTCTACAGGCGCTCAGGTGATAAATTCTCCGCGAAATGCGGTAGAGAGTTGGCTAGTAGAAACCGTCGCCCGCCAAGCAAAAGCGGCGAACATTGGAATGCCAGAAGTGGCAGTGTATCAATCGCCTGAAATGAATGCTTTTGCGACGGGAGCAAGTCGCAATAATTCACTGGTGGCAGTCAGTTCTGGGTTGCTTCAACAAATGGATCGGCGAGAAGTCGAAGCGGTTCTCGCTCATGAGGTATCCCACATTGCCAACGGTGATATGGTGACCTTAACCTTGATACAGGGCGTTGTGAATACTTTTGTAATTTTTCTCGCCCGGGCAGTCGCGGGCGTCATAAATAATGCGCTCCGCGGTGGTAACAATCAAGGCGGTGGATTAGGAGGATTCGCTTACTACGGCATAGTTATCGTTCTTGAAATAGTCTTTGGAATATTGGCGAGTACTATCGTGATGTGGTTTTCTCGTCAACGAGAATTCAAAGCAGATAAGGGGGCCGCTGCGCTTGAAGGTAAGCAGGCAATGATTGCTGCTTTACAACGTTTGAAAGGCAATCAGGATAGCCAACTTGAAGGGGCAATGGTCGCTTTTGGTATTGCAGGCAAAATGAAAATGTCTGAGTTATTCAGGAGCCACCCGCCGCTTGATAAGCGCATAGAGGCCCTGTATAACGCTTAGTTTACAAGTGCTGGTAGCGTTAATGGGCTGCCAGCGCTACCGATTTTGTTGCATATTTTTGATGAATAATCGAACAAAATAGGCTGCCATAATCAGCGTCGCAAGTATCACGCCGAAACTAAAAATTCCCTCGGGACTACTAAAGAGTTCTTGTAAAAGTTGCATGTGCGTTACCTGATAACCGTAATTCAACAGCTATATAGTAGCTGTCACTGCATAATATAGGCTGATCCAGGTCAAAAATGAGATTGGCGAGAGGGATTTTTCTAGCACAAGCGGGTAAACCAGACACGATTCAGTTTCAGTTAATCATAATTTGCTACTGTGTCTATCTTTAACCCAAACAACTGATTGAACAAATACCAACAGCCTAAAAACAAGGCAACTAAGACAAGGAAACTAATATGAGTCGAGTAATTCTTGCGCTAACTATGCTAATTCTATCGGGATTCTTAATATTACATGCGAGTGAAAATTTAAGTATTGAAGCATCAGAAACATTTCAGTCAGGGGTCGAAGCATTTGAGCTTGGAGAGTATCAACGAGCCCAGTCACTTTTCGAGACCGTTAACAAAACAAATGACGACCACGTTGATTCGCTGATCTATTTGGCCAGAGTCAATGCCAAGTTAGATAATTGGGATGAAGCCGGTGATTTTATAGAGGATGCACTAAAGCTTGCGCCCCGAAATGCATTTGCCCATAACTTGAGCGGAAAAATTAACGGCAGAATTGCAAGAGAGGCGAGCATTTTCACCGCTTTAGGTTATGCTGAAGACTCACTCGAAGGCTTCACTAAAGCCGTAGAATATGAGCCGACTAACATTGATTTCCATTGGGATATCATTGGGTTTCATTTGAATGCACCAGGCATTGCTGGTGGTGACAAAGATATCGCGCTAGCACACGCAAAAACTTTGGCGTCACTGAACGAAAAAGATGGTTTCTTAGCATTTTTGAATGTCTATTCTTCAATGGAAGATGAAAAAGCGCTGGCCGCTCATATTGCAGTAATTCCCGAAATGCTCAAAGACGATGCCGAAGTTTTGTTTGAGCTAGGCATGCTTCGCCAAAGGCAGGAAAACTTTGTTGAAGCGTTCAAATACTTTTCTGCATCCATAACAAGTGCAGAAAATAACGCAGAAGTTCAGAGAACCTTATTTGCCGCAATCTACCAGACAGGCCGAACTAGCGTACTGAGCGAGCAAAATATTGCGATGGGAATCGCTGCGCTGAATCGGTTTATTGAACAAGCTCCTGAACTTGAAAACCTTCCATCGAAAGAGTGGGCTCAGTTTCGCCTGGCTAATCTAATGGAATTAAACGGAAGTAAACAAGAGTCGAAGGTTATCTACCGAAATCTCGCGAAACAAACCATGGATAAGGAGCTGAAAAAGCGAGCGAAGAAAAAATCAAGGCAAAAGTAATAGCTAAGCAATAAGCCCATTATTTTGTCGGCTTATCTTATAGATGACGCTTACACTTGTGAATTTTTTCGTTTGAGTTTAAAGTCATTGTAATGGCCCGTTTATAAATTATGGAGAATTAAAATGATAAGAATATTCACCTTAGCATTGAGCGCTTTTGCAATACTTTTTTCAGTTGGAGTTCACGCTGCTGAGAAATTTCCCTTTGAAAACGAAATCAATGCTAGAAAGTCTTTTATGCAAGTAAATAAATTTAACTTAATGTTACTAGGCTCGATGGTTAAGGGTGTCAGAGACTATGATGCTGATTTGGCCAAAGCAACAGCCGCCAATATGCACTTGGCCGCACAGATGAATAATGCCGGCATGTGGCCTAAAGGCTCCGATAATTCTAGCAGCGAACTTAAAGAACATACCGATGCACTGATTGATGCATGGCGCGACTATGAAACCTTAGCTCAAAAACAAAAAGCCTGGTTAGATGCAACAGATAGTCTGGCTGAGAATGCCGGGAATGGGATAGATGCCTTAAAAAAATCTTTAGGAGCCGTCGGTAAATCTTGCAAAGGTTGTCACGATGATTTTAAGCAGCAAAAATAAAATTGTGTCAGCAAAAATAAAATGGTGTCAGCAAAACTTTAAAAATTGTTATGAGCGATAAGTTTGAGCATGATTTACCAATTCGAATGGTCACGGTTTGGGATCTTCCCATACGGATTTTTCATTGGCTAATTTCATTTAATGTAATCTTTTTACTAGTAACTGGTAACATTGGTGGCGATTGGATTTTATGGCATATCCGAGCCGCTTATTTGCTGAGTGGCTTGATCATTTTCAGGATACTTTGGGGAATAAAAGGCAGTTATTACGCTCGATTTTCAAGCTTTATTGTGTCACCCATTAAAGGCTTCACTTATCTAAAGCAAATATTCAGCGGTGAAGCCGAGCCGCATTACCAACATAATCCTGCTGGCGCATTAATGGTATTGGTTTTAATGATTGCGTTGAGTACCCAGTTTTTAGCGGGCACAGTGATAACCGATGACATTATGTGGTACGGGCCATTTTATCAATGGGTGTCAGGAGCATTAGCCGAGATGGGGACCGCTCTCCATCACCAGATGGAGTGGGTTCTAATAGGTTTGGTAATTTTACATATTGCCGCTGTTATGTTTCACCAATTTTGGCTTAAAGAAAAGATAATTCAAGCAATGATTCATGGTAAAAAACATCGCCAGGAGCAGTCTGCTAAACCTGTGGTGGTTAATCGTCTGGTTTTGATCGGCATCTTGGTTTTGAGTGGTATTTGGGTTTATTGGTTATGGGGACTGCCAATCTAGACTAAACCTTCATTAAGCCCTATCGCCAATTGCAGGCACTCCTAACGTAAATTTACCGGGAATTCTGCACCGGTTAGATTCTGATGCAGAATGCGATTAGCCGGATTCGAAAAAACAAAGCAAGACCTCAAATAGGTTAGCTTGACCATTCGGGTATTGATTTTGGGGTGTTAAAGAAATCCATTTTTAAAGCTTTGAAATAAGTTTTAGGCGACAACCCAAGGTGCTTTTTAAACATAGTCGTAAAGGCTGATCCCGATTCATATCCCAAGTCCAGTGCGACAATCGCAATATTCTCTCCTCGCTCAATTCGTTCCAGTGAATAGAGAATCCGCAATCGTTGTCGCCACTCAACAAAGCCCATGCGCGTTTCTTTTTGAAATAATCGATTCAATGTTCGCGGAGTTGCACCAATAATTTTGCTCCAATCTTGCAACGATGTATTGTCAGCAGGCTCGAGTTGCAGTTTAGCGGTGATTTGTTTCAAACGATTGTCACTGGGCATATATAAAAACAGCGGGGCACTACTGGCTTGTTGAATTTGGTCGACTAATACCGCCAAAAGGCGTCTTTCTTGCGGGCCTGGGTCAAACTCTTCAGGCCATCGAGTGACGGTCAATATCAATTCTCTTAATAAATTATTGATATTAATAGAGGTTGTTTTGGTGGGAAGGGTTTTTGACCAACTATTGTCGATATATAGGCTTCGGAAGCTTAAACCAAATCGAGTAGATACCGTGTGAGGTGTAAAGCGTGGCACCCAAAGCGCTCGTTCGGGTGGAATAATAAAGCTCGCACCCGGGACTTCAACCTTCATAATACCTCGAGAGGCGTAGACCAGCTGGCCCCAGGGATGTTGATGCTCTGCCACTTGATAATTCTCTGGCATTTCCGATACTCGCGCTACGACAGGCGTTGCGAGCTGAGTTTCGCCAGTTTCCTCGCGTCCTCGAGTCCAGGTAGGTATGTCTGAAATGATAAAAAAATCGTCTTTTTTGCTGAAGAATGCTGCCTAGGTTAACGGTATAATAGGCTTCAAGCAACTTAATAACTTTACTCACGATATGATCCCTCATCGGTGGCAAACCCAAAAAGCCTTTCTCATTGGTACGACTATTTTAATGTCGATGACATTTGCAGGTTGGTTAGCCATGCTGAATAATTTTGCTGTTGAAAAAGCGGCATTCAGTGGCGCGGAAATTGGCATACTACAAAGCCTCAGGGAGGTCCCGGGGTTTTTGGCTTTTACCGCAGTTTTTTTGTTACTCGTCATGCGAGAGCAAACTCTGGCTTTGGTGGCACTTTGTCTTATGTGTGTTGGTGTTGCTCTGACGGGACTATTTCCTTTTGAGCTGGGCCTATACGCTACCACTGTCTTGATGTCTGTTGGATTTCATTACTTTGAAACAATCAATACTTCTTTAACCCTACAGTGGATTAAAAAAGAAGAAACACCTCACGTAATGGGGCAATTGATTTCATTTCGGTCAATGAGTGCGCTTATTGCTTATGCGGCAATCTGGCTATTTTTTTCGGTTTTTATGATGACTTACTCAACCGCATATCTTGTTGTTGGCGGAGTAGGGTTGTTAATTTTTTTCTGGCTGTGGCTCGGATTCCCAAAGTTTGAAACGCCGGTCGAACAGCACAAGAAACTAATATTGCGCAAGCGGTATTGGCTTTACTATTTACTCACATTTTTTAGTGGCGCCAGACGCCAGATATTTATGGTATACCCGAAAATTTCCAACTATTCCAAGATTAGGAATATTCAATATCGCTTAAAATGCTTTATAAATCAGTTGGATAACTATACCAAGCTATCTTCAAATTCTTTACAAAAAGAAGCGTTTTTGTAAAGAATAAGGTTTCATACTCAATTTTTAGCTCATTACAGACCGCTTAATCTTTAAAATACTAAATTATGATCACATTCGAACGTAACAAAGAAACCTTTTTATTAATCTCGGCATTCATCATGCCGCTGATTTTTGCCGTTTGGATGGTTTTATTAAACAATTTCGTTGTTGAAAAAGCAAACTTCACTGGCAAAGAAATTGGCTTTTTGCAGAGCATCAGGGAAATACCTGGTTTCCTCGCCTTCACAGTAATCTATTTATTGTTGTTTATTAAAGAGCAGAAGTTAGCAATTTTATCACTTCTAATTACGAGTGTTGGAGTCGCTGCAACGGGGATGTTTCCAACTGAATTTGGTTTGTACCTTACCACCTTAGTAATGTCTATTGGATTTCATTACTTCGAAACAGTTAACCAATCATTGACACTTCAATGGATTGATAAGAGTAAAACTGCACACTTTATGGGACGACTTTTATCAGTGAGGTCTGTAGCTTCATTGCTGGCATATAGTGCTATTTGGTGGATGATGTCAGTTGGTGACTGGCAATTTAAAGACGTGTATTTGTTTTGGGGCATTGTCGCCGCTATTCTTACTATCACTTTATTTTTTGCGTTTCCTCAGTTTGAAGAACCTCATGAACAGAAAAAGTCATTAATTCTGAGAAAAAGATATTGGCTTTTCTACGCCCTAACGTTCTTTAGTGGTGCTAGGAGGCAAATATTTGTCGTATTTGCTGGGTTCTTAATGGTTCAAAAATTTGGTTATTCGGTAGCTGATATTAGCGCCTTATTTATCATAAACTACGTATTTAACTGGATGTTTGCTGGAAAGATAGGAAAGTGGATTGGGCGTGTCGGTGAAAAGGCTGCACTGCGGTTTGAATATATTGGTTTAATAATCTTATTTATCGCTTACGGGCTTGTTGAAGATGCGAACATTGCTGCTGCACTGTACGTAATTGACCACCTGCTTTTTTCTCTCGCTATAGCTATAAAGACTTATTTCCAGAAAATAGCAGACAAAAAAGACATCGCTTCTACAGCTGGTGTTAGCTTTACTATTAATCATATTGCTGCGGTTGTTATTCCGACGATTTTAGGATTTGTATGGCTTGTTTCGCCAAGCTTAGTTTTTTATGTTGGTGCTGGTTTTGCTGCTTGTTCATTGGTTTTAGCTTTATTGATACCGGTTAAACCAGAAGCTGGGAACGAAACTAATCTAGCATTAATCAGCTTTCTAATTCCTAGTAAACAAAAGTAGTCTTAACTGCTTCAATGCTTATCTTCCTTCGGGTAACAATGCATTTTAAATTTGAGAGCTAGATTTTGAATAGCTGGCGATTAATGGCTGAATTGGTTAAAATTCAATCAAACCAAAAGGACTTAACTCATCGTTTTTTGCCAAAAAGGAATTTAATATGGCTAAAGAGAAAATCTCCGCACACTTAAGCATCTTTCTAGTTAAGCAAGATATTTCCAATATTGGCAGTATTATTAAAGAAGAGCAGTGCTCAAAGCACATCAATGTTGCTATTTCTGGCTACGGCAATGCTACGTTATATGTGAAACGAGGATCGAGTCAGCATCCCAAGTGGTCATCTATTTTTAGCGATGTTATGGACATTAGCCTTATAGGGGGAACCTCCAATGTTTCTGCTGCGTTTGTACTGAATGTTTCCGATAGGTATTTTGTTTTAACCTTTGGACCAGGGGGTAGGTTTCTTATAAAAGATGACGTATGCGAAGAGCGTTTCGGCCTACTAGTAGCGTTGAATTCTGTTGATAAAGAGAGCTTCCGGTGCATTGATAAGCAGTCCCTTGATTCAATTGAAAGTCATTCAAGAATTCAGTCAGGACACGAAACGTCTCCAGACCAGTTTGGTCTCGATGTTGAACAAGATATGTTAAAAGCCATCGTCGGAGCGCCTAAAGAATTTGCTCTTGGAAATCGCATGACCGGCACTGATTCACTTTCTGTGGCGGTTCGAATGAATCTAAGCGATTTACCTTCTCTACTTAACTCCTACAAAAACAAATATGAAAAAGACTTGAGTACTACTGATTACCAGTGGGTTAATAATATTTCGGTTGTAAAGAATAAATCCAGTTTAATTGAAGATCTCAACGGCAAATTACTGACTAAATTTGAAGCCAAAAATTATAGCAATTTATGGCTTTCTATCCCCCAGATTATTAATTGGGATTCGGTTAAAGGATTTATGTTCTCTTGCGGTAAAGATATATTGCACCCAGATATTAACTTAGAGGCGTTTCTAACTACGATAAAAAACGGCCAAGTTATAACCATTGAGCTACTGAAAAATCGAAAAGTGTTTTGTGCTGATGAAGAACACAACAGGGTTTACGGTTCTTGGTCGGTCTATAAGTGTTTATATGCTGAAATCGATTTGCATGGTAGTAAATACATACTGAATGATTCAAAGTGGTTTAAAGTTGCTCAAGATTTTGTAGCTAAAACAAATGAGGATTTTGACAATATTGAACTGTCATCGCTTGTGCTACCTAAATATTTTGGTGGAAGTGAAGGAGAATACAATACCAATACCGCAAAAAATAATCCCGAACAGTTTGCTTTACTTGACGATAAAAATAAAATTTTTCACGGCGGTGGACATGGCCAAGTTGAAGTTTGTGATTTATTTTCTAAGGATAAGCAGCTTATTCATGTGAAGAGGTATGGTAAGTCCAGCGTGTTAAGTCATCTGTTTTCGCAAGGATTTGTTTCTGGACAGTTGATACAGTTGGACTCAGAATTCAGGAAAAAATTCAAAGATAAGGTGCCTGATTCGTTCAAGAGTTTAGTAAGCGTTGATAAAAGGCCTGAAGAAAACGAATTTACGATAATTTATGCTGTGATAAGCGACTCTGTAGGTGATGACCTGTATTTGCCGTTTTTTTCGAGAGTGAATCTCAATAACACATACAAAACGCTTAAAGGCTTTGGTTACAAGGTTGAAGTGCTCAAAATAAAAGTTGACGATATTTATTCAAAAACTAAAAAATGCCCTCCAGCCAAGCCAAAACAACTATGAGTGTCTGAGCCACTTCACCTTTTAAACAAAAGCGGAATTAACTTAACGCTACTGGGCACATTCGCTTTCATCAACACCATAAGCCTTTTGTACGAGCTTTTTCAAAGATATAGAGTTGAGATAGTTACGCAAATGTCTGCCAATACGCATAACGTTACTGATCATTGTCGTACAGGCTGCTAACCGCAAGCTTTGTGAGTTTCTTATCGCAATCCGGGCATTTGCAGTGTATGACGTAATCTAATCTAAAATCCGATACGGCTATTGTTCTTAAGAACGGCGGGCCAAGTTTAGTGTCTCTCAATTCGGAGCCGCAGTGCTTGCAGAAATGCATTCCTTTATAAACATGCCAATAGGCACCATAGCCCTTAAGCATGTCATAAGCGCTCAAATTTTTATCGCGCATAAATGGGGTGGTCGGATAAACGCCACACTCAACCAGCTCGATCACCAGTTCTTTTATTGCTTGATCATATTTCTCCCACTGAAAAGAATTTCGTAGTTCATTTAATGTGAGAAGCAAATCGTCTGATTCTTTTTTATCCATGCCTTTCCCTACTCGGGTTCGTTGAATTAGTTTAAAGTTGAAGCTTGCGAATATTGCGTAGATTTCTATCTTTTGCAGTTAAAGAATAAAAGTTGGTCTTGTCGGAACTTCTAAAGAAAGCCAGATTGCTAATTTAATATTCTTCCGAACTAAATTTTCTTCAAGAAAAGCGATACCACTCCAGCCATCTAACCAACTTTCTAAGTCTGTTTCATAATTGATGATATGAATCTGCTTTTCTCCGGCAAGTCGCAATTTGGCTAGCGATTCAGGAGGACAATCTACGGGCTTAGCGGCTCTCTGTGAATCATCGTGAATTCGGAGCTCGTCAGGCCAAAATCTGTTATCCGTACGGACCCCATGCACCGCCATACAGGACTCTGAGTCATTATTAAGGTGAACTTCTAATCCAAGTTTCCCTCGAACAAGAAAATAACTAGCATTTGGAATGAGTTTTTCCTCTGATAAGCAGCGCATTCTATCTTCGTCTATACAAAGCGATTTTGATTGTTGTTCGAGTGCTTTAAGGACAGTGCTGTAGCTATGACGACTATCAAACCCTGCGAGCTCGCAGATTTCTTCTAAACAATCGGTGTAGCTTTTTCTGGTTAAATATTGGCGCATACGAACTTTTTTCTTAATGCGCAGCTTTAATTTTTTTATAAATGTTTTTGATTCGATGTGTGGGACGGGTCGTGGTTCTGGTATTGATGATTCGTACATTCTTTGCCTCGCTTAATTTTTAATTGGCTTAGCCCGCTTTATATCCAATTCGAGGTTTAAGAATTATTTAGTTCAGATGCATCAGCTTTTGTTTTAGCGGCTTTACCTTTGCGGGCGGCAGGCACTCTGAATGCCTTTATGTCATTTAATTAATTATTGTGAAATTATGTCTGTTAAGACTATACTGAACGCACAATTCTGTCACTAATTTAGCTACAAGATACCATGTCACCATAATAGTGACAAGATGAATAAAGATATAAATAATCCAAGACATCAGGCACTTATAAAATGGCTACGTACTGTTAGGAATGACAGGGGCCTAACTGTGCGTGAGTTTGGCGAATTGTTGGGAGAGCCCTTTCAACTAGTGCATAAGATTGAAAAAGGTAGAAGGAACATTTCTGCTTGTGAATTGGTCGCATATTGTGAGGCTCTGGAAGTCGAACCAAAGGAAGCTATCGATATCATGACTAATGTTCAGGTAAAAAAATAAACTGCCAAATGGCTTTCTTTGATCTCAGAAGGTGTGAATTAAGCAGTACAGTTTTAAAAAATCAGTGAAATCAGTTGTTTAGGGAGAAGCAGAGTGCCAACAAATTACGTATTAATCGATTATGAGAATGTGCAGCCGAAAAACCTTGAGATCTTAGCCAGCCATCCGTTTAAGGTCTTCGTTTTTGTGGGTGCCAATCAAACTAAAGTCCCGTTTGATCTAGCCCAAGCAATGCAAACAATGGGCGAGGACGCGACTTATATCAAGATAGCCGGTAACGGTCCTAACGCCCTCGATTTCCATATCGCTTATTACATTGGTGAGCTTGCACACAGCGACCCCGCTGGCTTTTACCATATTATTTCAAAGGATAAGGGCTTCGATCCGTTAATTTCGCACCTTAAAGATAAAAAGATACGCGTTCAGAGGGAGAAAGACCTGGCTGAAATACCGGTTTTAAGAATGTCTACCGCAACCAGCGACGATGACAAAATTACCGCAATAGTTAAGAATTTATCGGGAAGAGGACAGTCGCGACCTAGAAAAGTTAAGACATTAGCGAATACCATCAATTCACTATTCACTGAAAAGCTAGATGAAGAGCAGCTCAATTCGCTGATTAACAAGCTGAAAGCCAAGAAATACATAGCTGTTAATCAAAATAATGTGTCTTATAAATTACCCAAATAAATCGCTTTTTAGAGATTAAATTACCAGTGTTATTGAATATCAGTATTAATTTGCTGAGATGTCATAAATAACATTGACTGAATAGTTGCAATTCGATACTTTCTTTATCTAAGTTATTGCTGTAAAAAGAAAAATTAAGCCAGCTCCGTTCAATTTATAAACTAGGCAACTTTCAATAGTTGCTTAAAAATCAATCAAAACAAACAAAATCAACAAGTAGGAAAGAAACAAATGGCGACAGCCGCAAAAAGTAAGAAAAACAATAAGAACGATAAAGGTTTTGAAGAATCCCTTTGGGACACCGCTAATAAGCTTCGAGGCAGCGTCGAGTCATCAGAGTACAAACATATTGTACTAAGCCTTATCTTCTTAAAGTTTATCAGTGATAAGTTTGAGAAGCAGCGTGCCAAGCTGATTGATAGTGATATGGGTGACTATGTCGACATGGTTGAGTTTTATGCTAAGGATAATGTGTTTTATTTACCGAAAGAGGCACGTTGGTCGTTTATTCAGGTAAACGCTAAGCAAGATGATATTGCGGTAAAAATTGATACTGCGCTTCACACTGTTGAAAAAAACAATGCCTCACTCAAAGGTGCATTACCAGACAATTACTTCTCTCGATTAGGGTTAGATTCAAGCAAGCTGGCAGCGCTTATCGATACCATCAATAACATCGATACTATGGCTAACGAATGTCATATGACCGAAGAAGATTTGGTAGGGCGTGTATATGAATATTTCTTAGGTAAATTTGCCGCCAGTGAAGGTAAAGGTGGTGGAGAGTTCTACACGCCTAAGGCAGTGGTTAGTCTTATTGCTGAAATGATCGAACCATTTAAAGGTACGATCTACGATCCGTGTTGCGGAAGCGGTGGGATGTTTGTTCAATCGCTTAAGTTTATTGAAAGCCATAAGGGTAATAAAAAAGATATTTCTATTTATGGTCAGGAGTATACCAACACCACATACAAGCTAGCGAAAATGAACTTGGCAGTTCGTGGTATCTCTGGCAACTTAGGTGAAGTCGCAGGTGATAGTTTTTTTAAAGATCAGCATCCTGATTTAAAAGCAGATTACATTATGGCGAATCCGCCGTTTAATCAAAAGCAGTGGCGAGCTGATGCTGAGCTTGTTGATGATCCGCGTTGGGCTGGCTATGAAGTCCCGCCGACGGGTAATGCCAACTACGCTTGGATCATGCATATGATTTCTAAGCTAAGCGAAAATGGAACCGCTGGTTTTGTTTTGGCTAATGGTTCAATGTCATCAAACACAGGCGGTGAAGGAAAAATTCGTCAGAAAATTATTGAAAATGATTTGGTTGACTGCATGATTGCTTTGCCGGGGCAGCTTTTCTATACGACTCAAATACCCGTTTGTTTGTGGTTATTAACTAAGAATAAAAAACAAGATAATGAGCGCGGATATCGTAACCGTGAAGGTGAAACTTTATTTATCGATGCGCGTGAAATGGGGACGATGGTTAGTCGAGTTCATAAAGAGCTAACTACTGATGATATTGCAGAAATTGCTCGCACCTATCATGCTTGGCGTGGGGAAAAGAAAGACGGAGTTTATGAAAATAGAGCTGGATACAGCAAGTCAGCTACGCTAGACGAAATTAAGACCAATGACTATGTGTTAACTCCAGGTCGATATGTAGGAGCTGCTGAGGTTCAAGATGATGGGATTCCGTTTGAGACTAAAATGACAGAACTAAGCCAGACTCTATATTGTCAAATGAAGAGTTCTGAAGAATTAGATGTAGCTATTCGAAGAAACTTGAAGGTCTTGGGTTATGGAAAATAGTTCTGTCACATACACCGTTCAAGAATTAGTAGAAGAAGGTGTGTTAGCTAAGCCGCTTGATGGAAATCATGGAGGCATACACCCAAAGAGCACTGACTTTGTAGAAAGTGGTATACCATTTGTTATGGCTTCTGATTTAAAAAATGGAGAAGTTGATGATGAAAACTGCAAATTTATTACGGTCGAACAAGCAAAATCGCTAAGGAAGGGGTTTGCTAAAGAGGGGGATGTCCTTCTTTCACATAAGGCAACAATTGGTCGCACTGCAATAGTTGGAAAAATTAAAACGGAATATATTGTTTTAACTCCTCAAGTTACCTATTACCGAGTACTTGATCAAAGTAGAGTTAATTCCAAATACCTAAAGTATTACTTTGATTCAGTTGAATTCCAAAGTTTATTTGAGCAGTGGGCTGGAGGCGGTTCTACGAGGTTATACCTTGGTATTACTGGCCAAATGAAGCTGCCCATTAAACTGCCAGATATAGAAACTCAAAATAAAATCGCAGACGTAATTGATTCCTTCGATCGAAAAATCACAGTAAACCGTCAAACCAGCCAAACCCTAGAAAAAATGGCACAAGCTTTATTCAAAAGCTGGTTTGTGGATTTTGATCCGGTTATTGATAATGCTCTTGATACTGGCAATCCAATTCCTGAAGAATTTCAAGCAAAAACAGAGCAGCGTAAAGCTGTGAAAGCTGATGATAATTTAAAACCATTACCTGATGAAATTCGGAAGCTTTTTCCTAGTGAGTTTGAAGAAAGTGAGCTGGGGTGGGTGCCTAAGGGGTGGGTAGCTCGAAATATTCATGACACGGTTGATACGATTTCAGATACGTATAAGTTGAAAGAAGTTGATGAGGTCATTTTTCTCAATACAAGTGACATAGAAGACGGGAAGTTCCTACATGATGACTTTTCCGCAACTGATGGATTGCCGGGACAAGCAAAAAAATCGATTGCTAAAGGTGATATTTTATACAGTGAAATTCGCCCGAAAAATAAACGCTTTGCCTTCGTAAACTTCGAATCGAATGATTATGTTGTATCAACTAAATTGATGGTTCTCAGAGCGAAGAGTGGTGTGGACCCACTACTTCCTTATTTTATTCTCACGCAAAACACGACAATTCAAGAGTTACAGCATGTGGCAGAGCATCGGTCAGGTACATTCCCGCAAATTACATTTAAAGAGCTATCAAAAGTCACAGTAACATTTCCACAAAATACTAAATTAATTAATGTTTTTGTTAAAAAATATCTAACCCCATTTTATACCAAAAGATTTTCTTCGATTGAACAAAACGCACAGCTTGAAAAACTGAGAGATACGTTGCTTCCCAAACTAATCACTGGTGAACTCAGGCTCCCTATAACAGAGTCACTTACCGGTGTATAAAAAGGAATTTAAATTATGGCTGAAGAACAACAATTAATTAAATTGGGTGATGATCACCAGGTCATTCAAATTACCAATCATCCGGATAAGCCTGACACCTTTATTTGCCAAGTGGACTCTGCTTGGAGTAAAAAAGGTGATGAAGTCTCAGTGGAAAAGCTGCGGCAGCGAGTAGAGCCTTGGTTGACCGCGCTTTTCCAGTCAGAACATTTAAATCTGCTCATCGGTGCCGGTTTAAGCACATCCATTCAGTTATCGGCCACTGGACTATTACCAGCAGGCATGGGCTGGATTTCTGACTTGCGATTGTTACAGGCGGAAGTTGATACTTTTGCAACAAAAGCTGCAAAAAAAGCAGGTCGCTCTATGGGGAATATTGAAGATCAGGTTCGAGCTATCAATGAGTTGATTAAAGGGTTAGAGATTTTAACTGTTCTTAATTCGCCATTACCAGTCAATCCTCCACCGCCGAATCCTCCTTACCGCGATCTGATTACTGAGTTAAAAGACTTAAAGGCTGAGCTATCACGTAGCCTAAAGACATTTGCTGATTCAGTGAGTGCAGGAGAACATGAAATTAAACAGGCTGAGCCGCAACGTAAGACGGATACTTTTAATTACTTAGTTAGCTTTTTAATGAGTTTTGCCAGTCGCACGGCGACGCGTGATAGATTGCACATCTTTACCACCAATTACGATCGAATAATTGAAGTTGGTGCAGAGTTGGCAGGCTTAAGGTTAATAGACAGGTTCGTTGGCTCAATCGCGCCTGTTTTTCGATCATCTCGTTTGGAGGTGGATTATCACTATAATCCTCCGGGAATTCGAGGTGAACCTCGATATCTTGAAGGGGTCGCTAGATTTACAAAGTTGCACGGCTCTCTGGACTGGCTAGAAGTGGAAGGGGATATTCGTCGTTTGGGTTTGCCTTTTGGTGCAAAAACTGCGGCACCATTTTTAGAAGCTGAAGGGTGTGGGGAAGATGGCTTTCAGCAGCTCATGATATATCCAAATTCGATTAAAGATCGTGAAACTTCCGAGTATCCCTATGTGGAATTGTTTCGAGATTTGGCGGCTGCAAGTTGCCGTCCGAATAGCACGTTAGTAACTTATGGGTACAGTTTCGGCGATGAGCATATCAACCGAGTTATTGAAGACATGCTAACCGTACCTTCTACACATTTGGTTATAATTGCTTTTGGCGATCCGCTTAACAGGGTTATTGACTTTGTCACCAGCAGCGGTAGACACGCACAGATAACATTACTTATGGGGAATCATCTTGGGGATCTCAAGACTTTAGTTGATCACTACCTGCCAAAACCTGCTATTGATCGAACATCCATAAAAATGGCTGATTTGTTGAAACAACGAGGTTTCTTGCGACAAGAAGAGAAAGCTGAGCTTTCTCCGGGGGCAGGTGTAAATGGTGTAGAGCTATGAGCTACTTACCTATAGAACAACTTGAGCAGTTAAGGGTGGGCACTGTCGATTTCGTTTCTCCCAGCGAGATCAAGGTCTCGCTTGAGATTGATTCGCCTGATTCTGTATCTCTTCAAGGCGGTACGCCAAGAAACTTTCCTAGAGTAAACAGCTATGTGTTAGTTAGCAGTGACGATGGATATCTAGTCGGTCAGGTAGAGTGGATAGCTGTTGAGCGTTCTCCTTATCCTAAACGCAAAGGACTTCATGATTTCGGGCTTATCGACCTGCCTTTCCCTATCCGAAAATTGAGTTTAAATCCTGTAGGTGTATTGAAGAGAAAACACAGTGGAAAAGGGCCTAAGTTCACTCGCGGCACAGATACATTTCCTTCGGTGGGAGACTCAGTGCTTCTTCCTACCGATTTACAGCTTAAATCGATTATTGAGTCCGGTGATAACCGTCGGGTGAAAATAGGTGAAAGCCCGCTTGCTAACAATTCAGAGATTGCAGTTGATCCAGACAGGTTATTTGGTCGGCATCTAGCTGTACTAGGCAACACAGGAAGCGGAAAATCTTGCTCTGTTGCAGGGTTAATTCAGTGGGCTTTGGATGCTATTACCGAGGGTGACCAAGAGCCTAACGCTAGATTTATAGTCTTGGATCCAAACGGTGAGTACAGTAGAGCCTTGGGACCAGAGTCAAAGTACAAAGGAAAGATACTGAAAGTGGAGGCCAACAAAGAGCAAGGTGAATCAGATTTAAAAGTACCAATCTGGATGTGGAATAGCTCTGAATGGGCTGCTTTTACTCAAGCGAGCGCTAGAGTTCAATTGCCGCTACTACGGCGAGCACTAAGGGCTATGCGGAATGAGCAGTTCGAAATAGGCCAAGATTTTGAAGTTGAAATTAAAAAATATCTAGGGACTATATTGGCTTCATGCCAACATGATAAATCTAGAGGCGCTCCATGGGGGAATTTTCCTCACCCTAAAAATTTCTTACAGAAGGTTGAAGTCTGGAAAGATAGTATTGAGTCATATCGAAGTAGAGCACAAGTAGGAGATGTACGATTAGAAAATCTGTGCACCGTACTCAATGAATACACTGGGGCTCGTCAAGAGAACTATCCTAGATATGAAGCAACTGTAGACGAGATTGATGGCCTTTTGAATGCTATGTTAGGTGCTTTCAAAGAATATGGTGGAGATGAGAGAGAGCTACTTCCGAAGAGTGAAGATGCACCGATTCCTTTTGATGGCGATAATTTAACTTCTTACTTGGAGGCGTTAGCCCAGGAGACAGGGACTGAACAGTACGTAGAATACTTGCTTGCTCGGATTCGAACCATGCTCGGTGATTCCAGGATCAGTGCAATAACGAATGACTCCGAAGAGCGTTTAGACCTTGTTGATTGGTTGAAAGAGCACCTTGGTGGTCACGAGAGAGGAGGAAATATCACCATTATTGATCTTTCGTTAGTGCCCAATGAAATTACTCATTTGGTTACGGCGGTGATTTCACGTGTCGTCTTTGAGGCTCTGCAACGATATCGCAAACTCAAAGGAAAATCATTACCATCAGTGCTTGTCGCAGAAGAGGCACACACCTTTATCAAGCGATATAAAGAGGATGGCGAAGGTCAAAGCGCGGCTGAAGTATGCTGTAAAGTATTTGAAAAGATCGCACGCGAAGGAAGGAAGTTCGGCTTGGGTTTAGTTGTCTCCTCTCAAAGACCGTCAGAGCTGTCTCCAACTGTTCTGTCCCAATGTAACACCTTCTTGCTGCACCGGATCAGTAACGATCGAGATCAAGAGCAAGTGCACCGGCTTGTACCTGACAACATGCGCGGCTTGTTGCGGGAATTACCGTCATTACCGTCTCGACACGCCATATTACTGGGGTGGG
>Ga0209475_10002252_pt1 | contig 20189 bp, 15 predicted proteins | sample tdDd471_FD_187128 | JGI IMG/M metagenome (GOLD analysis project Ga0209475, IMG submission 187128) | Marine sediment microbial communities from the Atlantic coast under amendment with organic carbon and nitrate - tdDd47.1 (SPAdes)... | ecosystem: Environmental > Aquatic > Marine > Coastal >... | reverse complement strand
ATTGGCAATTATCCATTTGTTGATGCCTTTGTGAATTTACAATTAAAACGCGCTCGCATCTACGTTAAGTTCGATCATGTAAACCAAGGTTATCCCAACGAACCATACTATTCTACCTATAAATATCCAGCTAATCCGCGAAGTCTTAAATTTGGCGTATCGTGGAATTTTTATGACTAACGAAGTAACCAAAATAACTTAGTTGAGTACAAGTTATTAACTTTGCACACTTGAAACCAAAGAAGTTATTATGCAAAATTGTAGTATTTTCATCGTTGTACTAATCGTTTTTCAAACTTACAGCTGTAAGTTTGAAAATAGTAATACAGCACAGAAAGAAACTATAGAATCAGTATCAATCGATCTTGATGACATTGTTAAAAGGGGAAAGATACGCGTTGTTACAGATTATAATTCTACAAACTACTTTGTATATAAAGGTCGTCCATTGGGCTATCAGCTCGAACTACTTCAAGCCTTAAGCAATACGCTTGGTTTAAAATTAGAAATTGTTGTTTCGAACGATGTTGATAAAAACTTTAACAGCCTATTAAATGGTGATGTAGATCTTATTGCCACTAACCTTACAGTAACAAGAAATAGAAGCCATAAAGTTGCTTTTACAGAACACCACTGCGTAACTCGTCAAGTTTTAGTTCAAAAAACAGATAACGAGAATAACAGCCTAAAACAAAACATAAAGATTATACGCAACCAACTCGAATTAGGAGGTAAAACCATATATGTACAAAAAAATTCTTCTTATGTCAATCGGTTAAAAAGCTTAAGTAACGAAATTGGAGATAGTATTCATATTGTTGAAATACCTGATTATGAAGTCGAACAACTCATCGCGTTAGTTGCCAATGGCGAAATACCCTATACCGTTTGCGATGAGAATTTAGCCCGAATTAATCTCAATTTCTATGATAATATTGATATTGAAACAGCTGTTAGTTTTCCTCAAAAAATAGGCTGGGCTGTTCGTCCTAACTCCATCGATTTAAAAGATGTTGTTGATAATTGGTTAATCAACTTTAAAAAAACCAACCAATATAAACGCATTTATCGCAAGTACTTTGTCAATAAACGCTCAACACACCTTGTTAACTCAAATTATCACTCAATCAAAGGAGGACAGGTTTCTGCATTTGATGCAATTATAAAAGAAGAAAGTGAAAAGCATAATTTCGATTGGCGTTTGGTTGCAGCATTAATCTATCAAGAATCACGTTTCTTACCCGAGGTAGAGAGTTGGGCTGGAGCCATTGGCTTAATGCAGTTAATGCCACAAACAGCAGCCAGCTTCGGCGTTAAAGAAATTACATCGCCTCAGGATAATATTCAAGGCGGCTTAAAATTCTTAATCTGGTTAAATAAGCGTTTTGAAAATGTGATAACAGATCCTGATGAACGTATTAAATTTGTTTTAGCATCTTATAATGTTGGTCCTGGGCACGTAGAAGATGCAATGCGCTTAGCTGAAAAGAATAATAAAAATCCACATTTATGGGAAGATAACGTGGATTACTACTTATTAAACAAATCTAAACCATCATTTTATAACGATCCGGTGGTAAAATATGGCTACTGCCGAGGCGAAGAACCATACCACTATGTTACTGACATTCTGGAGCGTTACACACACTATAAGAATGTGATTGCGGATTAGTAAATAAGTCAGATCCTTTTAGTATATATAGAAATTCACTCATAATCATGGCGGTTGCACCCCATATTATGTATTCATCCACACTATAAAATGGAGCATCAACTTGTATCCCATTAATATCTTGACTAAAACTATGGATTTTATTTGGCGATAAAAGGTGAGCGATTGGGGCTTCAATTATGGATTCCACTTCTCTCAGATCTGGAATAAAATCAGGCACCTTACTGGTTACACATGCCTGTGGGTATACCATAAAGTTAGAATTTGGTATATAAAGAGGTGTTAATTCCCTGATAAACTGAATATCCTCGCGCTTTACGCCTATCTCCTCTTCAGATTCTCTTAGGGCAGTATCTAAGAATGAAATATCACTTTTTTCAGTTTTACCTCCTGGAAAACTTACTTGACCACTATGTGCACCATCATATGTTGGCCTTTGTATTAAAGGCACACACCATTGATCACCTTTATTGTATAAAAGGATTAACACACTACTGCTTCTAGCATTATGAGCATTATATTTAACATTTCCAGTAAACCGAACAGATGGTGACATCAAACGCTGTATTTCTATTCCAGGTAAGGGTATATCAAATGCTTTATTTATTATTTCAATCTCTTTTCTCATGCAAGTTTTCTTTACAAGGTAACTGGCTAAAACAACATTTTGTTTTCTTTTAAGTTACTTAATTATGACCATTTATCCAATAGAGTGAACCTTGTAAAATTTAGGGCATAAAAAAAGGCCGAGCGTTCTCGGCCATTTGTCCCATTTATTAACTTAAACCTTAATTAAGTATTTGACATGGTTTACTCAACAACTATACCATTTTTCGTAACTTAATGGGAATAATTCTAAACACTCAATAAAAAACAATGCAAAACAATACCCTACAACAACTTACGCGCAGAGAAAAAACTTTATTAATAATTACAACTAATAATAAACGAGAATACAATATCTTTAAAATGTCCGCTAACGTACATCTAGTGTTTCTTAACGGACAATAGACATTAATTGAAACGTATTGCTTTTACAGGTAAGATACGTGCAACAAGGTAAGATGGTCCCAACATCATTGATAATGTAACGATAAGCACACCAATATTAAGTAATATCAGCTGTGTTATATTAATATGTATAGGCACAGTAGTGAGATAGTAATTCCCTGGGTCAAGTTTTAAAATATGAGTATATTTTTGAAATAAACAGAGACTTATGCCAATTACATTCCCCCACACAACGCCACGTCCTATAATAACTGCTGATAGATACATAAACACTTTACGAATACTCCAGTCATCCGATCCAAGTGCTTTTAATATCCCAATCATATTTGTTTTTTCTAAAATAAGAATTAACAAACCTGATATCATATTAAACCCCGCCACCAAAATAATTAAAACTAGTATGACATAAACATTAGTATCAAGCAAACCAAGCCAACCAAAAATTTGTGGTTGCACCTGCTGTATGGTTTTTGTTCGTAACATTGTTCCATTGTCTTCAACTCTGGAACTGGTTAAATAATAAACCTCTTCACCTACTTGCTGTATCTTATCAAAATCATCAATACTAATCTCGTAACCCGATATTTGTTGCTCATTCCATCCATTAAGCTTTTGCACATGCTTTATATCAACAAATGCATATAATTTATCATACTCTGAAAAATGGGAATTATATAAACCTGAAATCGTAAAGCGGCGTTGCAAAATAGTATTCTGCACAAAATACATCCGTAATTTGTCGCCAACATTCACATTTAGAAGGTTAGCTAATTCTTCTGAAATAAGTATTTCATCTGATCGAATTGAATCGTTAAAGACAGGAATTGCACCTTCTGTTAATATTGAATTAATAAAATCCCAATTATATTCTCCTCCAACACCTTTTAGAACGATGCCTTGAATAGCTTCACTTGCCTTTACCATGCCCGGCATAGTACCAAAACGCTGAATAAAATCTACGCCTTCAATACCATTGATTTCATCTACTAAAGTTTTATCGGCTGAAATAGGATTCGTTTCATAGGAATAATTGTAATCATAGCTCATCACCTGAACATGAGAAGCAAATCCTGTTATCTTATCTCTAATCTCACCTTTAAAACCAAATCCTATAGCCACAGATAATATCATGACCACCATACCAAGTATGATACCTAGCGTTGCCACTTTAATAACAGGACCGGACAATTTTTTGGTTGATAAACCACCCGATAATATTTTACGTGCTATAAAAAGTTCGAAGTTCAAAGTGTAAGATTTTGCTCAAAGATAGAAAAAGAGAAGAAACTTTGACTGCCAATAAGAATCAAATAATTTGACAAATAAAAAGGTCGGAACACAAGTCCGACCTTTCTAAATATTTATAAATAATAAATTCTAATTGGTACGTCCTGGATACACTTTAAGTGCTGCTTCTAATGTTTCCAAAGCATTAGCTAAGTCTTCTCTTTTAAGCACATATGCCAAACGAACTTCATCCTTACCAGAACCAGGTGTGCTATAAAAACCTGACGCTGGTGCCATCATTACTGTCTGACCATTGTGGTTAAAATCGCTTAAGATCCACTGGCAGAAGTCATCTGAATCATCAACTGGCAACTTAGCAACCGTATAAAATGCCCCTTTTGGCATTGGAGTATATACTCCAGGTATCTTATTCAATCCTTCAACTAAGAAGTTACGACGATCAATGTACTCGTTATACACCTCATCAAAATACTCTTTTGGTGTATCCAACGAAGCTTCAGCAGCAATCTGACCAAATCCCGGAGGGCTCAATCGTGCTTGAGCAAATTTCATAGCTGTATCGATAATGGCTTTATTCTTGGTTACTAACGCACCAATACGAACACCACACTCGCTATAACGCTTCGAAACAGAATCAAACATAACCACATTGTTTTCGATGCCATCAAGGTGCATTGCTGAAATGTGCTTTTCTCCATCGTAGCAAAACTCACGATATACTTCATCTGAGAACAAGTAAAGCTCATGCTTAAGTACAATTTGCTTCAATTGATCCATTTCCTCTTGCGAATAAAGGTAGCCCGTTGGATTATTAGGGTTACAGATAACAATAGCCTTTGTTTTTGGCGTTATCATTTTCTCAAACTCCTCAATAGCAGGCAAAGCAAATCCCTCTTCAATACTTGAACGGATAGGCTTTACTACAACGCCTGCAGACACAGCAAAACCATTGTAATTAGCATAAAAAGGCTCGGGAATAATAACCTCATCACCAGGGTTAAGACAAGTTAAAAAAGCAAATGTTATGGCCTCTGATCCACCAGCTGTTACTAATATCTCATTCTCATCAACATTAATATTGATGTTCTGATACATATTTGCAAGCTTTTTACGATAGCTTTCAATACCAGCTGAGTGACTATATTCCACTACTTTTAAATCAATATTACGGATAGCATCTAAGGCTACTTCAGGAGTTTTAATATCTGGCTGACCAATATTTAAATGATAAACCTTTGTCCCTCTCGACTTTGCCTCTTCGGCAAATGGTACCAGCTTACGAATAGGCGATGCCGGCATTTGTTGTCCTCTATCTGAAATATTAGGCATTTTTATACTATTTAATGAGTTTCACCTTGTACTTTTATCAAGACAAATTTAGATTTTAAATTGATATAAAATTTATGATTTTAAGCATCTTTTTTTGAGTGCAATTATTGTTGATTTTTTCAATCTAATGGGAAAACGTATTTTTGTCGGAAACTGTTTGCGTTATGCTAAAAAGGATTTTAACATTTACTTTATTGATAATAGTATGTTTTACAAGTGTAGCACAAATTGTAAGCATTGATAAAAGGCGTACAAAAAATCCAAACAAGGGCTTTCAGGGAGATATCAATTTAGGACTTAACTTTGTGCATACCTCAACTGACATGACACAGATATCTTCTCGCTTTAAGCTCCAATATAATGACAACGACAACACTTATCTTTTTTCTTCAGATTTGGGCTATAGTAAGGTTGATGATGAAAGTAATGTGAATAACGGAGGCATAATGTTTAAGTACAATTACTGGGTGCCTGAGCGCATCATCATTGCCGAAGCTTTTTACCAGTATCAATACAATAGAGTAAAACAATTAAAGCACCGTCATGTTATTGGAGGAGGACCGCGGTTCAATATTGCAGACAAAGAAAAATTCTCTTTTTTCCTAGTCGCCTATACCATTTACCTTAACGAATTATTTGAAACCAGCACCTACGAGCGTCGAAAAAGCCTGGTTAAATTCAGTTCAATGCTTTCTACCGATTGGAAAATGTCGCCCAATGCCTCTTTATCGCACAGCACATATTACGAACCTGATTACTCAGATCCTGCTGATTTCCGCATTTGGAGCGAAACGCGCTTTAATGTTAAAATCACTAAAAAATTCTCCTTTGCTCTATACTTACGTTTCGACTATGATAATTTAGTTCCACCTGAAGTAGATCCTTTATTCTACACGGTTAATAATTCATTCAGCCTTAAGTTTTAACGTTATTCTTTTCTGAGCAACTAAAAATTTCCAAACACTATTGTAACATTCATAGAGTTATATTCGCCTTACATTGAATCAAAGATGTTATTTTTCATTCAACATTTTATTTTTTGTATTGAATAACTACATTTATACGAACTTAAACCTATAACTCAAACCTATCAATATGCTCAAACTTTTCCTTCTTGGCATTCTATTTCTGGTGCCAATGATATCAATTTCTCAAGGTGTTAAAGGTGTTGTAAGTGACGAAGCGGGCCAATCCATTCCATTTGCTACCATCTACCTTAAAGAAACGACTACCGGAACAACAACCAACGATTTAGGCGAATATGAGATTCAACTTCCTACAGGAAGTTACACCATAGTTTTTCAAGGCTTAGGTTTTCAAAAGACTGAAATTATAGTCAATGTAAACGATGCATTTGTTACCAATAACATTGTACTGAAAAAACAAGAATATCGCATAAAGGAAGTCCGTGTGTACTCAGGTGGCGAAGATCCTGCTTATCCTATTATGCGAAAAGCAATCAGTTTAGCACCTTACTATCAACGCCAGACAGAACAATACAAGGCAGAGGTATATATGAAAGGGAGTCTTCTAATGAAAAAGATCCCCAAACTCTTTTTAAAAATGATGGAAAGTGATGACGAACCACTTGAAATTGAAGTAGGCAAGACCTATACGATGGAGTCGATGAATGAAATTGAGTTTACCGCCCCTGATATATATAACCATAATGTTTTATCCTCTCGCAGCACTTTTCCAGATGCCGGTGATAATGATGTAATGGGCTATATCACTTATAGTTTTTACGAACCTAGTCAAGACATGGCCGTCTCCCCCTTGGCTCCTAATGCATTTTCGTACTATAAATTTGTGTACGAAGGCTTTTTTTACGAAGGAGATGTCGCGGTTAACAAGATAAAAATAGTTCCCAAGCGCAAGAGTCAACAGACCTACAGTGGTTATATCTACATCGTAGATAATTTATGGAACATCCATTCAATTGATGTCACCAATAATGCATTTTTTGGAGAGATAAACATTAAACAAGTATATACTCCTGTGAAAGAGCGATCGTGGCTACCCATTAGTCATCGCTTTAAAGTGGCAGCATCAATCATGGGGGTAAAAGCTGATTTCCGTTATGCTGGTTCAGTAAAATATTCAGAGATTAAACTGAATACCAAGTTACCTGTCCCAAATACCCTAATGAAGCAGTATGCTGCAGAAGATGCAGCTAAAGAAGCCCAAAAACAGGCTGAAGATCAATTGGCATTAAGTAAGAACCAGAAGAAAATGGAAGAGCTATTGGCTAAAGAAGAGCTCTCTAACCGTGATATGATCAAACTCTCGCGTTTAATTGAAAAAGAATCACGCAAAGAAGAAGAGAAAGAAAAAACACTTGAAATAAAGAATACCTATAAAATCACGCATAAAAAGGACACAACAAGACGAGATTCGACCTATTGGGACACCATTCGACCAATTCCATTAACCAGCGACGAACTGCGAGGTTTTGAGATAAAAGATTCGCTAAAATTAGCTGAGATAAAAACTGATACAACGTCGACTGAGAAGAAGAAAAAATCAGCATTCAGTAAGGTATCCAATGGCTTTTTATCAGGACACACCTTCTATGCCAATGACTCATCAACCCGAATTACCTACCATGGATTAATTGGACTTGATCAGGTTGATTTTAATGCTGTTGATGGATGGAGCTATCAGCAAAAACTCACTATTCGTCATGAATTTGATACAATCCATACCTTACGTATTGAGCCAATGGTTGAATATGCCTTTGCACGGAAGAAAGTCATGTGGGATGCTAATGCACAATATAGTTTTGCCCCATTAAAAAGAGCAAATATTCGCATTTCTGGCGGTCAACAAAGTATGGATTTTAATCGCCAATATGGTATTGACAGAACCTTAAATATGTTCTCGGCACTCTTTTTTAAAGACCATTATTTAAAGCTTTATCAAAAAGATTATGCCGCTATTAATAGTTCATTTGATCTGATCCATGGAATGCGTGTTAACATTGGTGCATCATACAATTGGTATCAAGAGCTTAAAAATAATACCAACTGGTCAATTCTGGATCAGGATAAACAATATGCTGAAAACATTCCTGTTAATGACCAGATAAGTCCTGAACATTTAATGGATCAGTCTGACATGTTTACATCACTAGGAATTACTTACACTCCCCGGATGCGTTATCGCATGTATAATGGACGAAAGTATATGTCAGGATCCAGATACCCAACATTCAGCTTTAACTACCAACGTGGACTTAAAGGTGTATTTGATAGTGATTCGGATTATGAATTCTTCAAAGGAGAGATCAGACAGAAGAAAGAATGGGGCATCTTTAATGCCTTTAACTGGAAAGTTGCAGCTGGCTATTTCTCGCGCAATGATCAGATGCACTTTTCAAGATTCAGTCATTTTAACACATCTGAAATACCTGTTAATTTCAAATCGTGGGATAATGCGTTTATGTTGCTGGATGACTATCGCTATAGCAGCAATGAATGGTATACACAAGCACATATTTCTTACACATCGCCATATCTATTACTTAAATTCCTACCTGTTTTAAGTAACCGTTTATGGACCGAGAATATTTACACCAGCTACCTCAGTCAACCGCATTACAAAAATTATGTAGAAGTTGGATATAGCATGAATCAGATATTCCTGATTGGCAGCGCAGGTGTTTTTGCCGGATTTGAAGATGGAAACTATGCCCGCTGGGGATTTCGAGTAGGCATTAACATTAACAACTAGCTTAGAGCTTGTAACAAAAATTATAAAGGATCGCATCTTTATCTGCATTTTGCAAATTAAGATGCGATCCTTGTATATGGGCAAACAATACCAATGTAACACTTGTTAAATTTTATGCCGGTTAGCTATCTTGCAGCCACAATAGATTCAGAAAAGGACAACAATACATATGAAACAACCTAAAAACCATATACTCGTTATTTTTGGTGCCTCTGGCGATTTAGCTTATCGCAAGCTGGTTCCTGCTGTATTTGACTTATTTGATCAGGATTTACTACCTGAAAAATTTGCCATCTTAGGCATCGGACGTACTGATTTAAGCAATGAAGCCTTTAGAATAAAAATGAAAGAAGGCATCAGGCTGTTTGCACTAAACAAACCTGATAATGAAGAAAAGCTTAATGCTTATTTGGAAAAATTACATTATTTCTCGTTTGACACAAAAGATCCTGATGAATATTGCCTTCTAAAAGGCAAGCTACGCGAATTGGATGAAGATTGTAAGACAGAGAATAACTTCATCTATTACTTAGCTACACCTCCGAGTATGTATGAGGTTATACCAGAACAATTAGCCAAGCAAGGCTTGAGTGATGAAAGTACAGGTTTTAAGCGTTTGATAGTTGAAAAACCCTTTGGTTACGACTTGAAAACAGCTCAAAAACTGAACAAAGAGTTGCTTCGGTATTTTATGGAAGAGCAAATCTATCGTATCGACCATTATTTAGGTAAAGAAACCGTACAGAATCTGCTGGTTACACGCTTTTCCAACGGTATTTTCGAGCCTTTATGGAACCGTAATTACATCCACCATGTAGAGATTACAGGAGCCGAGAACATAGGTGTTGGTAACCGCGGGGGATATTACGAAGGCTCAGGTGCGATGCGCGATATGATTCAGAATCATTTGCTCTTATTGGCCGGATTAGTCGCCATGGAACCTCCTGCCCTAATTGACTCAACCAATATACGTAACGAAATTGCCAAGGTATTTCATTCGCTTCGTCCTATAAAAGAAGAAGAGGTTACCAAGTATGCCATACGTGGCCAATACACATCTTCTAACATAAGAAGCGAGCAGGTAAAAGGCTATCGCGAAGAGGAAGGTGTAGATCCAAACTCTCGTACCGAAACTTTTGTTGCCATGAAGCTCTTTATTGACAATTGGCGATGGGCTGGAGTTCCATTTTATATTCGAAGTGGTAAAATGTTACCTACCCGAGTTACGGAGATTGTCATCCATTTTAAAGCCACACCACACCATCTATTTGCTGATGATGAGTCCATATGCAAAAACTACAATCAACTGGTTATCCGGATTCAACCAGATGAAGGTGTACTTATGAAGTTTGGTATGAAAGTTCCGGGAGCCGGTTTTAAGGTTCAAAATGTAAATATGGATTTCCATTACAGTGACCTATCAAACACCTATCTGCCGAGTGCGTATGAACGCTTGCTTTTGGACTGCATGATGGGTGACAGCACCCTGTATCACCGAGGAGATGCGGTAGAAGCAGCCTGGAGGTTTGTTGATCCGATTCTTAAAACCTGGAAGAAGGATGACAGTATTCCGGTACATGGATATCCTGCTGGAACATGGGGACCTGATGTATCTGATGATCTAATTGAAGAACCGGATATCACATGGCGTTATCCATGTAAAAATTTATCGAATGATGGCAATTATTGTGAACTCTAAACGTAGTTTGCAGAAAGATAAAGATCGTGGAACTTCACCGACATCTTATAGCTGCCATTATAAACTAAAACGGACTACAATGCAAAAGATATTCAATAATAAACAAGAGTTAGCTCTTTACTTTGGCGATTATTTATTAAACCTTTCTCAGGATCAACAAGAAATAAACATTGCCCTTTCGGGAGGCAGTACCCCCAAAGCTATTTTTGAAGTATTGGCAAAAGAGTATGCAACTTCAATCGATTGGACAAAGCTGCGTTTTTTTTGGGGCGACGAACGTTGTGTGCCACCCAATGACCATGAAAGTAATTTTGGAATGACGCGCGAACATTTATTTGATCATGTAGGCACTAAAGCTGCAAATATTTTCCGAGTAAAAGGCGAATTAGAACCCGATGAAGCTGTGAATGATTACATCAACATATTGGAAGAAAATATACCTAATGTAGATGGCATTCCTCAATTTGATATTATGCTATTAGGCATGGGTGATGATGGACATACAGCCTCCATCTTCCCGCATCAAATTGGTTTATGGAATAGTGAAAACACATGCGAATTAGCTCAACATCCCGATAGTGGGCAATTTCGGATAACATTATCGGGTAAAGTCATCAATAACAGTAAGCAAATCTTCTTTATCGTTACAGGTAATAACAAAGCTGAAAAATTAGAAGAAATTATTAAGCAGCAAGGAAATTACAAAACTTATCCGGCGGCTTTAGTTAATATGACTAAAACCGAGTGGTTATTGGATAAGGAAGCTGCAAAAAACATATGTACAGAATAAGATACATTGCGTTCCGTAATAAGTGCCGATAAACACAGAGACGCAAAAACAACAATTAACCTATGGATAGACAAGACTTTACCATAACATCAGTTACAGGTTTTAAGCTATACGGGAAAGTGTGGCAAGGTAACCCAAGTCCGAATGCTGTCGTAATTCTGATACATGGTTTTGGAGAACATTGCTCGCGCTACACAACATACTTCGAACTCTTTAAAGAAGAAAGCATCGCCTTTGTTAGTATGGATCAAATTGGACATGGTCGCTCTGAAGGCAAAAGAGGTGTAATTCAATCCTACAAACAACTGCTCGATGATGTAGATCTATTAATCGACAAAACAGAAGCTCTCTTTCCGGATACACCAAAGTTCTTGTATGGCCATAGCATGGGTGGTAATATTGCCTTTAATTATCTACTTCAACGTTCTTTTCCGTTTAAAGGGGCAATTATTTCATCACCCTGGTTGCAGTTAGTAAATGAGCCTAACAAAGCTAAAAAGGTTATCATAAACATATTGAAACACCTATGCCCCAACCATACTGTAAAAAGTGGTTTGAACACAAAATACATCAGTACTCAAGATAAAGAAGTCATTAATTATAATGATGATTCTCATAATCATGGGCGAATTTCTTTCCGTTTGTTAAGCGCAATAAGCCAACATGGTTTATGGGTTATGAACAACACGAACCAACTCAAGGTTCCTACCTTACTTCTTCATGGCAATAAAGATCATGTTACCTCTCACCATGCCAGTAAAAAGGTCGCTCAAAAGCGACCTGATCTGATTAAGTATATCGAATTTGACGGCATGTACCATGAGATACACAATGATAAAGCGCGAGAAATACTAGCTAATGAATGTATTAAATGGATAAACCTGGCATTACACCAACAGTAAATAACTATTCTTGTTAACCCAATTTTCATTCAGAACAGTTACTCATCTTATTTACATTGCAAATTGAGTTTATAATATAAATACTTAACTCAAGTTCATACCACGTGCTTTTAGCTCCATAGGTAACACACAATTATAAACAAACTGATTAACCGGCACATCAACACCAAATTGCCTAGCCAGCTTTACCACAGTTCCGTTCTGATAATCGATTTCCGAAGGCTTGCCTGCCAACACATCACGCGTTAATGATGAAGTTGAACTATAAGGGAAAGAATCAATAAAAGCGATAGTTTTAGCAATAAAATCAGGCTTAATGGCAATATTCATCTGTTGCGAAACAGTGTATATCTCATTCAAGAGATCCGTCATCATCTGACGTGTTTCTTTTAATTCACACATTTCACCATAAGTGGTTTTGGTCACAGCCAATAAAGCACTCACACAAATAGAAATAAACTTTTTCCACGTATCAGCTTCAATATCTCTTGAGGCTTTGTGCTGAATACCTGCTTCCTCAAACAAGGCACTTAATACCTGCATGCGCTCGCTTTCCCACTTATTCTGCTCGCCAAACACAATCTCGGGCTTAACGCCAAAATGATTAATAACACCTGGCCCCTCAATCTTACTGATTATGCGACACAAACCACCCATCACTTGTTTAGGCTTAATCACTTCGCTCAATTCCTGAGGTGCCAACACCCCATTTTGCAAAGGCAACACAATGCTTTCATCGTAGATGATTTTATTAATATCATTACGCACCTCTTTTATTTGCCATGCTTTGACTGCTGTAATAACCAGGTCTGGTTTTTCAATGGTAGTAATATCATCAGTGACATTTACCTTTTCCAAATGAAAATCACCATCAATACTTTTCACCGTTAATCCTTTTGTTTGCATGGCTTCCAGATGAGCTCCACGCGCAACGAAAGTAACCTTATTACCAGCCTGGGCTAGTTTAGCTCCAAAATAGCCACCTACTCCACCAGTCCCTATTATAGCTATGTTCATGATTTTTATATTATTTTCAATATTCAACACAAATTTAAGCTTAAACATGAAGACACAAAGCGGCAATGAAAAATTACTTCCAGTAACATATACCTTGCATGCCCACCATGTAAAACATAATTAGAAATAAACAACAGCTTTTATATCAGCAAATTTAAATGTATTTTAAGCCTTCTAATAAAAACAAAATCACCCCATGGATAAAACCACTATTAACTACTTCTTATTAATAGGTATAACCCTAGGTTCTGCTTCTTTGTTAGCTTTTACAATCCGACGTTTGTTAAGCATATTTATATCAAAATATGCCGTTAAACTAAACACAGATCCTACCAACTTTTCGTTTATCAAAAACTCGGTTGGCTTTATTATTTACACCTCGGCTATAGTCTTTATATTTTATAAAATCCCCTATTTAAAATCGTTAGGAACAGCGTTATTTGCCGGTGCCGGTATCCTGGCCGTAGCATTAGGTTTTGCCTCTCAAAAAGCATTTGCTAATATCATCAGTGGCATTTTCATACTCATCTTTAAACCCTTCAGGGTTACCGATATCATTGAATTTAAGGATGGACAAAAAGGTATAGCAGAAGAAATCACACTTCGTCATACCATCATTAAGGATTATGAAAACAGAAGAATAATCATTCCTAATGCGATCATAAGCGAAGAAACCATTATCAACAGTAACATCCAGGATGTGCGAATACGCAAACAAATTATATTCTCCATAAGCTATGATTCTAACATTGATAAAGCCATGGATATAATTCGTGATGAAGCAATGAAACACCCTTCTATTATTGATAACAGAAGCGAAAAAGACAAGGCGAATAATGTACCACAGGTCATTGTCCGCGTTATTGCCTTAGGCGATTTTTCAGTTGACCTGAAAGCTTATATATGGACAACGAGCAATGACAAAGCTTTTGTGCTGAAATGTGATTTACTGAAATCAGTGAAAGAACGCTTTGATAGAGAGGGAATAGAAATACCATTTCCTTATCGAACCATTGTATATAAAAAAAAGATTGAAACGGAACAAAATTAAGATGACATCAGCATTCTTTTATTGCCTTGTGAATGGGATGAAGAGGTAAATTTCAACAAAGAAACGTAAAAGCTGTTTCTCTAAACGCCACTTCGGACAAAAATCTGTTTCTGATAACTGCTAACAAAAACCCTTCGTTATTTGTTACAAATGGTGATACACCCAAACACCATTATCATGAATAAAAAGCTGATTATATCTACGTTGGCCGTATTGTGTAGCATTGCACTTGCCTACGCTTTTATTAATACAAAAAAAACTAGCTCCGTAGCATCTCCGGATGGCAAAGAATTATACAAAGATTATTGTATTGGTTGTCACAACGATCACAAATCCTCTTTCACCAATCGTCAGTGGCTATTTGGCAATAAGAAAGACGAAATAATCAACAGCATTAAACACGGACGTGTATCATATGGCATGCCAGCTTTTAGCGGTGGACTAAACGAGCAACAAATTATTGACATTACCGATTACATTATATCACTGGCTTCATTGAAAAAGAGCAAGGTAGTAGAAGTTAAATCAAGTGAAATTGTTAAAAGCGAAGACCAAATATTCAAAGTAGATACTGTTGTGACTGGATTGGATGTTCCTTGGGGCTTAGAATTTCTACCCAATGGTCGTTTGCTAATATCAGAGCGGGGTGGTGATTTACTACTCTACACCAAAGATGGGCAGCTCACCAAAGTGAGCAATGTGCCAGAAGTTAAAGCCAAAAGCCAAGGCGGATTACTCGATCTTGAACTACACCCGCAATATCAGAAAAATGGTTGGATATACATCGCCTACTCATCACCCAACGAAATAGATAAGAGCATAGCCAATACAGCTATAATGCGGGCTCGTTTAAAAGGCACCAGCCTTGTTGACCATGAATTACTATTTAAAGCTCATCCCGAAACTGATAAGAGTTACCACTACGGCTGCAAGCTCGAATTTGATAAAAAAGGCTACCTCTATTTTTCGGTTGGTGACAGAGGTAATCGCGACCGTAATCCGCAAAGTCTGGATAACGACTGTGGTAAAATTCATCGCATATATGATGATGGACGGATACCAATAGACAATCCTTTTTATACAATGAAAGATGCGCGACCAACCATCTATTCATATGGCCATCGTAATCCACAGGGTGTATGCATGCATCCGGAAACAGGGCGTATATGGACTGATGAACATGGCCCAAAGGGTGGTGATGAGATTAACCTTATTGAGTCGGGTAAGAACTATGGTTGGCCCCTTATCTCATTTGGCATCAACTACAATGGCACTACCTTTACCAATGACACAGCTCGTGCAGGCATGGAACAACCTATTACTTATTGGGTTCCAAGCATTGCCCCCTGTGGTATGACTTTCGTGAAGGGTAATCGTTACCCGAATTGGGTGAATAACATTCTAACCGGATCGCTGCGCTTTGAATACCTCCACCGTGTAGTGCTTGATGGCGATAAAGTGGTGCATGAGGAAAAACTACTGGAAGGCATAGGCCGAGTGCGAAATGTTGAGATGAGTCCCGATGGCTATATCTATGTGGCCATTGAAAAGCCGGGTAAGATTATTAAGCTCATTCCATTGTAAGAACAGTTACCTATGAAGTTAGCTTTGAGCGCAATGCTGCTATACCTTGCATGTAATGCTACTGCACAAGAGAACCAACAAGGTAGAGATACCCTTCAGCATACTTTAAATGAGGTCATCGTAATGGCCCCCATTGCTATACAGCAAGTAAAGAACTGGCCGGGAAGTGTAGCAATGCTGGATTCACTTAGTATCCAAAGCGGCAATGCATATCAGCTAACAGAACAGTTAAACACCTTGCCAGGTGTATTTATACAGCAAGGCACCTTAAGTACTAACCGTATAACCATACGTGGTATTGGTTCGCGTACGCCATACAACAGCAACCGCATTAAAGCTTACTGGGGTAATATGCCTTTGACCGATGGCGATGGCGTAACTTCCATTGAAGATATTGGCTTGAATGATATAAATACTTTGCAAGTGGTAAAAGGTCCATCATCAGCCCTTTATGGCGCAGGGCTTGGAGGTGTAATCTTGATCAATCCCTGGGAAACATTAAACACCACTTCTACCCTCCTTTTAAAAAGCGAGGCTGGCAGCTATGGTATCTTCTCTAACCAGATTAATGCTGGCATCAGACATAACAAAGGCCAAACAGAAATAAGTGCTAGCTCCTTGCATACTAATGGCTACCGCAATAACAGTACATATCAACGTTACAACATTACCCTTAAGGGCAAATACAACATAGGCATGCACTACCTGCATTACTTATATAACTATCGATACCTTGATGGACAAATACCCAGCTCACTGGATAGCATTGACTTTTACAACAGCCCATCAAAGGCAGCCGACTCGTGGCAAGCCATTGGTGGTTATGAGCAATCGGAGCGGCATATGCTTAACATCGGCCTGAGCTCCCTTCTCCACCCTCGCCTGACCCATCACATCAATGTATTTGGCAGCTCTGTTGATCTGGATGAATTACGCCCGTTTAACCAACTTGATGAGGGAAAGAACGCTATTGGCATACGTGATAAGCTGAGCTATCGCACACTACTATTGCGTGCTGAAATTGGTTTAGAGGCGATGATTGAAAAGAACACTACGGCTCTATATGGCGTGAAAGAACACAATAGCGGTGAACTACTCAATAAAACAAAGCTACAACGCAGTTACCTCAATGTATTTGGTTTACTGGAGTATACCCTACAGGAGAAACTGATACTGCAAGCGGCTTTTAATTTCAACCAGACCAGATACAGCTCACAAGGACTCACACCTCCATCGGATAAAATACAGCATCGCTACCCTGTGGTAGTTTCTCCTCGTCTGGGTATCAACTATCAACTATCGCACTCATCGCATCTCTTTGTGTCGGCCGGTCATGGCTTTTCGGCCCCATCGGTAGAAGAAGCGCAAATGCCCGATGGCTCATTTAACGCAGCTATCAAACCCGAAGAAGGCGTACATGCCGAAATAGGCTATCGCTATGCAACCACGAACCATAAAACACAGGCAGAGGCCACTTTATATATGATGCGTATGAAGAATCTGTTAGTAACTAAGCGCGAAAGTGAAGACATCTTCTACGGCGTGAATGCCGGCAAAACCAAGCATCACGGACTAGAAATGAACCTGAGTCAGCTGATTGATTGGGATCGCAATAATCACATAAAGCTTACGACTTCTTACTTTCAATCGTTCAACCGCTTTGAGTCATTTATTGATGATGGTGTTGATTACAGCAACAAGCATCTGCCTGGAATACCAAGCTACAACCTGCATATGAGTACTCTGTTAAAACACGATAACTGGCAGCTTTCGCTCAATTACAGCCAGTTTGGCAAACAATACCTCAACGACAGCAATACCAAGCGCTATGATGATTATGGCAAAGTTGGTGCAAAAATTAGCCATCATATTAGTTTTAAAGCTCTGAGTGGCACAGTATATTTAGGCGCCGACAACTTGTTTGATACGCACTATGCTTCTATGGTGTTGATCAATGCACCATCGTTTGGTAACAGCATGCCCCGCTATTACTACCCAGGCCTACCCTTTAATCTGTTTGGGGGGATTAGTGTGATGATTAAATAAACATCCAAATGCTATAGTTGTAGCATATTATTTAGATTTCGAATAGCTCCACGTTTAAAAAAAAATGGACATATACACTTTATGCGCACAGTCCATTACATCATTATTTATTTTGTTAAGACAAAAACATGGATATTTTAACAGTTATTGATAGATTTAAACTATAAATCTATAGTGCTTTATAAAACAAATAAATTTCTTTAAATATTTTAACCATCACCAAACCATGCATAAAACAATCTCAATTATCATCCTAATCCTTACTCTTGTAGCTTTCACAAAGCATAGCAACAAGAGTTTTTCATTCATCCCCAATGGCAAATCCCTCATCAGTATTAAGATTGAAAACTGCGATAGCACTTTGCACTATACGCTATTGATCAACAAGAACCTGCCATCTTCACAAACACTTAAACCCATTGACTTTAACAAAGACACCACACTCAACCATAAAGTTGATTTAAACTACCCACTGCATGCCGTTTTATATTCTAAAAAAGAAAAGGTAGAATTCCTGTTAATTCCCGACAACACTTTACAACTTACTTTAGATTATAGCAAGGGAAGTGCACTAAAGGATGTCATAAGCTACAAAGGCGAAACAAGTGATATATCAAATTACCTCACCCATCACAGAAAACATCTTTATTCATCCCCATCAATAGGTGAAAGTGTTGATCAATATAATCAGACAGTTGATGATTTTTATGACTCGGAATTATCTATACTTGACTCATTAAGCAATACCATTCCACAGGAATTTATAGAACTGGAAAGGGCGAATATTTATTACGAACGAGAGCTTTCAAAATCATTGCAACACGGTCAGCGCTATACCTTTCACCGTCAGTTCATTTCAGGAAGAAAGCAGATTGATTTATTGCACATGAACTACTATTGGTTGAATAATGCCACAAGCCTGCTTGCTCAAATCAGACCTGAGAAATACGATACACTGTTGGATTATAAAAATACAAATGCTGATATTTTCAACACCTTTTGTCAAGACAACATTGACACGTTAAAAAGCCTATTAAATGAAAAGGCCTTATCGTATTATGTCGCTCACCGCTCATCCGTTTTACTTAATAAGAAAAAAGTTCTCGGTAAGAATCCCACAGAGTATAATGAATTGAAAAATAGAGTTGATGGTTTTATCACAAAAAACGCAAGCTTAATCTCCGACACACTTATCTATCACAGCCTGCTTGAGCATAAGCAAGCTGTTTATCATGCATATGAAACAAGAAACAATATCAAAAAAGGGGATCGAGTACCAAATTTCTATTTACAAGATTTAAACGGAAAAACACTTAATCTCAACACTTATAAAGGTCAGCTAATCTTATTGAATTTCTGGGGGACATACTGTGCACCTTGCATTCAATCAATACCTCAAAAGAATGAGCTAATAGATCAACTCAATAAAGATGATTTCACGCTAATAAACATTTGCACAGACAATGATTTTGAGTTGTGGAAAACAATAATAAAAGATAATGAATTTAAAGGTGAGCATGTGATATGCAAGGGACAATGGAATGAGCTATTAAGATCGAAATACAGTATAAACACCATTCCTCATTATACGCTGATTGATAGAAATGGTATGATTCTGAAAAATAATATCCCTGGCGATTCATTAAAAACATACCTTGAAAAACATATACAATAAACAATTGGTGACACAACCACACTAAAGAATCACAATCATGAAAAACCTAAACCTGATTTTAATCTTTATCGTTATATCACATGCTTGCTTGGCCCAGCAAAGTACTGAGCATATTAACTTCCTTTCCGACAACTGGAAGACATTAGGTTCGGCTGCCGTTAAAGAGCATGATTCCGAAATTAGCACTTCTATTTCCGATGGCGTTGGCATTGCCTATCTCGAGGGCTTAGAATTTGAGAATGGTATTATTGAATGTGATTTATACTCACCCACTGAACGCGCATTTTTAGGCTTGGTGTTCCGAATAGGTGCATTGGATAATTTTGAGTGTATTTATTTCCAGCCTCACACCAGTGGTAAATGGGATGCTATTCAATATGACCCTATCTTCAACAGCTCGGCCACCTGGCAGCTCTATAACGGTAAAGCTTAT
>Ga0209475_10002251_pt1 | contig 20194 bp, 13 predicted proteins | sample tdDd471_FD_187128 | JGI IMG/M metagenome (GOLD analysis project Ga0209475, IMG submission 187128) | Marine sediment microbial communities from the Atlantic coast under amendment with organic carbon and nitrate - tdDd47.1 (SPAdes)... | ecosystem: Environmental > Aquatic > Marine > Coastal >... | reverse complement strand
GACCGACCATCGCGATGATGTCGCCCGCCTCCGCCTCCTTGATGCGGTCGCGGTGGCTCGCGTGCATGCGGAAGATCTGCTGCACGCGCTCGCCCTTGCCCTTGCGCGGGTTGTAGACGTGGCCGGAATCCGTGATCGTGCCGGAGTAGATCCGCATGTAGACCAGATCGCCGTGGCGGTCGGAGAAGCTCTTGAAGACCAGCGCGCTGAACGGTGCCTTGGGATCGCATGCCCGGGTGCGCGGTTCATCGGTCTTGGGATCGTGCCCCTCGGGCACGGCGACATCGAGCGGCGAGGGCAGATAGTCGAGGACGGCGTCGAGCAGCGGCTGGATCCCCTTGTTGCGCAGGGCGGACCCACAGAACACGGGCGTCGCGGCGGATCGCAGCGTAATGCGGCGGATCGCGGCCTTGAGCACGTCTGCGGGCACCGGCTCCTCGGCGAGGTACAGATCCGCCACTTCATCGTCGAGATCGGCGACCTTGCCCACGAGATCATCCCGGTGCAGGGCCACGTCGTCGGCGTGCTCCTCGGGGACGGCGGTGGTCTCGAACTCCTCCCCGAGCCCCTCCTCATCCCAGACGTAGGCCTTCTCCTCCACCAGATCGAGCACTCCCTTGAGGTCGCGCTCGACACCGAGAGGCAGTTGGCAGACGAGCGGAAGCGCCGAGAGCCGCTTGCGAATCGACTCGACTGCGCGCTCGAAGGAACCGCCCGCGCGATCGAGTTTGTTGACGAAGCAGATGCGCGGCACGTGGTACCGGTTGGCCTGACGCCACACGGTTTCGCTTTGCGCCTCGACGCCGTGGACGCCATCGAACACGACCACCGCGCCATCCAGCACACGCAGGCTGCGCTCGACTTCCGCCGTGAAATCGACGTGGCCGGGCGTGTCGATGATGTTCAGCCACTGATCGCGCCACGGCACGGCGGTCGCTGCCGCCGTGATCGTGATGCCGCGCTTCTGCTCCTCCTCCATCCAGTCCATCTTGGCGGCGCCTTCGTGCACTTCGCCGATGCGATGTTCCTTGCCGGAGTAGTAGAGGATCCGCTCGGTAACCGTGGTTTTCCCGGCGTCAATGTGCGCGATAATGCCGAGGTTGCGCGTTTTCTCGATGGCCCGCATTCTAGGCGGCCAAGGATACCGCACGCGGTTAGCGTTCCGAGGAAGCTAAGGCGCGCCGCATTCGCTCGCCGCGCACGTCGGCTGCGTGCGTGTGCCAGAGGCGGACGGTGTTGTCTCCGGAGGACGATGCGAGGATGGCGCCGTCGCGCGACAGCGCCAGCCCCGAGACGAAGCCGCGATGACCGCGCAGCGAGAGCAGCGAACGACCATCGGTGGCGTCGAGCACAGTGATCGCCGGATACTTCGATCCGGTGAACAGACGCGAACCGTCCGGCGACCAGCGCACGCAGTAGCGACCGGTGTCGCCGCGATTCTCGAGTTCGAGGCGGCCGGACCGCACATCCCAGACGCGCAGGGCGCCGCTATCCAGCGCCACGGTAGCGAGACGCGCACCGGAGGCATCGAATGCGCCGTCCGTAATCGCGCCGTGGTGCCCCTTCCACGAGCGGAACGGGGTCGTGTCCGTCAGACGGATCAGATAGCAAGCTCCCGATTCCGCGCCGGCGAACAGCAACGTACCGTTCGCACCGAAGGCCACCGAGCGCAGGGACACCGGCACTTGCTTGCCCTGCCCCTTCGGCTCGAGGCTCTCGGAGAGGAGGCGCACCTGGCTCCCGGTCGCCAGCGCCAACGTGCGGGATTCGGCGGAGTAGGCCATGGCCGCGATACGCTGGGGACAGGTCCAGCTCTTGAGCAGCACACCCGTATCCACTGCCCACAAGTGCAACGTCGGACTGCTCCAGTCACTGGTACGGCTGTAGCTGACGAGCCGGTTCCCACCCTTGAGGTACACGCACCCCCGCACGACAGAGTCGCGTTCGTGCAGCAACACGCGAACCATGCGGTTGGTCGCTGTGTCCCAGATGCGCACCGTGCCGTCCCAGCCAGCCGACGCGACGGCACCGCCGCGCGGATCGAACGAGACGGCGGACACGTACGGATGCGCGTTTCCTTCCGCGCGAGTGCGATGGCCGTACAGGGCCGGCTTGGCGGGCGCCGCCTCGTTGGCGTGCAGACGGAGTCCGTCACGCGAGAGCACCGACACGACGCGAGTGCGATCGTTCCATCGCATCGTCTCGACACGCGCCTCCCAAGCCGTCTCCCCGACGGCGGCGGTGCGTCGCAGCTCGCGCGCCGTCCCTCCGGAGAGGTCCCAGTAGCGCACCACACCCTCCGCGTGCGCGCTCGCGAGCCGGTTCGAATCCCCGGAGAAGGCAACGTCGGACACGCCCGAGCCGAGCAGTTCGATGTGCATTCGGGACTGACCGCTGTGCGCATCGACGACCTGCACCACCTGGTCCCGCGAACCGGTCGCGATGCGACTCCCGTCGGGTGAGAAACGCACCGTGGACAGTCGCTCGGTATGGAGTTGAGTCGCCCAGACAACCGAACCGTCGCTCGTGTCGAGCACGGTCACGAACCCCATCGCGTCGCCGATCACGAGCCGTGTACCCGAGCGACTCAGGTCGACCTTCTCGGCGTGCGCGCGTGCCGCCCAGGACCACTGCACGGCGCCGGTCTGCGCATTCAGGTACTCGATGCGCGATCGCGAGTCCTCGCCACGCACCGAGACTATGAGATGGTGGCCGTCGGCACTCGCGACGACGTGGCGCGGAACTCCGTCAAAGCTGTGCAGGAGCTTCCACTCGCGATCGTGAACCAGCAGCGTGCCGTCGTCGCCGGCCCAGTAGAGTCGCGTGCCTGAGGAGTCGACGCCGATGGCGACGCCCTTGTTACCGGGCACGCCGGGGCCGGTCGACGCGTGACGGCGATCGACGTCGTACACCACGATGCGGGAGCCGGCGCACACATCCACAAGCCAGCGACCGTCGGGGCTCCACCCTGCGACCGGACTTCCCGCATGCTGCAGCGGGACCATGACCGTGTCGGACTCCAACGCCGCCTTGACGTGCCGCCACTCCCACGGCGACTCCTCCGGAGAGAGCGCGTTGAGAATCCGGCGAGCGGATCGCTCCTCGTGCGCGTCGGTGTGATCGGCGGCGACCTGAAGCGACGCCGCGTAGGCCGCGCGCTCCGCGTCGGCCCGGTTCTCCTCCGCGATGCGCTGGTAGCGATGCGCGGAGTCGGCGGAACGCATCGCCAGGACGATGCCCGCGATCATCGCTGTGAGAACGAGCGCCGCGGACCCGACGAGCGTCCGGTACCGTCGCAGGAAGCAGGTCAGCCGATACCACGCGGTCGCCGGACGCGCGTTCACCGGTTCCTTCCGCAACTTCCGACGAAGATCATCGGCCAGCGCCGAGACCGACTCGTACCGCTCGTCTTTCGATTTGGCGAGCGCCTTGCCGAAGATCCAGGTGAGGTCTCCGCGCAGGTTGCGACGATGCGCGCCCAGCGGAAGCGGCCACACCTCGGTCAACATGCGAGTCGCCTCTGCGGGGGGCAATCCGTCAATATCGAGCGGCGGACTCCCGGCAAGCAGCTCGTAACCGATGACGCCGAGCGCGTACACGTCGGTCCGCGTATCGATGTCCGTCGGATCGCCCAGACTCTGCTCGGGACTCATGTAGGCCAGCGTGCCGACGAGAACGCGGCCCGAATCTGCCGGCACGGCGTGCTCGGTGTCGCACGCGACGCTGAAGTCGAGCACCTTGGGGCGCCCCTCTTCCGTCACGATGATGTTGGAGGGTTTCAGGTCGCGATGCAAGACACCCTGCTGATGCGCGTGCTGGACGGCGTCGCAAACCCGCAGGAACAGCGCGACACGCGCGCGCAGATCGAGTTTGTGGGCGTCCGCGTGGTCGGTCAGCCGCTTGCCGCGGATCAACTCCAACGCGATGTACGGCTGCGGATGATCGGGATCGGCACTCTGGCCGAACGCATAGATCTGGGCGATGCCCCGGTGCACGACACGCGCGAGCGAGTTGGCCTCCCGCTCGAATCGACGCAGCCCCTCTTCCGAGACCATCTCCGGGTGCAGCACCTTGAGCGCAACCGAGCGGCGCGGGCGCTCCTCCTCGGCCTCGTAGACGATGCCCGCGCTGCCCGTCCCGAGCCGTCGCACGATGCGGTAGGGGCCGATGCGCTGGGGCAGCCCGACCTCCTCGGAGGGCCGAGCGAATTGCGTGGCGAATGCGCGGCGGCGATCGTGATACGTATCGGACTCCGCGTCGTCAACGCCCTTGCGACTCGAGGCACGGGCCTCCAGGAGTTCGCGTACATCTTCCCGCATGCGCGTATCCGGCACCTCGGCCTCGAGGAACGCGTCGCGTTCCCGCGGAGAGAGCCTTGTCGCACGCTGAAAGAACTCCGCTGTCAGGCGCAGGCGTTCGACTTCGTACAAATGGTCGTCCAGGTCGTCCTCGCGACCGTTATTAATCCCGACCGTCTATCGGCACGCGAGGCTCACGGGTTCACGGGGAGGGGCCGCGGGGAGGGGATCCCGCCGGGTCTCGGCGAGGATCCGTCTCAGAACGAGACGGAGCGGCACGTGCGCTGGAGCGGGGCCGCGGCAACCGGCCCGAGTGGCAATTTCCGTACACTGCAGCCATGGGTGCGAGGCGGGAATCGAAAGACGAAGCGATGGAGCGCCGCATGGCCAGCCGCGAGCTCGGCAAGGCGAAGCGTTCGATCGAAGCGATCCGCAACTTCTACAAGGCCAACCTGATCCTGTGCGCAATCGTCACGGGCGCGCTCGCCATGTTTGGCGCAGCGCCGGTCGTCCTCGCCCTTGCGGGGGGCGCGACGGTGTTCATGTGCGTCGGCATGCTGCAGATCGCCAACAAACCGTTCGAGTGGTCGCTGGCGATCGCCGTGATCTGGACGCTGATCATGGGTGCCCATGCGTACGGCGGCGGCCTCGGCCCCAACCTCACCACGTTCCTCGGCGGCGCCTGGACGCTCGGCTGCTGGATCATGCTCCCCACCACCCGCCGCGTGAATCGCCTGCTCGGCCAGTACCCCGACCTCTGGGTGGCAAAAAAGATGCGGAACCAACGCTCCGCGCCCACCAGACGCCGCCACTAACGCTGACGAAAGTCATTCGCTAGCGCGTCGCGCTAAGCCCTGCTTCCAAAACGGGTTCCACCCGTCACATGCGGCATGCGTGCCGCATCCTCACGTTCGGAGATTTTCGGAGGATGCGGCACCGATGCCGCATCCTGTGGCCGCAACCTCCTTCCCGATCCGGCCTTACGCCCGCGGACCGGTGAATGTCTTTCGCCAGCCCAAATGAAAAGAGGGCCGAACCGAAGTTCGACCCTCTGGAATCTGCGAGTAACCGGTTCGATTACCAGGCGAAGTGCGAGAACGCCTTGTTGGCTTCCGCCATCTTGTGCACGTTGTCCCGCTTCTGCATCGCGCCACCGTCGCCGTTGTAGGCGGCGATCAACTCGTCGGCGAGTGCGCGGGCGATCGGACGCCCCTTCTTGCCGCGGGCCGCTTCGAGGATCCAGTTGAACGCCAGCATCTGCTGCCGACGACGACTCACCTCGGTGGGCACCTGGTAGGTCGCACCACCGACGCGCTTGGAGCGCACCATGATCATCGGCTTGACGTTGCCGACCGCTGTGGTGAAGACCTCGACCGGGTCCTTGTCCTTGAGACGCGTCGTAATGATCTTGAACGCGCCGTACACCGCACGCTGGGCGGTGGACTTCTTGCCGTCACACATGACGGCGTTGATGAACTTGCTCACGAGAAGGCTCTGATGCGCCGGATCCGGCTTGAGCAGGTGAGCGGTGGAGTTGAACTTGCGCGGCATGACTCGTGACTCTCGTTACTTCGGCTTCTTCGCGCCGTACTTGGAGCGGCCTTGCTTGCGGTCCTCGACACCCGAGGTGTCGAGCGTCCCGCGAATGACGTGGTAACGCACACCCGGAAGGTCGCGCACACGACCGCCGCGGACCAGCACGATGCTGTGCTCCTGGAGGTTGTGGCCTTCGCCCGGGATGTAGGCCGTGATCTCCTTGCCGTTCGAAAGACGCACACGAGCGATCTTTCGAAGCGCGGAGTTCGGCTTCTTGGGGGTCATCGTCTTGACCTGCAGGCAGACCCCGCGCTTGGCCGGACACGACTCCAGCGCCGGAGCGCCACTGCGGGACCGTTGGCTCTTGCGGCCGAATCGGATGAGTTGGTTAATCGTAGGCATGGTGAATCGAGTCCGTAACTATACGAGAGAGACCAGTTTTTCGCGCCGGGCGGCCGCTAGGCGACCGCTTCCGGCATTCCCCCGGGGCCAAACGGCCCGTCGAAGCCCACTTCGTCCTCAAGGGTGACCTTGCGCTTCAACATCGCCTTGGAGTACCAGTCGAAGCCGGTACCGGCCGGGATGAGGTGGCCCAGAATCACGTTTTCCTTGAGTCCGACCAGCTTGTCCGTACGACCCGCCAGGGCCGCCTCGGTCAGCACCTTGGTGGTCTCCTGGAAGGAGGCCGCCGAGATGAACGAGTCGCTCTGGAGCGAGGCCTTGGTGATGCCGAGCAGCAGCGGCGTCGCACGCGACGGCCGTCCGTTCTGCTCGATGACCTCCCGGTTCGCCTGGCGGAAGCGGAACTTGTCCACCACCGAGCCCGGCAGGAAGTCGGTGTCGCCCGGATCTTCGATGCGCACCTTGCGCATCATCTGGGCCACGATGATTTCGATGTGCTTGTCATCGATCGCCACGTTCTGCGACCGGTAGACGTTCTGAACCTCGCGCAGCAGGTAGCCCTGCACGGCCTCTTCGCCGCTGATGCGCAGGATGTCGTGCGGGACGTGCGGTCCTTCGGTCAGCGGCTCGCCCGAACGGACACGGTCGCCCTGATGGACGAGCAGATGCTTGCCCTGCGGGATGAGGTGTTCCTTCTCGATGCCCGATTCGGTGACGACGCGGAGCACGCGCTTGCCGCGCTTCTTGTCGCCCAGCGCCACGAGTCCGTCGATCTCGGACATGACCGCCGGGTCCTTCGGCTTGCGCGCCTCGAACAGCTCGGTCACGCGCGGCAGGCCACCGGTGATGTCCTGCGTACCGCTGATCTCACGCGGTGTCTTCGCGAGCAAGGTGCCCGCGGTGATCTTCTGTCCGTCGTCGACGTCGAGGTACGCACGCTCCGGCACCGGGTACAGCGCCAAGGGCTGATCGTCCTTGTCGACGATGATGATCTGCGGGTGCAGGTCGCCCTTGTGCTCGATGACCTGCTTGCGACGGACGCCGGAGGCGGCATCCTTCTCTTCCTTCATCGTCTTGCCATCGACGATCTCGTCGTACTTCACGATGCCGTCGAGTTCGCTGATGATCGGGATGTGATGAGGGTCCCAGCGGCAGATGACCTGCTTCTGCTTGATCGGCTTGCCTTCTTCGACGTGGATGATCGCGCCGGCCGGAACCAGGTGGCGGTCCACCTCGCGACCCTCCTCGTCCTCGATCACGATCTCGCCGTTGCGGTTGAGCACGACCAGTTCGCCCTTGATGTTGCGAACAGCCTTGAGCTTGTCGAACTGGACGACGCCCTTGTAACGCGAGCGGAACTCCGCGTCCTCGACCGTCTTATGCGCCGTGCCACCGATGTGGAACGTACGCATCGTGAGCTGGGTACCCGGCTCGCCGATCGACTGCGCCGCGATGATGCCGACCGCGAGGCCGCGCTCCACCGATTTGCCGCGGGAAAGGTCCATGCCGTAGCACAGCGAGCACACGCCCAAGGGCGCCTCGCAGGTGAGCGGGCTGCGCACGCGAATGCGCTCGTAGCCCATCGACTCGATGCGGCGGGCGGACTCGGGAGCGATGACCTCGCTCTCCTCGATCACCACCTCATCGGTGATGACGTCCACGATCTTGTCGCGAGCGACGCGACCGGTGATGGTCTCGGCCAGCGAGACTTCGACCTTATCCCCCTTGTAGACGACACCCTTCGAGATGCCGTTGAGCGTGCCGCAATCGTGCATCGTGACGACCACGTTCTGCGCGACGTCGGCAAGCTTGCGGGTGAGGTATCCGGAGTCGGCGGTCTTGAGCGCCGTGTCGGCCAGGCCCTTGCGCGCGCCGTGTGTGCTGGAGAAGTACTCGAGCACCTTCAGGCCTTCGCGGAAGTTCGCCTTGATCGGCGTCTCGATGATCTTGCCGGACGGCTTCGCCATCAGTCCGCGCATACCGGCGAGCTGACGGATCTGTTCGACCGAACCACGGGCTCCGGTCTGGGCCATCAGGTAGATGGGGTTGAGATACGGCTTGCCGTCGCGCGTGTCGGCGGCCAACTCGATCATCATCTCCTTGCCGATCGCCTCGCGGGCGGCGGTCCAGCAGTCGACGATCTGGTTGTAACGCTCACCGTCGGTGATCACGCCGGAACGGTAGTTCTTGAGGACGCCGGCGACTTCCTTGTCCGCCTCCGCAATGATCTCGTCCTTGCGCGTCGGGGTGCGCATGTCGTCCTTGGCGAACGAGACGCCGGCGCGCGTCGCCATCTTGAACCCGAGGTCCTTGACGTCGTCGAGCAGCTTGATGGTCGCCTCGCGGCCGAGGAACTTATGGCAGTCGGAGATGACCTCCTGGATGCCGCGCTTGGTCAACTCGTAGTTGTAGAACGGCATGCCATCGGCCAGCATGTCGTTGAAGATGATGCGGCCCATCGTCGTCTCGACGATCTCCCCGCCGGGGCGAGGCTCGGTCTTGCCATCATCCTTGTAGAGCTTGTCCGCGGAAACACGGATCTTGACCTTCGAGTGCGTCCGCAGACGGCCGGTGCCGTAGGCAAGGAACGCCTCGTTGGTGTCGGCGACGATCAACGGATCGCCTTCGACGAGATCGTGGCTCACCGTCAGGTAACCGATGCCGAGCACGATGTCCTGTGAGGGAGCAATGATCGGACGTCCGTCGGACGGCGAGAAAATGTTGTTCGGCGCGAGCATCAGCGTCGACGCCTCGATCTGCGCCTCGAAGCTGAGCGGCAGATGGACGGCCATCTGGTCACCGTCGAAGTCGGCGTTGAAGCCACCGCAGACGAGCGGATGCACCTTGATGGCGTTGCCCTCGACGAGCACAGGCTGGAACGCCTGGATACCGACGCGGTGCAACGTGGGAGCGCGGTTGAGCAGGACCGGGTGGTTCTGGATGACCTCTTCGAGGATGTCCCAGACCTCTTCGTCCCGGCGCTCGAGCATCTTCTTGGCGCTCTTGATCGTGTCCGCCAGCCCCATCTCCTTGAGACGACGGATAATGAACGGCTGATACAGCTCCAGCGCGATCTTCTTGGGCAGGCCGCACTGGTGCAGCTTGAGGTCGGGGCCGACCACGATCACGGAACGCGCGCTGTAATCGACGCGCTTGCCGAGCAGGTTCTCGCGGAAGCGACCCTGCTTACCCTTGATCATGTCGGTCAGCGACTTGAGCGGACGGTTCGAGGAACCGAGCACCGCGCGCAGGCAGCGGTTGTTGTCGAAGAGCGCATCGACCGACTGCTGCAGCATGCGCTTCTCGTTCCGGATGATGACTTCCGGAGCATTGAGATCGAGCAGCTTCTTCAGGCGGTTGTTGCGGTTGATGAGGCGACGGTAGAGGTCGTTGAGATCCGACGTCGCGAAGTTGCCGCTCTCGAGCAGCACCAGCGGACGCAGGTCGGGCGGAATGACCGGGATGGCATCGAGCACGAGCCATTCCGACTTGTTCTCCGACTCACGCAGCGCGTCGACCAGCTTGAGGCGCTTGATGATGTCCTTCTGGCGCTGGCGCGACTTGGTCGTGCCCAATTCCTGCTTGAGCTCCTCGGAAATCATGTCGAGATCGAGGGTCTTGAGCATGTCGCGGACCGCTTCCGCGCCCATGCCGGCACGGAACGCGTCACCGTACTTCAGACGGCATTCGCGGTACTGGTCCTCGGTGAGCAGCTGGAACGCCTGCAGGGGCGTATCGCCGGGATCGACGACCACGTAGTCCTGGAAGTAGACGACGCGCTCGAGCGCGTTCGTCTTCATGCCGAGCAGCGTGCCCAGACGGGACGGCATCGCCTTGAAGAACCAGATATGCACGACGGGCGCCGCGAGGGCGATGTGGCCCATGCGCTTGCGACGGACACGGCTATGCGTGACCTTCACACCGCAACGGTCGCAGATAATGCCCTTGTGCTTGATGCCCTTGTACTTGCCGCAGGCGCATTCCCAGTCGCGCTCGGGGCCGAAGATGCGCTCGCAGAACAAGCCATCCTTCTCCGACCGGTAGGTGCGGTAGTTGATTGTCTCGGGCTTTTTGACTTCGCCGTACGACCACGCGCGGATGTCCTCGGGGGACGCCAGGCGGATCTTGACGGCGGAATAGTCGTTGATGCGGTTGTAGAGGGTGTCGACCATTTTTTAGCTCTCCTCTAGAAGACCTGCTTGACCAACTCGAGGTTGAGGGCCAGACCCTTGATTTCGTTGGTGAGAACCTCGAAGGAAACCGGCGTGCCGGCCTCGAGGATGTTCTCGCCCTTGACCATCGACTCGTAGATCTTCATGCGGCCGTCGACATCGTCCGACTTGACCGTGAGAAGCTCCTGGAGAATGTGCGCGGCGCCGTACGCCTCGAGCGCCCATACCTCCATCTCTCCGAAACGCTGGCCGCCAAAGCGCGCCTTGCCGCCGAGCGGCTGCTGCGTGATGAGCGAGTAGGGACCGGTTGCTCGTGCGTGCACCTTGTCATCGACGAGGTGGTGAAGCTTGAGCATGTACATGTAGCCGACCGTGACGCGCTGCTCGAGCGCGGTGCCCGTGCGGCCGTCGCAGAGGACCGACTTGCCGTCCCGGGCGAGCCCCGCACGTTCGAGGAGATCCTCGACGTCTTCCTCGCGTGCACCGTTGAACACGGGCGTGATGATCTGGTAGCCCAGTTGCTTGGCCGCCCAGCCGATGTGGGTCTCGAGAATCTGACCCACGTTCATGCGGCTCGGTACGCCGAGCGGGTTGAGCATCATCTGCACCGGCGTTCCGTCCGGCAGGAACGGCATGTCCTCGATCGGCACGATGCGGCTGATGACGCCCTTGTTTCCGTGGCGACCGGCGACCTTGTCACCCACCGACATCTTGCGCTTCGTGGCGAGGTAAACCTTCACCATCTCCAGCACGCCGGTCGGCAGTTCGTCCCCGCGGCTGAGGCGGTTGACGAGCTTGTTCTTCTCCGCCTCGAGCACGTCGATGCGGTGGTACTTGTCCTTGAGCAGGCGCAAGCGCTTTTCGCGCGCCCGCGACTTCGACTCCTTGAGGATCGCGGACCGCAGGCGGTCGCGGATCTTCTTGAACTCCGTGGCCGAAAGGACCGCTCCGACCGAGAACGCCTTGCGCGTCTCCGAATCCTTGAGCGCCTTCTCCGCGCCCTCCTCCATCTCGCGGATGCACTCCTCGAGAATGGCCTGGTAGTTGGCGAGGAACTCGCGCTCGAGACGCTTGATCTCCTGGAGGTTGCGCTGGCGCTCCTCCTCGGTCATGTTCACCTTGCGGCTGAACTTCTGCGCATCGATCACGATCCCGCCGACGCCGCTCGGAACCTCGAGCGAGTCGTTCTTCACGTCTTCGCCCGCACGGCCGAAGATGGCGTGCAGCAGCTTCTCCTCGGGCGACAGCTCGCTCTTGGACTTCGGTGAGACCTTGCCGACCAGGATGTCGCCGGGGCGCGTGTGCGTGCCGACGCGAACAATGCCGTCCTCGTCAAGGTTGCGCAGCGCGCGCTCCGAGACGTTCGGGATGTCGTTCGTGAACTCCTCGCGGCCGAGCTTCGTCTCGCGGATCTCGATCTCGAACTCCTCGATGTGGATCGAGGTGTAGGTGTCCTCGCGGAGCAGCTCCTCGGAGATCAGCACCGCATCCTCGAAGTTGTAGCCGTCGTACGGCATGAACGCGACGAGGATGTTCTTGCCGAGCGCGAGCTCGGCGTTGTCGGTTGCCGCCGAGTCGGCGAGGACCTGGCCGGCCTCCACCTTGTCGCCCTCGCGGACGAGCGGTGTCTGGTTCAGGCAGGTGCGCTCGTTGAGTCCGACGAACTTGCGCAGCGAGTACTTGTCCTCGCCGTGCGTCGTCTTGACCACGATCTCCTGCGACGTCGCACGACGCACCACACCCTTGTCGCGGGCGCGGGGCACCATGCCGCTGTTGGCAACCACGGGACGCTCCATGCCGGTCGCAACCAGCGGCGCCTCGGTCTTCACCAGCGGCACCGCCTGGCGTTGCATGTTCGATCCCATGAGCGCGCGGTTCGCATCGTCATGCTCAAGGAACGGGATCAACGCCGCGGAGACGCCGACCAGCTGCATCGGGCTGATATCGAGGTAGTTGACCTCTTTGGCGGGCACGACGAGGAAGTCATCGTTCTTCCGCACCAGCACCGTGGGCTCGATGATCTTGCCGTTCTTGTCGACCTTGGTGTCGGCCGGCGCGCAGATCTTGTCGAGTTCCTCATCGGCACGGAGGTAGCGAACCTCTTCGGAGACCCGGCCGTCCGCGACGACCTGGTACGGCGTCACGAGGAAACCGTACGGGTCGCACTTGGAGTAGATGCCCAGCGACGCGATCAGACCGATGTTCGTGCCTTCCGGCGTTTCGATCGGGCAGATGCGGCCGTAATGCGAAATATGAACGTCACGCACCTCGAAGCCGGCACGCTTACGGTTCAAACCGCCGGGGCCCAGCGCCGAGAGGCGACGTTCGTGGGTCAGCTGGCTGAGCGGGTTGGTCTGGTCGACCACCTGGCTCAGCTCGCCGCGACCGAAGAAGTAGTCGATCGCGCTGCTGATCGTCTTGGAGTTGATGATGGAACGCGGGGTAATGGTCTCCCGGTTCTCGATGTTCATGCGCTCCTGCGCGGTGCGACGCAGCTTGAGGAAACCCTTGCGGATCTCATCGCCACCCAGCTCGGCGATCGAGCGGACGCGGCGGTTGCCCAAGTGGTCGATATCGTCCACCTCACCCTCGCCGTTGCGCAGCCTGAGGATGTAGCTGACCGCGTCGGTGAGATCCTCCTTGGTGAGGATCTGCATGTCCTCGGGGGTCTTCTTGCCGAACTTGCGGTTGAGGCGGAAGCGGCCGACCTTGCCGAGACGGTAGCGGTTGGCGTCGAAGAACTTCTCGCGGAACAGGTCGCGCGCCTTCTCCGGCTGCGGCGGGTTACCCGGGCGCAGGCGGGAGTAGAGGCGCAGCAACGCATCCTCATGGCTCGTCGTGTTGTCCTCGGCGAGCGTGTTCAGGATGATCGGGTCATCCAGGTTGTCGATGACCTCGACGTCCTTGATGTTGCTCTTCTGAATCAGCTCGGCGTGGTGCTCGGAGATGGCGTCGCCGGCGGGAACGAGAATCTCGCCCGTGGCCTGATCGACGACGTCCTCGACCACGTAGCGGCCGGTGATCTTCTTGATGAAACCGCGCGTTCCACGCTTGACGCGAACCGTCTTGTGGAACAGGCGAATGATGTCGGCGTCGGAGGAGAAGTCCTCGGAGATCGCGCGCACCAGCATCGTCGCCGCGAACTTGCCCGACTGGTCGATGCGGACCTGCAGCGCGTCCTTCTTGGAGACGTTCAGCTCGATCCAGCTCCCGCGCTCGGGAATGATCCAGCACGAATGCAGCTTCTTGTCCGACGTGTGCACCTCGACGCTGAAATCGACGCCGGGCGAACGGTGGAGCTGCGAGACGATGACGCGCTCCGTGCCGTTGATGATGAACTCGCCGCCGCCGATCATGATCGGAAGCTCGCCGAGATAGACCTCTTCCTCGACCGGCTCCTCCTTGTTCAGGCGGACGCGGATCTTGAAGGGAGCGCCGTAGGTGAGGCGCAGCCGACGGCACTCGTCGGATGTGTAGCGCGGAGCGCCGAGTTCGTACCCGAGGAACTCGAGGGACATCGTCCCGTCGTAGCTCTCGATCGGGAAGATCTCGGCGATGATCGCCTGCAGCCCGAACTCTTCGCGTTCGGAGAAGGGAATGTCGGATTGCAGCCAGTCCTCGTAGGACTTGGTCTGCAAATCGACAAGATTGGGTAGCGGGAACTCGTTGCCCCGGCCGAATTTAAGGACTTCCATGGGATGGGGTGACCCCTCCTTCAACTGTGGGTGACGCATCGCCCGAGACCGCTGGTGGCGGACACGGGTGCGGCGTCACGGTGCAGACAGACGCGCACCGCGGAAACGATCCTTTCGGGATCCCCCCCACGGCGCGCTCTGCCATCGGACATCAAGACAGCCCAATCAGGCAGTACCTGCCGCGTTTCTCGGCCTCGAGGACCATCTTCGCGGCATTTCGGCTTTCGGACATGGCAGTCGGCGCCGAAGCGACCGGCTGCCCAGCGGACGAGCGAGCGAGCAACCATTTAGGCCAGCTCGACGACAGCGCCCGCTTCCTCCAGTTCCTTCTTGACCTTCTCCGCCTCGTCCTTCGAGACAGCTTCCTTCACCTTGCCGGGAGCGCCGTCCACCACCGCCTTCGCCTCCTTGAGGCCGAGACCGGTGATCGCACGCACCGCCTTGATGACGGCAATCTTCTTGTCGCCCGCTGCCTTGAGGACAACGTCGAATTCGGTCTGCTCGGCAGCTTCCTCGCCACCGCCATCGCCGGCCGGTGCGGCCATGGCAACCGCGGCGGGCGCGGCGGCGGAAACGCCCCAACGCTCTTCGAGCGCCTTGACGAGCTTGGCGGCACGGCCCAGGGGCAGCGCGTCCAGCTTGGTGAAGATCTCTTCGAGCTCGGCGTCGAGCTCAACCGTCTGCGTCATGTTTTCTTCGGACATCTCGTCTACTCCGTCCCGCGTGGGTCTATCGGGAGATAAAAGTGCTATTGATTGGTTGTTGAACAGAAAAGGGGATTACTCGGAAGTCTCTTCGGAAGCAGCTTCGGGCGCAGCTTCCGCTTCCGGTGCATCAGCTTCCGGAGCCGGCGCTTCGTCACCTGCATCGCCGGCATGACCGTCGATGCAACGCGCGAGACCGCTGGAAACTCCGCTGAGCGCGACCGCCAGGCCGCGACCCGGTGCCAGCAGCATGCCGCAGAGCATCGCTCGCAGCGTGGGCTTGTCCGGGCTCTTGGCCAAGGCCTCGAAACCGGCCTCGTCGAACAGATCGCCGTCAACGTAGCCGCCGCGCAGCACGAGGTGCTTCTTCTTGGCAGCCGCGACAAAAGTCTTGGCCAACCCGATGAAGTCCGTCTCCTCGCGGTTCGAAACCGCGATTGCCGTCTGGCCGACAAACAGGTCGGCGAGGCCCTTGCGGGCGTCGTCGAGTGCGTACCGGCTGCTGCGGTTGTGGATGACCCGGAAACTCGCGCCCTGCTCGCGCAGCGTGCTGCGCAGCGCGACGGTCGCCTCGGCGTTCATTGCCAGCAGGCCGAGAACCAGGACGTTCTCCGACTGGTCAAGATCGCTCTTGACCGCGTCGGCCATCATGTATTTGAGTTCTTTGCTCATGACCGCCCCCTTACGCAACCGCCAGCTGAATGCCGGGGCTCATGGTCGCGCCAAGATGCGCAGTCAGAATGAAGTTGCCCTTGGCGGCGGTCGGCTTCAGCGTTTCGACATGCTCCATGAACGCTTCCACGTTGTCCTTGAGCTTGCCGGCGTCGAAGCTTCGGCGCCCCATGACGGCGTGCAGGTTGCCACCGGAATCGTTGCGGAACTCGATCTTGCCCGCCTTGAACTCCGAGACCGCGAGGCCGATGTTCTCGACGACGGTGCCAGCCTTGGGTGAGGGCATTTTGCCCTGCGGGCCGAGCACGCGACCGAGCTTACCGACGACGCGCATCATGCCCGGGTGGGCAATCGCGACGTCGAAGTCCATCCAGCCACCCTGGATCTTCTCGGCGAGGTCTTCCGAACCGATGTAGTCCGCCCCCGCAGCCTTGGCTGCGTCGGCCGCTTCGCCCTCGGCGAAAACCGCGACCGTGACGTCCTTGCCGATGCCATGCGGCAACGAGAACGCGCCTCGGACGATCTGGTCCGACTTGCGCGCGTCGATGCCGAGTCGGATGCAGACCGTGACAGTCTCATCGAACTTCGGCGCCGGCAGGGACTGCAGGAGCTGAATCGCGTCCGGCAGTCCGTAGCGCTTGCCCGGTTCGACCTGCGCGGCCGCCTGCGCGTAGCGCTTGCTTCGTTTTGTCATTTTTCCTCCGTGGTCCGAGCGTCGTCCGAGACGACTCCCACTATCAGGGCGACTTCCTGTTGTGCGAACCGCACCACGCGGCTCAAGTCGCTGCTGTGATTAACCCTTGACCTCGATCCCGCAGCTGCGCGCCGTCCCCATGATGATGAGGGTGGCAGCGTCCAGATCCGCGGCGTTGAGGTCGTTCATTTTCGTTTCGGCGATCTCGCGGCACTGCGCGATGGTCACCGAACCGGCCACCACGCGCCCCGGCTCCTTGGAGGCGCTGTCGAGTCCTGCTGCCTTCTTGATCAAGACCGCCGCGGGCGGCGACTTGGTGATGAAGGTGAAGCTGCGGTCGCTGAAGACCGAGATCTCGACGGGGATGATCAATCCCTGCTTGTCAGCCGTCGCGGCATTGAACTGCTGCACGAACTGGCCGATGTTGACGCCGTGCTGACCGAGGGCGGGACCGACCGGGGGGGCCGGCGTCGCCTGCCCGGCGGGGCACTGCAACTTGATCTTGGCGGTGATTTCCTTGGCCATGACTCTCTTGTTCCTGCTTCCGGCGGGTCAGCCCTAGATGGCTTCGACTTGCCAGTAGCCAAGTTCCACCGGCGTCGGCCGGTTGAAGACGTTGATGATCACCTTGATGGCGCCCTTCTTGGGGTCTACCTCGGTGATGGTCCCGTCGTAGTTCTCGAACGGGCCTTCCTTGATCTTGACGGAATCGCCGACGCCGAACTCGATCTTGAGCTTGGGCTTGTCGGCGTCCTTGGTGACCTGCCCCAGGAGGCGGTCGACCTCTTCCGGCCCCATCGGCTCCGGCTTGCCGTGGCTGCCGATGAAGTCACCGACGCCGGGCGTTTCGCGGATCAGGATGCGGCTGTCCTCGTCCATCACGAGCTCGACCAGGACGTAGCCCGGGTAGAGCTTGCGCTTGACGGTGCGGCGCTTGCCGCTGTGCATCTCGGTGACCTGCTCGATCGGAACGAGAATGCGCGGGATCTTCTCCTCGAAGCCCTTCGCCTTGACGCGTGCCTCGAGCTGGCGACGCACCCGGTCCTCATGACCGGAAGCTACGCGGAGTACAAACCAGTTGAGCTCCATCTTAGAAGATCAGGCTAAACAGCCGGTTGAACAGCATGTCGAAGGAAAAGAGCATCATGGTCAGCAGGACGCTGACGAAGATCACAACGCCGGTGGCGTTGATCGACTCCTCGCGCGTCGGCCACGAGACCTTGCGCAACTCCTGCTCGGTCTCGATGAGGGCATCGACGGTGCTCTTCTTGGTCAGCATGCGGCTGCTCAGCCAGATGCCGGCCCCGAAGAGCAGGGCGCAGAGCAGGAACTTCCACGAGAACGTGGTTCCGAAGAACGGGAGATCCTCGAAGAGCGCGACACCCGGAATGAGTGAGCTGTCCTCGATCGGGTCCTGGATCCAGGTGTACAGTTCGGCACAACCGAGCGCGAGCGCGATCAATACCGACACCCACGTCGTCAGACGCGCCAGACTGCCCTGTCCTGCCTTGTAGCTTTCCATCGGACCGTGTTCCGTTCCTTCGCTTCCTGTCGTAATTTCGAAGTGGCACGGGCGGGAGGACTCGAACCCCCAACCTGCTGATTTGGAATCAGCTGCTCTACCAATTGAGCTACACCCGTGTGGGTGTCTCGAACGACCGGGAGGACGCGCGGCAAAACCGCACGTCCCCCGGGATGAAACCTGTGTTACTTGACGACCTTCGTTACCACGCCGGCGCCGATCGTGCGGCCGCCTTCGCGGATGGCGAAACGGACGTTTTCTTCCATCGCGATCGGGGTGATCAGGACCACCTTCATCTTGATGTTGTCGCCCGGCATGCACATCTCGGCGCCCACCAGCTCGATCGAGCCGGTCACGTCGGTGGTGCGGAAGAAGAACTGCGGGCGGTAACCACTGAAGAACGGGCTGTGACGGCCACCTTCCTCCTTGGTCAGCACGTAGACCTCACCCTCGAACTCGGTGTGGGGCGTGATCGAACCGGGCTTGGCGATAACCATGCCGCGCTCGATGTCGGTCTTCTCGATGCCGCGCAGGAGCAGACCGACGTTGTCGCCCGCCTGTCCCGTGTCGAGCGTCTTGTTGAACATCTCGACGCCGGTGCAGGTCGTCTCGAGCTTCTCCTCGCGGAGGCCGACGATCTGGATCTTCTCACCGACCTTGACGACGCCGCGCTCGATACGACCGGTGGCGACGGTGCCGCGACCCTTGATCGAGAACACGTCCTCGACGCTCATGAGGAAGTCCTTATCGACTTCGCGGGTGGGCAGCGGAATGTAGGTGTCGCACGCCTCCATGAGGTCGTAGATGCACTTGCACTCCTCGGAGTCCGGGCCGGGGTTCTCCGACTTGAGGGCGGGCAGCGCCGCACCGCGCACGACCGGGATCTCGTCGCCCGGGAACTCGTACTCGGAGAGCAGCTCACGCACCTCGAGCTCGACGAGGTCAAGCAGCTCGGGGTCATCGACGAGGTCGACCTTGTTGAGGAAGACCACCATGGCCGGCACGCCGACCTGACGGGCGAGCAGGATGTGCTCACGCGTCTGGGGCATCGGGCCGTCCGAAGAGTCGACCACCAGGATCGCGCCGTCCATCTGGGCGGCACCCGTGATCATGTTCTTGACGTAGTCGGCGTGACCGGGGCAGTCGACGTGGGCGTAGTGTCGGTTTTCCGACTCGTACTCCACGTGCGCCACCGAGATCGTGACGACCTTGCTGTCGTCGCGCACCGTGCCGCCCTTGGCGATCTCCTGGTACGACTTCACCTTGCCCTTGGAGCTCATCAGCGTGCGGACAATCGACGCGGTGAGCGTCGTCTTTCCGTGGTCAATATGACCGATCGTGCCGATGTTCACGTGGGGCTTTGTGCGCTCGAAGACTTCCTTGGCCATGCCTGTCGTCCTTACTTTTCCTTGGACCGTTCTGTTGTCCTGCTTCGCTTCTTTGCCAGACAGCGCCTTGGTCCGATGCCGGACCTCCGATGGCCCGAACCTCGTCCCCCCCGGCGCTCAACCTTGGGGTCACTGATTGCAATAACTCTGCTTGATGGAGCTGCCGATGGGGATTGAACCCATGACCTCCTCCTTACCAAGGAGGTGCTCTACCGCTGAGCTACGGCAGCAACTCGTTTCTCTGATTGACAGAGGCGAAACCGCGCGCCTCAAAAGATCGTCGGACTTGTCTGTGTATGGAGCGGGTGATGGGAATCGAACCCACACAACCAGCTTGGAAGGCTGGGGCTCTACCGTTGAGCTACACCCGCGCTTCGCGTTTCCTGTTTTCTCGCTATTTTCCGCTGTTTGGGGTGCAGACTGCTTCTACGGCCCTACCGCAGGGGAAACGCGCATTGTAGGGGCGCGAGAGGCGCTGTCAAACAACGGCGCGCCCGGGAGGATCCCCGCTTTTCAGGGGTTTTTTCCCGCCTCGTCGAGCCACTCGGGACCCGCTTCGAAGAGGCGGCAGTCTACCCCGTAGACGTGGAGGTCCCCGGCCGGAGACATCCCTACCCGGTCGATCACTCGCAAGGACCGCCCGTTTTCGGGATGGACGACCGCCACGATTCGGCTCAGCCCCGCCTCTGTGAATCCATGACGCAGGGCGGAACGAGCCCCCTCGGTGGCGTACCCGTGGCCCCACGCCCAGCGCGCCAGGTGATAGCCCACCTCGACCTCCGGACCTTCATCGAGCGGCTTGAGCATCAGCATTCCGGCCATCCGCCCGGATTCACGCTCCAACATGGCCCAGACGCCCTGGCCCTGCGGGTAGCCCGCCCACGCCTCCATGCGGGAGAGGAACCGGGGCCGGTATTCCTCGAACGGCGGCCGCTCCCAGCCGAGAAAGCGGCTGACCTCGGGATCTTCATAGATCGCCCAGGCAGCTTCGGCGTCCGAGGCGCGGAACGGGCGGATCAGGAGGCGGTCGCTCGAGGCCGGCGGCATCGCGTCATCGTAGCGGCCATACGGCCATTGACCGAGTCGGGAGGATCGCGACGATGGGTCCATG